>Ga0068861_100001708_pt1 | contig 14102 bp, 11 predicted proteins | sample KBSSwiS42_FD_66593 | JGI IMG/M metagenome (GOLD analysis project Ga0068861, IMG submission 66593) | Switchgrass rhizosphere microbial communities from Kellogg Biological Station, Michigan, USA - KBS Switchgrass S4-2 | ecosystem: Host-associated > Plants > Roots > Rhizosphere > Soil ...
GCCCGTCGAGCTGCTCGCGGCCGCCGGTATACTCGCAGAGACGACGGGCAAGAAGCGCGACCGATCCTTCGTGTACCGAGGGTACCTCGACCGACTGCGTGTCGGTACCGAGCTCGACGGCGCAGCGCCAGCCGCCAGGAAGAAGTAGCCGAGCCTGTGCCAGTCCGGGTCCCGGACCATGTTGCAGCAAAGAAACGGTGTTGCAGCAAAGAAGCAGCGCCGGCATGGGACTCGCACCGGAAGCCTGGCGGAAAAGAACGGCGCTCTACAGCTGCCTCGGTTGCGCGTCGCCGGCCGGGCCACAGTGGCTCACGTCCCGCGCGCGCTCAAACAGGGAAGCTTACGATGGTCCGAAAACTGTTCGTCGCAGCAATGGTCGTGGTCGCGGTCGGCTTGGCTCGAGTGGTGCCTTTCACGCCCTCGGGCGAGGCGCAGGCGGCTGCCGAGTGTCAGAAGGATGCCGACTGTAAAGACGGTACGTTCTGCATCTTGGCGCTGAACCCGCACGTGTGTAAGCCACCGATGGAAACGGGAGCTGCCTGCAAGCGCGACGTGGTGTGCGCGTCGAAGAAGTGCGATATCGCCGCCGGCAAAGAGGTCGGCACCTGCAAGTGATATGACGAAGACTGCCCGCGCGGCGGCGCCAATGCCGACGCGCCGGGCAGTGCGGCACGCGCGCGGTCAGTCGCTGTTGGCGATGTTGTGGTTGAAGCGGAAGACGTTCTCAGGGTCGTACTCGTCCTTGAGTGCGAGCAGCTTTTGGTAGTTCGCGGCTGAGTAGGCAGCGCGTGTGAGCTGCGGGCCAGTATTGCCGGCGTCCAGGCTGTTGATCAGCCGCTCTCCGGTCAGCATCGGCTTCAGCGCCTGCAGCAGCGTGCCGATCGAGCGTTTTCCACCCTGCAGCGCCTCTGATGTCGGTGCCGTCGCGAGAGCGGAGATGAACCACGGGGAGCGGAAGCCGAACGGCATCGATGCTTCGGGCTGACGCGCGAGCGCGCCGCCCAGGTGACGGGCCTCGACCAGGAAGATGCCGGCGGCGCGATCGCCAGCGACGCGCAGCAGGCTGTCGATCGCGTCGGACGAGAGGTCTCGCAGGCCGCCGCCGTCCGAGGCAGTGAACAGCGGCGGCGCCTCGGGCGGATCGTTGGCGATCGTGCCGATCTGCGTGTACGGCATGCGCCTGAAGGTATCGAGCAGCGGCGTGCCGAGCGATCGCAGCGGCTGCAGCAGCGCCTCGCCCTCTGCCGCGCTGCCATTGTAGCAGGCCATGATCACGATCGCCGACGCACCACGCAGTGGCTCGGGAATCTGCGGCACCGGAGGGTAGTGGATGACCCGCATCGCCGACGTCAAGGCGTCGGGCACGCTCTTCGTCCAGTGCGCGTAAGCCGTCAGCGCCGCCTTGCCCTGCGCCAGCGGATAGGCGACGAACCCGCCGAACACCTCCTTCACGGGATACAGCTCGAGCTCGAGTGCGGTGACGATGCCGAAGTTGCCACCTCCGCCGCGCAGACCCCAGAACAGATCGGAGTGGCTCTGCTCGTGCAACTGGAGCAGCCGGCCATCGCTCGTCACCAGCTCGGCGAAGCGCACGCTACCGGCCGCCGCACCGTACTGACGCACCATCCAGCCGATGCCACCGCCGAGCGTGTAGCCGACGACGCCGACCGTGGCGGCGAAGCCAGCTAGCGGGGCGAGCCCGTGCGGCTGTGCGGCGTCGATGACCTCGCGCCACCTGGCACCCGCTTCGACGCGCGCCGTGCCGCCGCTCCCGTCCGCCGCTGGCGTGACGCGCACGGCCGCCATGTCGGCGAAGCTCACGAGCAGCGCACCGTTCGCCGGCCGCGGATGCCCATGTCCGCCACCTTGCGCGGCGATCGACAGGTTGTGCTCGCGCGCAAACGCGACCGCGGACACCACATCCGCGGCGCGGAGCGGCAGCACGACGATCGCCGGCTGCTGTTCGAACGTCGTCGCGTTCCACGTCCGCCGCGCGGCATCGTAGCCAGCGTCGCCAGGCACGAGCACGCGGCCCTGGATCTGATTGCTCAGGGCTTGAAGCCGAGTCGATGAGAACTTGGTTGGTCGAGCCGGAGATGTTGAAGACATGATGTCGTTCATGGGCAACCGCCGTGCCCACGCAAGCTCCTGGCAGGCGGCTCGCAGACCGGGCTCCGCGCGAGTGCAGTGAGGGCTCGGCGCCGCGCTGCGCCCCGCGACGCCAGGAGGGCCCTCCTGACGACGCGCGCGCGCGGGCAGTGACGAGCCCTCTCGCGTAATCGCTATTCACTTCAGCTCGCTCGTGCGCGGGCTCCCCCGGCGTGCCCCGCGGGCCGCTGCCGGCGACATGTGCCACGCTCGCCTTCGCTGGGCTCCTTTCGCTGGCGGCAAGGCTGCCGCCCGGCCATTTATTCGTCCGAGAGCTGACCATCTTGCCACGTTGTGCTGAGGCTCGAGCGCGATTGACGCGCCCCAGCGGCGTCCGGGCGCCCAGGAGCGGCGAGCGTCTCGGTCCGACGGTCTTCCAGGCTTGGCAACGACGTCGAAGTTCTGCATAACCGCTAGTCGGCAGCATGGGTTGAACGATGACCAGAGCCTCCGAGCGTGAGAAACGCGCGCACGCAAGTGGGACGGCTGCGCTCTGGCGCGCTGTGGTGAGCTGCGGGTGGGTGCTCGGCGTGTCGTCCTGCAACGCGCTGCTCGGCATCGGAGACGCATCGCTGCGCTGCGACAGCGATCCGTGCCCGCCGGACATCGCCAGCGTCGGGGCGCTAGCACCTCATGCCCCCGACGAGGCCCCGCCGGGCGCGGCTGAGCCGAGCGCCTCCACCGGAGCGTCCGGAGATGGCGTCATCGTCGGCGTTCCGCCGCTTCAGAGTCCGTCCGGGGGCGAGGCGTCCGGTGGTGCCGACGCGCCCGATGATGGGACGGCCTCGGGGGGCGGCGCGAGCGGTGCTGGCCCCACAGGCGCCGGCGAGGGTCTTGCGGGCACCGGCGGCGTGGCAGGGCAGTCGCCGGCTCCTGACGCAGGCGGCGAGCCAACGGCCAGCGCCTGCAATCGAGACGACGCCTGTGGGCTCTGCCTGTGCGGCGCGTGCCGGGAAGAGTTCGACGCCTGCGACCGCACGCCGGGCTGCATCGAGATCCTGGCTTGCGCACGTCTCACCGGCTGCATCGGCTTTGACTGCTACTGCGGCTCGGTAGATGCGATTACCTGCGGCAGCCGCGGGCGCGGCAACGGCCCGTGTCTGGACGCGACGCTGGCGGCGCCGGGCTCGCATGAGCCAACGTTGGTCAACCCGAGCGCGGGGCCCGCTTCGGACGCTGCGCTCGCGTTCGGCAACTGCGCTACGCAGGACACACTCTGCATCAGCGCTTGTCGGAATTGAGGCTCGCCGGAATTGAGCCAGCGGCACCGCCGCTGCCGGGCTCAGAAGCGGCCGTAGACGTCGACCCCCGCGCTTTCGGCCGTCACGCGCGGCCAGAGCTGAGCCGCGGACGAAGTCGTACCGTCAGGCTCGGGCAGCGCCCAGAAGAGGATGCCCGCTGCGGCCACCCCAGCGAGCCCGACGCCAGCGCTCAACGTCGCCCAGTCGCCCGCCGAGAGCGCCTGCCTGCGCAGTTGCAAGCTCGCGGGGGTGGGGCAGCCGCGAGCGTCGCAGCCAGCGGCCTCCGAGCTCGCGTTCTTGGAGCTGGCGTGCAGCGCCAACCCGGTGCCGACGCCGAGCCCTGCCAGGCCCACGCCCAGCGCCGCAAAGCCGATCTGGTGCCGGGTGGACGCCAGAAAGGATGCGGAGCCGACGCTGGGGGCAGCACGCTCGGCGCAGCCCTGGCCTGTCACCGCATCACAGTCTGCCGGCGCCCGCACGGCCAGCGGCAACGCCGGGATGCGCAGCGTGTACGTTTGCGGGCTCGTTCCGACATCGATCACCTGCGCCCAGGCGAGGAGCCCGGGTCCACTGGCCCGCACCAGATGTGACCCCGGGTCCACGGGCAGCGCGCGGCCCCACTCGGCTGCAGCCACGATCTCGCCGTCGCGCTCGACCGTGAGCGCGGCGAGCTGGGCGCTCTCGATCTCGATGACCAGCCGCGAGAGCCGGGGCTCTACGCTCTGGGCGCGCGCGGCCGCCGCTCGAGCGCGCTCGCTTTGACCACGGCCTTCCGCCGTCGCAGAGACCTCGAAAAAGAGCCTGTACGCGCTGGCGAACCGCCCGATGGCCTCGTAGCAGCTGGCGAGATTGTATTGAGTGCCGATGCCCGCTTCGAGCCGCTGGCTCTGCTCGAAGAGAGGACACGCTTCTGCCGCACGGCCCTGGGCCATCAGCTCCCTGCCACGGTCGAACAAAGCCTGGGCGGCGGCCGCGTCAGCTCCGCGGGAGCCCGAGCTGTCGGCCTGCACGCTGGACACACAGGTCAGCCCGAGGGCAATCAGCGTCGCCGCGCCGCTCGTCCGACGCAGCAAGCTCGAGCGCGTGGCAGCCGTTCGTTTCCACATGATCTTGTCTCGGAGAGTGCGTTTTTCTGCCAATTCCTGCTGCATCGTTGGGAGTCGGCTCGCTCTGCCGCGCTGGGTCGAGCCGGATGGAGGGGGCAAGGCATCGAGGTGAGGCATCGAAGCGAGGCGTTTTTGCCGGCGCAACCTCCGCAGGCCACGACCCGAAGCTCCGCGGTACGTGACGAACGACCGATTGTCGTATAGAAATGCTGACATGCCAAGGTGCGACGCCGGGCAGGCCTGGGGGTTCCCGAAAGAGCATCAGACGAGCAGCCGGCCATGACAGCGCCCACGGACGCCTCTGAAACAGTCAGCGAAGGGTGGCCCCATCCACTCGAGCAGGTGGGCTACGTGGTGGCCGGTCGCTACCGGCTCGAGGAGTATCTCGCCAGTGGAGCGATGGGCGGCATCTGGCGCGGTCGCCACATCGAGCTCAAATCGCCCGTCGCGATCAAGTTTCTCGACCTGGCGGTCACGCGGGAAACCGAGATGCATGGCCGGTTTCTGCAGGAGGCGCGTTCCACCGCCGCGGTTCGCTGCGCGCACGTGGTGCAGGTGTTCGATTACGGCAAAGACGAGAACACACCTCCGTTCATCGTGATGGAGCTGCTCGAAGGCGAGACGCTCGAGCGGCGCCTCGCGCGCGGGGTGCTGACGGCGCTCGAGCTCGACAAGATCTTCCGCGAGGTGGCCTGCGGCATCAGCCGCGCGCACGCGATGGGCGTGGTGCACCGAGATCTGAAGCCGAGCAACATCTTCATCGCACGCGAGGGCCTCCAGGAAGTAACCAAGCTGATCGACTTTGGTATCGCCAAGGTCGACGAGCAGCGCCTGGGCTTTACGCCCCGGGCGCCGACGCGCGCGGGCACCGTGATAGGCACGCCGGAGTACATGAGCCCCGAGCAGCTGCGCGCCGGCGCCGAGGTGGATTGCAGCGTCGATCTGTGGGCGCTTGCCGTGGTGGCATTTGAATGCCTGACGGGCAAGCTGCCCTTCTCGGGCAAATCCTTGACGGATCTGGCCGTGCAGATCTGCACGGAGAAGCCACTCACCCCGTCGGCGCTGGCCTGCGTTCCGGCGGGCTTCGATCGTTGGTTCGCCAAGGCCACGCACAGGGACAGCGCCAGCCGTTTCGCCAGCGCCGAAGACATGGCGGCGGCGCTCTCAGCGGTTCTGCAGAGTGCGAAAGCAGCTTCGCCGCAGCAGCCAGGCGGAGCTGCCGCTGCTCTGCGCCATGCTGCCCTCTGGCTGTCGCCGCGGCGCGCCGTCGTGCTCGGGCTCGCCCTGGCGAGCGCAGCGTCGATCTTCGTGTTCCGCCCAGCTCCGCCCCCACACTTGCCCGCCGCTTCGCTGGCGCCGCAACCGGGGGCGGCCCAGCAGCAGCCCGCCCCGGCTGAGACCGCGCGCGAACCCGCCGCAACAGCGCTGACGAACCCTGCAGCGACGCTCGACAGCGCCCTTCAGCAGCGCGCAGAAGCACCGGTCCGATCGGCGCCGCCGAGCGCTCCGGCGCCGCCGAGCGCTCCGGCGTCGTCTGCTCTTTCGTCGTCTGCTCTTTCGTCGTCTGCTCCGGCGTCGTCTGCTCTTTCGTTGGCTGCTCCGCCCAAGCCGCGGCCGCAGGCGCTGCCGACGGCACGGGCGCTCGCGAGCGGCAGCGGCGACGAGCACGCGAAGCCGGTGTCCAGAACCGGTCTTGCCGTTCCGGCCTCCGGCCAGCGCAGGCGCACCGAGCCGCGCGGCCCGGCCAGAGCCGAGGCCAACCTCGAGCTGCCGAGCAGAGACGCCGAGTCGCTGTTCGCCGAGCGGCTGTAACGAGCCGGTCCTCGTCGTCGCGGCCAGGGTGCGCCCGCCGAGCGGGCAGCGACGAAGTCTGGGGGTAGTGTCACGGGCTGCGAGTGAGCAAGCCGAGCGCGAACTGCCGCTCCCCGGTCAGGGGCGCGAGGCCGCCCCGAGGATCTCCTCGTCGCTCAGTGAGCAGTCGTAACGCACCATTCGATTCGGCACCGTGGTCGTGTAACAGCCGCCCTCGAGCTCGAGAATTTTCTGACACTCGTAGGCGGGCTGCGCGCGGGCGGTATCGAGCGCGCAGCGCGACAGGCGCACGCCGACTTCAAACGTGCGCCGTGCGTCCTCGGCGAGCCGCGCCTCCAGGACGCTGCACGCCGCCAGGCACTGTGGCGATGAGGCCGCCGGATCGCAGCCGGGAAACTCGGCGGGTGGGGCGAGGCACCCGCCGATGCGATTGCGCACGTTGCACTCCGTCAGGAACGCAGGACCGAGCCGCAGGCTGCTGCCCGGCTCTCCCGCAATCTCGCACTCGCACGCCGGGCCCGAGCGCTGGCTACCTTGACCGACCTCGGCCACTTCGATGCAGGCCGCACCGCTGAAGCGACGTGAGCTTTCGGCCGGTTGCTGGAGCTCGGCGATCGCCTGCTCGACGAACACGTCGCAGTCGCTGTCCACGAGACACTGACCGGGAGCGATGGAGCCGGTTTGACCGCTCTCGAGCGCTGGCTCGTGATCCGCAGAACAGGCGGCGGAGAGCAAGCTGGCGAGAGCGAGGCAAGCAAAGGAAAGACCAGATGCGTGAAGCGTCATGCCGTGAGTATGCGCAGCACGCAGGCTCGCGCTACTACGGAAAGGAACATTTGCTCGTCACAATCCGCGACTACCTGTCGTAAACTGTAATATATGAACTACGAGAGCCTCTCTTCCGAGCTGGTGCGTGCATTGCGAGGGCGACGCTCGCAACAGGCCTTCAGCCGCCGCCTGGGCTACAGCGCGAACGTGCTCTACACCTGGGAGAAGGGGCGGCGCTTCCCCGCCGCCGGGATGTTCTTCTCGGCAGCGCAACGGGTGAACATCGCGCTCGTGGGAAAACTCGAAGGCTTCTTGGGCGCACCGCTGCACAATGATCCCACGTCCCCGGCGGGCGTGGCCGAGCTGCTCACGTGCTCCTCTGCCAAGCGGAGCAGCGCCGAGCTGGCACGCGCCGTGGGCGCGCACCGGACCACGATCGCGCGCTGGCTCGACGCGAGAGCACAGCCGCGCTTGCCCGAGCTCCTGCGCTGGATCGAGGCAACGACGCAGCGCCTGCTGGAGTTCGTCAGCATCTTCGCGGACCCGAGCGAGCTCGCCTCCACAGCGGCAGCGGCACGCGCCTTGGCGGCGCAACGGGTCCTCGCGTACGACGTACCGTGGAGCCACGCCATCCTGCGCGCGATCGAGACCCATGCCTATCAGAGCGCCGCCCATCCTCTGCCCGGAGTGCTGGCGGCGATGGTCGGCATGAAACCCGAGCTCGAGCCTGCGCTCCTCTCGCAACTGGCGGCTGCGGGGCAGATCGCGCGCCGACGCGGGCGCTGGGCGGTCAAGGACGTGCTGACCGTCGACACCGGCGTGGATTCCGAGAAGAACTGGCAGCTCAAACGCCACTGGGCCCAGGTCGCGCTGGACCGAATGGGAGCGAGCCCCGTTGCCGGCGCCTTCTTCTCGTATAACCTGTTTGCCATCTCCGACGAAGACCTGGAGCGAATTCGTCAGCTGCACGTCGAGTACTTCGAGCGTGTTCGAAACATCATCGCCGGATGTAAGAGCTCCGAGCGCATCGTGCTCATCAACCAACAACTCGTGCCGCTGGCGGCCGAGGCCAGCTGACGAGCTGCCGCAGGCACGAGGAGATCGCTCGCGCGGACGTGAATCACCTCGGCGCGGGCAAGGTGAGCGCCCAGGATGTTGCGGCAGCACACGTCAAGGACTTGGCGGTCGCTGGTTCATTGGCCTGGCGCGCCGCCTGGAATTTGCTAGCACGAAAGGGGTGAACGAGAGCACGGGGGTGAGCGAGCGTCCGGTGAGGGATTCGATTGCGTGCGCCTATGACCGCTGGTCGCAGGTGTATGACGTGGACGCCAATGCCACCCGGGATCTGGATGCCCTGCTGCTCCGAGCTCGGGCTAGCGACTTTGCAGGCCGAGACGTGCTCGAGCTCGGCTGTGGCACCGGCAAGAACACCGAGTGGCTGGCGCTCTACGCGCGGCAGATCTTGGCTCTCGATTTCTCGGAGGGCATGCTGGAGAAGGCCCGGGCGCGCCTGTCGGGGGTGACGCGCGTGAGCTTTCTCCTGCACGACGTGCGGCAGCGCTGGCCGGTGGAGGAGGCGTCTCGCGATCTCATCCTCAGCAATCTGGTGCTGGAGCACGTCGAAGACCTGCGTCCCATCTTCGAACAGGCGATGCGGGCGTTGCGCCCTGGCGGAGCGTTCCTGTTGAGCGAGCTGCATCCGTTTCGTCAGCTGCAGGGTGCCGGGGCGAGCTTCGTGCGCCCAGAAGACGCGCGGGTGGAGGCGGTCAGAGCGTATCTGCACGACGTCTCCGAGTACGTGAGCGCGGGCTTTGCCGCCGGCATCGCCCTGCGCACGCTCGAAGAGTGGCGCGACGCGGGTGCGCCGCGCACGAGCGTGCCGCGCATCATGTGGATGACCTGGCAGAAGCCCGGCTGACGCGCCAACGGCGCTGGCAGGCGCCGGACCCGCCGCGCGAGTGGACGCTCACTCGACGCTGGCAGCGTCGAGGAACTCTTCGATCAAGCCTGCCGTCAGCTCGGGATAGCGGGAGCCTTTCCTGGCGACGATCAGCTCGCCCAGGTAGTCGCCGTGTCCACCGGGCAGGATGATCAGCTGCGCCTGCGGAATGAGGCGCGTGAGCTCGAGAGCATGTTCGGGTGTCGGAACGTCATGATCACCGAGCAACACCAGGGTCGGCGCCTGCAGCGAGCGGAGCTCGTCGTCGCTGGTGTCGACGAAGTGTTGCATGCGCTCGAGGTCTTTGTCGTGCATGACGCGCAGTTTTTCCGGGTCGGGGTTGAGCTTCAAGAAGGCGTCCTTCAGCGCTTGCGGCATGTCTTCGAAAGAGGCCTTCGCCATGAACTGCCAGAACTGCGGAGAGGCGCCGCTTCTCTTGCTCATCGACGACGCGAAGACCAGCTTGCGCACGCGCGCCGGATGGCGAATCGCAAGCTGCAGGGCGACGCTCGCGCCGTTGCTGAAACCCATGACGTCGGCTCTCACGATCTCGAGCCGCTCGAGCAGTGCCGCCACGTCAGCGGCGGAGCTGGCAAATCGCAGCGGTGTGTCCCGATCCGTCGTGCGACCGTGAGCTTGCTCGTCCAGGGCAATCACCTGGCGATGTCGCGCGAAGAACGGCAGCACCCTGCCGTACGTCACCTCGATGCTCGAGCCGCCGCCGTGCAGGAGCACGAGGGGTATGCCCGCGGCCTCACCATGAATCTCATAGTACATGCTGATGCCGTTCACCGGCGCGTGTCCGGTCTTCGGCTGTGGAGCTCGTTCGGTTCTGGTCATGTTCAAGTTCCCTTGGTTGAGCGGATGGCTGGCACAGCCGGCGATCAGGGCGTAAGCCGCAAGAGCGGCAGAGCTGACGAGGGTCTTCCAGCCCCGGCAGGACGGCGAGCGGGGTAGCGCATTGGGCGCGAGGATGTCACAAGGTGTGTTGGTCATGTGCTGGTCCTGTTCTCGGCGTCGTCAGGGCTTCGAGAGCCACCAGCGGTAGCCGTTCGGTCGGAACGGGACGTCGAGCTCGCCGCAGACCTCGGCGATGCAATCGGGCGTGAAGAAGTAGTTGTGCAGGCGCGCCACGCGCTCAGCCTCGGGCTCGACGCGGGTGATGGCGCGCACGGCGTCACCGTCGTGGTGCTCGTACCAGTGCAGCAGGATCCACTCGGCGCGGTGCTCGCGCGCCTCCACGCGCGGCGCGGACGGACGGACTCCGAGCATGAAGCGCGCGTCCATCCCGCCGTTCTGATCGGCGGTCGCCATGCGCCGGCTGCCGAACAACATGCCGTGGAGCACGGTGCGGCGCGCAGCTTCGGGCCCGTACTGCGTCGTGGCACCGACCACTTCTACCACTGCGCTATCGAGCAGCAGGGCCGTGAGGCGATCGAGGTCGCCGGCATTGAATGCCGCGCAGAATGCGTCGAGCACGCCCGGCGCCGGCACACGCTGCGGTTGCGGCGGCGCCTCGACCAGCTTGCCGCGTCCGCGGTGCAGCGCGGCCTTCACCGATCCCGGCGTCGTCGACAGCACCTCCGCCAGCTCGTCGAGCGACAATTCGAACACGTCCTTGAGCACGACCGCCGCCCGCTCCTGTGGTGAAAGCTGCGCGAGCAACGTGCCCGCTGCCTCGCGCGAGCCGATCGGGTCGCCGGCGCCGGCGACCGCTACCGCAGCAGCGAGCGGCGCCTCCGAGCGGCGGCGACGCAGCTGATCGATCCACAGATTCGAAGCCACGCGAAAGAGCCAGGCGCGCGGGTTCGCCGGCGCCTCTCCCAGCTGCGCGAGCGTCACGAACGCGCGCGTCAGCGCGTCCTGCGCCAGGTCCTCCGCGTCCCAGGGGCTGCGGGTCAGGTGCCGGCAGTAGCGATAGAGCTCGGCGCGCAGCGGCTCGTAAATATCGAGAAATCGATGCCACGAGCCGCGCACCACGCCCGGCAGCTCGGTCTCGGCAGGCTCGAACGGTTTGCTCATGACCCAGGAGACGCAGCCGCAGCCCGAAAGGATAGGACAGCCCGAGATTTTTCTCGGACCGAAAGCGCACGTCTGCGCGCCGATGGGCGGCGACGCCGTTCGGGCGTTCGGTGTGGCAAGGTGTCAGGGCGTACAGCGAGGGCCGATGCGCACGGCAGGGCGCGACCACCGCGCCTGGCTCGGACTGGGCAGGCCCCGGGCCGCGCAGCGCTCAAAGCCGCTCGAAGCTGAGCTCGAGGCCTTCTGCGCGACACGCGCGCAGCGTCGCCGGGCGAGCCTGCACGGCTTCGATGCAGGCTTTCAGGCGCGGCAAAGCGAGCGGTGACTCGGGCAGCCGCCGGGCTGCCCACCAGGTGAGCATGAGCAGGTAGGCATCACAGGCCGAGTACCTGCCCAGCAAGAAAGGCCCCGCTTGCAGTGCGTCCTCGATCACGGCAAACGCCTGCCCGAGCTGCTCTGCTGCCCGGCGGCGCACGCCGTCGTGCGCTCCGGCATCGGCGGTGTACTGCTCGGGATAACGAAACGCCATGAATGCCGGCTGCACCGTGTTGGTGAGAAACATCAACCACTGAAAGAAGTGCGCACGTTGCAGCGCGCCGAGTGGCGGAATCAGCCGTGCTTCGGGATGTTGCTCGGCGACGTGCACGCAAATCGCCGCCGCCTCGAACACGACGAGCTCACCGCACACCAGCGTGGGGATGCGACCATTCGGGTTCAGTCGCAGATACTCCGGTGACTTCTGCGCGCGCGCCGCGCGATCCACCAGCATCAGCTCGAGCTCACAGCCTGCCTCCTCGAGCAGGATGTGAGGAGCGAGGTTGGCGTTGCCTGGATAGTAATAGAGCTGGTACTTCATGCCTCACCCGGTGCTCGGTCCCTGACTAGATCCAGTCACGCGTTGCGAGGTTCTCGTTGAAACCACGCTTGACGGATCGCCTTGGCGCTACGTCGCACGCGTTCGACCACCGCGCCGGCACTGCCATCTCCGTTGCAGGTGCCGTTGCTCTTGCCGTTGCTCTTCGACCCGGCTCCGTCCGGCTCGATGCCGAGGTCTTCCAGCTTGGCAAACACGGGCAGCATGGCGCTCTCGGGATCGCGAAAGAAGACACTGCCGCGAATGCGCACGAATATCCAGCCCTGGCGCTCCAGGATGGCCTGCCGCTCGAGGTCTTTCTGGAGCTGCTCGGGCGTGTGCCATTGCTCTCCGTCGCATTCGATGGCCAGGCGCTTCCGGTTCGGGTCGCCGACCACCAGATCGATCCGGAACGAGCCGATCGACACCTGCGTTTGCACGTCGTAGCCGGCCGCGATCAAGCGCTCCAGCACCAGCCTCTCGAAGGTCGAATCCACACGCTGGCCCTCCTCGTCGGCGATGCGAAGCAACGCACCGGGGTCGCGGGCATGCTCGATCAACTGCCTGCGCAGGTCTCCGGGCTTGAGGTGCAGAGACGGATCGAGCGAGTGCACGACCCAGAGTTGGTTTCGGGCGCGACTCACGGCGACGTTGAAGCGCTTCTTGTACAGGTCCTTGGGCCCCGCATCGCGATAGCTCAGTGGACCGTCCTCTGCGGGCTGATCCACCAGCGAGAGAAAGATCACGTCTCGCTCGTCGCCCTGAAACTGCGCGGCATTGCCGCAGAGCAGCCGATGCTTGATGAAGACGTCCGGGGTGAGTCGCTCGCGCAGGAGTTTCTCTATGCGCAGTGCCTGCTCGTCGCCGAGCAGTGAAATCGCGCCAAAGGTCGTCGCTTCCTGGCGCTCGTTCAGCGCATAGGCGTCGTCCGCCAGACAAGCCACGATCAGCGACGCGATCTCCTGAGCTTCGACCTCATTGGTCTTGGCTCCGAGCGCACGCTGACCGCGCACGCGCTGGGACACGACTGCGGGCCGTACGCTCGCAGAGAGCGGCTCGCGCAGCGGTCGCATGCTGTTGCCGTACGACAGGTAGTTGCTGAACTGGATGATCTCCGGCACACAGCGGAAGTGCTCGCGCAGGGCGACCACTCCACCGAAAGCGGTCTCTGCCAGGTCGTAGATCGAGGTCTGGCCATCGTACAGATGGCTATTGGGAACACCTTGCAGATCGGTCGCGATCAGCCGCTCGACGTCCTCGAAGCGTTGCCCGACGGCATCGGGTGTCACCTGCTCCTTGTCTCCGACGACGACGTGCTCGCGCCCCAGGTACAGCGCCGCCAGAGCCGTGACATCGCTTTGACTGGCCTCGTCGATGATGACGACATCGAACTTCGTCTCGCGGGGATCGAAATTTTCGTACACGCGACCGAGCGGCATGATCCAAACCGGAACCGCACTGCGCGCCGACGATAGGAGTTGCTTGGCCTGACGGATCAGCTCGGGGGCGCGCTTGCCCGTGCCCTTGCCCAGCTTGCGCAGCGTGAGCACGAAGCCCTGCAGCGACTGTCGTGAGCGCAGCCCGGTGCGTTCGCACTGAGCCGCCCAGGTCTCGCACTCGACGATCTGGGCCGCCAGTTTCATGAGCTCGCTCTCGATGCGTTCGAGACGTTCCTGGATCTCGGACATCGAGACGGCGGCGCGCCGCTCGAGCTCCTGCCGCAGCTGGCGCCAGAGCCAGGCCGCGCCCAGATCGCCGGGAGGGTGGCCCTGGTCATGCGGCTCGACTCTCCGTTCAATCTGCCGGGCCCATTCGGCGGCGCAGGGCGCGAGCCGCGTCAGCAACTCGCGGCGCCTGCCGTGGCAATCCCGTAGCCCTTTTAGCCGCGCGAGCTCGTCATAGGCGTCCTCGTAGCGGCTCGTGTCCCAGCTGGCCTGTGCCGCGAGCAGCAGAGTAGCGGCGTCACTCTGAGGAAATCGCTGGAGATAGCTGCGTTGCCCCTCCAGAGCCGCGCTGAGCTCGGCGCAGCGGAGGAGCGCCGCTTGGGCATGCACGATCTCTGTCAAGCTAGTGGAACAGGCCCGCTGGACGCGGGCCAGCTCGCCGTGGTCACCCGGAACGGCCGGGTGCTCGTCGAGCCAGACCTCCCAGCGAAATCCCGCGGCGCACAGCGCATCGAGCAGGGGGGTCCAGACGCGATCGCGCCACTCCAG
>Ga0068861_100001710_pt1 | contig 14098 bp, 13 predicted proteins | sample KBSSwiS42_FD_66593 | JGI IMG/M metagenome (GOLD analysis project Ga0068861, IMG submission 66593) | Switchgrass rhizosphere microbial communities from Kellogg Biological Station, Michigan, USA - KBS Switchgrass S4-2 | ecosystem: Host-associated > Plants > Roots > Rhizosphere > Soil ...
GAAACGAGTGTGAGTGATGGGCACCGCTTGGCCTGCCTCGTTGCGCCGGAGCACGAAGAGCTCCGGCTCGATGCCGAGCTGGAAGCGCAAGCCGCGCTCCGCCGCGCGGGCGAGCACGCGCCGCAAGATGGTGCGCGAGTCACCGGGATAGGGTTCGCCGTGGTAGTGCAGATCGCTGTGAAACCAGGCCTTGGATCTGTCCCACGGCAGCACCAGCGCCGTATCCAGGTCGGGCACGGTGGCACACTCGTCCTCCTGAGGCCCCGCGAGGCCCATGCCCTCACAGGCGCCGACGGTATACAGCTCGCTGCCATCACACATGTGCTCGAACGCCTCGATGGGCGTCACTTTGGCCTTGGGCACGCCGTACACGTCCACGAACGTCGCCAGGCAATTCCTCACCCCCGCCTCGAGCAGCCGCGCCTTCAGCGCAGCCACCCGCGCGCGATCCGCGTGAAACCCCGGTGGGACCCCGAATTGCGGCGCCTCTTGGTCGGCCATTCCCGGGATGTAGGCGTCCAGTGTTTCGCGGCTCTGCCATCCAGGTTTCGTCGCGGTTGCTCGACCCCGGGGAAACACTCGCGACGAGGTCCCGCACTGGTGACAGGGGTCGAGGGTCGCCTCATGATCGCCACGGGGCTGGCCCATGCCGACGGATACGAAAGCAGAGAGCAAGCAGAACGCACCCACCTTTTTCGAGCTCGGCGCGTTCAAGTTGCAGAGCGGCGTGCTCTTGCCGGACTGCAAGCTCGCCTACCGTACGTACGGCACGCTCGCTCCGGACCGCTCGAACGTGGTGCTCTATCCGACCTCGTACGGAGCGCAACATACCGACATCGATTGGTTGGTCCACCCCGACGGCATTCTGGATCCCACGCGCTTCTTCGTGGTCATCCCCAACATGTTCGGCAACGGCCTGTCCACGTCCCCGAGCCACCTGCCCGACGCGACGAATTTTGCCGTCACCCACCACGACAACGTGGCCGCTCAAGACCGCCTGCTCCGCGAAGTGTTCGGCGTGGAAGTGCTCGCGCTCGTGTACGGCTGGTCGATGGGCGCTCAGCAGGCGTACCACTGGGCGGTGCTGCATCCCGAGCGCGTGCGACGCGTGGCCGCGCTCTGCGGCACGGCCCGCACCAGCGCGCACAATGGCGTGTTCCTGAGCAGCCTGGCCGCAGCCTTACAGGCCGATCCGGCCTGGGACGGAACGCGCTTCGTAGCCACGCCCGAGCGCGGCTTTCGAGCGTTTGCCCGCATCTATGCCAGCTGGGCCGCCTCGCAGGCGTTCTATCGCGAGGGGCTCTACCGGAGCCTCGGCTACTCCGATCTCGAGGACTACCTGGTGCGCGCCTGGGAGGCGAGCTATCGGCGCCGCCACCCGCTCGATCTCCTGGCCATGCTGCGCACCTGGATGCTGAGCGACGTCTCGGCGAATCCTCGGCACCGCGGCAATCTGCCGCAAGCGCTCGGCTCGATCCAGGCGCGGGTGCTCGTCATGCCGAGTGCGACCGATCTGTATTTCACGCCGGAGGACTGCGCGGCCGACGCCGCCGCCATCGTCGGCGCGCGGTTGCTCGAGATTCCGTCGATCTGGGGTCATCGAGCGGGCAACCCCTACCAGAACCCGGCAGATGCGCGCTTCATTCGCAAGGCCATCGACGAGCTGATGGCCGCGTGATCCCTGGCACCGCTGCCTGCCCTTCAGCCTCGCCGGCCTCCGGAAGGCGCGCTGTCGGGCCAGGCCGAGCTCTGAGGAGCGCAGCGCACGCTGGGCGGAGAGCCCCGCAAGTGCACGGGTTCCGTGGGCGAGAATGAGAGCGCCTTAAGCGCAAGCGCGTTTCGACGTATGGCCTTCGACGGCCTGCTTTGGCGCTCCAGCGCGCCGGGGTTCGAGCGGCCGCCTCGATGACTTTGCGTTCGCAGAGGAGTGAAGCTTTGCCGCCCTTCCTTCCCAAAGACTCCTTGAATCGATTCGTGGTGGCCACTGCCGGCTCAGCCGTTGCGCTGTGCCTGCTGTGGTTCAGCTTGTCGAATCCCAGGACTGAGACGATCGACAAGATCTACTTCGCGAGCGCGCTCTTGATCGGCGCCCTTGCTCTGCTAGTGCGATTTCCCAAGCAACAAGATTCAGGCGTGACCGTCCTCGGCCTCGCGGGGCTGGTGGTCCTCGGCTGGGGACTGAAGAACGTCGATGTCATCAACAGTTTCAATCTGTACTGGGGCGGATTTCGCCCGAGAGTGGCGGTCGCTTCCTTTGTGCTGCTGCCGCTGGTGGGTTTCTTGCTCTGGCCACAGCTCACTGCCTCGAAGCCCCGCCGATATATCGCCCATGCCCTGCTTCTGGCCGTGGCGCTGGTCGGGGCACTGAGCTTCATTCAGACACGAACGAGCCTCAGACTGGCTTCCCACGCCGCGTTCGTCCTCAATGAGATCTACGCGGTCGCTGCGGGTCACTATCCCTATGCGGACTTCATCCCGCAATACCAGACGCTGTTCTCCTACCTGTTTTCCCCCGTCATTGCCCTGTTCGGTGGCGAGCAAGCCCTGAACCCCATCCTGTATGCGCTCTCGGCCTTGAGCCTCGTCACGGTCGCGCTCGGGGTCACCGCAGGGCTCAGGGCCACTCGGGGGCTGAACCGGGTCGTCGCGCCGTTGCTGATCCTGCCTCTGGTCTTCATCACTCACGGCGCACGTTTGCAAGATATCCTTGGCCAGGGGCCGGCAGAGCCTTGGTGGGCCGACTCGATCGGCGCCCTGCACTCGGCGTTTCCGGTGCGGATGCTGGTGCCGACACTCATCGGGGTCATCTTGAGCGCCATGCCCGTCCTGGGTGCGCAGGACTGGCTACCCAGGAGGCATATCCTGCCCCTCGGTCTCCTGCTGGGTCTGGGCTGCTTCCATCAGCTGGACTTCGGTCTCGCCGCTGGCTTCGCTACCGGCGCGGTCATCTTGCTGGCCTTGCCCTTCAACAAGATCCCGCGGCTCATGCTGCTCTTGCTGCTGGGCGCGGTCGGCGGTTTCGTGACGGTTCCCGTGCTCCAGTGGCTGGGGGACCATCCCCTCCGAATGGATAAGGTGGGCTGGTTCTTGCGCCAGTTTGGCGGCGGCTTTGGTTCTGCACCGATCCAGATCCCGGGGCCCGTGCTGGTAGTCCTGCCCTTGCTCGTCGGAGCCACCGTCACCTGTCTCGCTGTACTGAAGGCTCATCGTGGGGCCTCGCTGCAAGAACCGGGCACCGACCCCCGATCAGGGGCGACTGGTGCCGACGGCGATCAACTCGGTGTTTATCGGGCAGCCTTGATCGGCTCGTACTTCGGCGTGTTCGCCCTCGCCGCCTTCCCCTACTACCTGAATCGCTCTTACGCCTCTGGCCAGCTCCAGATTTCGCTCATGCCGCTCGGCATCGCGCTGGCGGCCGCGGCCCGGATCATTGCAGGGTCAGAGTACTGGGCGGCCGAGCGCCGTTCGGCGCGGTCGCTCGTATTTCGCCTGGCCATTGCGATACCCGTAGCCAGCCTGCTGCTTCTGCCCAGCCCCGCTCGAGAGCTGGCACGCCTGCGCAGCGATGCCCTGGAGGCACGGTGGCCGGGACCCAAGACGGAATCCGTCATCGCGGTCAAGGGACGAGCAAAGCTCGTCGACCAACCGGGCGTGGGTTACTTCGGCATGGACGGCAACTACGTGCAGGCGGCAACCGGCTTGCGAAATGTCACGCGCTTCAGCAGTCCCATGGACGCAGGAATGAGCCCGGCCGCTCTACAGGAATTGTGCGCTGGCATCGCGTCACCCAGCCTCCGAATCTTGATCCTGGGGGATCAGGCGCTCAACCCCTCCGTTTGCCCAAGGAAATGGGCGCTCCGAAGGAGCCGCTCTGGTCTGCTCTTTGCGGTCCCGCAAGAAGAAGCACCGAACCCCGCAGCGCCGGCGCCTCAGGCAGCGGACGTCGAGAGCTCGATCTTCTCCGTGCGCGCAAAGTGACTGTGAGCGCGGGCAAACCTGGCCCTCGCGCTTCAAAACTTCAACGCGAGACCCGCCGTCAGCTCGGTGTTGAGCGCCTTTGTGTTCACCGGCGGGGGCGTATCGAACGACACGTTGAAGCTGTTTTGATAGCTCAACCAGGGATTGAGCTGGATGGATAGCGAGCTGGCACTGATGAACATGTAGTCTCTCGGCCCCGGCGAGTCGAGGCGGGGCAGGTAGAAGGCGTGCTCGATGAGCTCCAGGTTCTCGGCCAGATCGTACTTGAGGAACACGTAGAGCTGGGCTCGATGCGCCAGGTCATGCTCACCAGCCAAGGGCCCCGTGACTCTTCCGTACCGCTCATACTGCCACATGTAGCCGAGCCCCACGTCGACCCGGAGCGCGTCGACTTCGAAGAGCAAGACGACATCAGGGCCGGCGGAGAACTGGATGTCGAGCCCGGCAAACTTGTCGTGGGAGGAGTTGACGTAGGCTTCCAAGGCCAGGTTCTCGAGCAGACGGTAGCGGTAGTGCCCGTGGGAACCGAGCTGCTCGGCAAGCGCCGTCCCCTCGTGCTCGGCATAGGCCGCAGACAGTGACAGCAGCGCGCTGTGCGGTGGAGCCTCATAGGCGAGGCTCAGTCCCGCTTTGAGCTGCCAGAGCTCGCTGTTACCCGTCGTCCCGCCGCCATCGATGTCGAGCTGGCCCTTCAGGCCCTGGCCCTGCTGAGCCATGCCACGCGCCACGTTGACTTCGCCGCCCGCCGCTCGCGCGGAGCGAGCGCCGAGCAGCATGCAGAGCGCGCTGCCCAGCACCCATTCCACACGTCGATCGCTCTCGGCCATCCCAGGTCCCCCACTCGCCTACGTCCATTGCTGGCCGTGCAATAGCGATCCCCTCACAGCGCTGGATCGGCTTCAGCCACGGCCTTCTCGATCCGCGCTGCGACCTGGCGGAGCTGTTGAAAGAGGAAGAAATGGCCACCTGGAAAATCGTGCAATGCAAATGAACCGGTCGTCTCGGCGCGCCAGGCCTCGGCGTCGGCGCGGGAGACCTCGCCGTCTTCGACCCCGCGCAGCATCATGATCGGGCACGAGAGTGGCGCCCCCGGCTCGGCCCGGTAGGTCTCCAGGGCCTGAAAATCCGCTCGCAGCACGGGCAGCACCAGATCGATGAGCTCAGCGCTGTTCAGAACCTCGTCCGAACACCCGCCGAGCGTGCGCAGCTCGCGCAGGAACTCAGCCGGCGAGAGCCGATGGCGTTCCGTCCGCAGAGGCCGACTGGGGGCGGCCGAGGCCGAGACGATCAGGCAAAGCGGCGGGGGCACTCCACGCGCGAGCAGGAGCCGACCTGCGAGGTGCGCCAGCTGGGACCCCATGCTGTGGCCGAAGAGGGCATAGCGCACGCCCGCCACGCTGTCGGCAATCAGGCCAAGCAAGTCGCCCACCATCAACCGCAGGTCGGTGAGGGGCCGCTCGGAATGACGTCGCCCTCGACCGGGAAGCTCGAAACAGCAAAGCTCGATGTGCTGGCCGAGCTCGCGCTGTAGCAAACGATAGGCATGTCGATTGGCTCCAGCGAACTGGAAGGCGATCAGTCGGAGCCTCCTGGTTTTCATGGATGCTGATGGAGCGCGTTAATTGGCTGGGTAGGTGGCGTGGCGTATACGCCACGCGTCTTGCCCGCGCTGATGACGCTCTGCTAGCCTCGCTTGCTTGTCAACGACGGCAACGGCCGAGGGGAGCGAAACGACAGGGCTCGCTGCGGGAAGCGATGAGCTCGCACGGGCGCAAGACATTGTTCGAAGTAGCACGATGTGGGCGCTGGGGGCGGGAGCGGTGCCGGTGCCTTTCGTCGATGTCCTCGCGATTGCTGCCGTCCAGCTGCGAATGGTCAAGCAGCTGTGCGTTCTGTACGGACTCGAGTTCAACGAACGCGATGCCAAGAGCCTGACTGCGGCCTTGATGGCAAGCCTGGGGAGCGTAGCGGTAGGGACGACCCTGATGGGGAGCCTGCTCAAGTCGGTGCCTCTGGTGGGTCAAGCGGTGGGCGGCGCCGCCGTCGCGCTCACGGCAGGTGCTGTCGTGCACGCGATCGGCAACGTCTTCGTCCAGCACTTCAGCGCCAAGGGCACGCTCGAGAGCTTCGATCCGACGCAAATGTGCGGCTACTTTCGCGAGGAATTCGCCAAGGCCAAGAGCAGCATCGAAAAGGTCTGGTAGGGGCGCTCGAGGGTCCCGAGACGACGATCCGGAGCGGAGCCATTCATGATCCCGACACTCGTCTTCTTCGCAGCCGTCGTCGTATTGAGCTTTCTCGGCACGACGCGCCGCCTCGGCTTCTGGGGGACGTTCTTTGCGTCCATCTTGCTGACACCGGTAGGCGGATTGCTGCTTCTGCTGGTCGCGGGTCCTTCCGCCGCGCAGCGCAGATCCGCAGCACAGCGCAGGGTCGCGCGACGCACCTAGCCCTGAGACGAAGCCATTTGCTTCTGCAGGCTGAGCGGGCGCATGTCCGTCCAGACCTCCTCGATATGAGCCAGGCAGGCCGCCTTGGTACCCATTTTACCGACATCTCGCCAACCGAGCGGCATCTCCCGATCGGCTGTCCAGATCGAGTACTGCTGCTCGTCGTTGACCACCACGCGATAGATCGTGTCGTCTTCGTCTGCAGACATGGTCCCTCCCCGCGGCTCTCTCCTCGAGGCTCTCTGCTCGAAGACGGGCCGACCCAGCAAGCTAGCACGCGCCCTTTGCATCGCGCGTGAGAAAAGCCTGTCAGCTGCGCCGGCCCTCATGATACCTTCTCAGTGCCAGGGGACTCTACGCTTGGGCTCTCTGCGCAGGGTCTTGTCTAGGACCAACAGGAGGGGCACATGGCGACGAACGGAAGCAAGGTAGATACTGCGACGATGCAGGCTCAAATTCGCGAGCGCATCGAGGCGGCGAGGGCCATCGTGCGCCCGAACGTCATGTGGGCAATGGGCGCGGGTATCGTACCGCTGCCGATTGTCGATGTCCTGGCGATCTCTGCCGTTCAGCTGAGGATGCTGAAGCAACTGGGCGACCACTACGGTGTGGGGTTTCGCGAGCATCGGGTGAAAAGCATCGTGGGCGTGCTCATCGGCGGGCTCGGGAGTGTTGGTTTGGGATCACTCGCCGCGATGAGCCTGCTGAAGCTCGTTCCTTTCGCAGGTCAAGCTCTCGGATCGGTCGTCGTCCCCATCGCTGGCGGCGCGGTCACGCACGCCCTCGGCCAGGTCTTTGTTCAGCACTTCGAATCGGGTGGAACCTTCCTGGACTTCGATCCCATGGCGATGCGCGAGCACTTCCGCCGCGAGTTCGAAGTCGCCAAGGAAACGGTCAAGGGCTACCAGGCCGAGAAGACATAGCCCGCTGCTTCCCCGCCCCGGACGCCGCTCGAGGATCGGCTCCATTCGGCGACAACGCCCTCGAGGCTCAGCTATGGACTTCTTGACCTTTCTCAAGGAGGAATCGGAGGTCGCGCACGCGCGGCTTTTCTGGCTGGCAGCGTTCGCCGGCGCGGCCAACGGCATCCTCATCGCGGTGATCATCTCGGCGGGGCACACGGCGGCTAGCGGCTCCGTGGGGCTGCGCTCGTTCGTCCTTTTCGCGGTAGCGTTTCTGCTGTTCATTTCCGCGCGCAAGCGGATCCTCGATCAAACCTCCAAGGTGGTCGAGGCCATCATTCGCAAGGTGCGCCTGCGCGTCACGGATCGGCTTCGCCACGCGGAGCTCTCCGGCTACGAACAGATCGGGCGGACGCCCATCTATACCGTGCTGTCGCAGGACACTCAGACGATGTCCGAAGCGGCGCGCCTGCTCATCGGAGCGCTGGCGTCGGCGATCCTGGTGGCCTCCGCCTTCGTGTACATCGCCACGCTCTCGCTGCTGGCGCTGGCGGCCATGGGCAGCTTCGTGGTCGTGGGAGTCGGCCTGTATCGACGCGACAGCATCCGCCTCGATCGCGAGCTATCCATCGCCATCGACGAAGAGAATCGCTTCTTCGGTGCGGTCGATCACCTGCTCAGCGGTTTCGCCGAGCTCAAGGTCAGCCCGCAGAAGTCGGACGATCTGTACGTGCGCGATATCTGCCGCATCGCCACCAACAGCGAGCGCCTCAAGCTCGACGCAGCCAGCAAGCTCAATTGGATGATGGTGTTCGGTCACGCCTTTTTTTACGCGCTGATCGGCCTGGTCATCTTCGTGCTCCCCGGATTGTCGACCAGCGACAAGTTCCCGGTCGAGAAGCTGGTCACGGTGATTCTCTTCATCATCGGTCCGCTCTCCGAGGTCGCTACGGTGTTGCCCCAGATCGCGCGGGCGAACATCGCGGCGCAGACCGTGAGGCGTCTGGAGCAACGCCTGGCGGCGCTGGAGGTCTCGTCGACCGCGCTGTCTCCGATCGCCGAGCCCTTCGAAAATCTCCAGTGCGAGCGGCTCACCTTCGCTTACGCCACGGAGGTTGGCCGGCCCTTTCAGGTGGGGCCCCTCGAGCTCGACGTGCAGCGCGGGGAGGTAGTCTTCCTGGTCGGAGGCAACGGCGCGGGCAAGTCGACCCTGCTCAAGCTGCTCGCTGGACTCTATCGCCCGACAGATGGGGAGATCCGCATCAACAAGCGAGCCGTGAGCACGAGTCACCTGCCTGCCTATCGCAGCTACTTCTCCATCATTCTGCAAGACTTCCACCTGTTTCACCGGCTGCTGGGACAGCAGCGAATCGACGTCGACCGGGCGGAGCAGCTGCTGCGGATGCTGCGCATGGACAAGGTCACATCGGTGCTCGACGATGGCCGGTTTTCCAACCTCAATCTATCGACGGGGCAGAAGAAGCGCCTCGCGCTCTTGGTGGCCGAGCTCGACGATCGCGAGGTGTACATCTTCGACGAATGGGCGGCCGATCAGGACCCGCAGTTTCGCCGCTTCTTTTACGAGCACTTTCTCCGCCACCTGACCGAGCGCGGCAAGACGGTGATCGCGGCCACGCACGACGACCACTACTTCCATCTGGCGAGCCGGGTACTCAAGATGGAGGACGGCAAGCTGCTGCCACATGTTGTACCGGTGCGGGAGCAACTAGTTGAAACAGCCAGCTGACGCCGTGAGCTTCCAAGCGGCAGAGCCGGCTCAGCCCGACGACGCCGAATTTTCGCGCGGGCTGCGGGGCGTGCGCGAGCGGGTCGACTTCTGGTGGGATGAGCATCGATTCTACATCTACCTGGGCGGCCTCGTGGCGCTGCTCGGGCTGGCGGTGCTCTGGCCTCGCGTGTTCATCACGGTGCCGGCCGGTCATCGCGGTGTACTCTTTCGTACGTTTCGCGGCGGCTCCGTCATCGATCGCACCTGGGACGAGGGGCTGCATGCCTTCGCCCCCTGGGACCACCTGACCGTCTACGAAACCCGCGTCATGCAATCGGATCTGACGTTCCCGGTTCTGACCAAGGACGGGCTCGAGATCGAGATCGCTGCGGCAGTCCGTTATCGCCCGGTGGTCGAGAGGCTCGGCATTCTGCACCAGACGGTCGGGCCCGAGTACTTCCAGCGGGTGGTGGCGCCCGACATCCAGGCCGATCTGCGCATCACCGTGGGGGACCGCACGGCCTACGAGCTCTATTCGACCGAGGGCGACATCTTGCAGGAAGCGCGGCGGCAGGCGACGTCGCAGCTGGCCAAGCAGAACATCGAGCTCGAAGAGCTCTTGCTCAAGAAGATCGTCCTGCCCGCCATCGTACGCGAGGCCATCGAGCAGAAGCATCGCCAGGAGCAGATGGTGCTCGAATACACGTTTCGCTTGCTGCGCGAAGAGAAAGAGGCAGAACGCAAGCGCACCGAAGCCGCGGGAATTCGCGACTTTCAGAACATTCTGGCGGGAGGGATCGCGCCCGACGTGTTGCGCTGGCGGGGTATCGAGGCAACCCTCGAGCTGGCCCGCTCGAACAACGCGAAGATCGTCGTGATCGGAGGCGACGGGAGGCTGCCGGTGCTGCTCGACACGGCGTCTACCGGGGCGATCGAGCGACCCAACTCCAAAGAGGCCAACCTCAAAGACACCAACCTCAAAGACACCAACCCCAAAGACGCCAACCCCAAAGACGCCAACCTCAAAGACGCCAACCTCAAAGACGCGAAGACCTCGGGGGCGAACCCTCCGGACCGCGACCGCGTCGCGCACAATCCCCGCGCCCCTGAACCCCTGGAACCATACTGAATGTCCCTTGATTCAGGTTTTCACCCGTAAGCACGCCCGTGCCCGAAGCTGCAGCGCGCAGCCTGCCGCACGGGGCCCGACGCGCTCGGGTGTGGCTCTTTTGAGCAGGGGCGCGGGAGGACCCTATTTCTCTCGCGAAACGTGGTTTGTGTACGAACCACGGATCGATACGGCAGAGGGGCCCTGGGCGGGGCCCTGGCAGCGCCTGCGCCATCGCCTGCGTGGGGCTCGGAAGCGAGCGGCGCCGTGCGTCTCCAGCAGGTGCCCGCCGAGCGGCCCCCTGCAGGCCGCCCTCCAAGCTAGCCCGATTCAGCGGAGTACAGGACGCACTTGAATCGTAACGGTCTCGCTGCCAACCATGAACTGTGGAATTTCGATGACGTGACGCTGCTCCGAGCGAACGGACTGCGGCGCAAATGTCGACGTGCGCTGTTCAATCGCATCCAGAGCTCCGGCCGGAAGATGCTCGACAACCCGCCCCTTGAATGCCACGCCAGCGCCGGACGAATACGATACGACGATCGACTTCGGAGGGTAGCTCGGGTCTTCGAGGTTTCTGATGAAATCATCGAGGTTCTCGGGCTCGGGTTTTTCGCGCTCGACTTGGTGACCCGGCCGAATTGACAGCGTCACCTTCTTCCCCGCTAACGAGGGAGGTATTGGAATGGTGATCTCACGGGTGAATGTCGGTCCTGCAAACGGCACGAGCAACAGCAGCAGCTGGAGTGGACGCCCTGCCTCTACCTCTGACGCGACCACTCGCGCCCCCCGCAGCCTGACCAACTCCCGGGCGTACACCACCTTCATTTTCGTCTGAACAGACTCCACGAATGCGTGCTTCCAGGGGTTGTTGAGGATACCTCCGACGGCGGCCACGACGCTCCAACGAGCAACGTCGCGTGCGTTGGGTGTCCCGCCGCTTGAAATTCCGAAATCCTGGATGGTCACCTCGCCGTAGCCACGGACCTTCACCTTGCTTTGCACAGTCCACGTCACGTCCTGCCTCTCCGCCGCCGTTGCCTGCAGGGCGTTGCCGAGAGCCATGGCCAACAACGACGGCGTCATGAAGGGCTCCTCGGCGAGATCGAAGTCCCAGTTGTTCTTGGGCGCGCCGAGTACCCCGTCCACCTGTAACGTGACGGGAATGACGGGGGCCTTCACGGACTCGGAAGCCACGATGGACGCCTGACGGTCGCTGATCAACGCACCCACCGGTCGCGCGGGAACGGCAAACTTGAAAGAGGCTTCCTCGCTAGCCCAAACCCACAACACTCGTGCCACCGCCGTCGGTAGTGACGTAGCGCCTGCGTTCATCATCGTATGACCAAATGCCAGCAATCGGTCTCCCTCGACTCGCGTCACCGTGCCGAGGCTCATGGCGTTGATATCGCCGCGAATGAGCTGTACGCCGATGGCGCCCCCGTTCTCAAAGTGTTCGGGGGCGCCTGCCTGCTCACCACCCCCACCGCCCCCTGCGTGCAAAGGCTTCAGACCGAGCGGCGCGAACAGGTCCTCGGCAATGTTCAGCCCGATGCTGCCAAACCCCCCCAGCAAGACCGGGGTGGCGAGGGGCCGCGCTGCACCGGCGCCAGCGTGTGAGACAGGATAGCTTGCGGCCAACTGCTCGGCGTGCCGCTGCAACACATATTCGGACGGCGTACCAACGTACCGGTCAGCAGACTTGCGGATGTCCACGGCGACAGACGACCGATGGTGGCTCTTGCTCGAGAGAGGCTGCGGGGCGATGGGCCACCCGAATATCTCCTTCGGGGCCGGCCGATCGAGATCAGCGATCATGTTCGCGATCGGGGTGACCCCGGCGACGGGCTCGCTGCCAAACGGCCAGCCATAGGCATAGGCGCCCACCATCTTGCCGGCGATGAAAATGGGGCTACCGCTCATGCCGTGAACCGACTTCACGACGTCCAAGCGGGGGTGTTTCACCTTGATCAGAATGAGGTCCTGCGCCGGGAAGTAGTTCCTGGAGACGTTGATCACCTCGACGCCGAAGCGCTCGGGCCGCGTCCCCTCGAAAACGGTCAGGCCATAGCCCTTCATGCCGCTCTGGATGTCAGCCACGGGCATCGTGTCGGCACGGAAGGCACGCCCACCTGCACGCGCCGACGGCGCTCCCAGAAACGCTTCCGCGATCAGGGCCACGACCGGTAGGGTCATCAACCAGCTAGTCACACGCATGACCGGGCTCCAGCTTTACATGATGGACCTGTGAGGAGACTTCACTCGAGCTCTGCGAGTTTGCCAGCGCTCAGCGGCGCTCGTGCTCGGCGGCACAGCTCGTGTCGAGACGTCTCACATAGATCGAGCTCGCGAACTCGCGCTCTAACTGGCGTCTGGCATCCAGCGCCTCTGCGACGCGGTCTCCCTGGCACAGCGCCAGCACCAGCGTGGTCAAGCGCTCTTCGCGCAGCAGCGCAGGCCCTGCGCGCCGATCGAGGTCGGACAAGCTGCGGAGTGCGAGCTCCGTGTCGCCGGCATACAGCGCTCGTTCGGCGCGGTGAACCTGCTCGAGCGCTTCGGCGAGATCGAGCTGTGGAGAAGCGGCCGGCGGCAGCGAGCGATCGGGGGCCGCGCGCCCGCTCCACTGGGGTGTGGGCCGCGCGCCGGAGCTGCCTCGAGGGCCTGCCGTGGTGTTGGTGTCTTCATGGGCTGCTGCGACCGCGGCGCCGCCGCCGGACGCGCTCGGCGCCGCATCGCGCACGCTGGGCACGTGATCCCAGCCGACCCGGATCGCGAGCGTGGTGCTCGCTCCGATCAAGACCCCTCCGAGCCAAGGCACGAGCGGGCGTAGCGCGGCTGCCCAGGGCCGCCGGTGCCGGGCGACGCCCGCGGCCCGCTCGGACGGCAGCGCGCACGCCGGGGTATCCGCATGAGCGTGGATGCTGGTGCGCAGCGCGACGAGCAAGCGGCGCTTATCGGCTGCCGTCGGCTCGGCAACATCCCGCAGCAGCGCCAACCGAAGATCCAGCTCGGGATCCACGTCATTCATGGCTACTCACCGATCGAGCCTTTTTCTGATCGCGCGCCGCAACGTGCGCACCCGCTGATAGACACTGTCGACCTCGATCCCGAGCGCCCGCGCCGTTTCATCCGCGCTCATTCGCTCGATCACGTTGCAGACAAAAATCCAACGGTCATTGTCGTCGAGCGTTTCGAGGAAGGATTGTACGGCGATCCACGTCTCGCGCGCCGCGTGCGCCGCCTCGGGATCGAGCCCCGGTGCCGCGAGCGAGGCGGGCAGCGCCGGATCGCAACGGCGGCGAGCGGCGCTACGGCGTTGGTTGCGTACCACGTTGACGGCGACCCCGAACAACCAGGTCCGCACCTGGGCATGCAGCGCGACCGTCGGGAGGCGTCGATGCACCACCAGCCACAACTCTTGACAACCGTCATTGAGGCTCGCGCCGCCGAGGCCCAGGTGGCGCAGCACCCGCCAGGTGAACTCGAAGTGCTGTTCGTACAAATTTTCGAAGCTCGCTCGGTCCGACCCGAGTGGAGCCGCAGCGGGTTGCGATCCGCCCGGCGGCAGCACAACGGGCCGCGTCAACGCCGGGTCGCCCGCAGCGGGTTCGATGACCTCATTGGGGACGACGCGCAGTCGAGGGGCCAAGGCTCGTTAATGTCCGCCGCCTCAAAGATTCGTCATGAGGATTCCGAGGGGCCGCCGATTGTCGTGCGGCCAACGGGCCCTGCCACGAAATCGGCCGTTTAGCGGCTCCTGGCAAGGCGCAGCAGGACCGGCGGCGTCTCCTGGACCGATGGTGCCGTGTTGACGACGTACGCTTCGCGCAGGGGCGACATGGCAGCTGGCTGCGGTGCCGGCACCCGTGCCGGTGGGACAGCAGCGTTCGGCTGGGCCGCCGGCGAGTTGCCCTTGCCGGCTGCTTCCTTC
>Ga0068861_100001722_pt1 | contig 14029 bp, 8 predicted proteins | sample KBSSwiS42_FD_66593 | JGI IMG/M metagenome (GOLD analysis project Ga0068861, IMG submission 66593) | Switchgrass rhizosphere microbial communities from Kellogg Biological Station, Michigan, USA - KBS Switchgrass S4-2 | ecosystem: Host-associated > Plants > Roots > Rhizosphere > Soil ...
CTACGCTCGACGCGGCCGCGGCCGCACAGGTCGACCGCAACGGGAAGCGCGGCGTCATCTATGCCGTCGCGCCCTCACCACTCCGCGCGCCGCTCCTCTGGATCGGCACCGACGACGGTGTGATCCAGCTCACGCAGGATGACGGCAAGACGTGGCAGAACGTGACGCCTAACGCCATTACGGTCTGGAGCCGCGTCACCATGGTGGAGGCGTCCCACTTCGATCCCAACGCGGCGTACGCGAGCGTCGATCGCCATCAGCTTCAGGACTTCGAGCCGTACATCTACCGCACGCGTGACCTGGGGCAGAGCTGGCAGAAGATCACCAATGGTCTCCCGGCTGGCGTGTACGTCCATTCGATCAAGGAAGACCCGCAGCGGCGCGGCCTCCTCGTCTGCGGCACGGAGCGTGGTGCGTTCCTGTCGTTCGACGATGGCGACAGCTGGCAACCGCTCCAGCTCAACCTTCCGGTCACGTCGGTTCGCGATTTCGCGTTCTACGAGAACGACCTCATCGTCGCAACGCACGGGCGAGGGTTCTGGGTGATCGACGACATCTCGGCGCTGCGCCAGGCGACGGAGGCGATCGCGAAATCCGACGTGTATCTCTTCAAGCCGGCCGACGCGATCAACGACCAGCAGGGCGGGGACAACGGGACGCCGCTGCAGAAGGACGAGCCGCAAGCGCCAAACCCGCCTAACGCGGCGTACATCGACTACTACCTGCGCACGCCCTCCACGGATCCGGTGATGGTCGAGGTCCTCGACTCGGCCGGTACCGTGGTGGCGACCTACTCGAGCGACCCGACCCGCCAGCCGCCGCCCCCTGCGCGCGGTGGGTTTGGCGGTGGGCGACCCGGCGGCATTCCCAACACGTCGCCTCTGTGGCGTCAGCCGCCCGAGCCCATGTCCGCCGCGGCCGGCATGCACCGCGTGGCGTGGAACCTCGCACCCGCGGGCGGCTTTGGCGGTGGGGCCCGCGCCGAGACCCCGCCGATCGTCGGCAGCTACACGGTGCGGTTGACCGTCGGGGCTCGCACGCTCACGCAGCCGATCACGATCCGTCCCGATCCCAGACGTTAGCGGCTGGCGTCCGGAGGCATGCAACCCCCTCGTGCCACACCCAGAAGGCCGGCTCCCAGGCGAAGGTTGAAACGGACGCAACGGAACATGGCTCGATCCGATGCATCCGAACACCATTTCGTCTGAGTAGGCGGCCCGGCAGGTCCCATCCAATCAGTAGATGCCCAGCCCGATCCCGATGGCGCCGAGGCGGTAGTCCTGGCGGTCGAGGTTCCATACCAGCCCGCCGCGCGCCGAAAGAACCGCCGCAATTCGATGGGCTGGCGGACTGACAAACTCCAGCCGCGCCTGGCCGCCTAACGCACCTCCGCCGCCATCCGCGCGGAAATGCGTCGGGCCGGCCATGAGGCGCGCCGCCCCGAACCGCCCCCGCTTCTCGACGCCGGCGAGGATCCCGAGCGTATAGACCCGCGGGAAATCCGGGACGCAATCGTCCCCCGGCAGGTTGGTGCACGGCACATCGCTCCCGTGGCTTCCCTGCACGCCGACGCCGATGCCGAACATGAGGTGCAGTCCGGGCCGGCGCGGACGCGACGAGAGCAGCGCGTCCAGCGCGGGCCCGTCACGATTCTGGCGATCCCCTCCACCGTGGCCGTAACTCTGGCCATAGGTGGCCTCGAACGACCTCAACGTGGTGCTCTCCTGGGCTGCCACGCACGCAGGCAACAAGGCGCCCGCGCAAAAGGCGGCCAGAAGGACAGGTCGGCGGATCAGCCGGCGCGACTGGATCATATCCGTTAGGCGTTCGCCTGACGCGGCCACTATCGCGCCGCGATCGTGACCGGCTGTTCCCGGACCGTCGGTGGCGGAATGCGCAGCCATTGGGCGCGACCGACCGCAGTCGCGCGGAGCATCGCGGTTCCCGGCTCGAACCCGTCGAGCATGGTCGGCGTGAGCTCGACGACCACCGACCCATGACGTGGCCGTGGGTCGAACACCGGCTCATGGTTCCGGGGCAGGTACACCTCGCCGAGCATGGTGACACGCTGACCCTGCACCAGCTCGATGCGCGCGTCCGACTCGACTCGCGCCCAGCTCACGAGATTGGATTGCACTACCACGCCAGGCGCCAGCGTACTGCTCGTGGTGGTCAGCGTGAGCTCCTTGATCTGCACCCACGCGCGGTAGCTGGAGAGCGCCCCGATCGGCAGTTGCAGGAGGATGAACCACAACACGGCTCGTTTGCCGAGCCGGGCCGCGCGGGACTCCTCGAACGGAGATGGAGTGGTTATCGCCCGAGCCATGGGTAACGAACGGTGGACCTAACGCCGAAGACGACGGCCGGTGAGTGCGGCGTCTCAATGTGCGGCGGGTGATCGGCGGACGACAAGACGGCGCTCGTCCGCGGGCTTGTCGGGCCACGTGCCGGTCGATTGCAGCCAACGTGACGACGCGAGTGAAAGGAATTAGCGGCTTCACACGTTCAATCTCCAGGCGCGCGACGAACGGGCGGATCGAGGAAGTCCGACCCGGCCGCGAGCCCTTCAATTCGCCACCACGACGATGGACGCCATATACCGCCAGAAGACCGACACCAAACCGTTGGCCCAACAATGCTTGGCGCTCGCGCGAGGCCGGAAGTGGGACGCGTGCGCCCAGCTAGCGGCCGACTGGCTCGCTTCAGACCCAATGAACGCCGACGCGGCGCTCTACCTGCTGAACGCCCTCAAGGCACCCGCGACCGCCGAGGCATATCAGGCAGCGCTACAGGCGTACGCATCGCTCGAACGCCGGCTGGAGCGCGAGCACGAGCTGGCGCCAGCGTGTGAGGTGCGCCAGTTGGCCGCGTCGATTTGGGACAAGCTCGCGGAGATAACGAAGCCGGCCATCGCGAACGTCGCCGCCAGTCAACAGGTCGCCGATCGGGGCCGGCTCGAGAGGGCGATGAGCCGAATGACGACGTCCCGGTTTGCATCGATCCCGTTCGCGACATTCCTCTTTCTGGGGGCGACGAGCTTCACCGCGCGTCACCCGACGTCGCTACCAGCGGCCGGGGCTGGCGCCGATCGACCGTCAGTCGCGGTCATCGACGTCCGCAACACTGCTGGCGACTCCGCGACCGCGTGGCTCGAGCTCGGCCTGCCTCAAATGGTGGCGTCGAACATCGCGCGACTGTCGGAGGTGGAAGTCGTGTCACCGGAGCGCGTTCGCGAGGCGCGCCAAGCGCTCGGCCTCCCGCGCGGTTCCGCGCTGACCCGCGACGATGTCAGACGCCTGGGCCTGCAGAGCGGCGCTCGATGGGTCGTAACCGGTGGCATCGCACGCAGCGCCGGTCGCTACGTGCTCGACGTGACCATGGACAAGACCACCGGAGATGTCGAGCCGCGTCCATTGACGGTCACGAGCTCCAGCCTGATCGCGCTAGCGGATCAGGTAGCCACAAAGCTGGCTGGCCTCGCGACTACCGGACGCGCTGACCAGCTGATCGATGTCCGCCCAAAATAAGGCGCGCAGGGGCGCTGATGTGCGCCGGTTCTTGCTATTCCCGGTCTCCCGTAAGAGATCGGGAGGCCAATTATGCAGAAGACAAAAGGGGGCAGCGCGGCTCGGGCCGCACGTTCCACGACGGATCGTCGCCGACGATACGAGCCCACCGCGGTCTACCATCTTGCGGATTCCTTGCGCCGACGAGGCGTCGATCTGGCATCGAGAGCGGGCCCATGGCGGGCGATCGGGAGAGCCCTGCGAAGACCGGGACGCAATCGGATTCCGGTATTGCCCATTGTGACGAACGGTGACGCCCAGGTAATGGTCGATACGATGGAGCACGCGCGGGACCTCGCGGGGCTGTTGAACTGGTGTGGCATCGAGGAGCTGGATCCGGTGCCTGATCTCGTCCCACCGGCCACGGTCCAGTAGCGTTTCGCGGGCGACCCGCCCGATCGAAGGGGTCAGAGTCGTTTGAATTCTGGGAGCTCGGCCGAGACCGAGATCTCGAATTCAAGCGACTCTGACCCCTTCGATCGTGGTGACGCCACCCGCCCGGCAGGGGTTTCAACGAGTTAGGACAGACTCGCCCTGACCATGGAGCTCCGCATGAGATCTCGATCGTTCTGGCTTCTCTCAGCCGTTGGCGTTGTGGCCGCCTGCTCGGGCGACTCGACCAGCCCGGCCTCCGGTAATGCCGACGGGCGGCTGCAGATCATCCCCGGTGTTGCCGCACTCGCCGCCATCGACGTCGTCGTCGACGGACAGACCCGCCTCACGAACGCGGCGTATGGCGTGCCGACCGCGCCCATCGCGTTGTCGTTAGGCCAGCACCAGGTGAAAGCGGTGCCTGCCGGGACGGCGCCGACGGCCGGTGGCGCCACGGTCACGCTGCGCGCCGGCGACACGACGCGCGTGGTCGTGATCGGCACGCCGGGCGCGCTCAACCCGGTGGCACTTGGCGACACCGGCGCCACGCCGGTGCCGGGGAAGGGAAAGCTTCGCGTGTCGCACCTGGCCGCCAACGCGCCTGCCATCGACGTCTACCGGACGCAACCGGACTTCGGGTCGTTCGTGAAGTTCATGGATCCGTTCCCGTACAAGGCCTCGACGCCATTCATCGAGAGCACGCCGGGGAACTGGGTCATCCGTGTCACGAAGAAAGGCACGGATGAAGTGCTGGCCGAGAGCGGCCCCATTCGCGTGGACGAGCTGTGGATCCGCACGATTCTCCTGCTCGACACGCCCGAGGGCGGGGTCAAGATCACGCCGCTGGGTGAGCAATAGGGTCAGCCGATCTCGATCACCGGCTGACCGAGAAGATCGAGCCTGGGCCTAACGCCGAGGCCGGGCTCGCGCGATGCGGCGAGGCGCCCCTGAGCGCGTCGGGGCGCCCCGTCGGCGAACGACACCGTCACGTACGAGTTGAAGTCGGTGGCCGAGAACAGATACCGCGTGGGTGTGCTGTGCGCGAGGTGCGAGATCGCCGCCGTCGTGATGTCGCCGCCCCAGGTATCCTCGATGGTCATCGCGATGCCTAACGATACGCACAGGTCGCGGATCTGCCGGGCCTTCGTCAGGCCACCCACCTTCGAGATCTTGAGGTTGATGACATCCATGGCGTGATCGCCGACGCCGCGAACGACCATGTCGATCCCGTCGATCACCTCGTCCAACACGAACGGCCGATTCGTGTGCCGGCGAACGGCGAGGCACTGGTCGTACGTCGGACACGGCTGCTCGATGTACACATCCACATCGCGCACGGCGTCAGCCACCCGGACCGCGGCATGCTGCGTCCACCCGGTGTTCGCGTCGGCAATCAGCACATCACCGCGCTCGAGCACCGCGGCCGTTGCCCGGATGCGATCGATATCGGTATCCGGGTCGCCGCCCACCTTGAGCTGGAACTTCCGGTAGCCTTCCTTCCGGTACCCCGCGATCCGCGCGGCCATCTGGTCGGGGGACTCTTGCGAGATCGCGCGATACAGCGCGAAATCGTCACCGACGTGTCCGCCCATGAGTGTCGCAACGCTCAACCCGCTCGCCTTGCCGAGAATGTCCCAGCACGCCATGTCGATCGCCGACTTGACGTAGGGATGGCCTCGCATGGCGGCGTCCATCCGCTCGTTGAGTACGCCTAACGCCAGTGGGTTCGCCCCGAGGAGCTGCGGTGCCAGTTCTCTGATCCCGGTGCGGGCACCCGCCGCGTACGCCGGCAGGTAGGCGGGCCCGAGGGGGCACACTTCGCCCCAGCCGGTAATGCCGGCGTCCGTGTCGACGGCGACGACGGTCGAGTCGAAGACGGTCACGGCGTTGCTGCCGGACCATTTGTAGCTCCCCTCATGGAGGGGAAGCTCGATGCGATACGCGCGCAGGCCAGAGATCTTCATGGTCGCGCGAAAATGACTGCGTCGACCTGCACGCGCCAGGTGAAACTCCCGGGCAGTGCGACGTTAGGGTCGCAGCGGCTACCGGCCGCGGGGCCCCCCGGCCTTCGATGTCGCTGAGGACTTCGGCGGGAGGTCTCTTGGCGTTCGAGGCGTTGTCGGGGCGACGTCGGATGGCAGCTTCTCTGGCTGCCCTTTCTTCTTGCGGGAGAAGTCTGGTATGGATCGCGGTCCTTTCTTTTTCACAGGGCTCACCGTGGTCGGCTGAGGGTCGGCATCATGCTGTAATACGGCCAAAAGCTGGCCTACGGGAGCCGTCACTGCCACCTCCGGTGCCTTTGCCTGCCCTCGGCTGTTCGCCGGGGCCTCCCACTCGTATGTTGGAACCGAGACCAACGAGTGGCGTGCTCTGGAGGACGAAGGTGACCACCGAGCTCCGGGAACAGCTTCAGGCAACGCTTGGCCGGGGATACACGCTCGAGCGTGAGCTCCCCGGCGGCGGGATGAGTCGCGTCTTCGTGGCTGAGGAACGCGCGCTGGGTCGGCGTGTGGTCGTGAAGATCCTGCCGCCGGAAATGGCGCGCGACGTCAGCCTCGAACGCTTCCATCGCGAAATCCACCTCGCCGCCGGACTCCTGCATCCGCACATAATCCCCCTGCTGAGCGCCGGCGACGCGGATGGGCTACCCTATTACACGATGCCCTTCATCGTGGGAGAGTCGCTGCGGCTGCGGCTCGCGCGCGAAGGCCGGCTCGGCTTGGAGGACGCCGTACGGCTCACGCGTGAAGTGGCGACGGCACTCGACTACGCGCATCGCCAGGGGATCGTCCATCGGGACATCAAGCCCGAGAATATCCTGCTCCACGACGGTCACGCGCTCGTTACCGACTTCGGCATCGCGCGGGCAATCTCGAGGTCGATGCCGGTATCGACCCTTACGACCGTGGGTGTCACGCTCGGCACGCCCCTCTACATGAGTCCCGAGCAGGGAGACCCCGACCGCGAGATCGACGGGCGCAGTGACATCTACTCGCTTGGCTGCGTGCTCTACGAGATGTTGGTGGGGGACCCCCCATTTCGCGGGAGGACAGGGGCGGCGATCGTCGTGCGGCACCTCCGGGATCCAGTCCCACGACCGAGCGCGCTGCGACCAGAGGTGCCGGAAACGCTCGACGACGTGGTCGCGCGCACGCTCGCGAAGGAGCCCGCGAACCGATTCGCGTCCGGGGGTGATCTCGCTCGTGCGCTCGATCAGGCGGTCGCGGCGGGCCGGCCGACCGTCACGTCGTTCGTCCGTTCACCCGAGGCGGCGGAGGCCGGCTGGACGTCGTCGTCGATAGCCGCCGATAGCCGTCGCTTCGTTGCCGTGCTTCCGTTCGAGAACATGAGCGCGGATCCGGAGAACGAATACTTCTCGGATGGTGTGCACGAGGAGATCATCGCCCAGCTCTCCAAGATTCGCGGTCTGAAGGTGATCTCACGCAGCTCGGTGATGCGGTACAAGAAGTCCCAGCAGCCTGCAAGGGAGATCGGCAACGCGCTCGGCGTCTCACATCTGCTCGCTGGCAGCGTGCGACGAGCCGGACATCGTGTGCGGATCAGCGCACAGCTCACCGACTCGGACACCGACGAGACCGTCTGGGCCGAGACGTACGATCGCCAGATGGACGACATCTTCGCGATTCAGAGCGAGGTGGCGGAGCAGATCGCCGCGCGGATGGAGACGCGCGTGACCACCGGCGAACGCTCTCGCCTGAACAGGAAGCCGACCGACGACGTCGAGGCGTACAACCTGTATCTGCTCGGCCGCCACCACTACAACAAGGTGACGCCGGCGGACTTCACAAAGGCAGTCGATTACTACCGCGCGGCGATCGCGCGCGACCCGAAATTCGGCCGCGCCTACGCGGCCCTCGCCGACGCGCAATTCTACGCAGGCGCCGGCTATTGGGGGGTGCGGCCGCACGATACTTACCCCGAAGCGTATGCGGCAGCAAAAAGAGCGCTGGAGCTCGACCCGTCGCTAGCCGAAGCGTACGGGTCGGTCGGCATGTTTCGCGGGTGGTACGATTACGACTGGAACGGGTGCGAAGCCGCGCTCGCGCGGGCCGTCGAGCTCAACCCCAGTGGTGCGATGCTCCATGTGCTGTTCGCGATGCAGCTCGCCGCGGAGGGACGCTTCGACGAGGCACTGGCCATGCGCGACATGGCGTGCCGGCTGGATCCGGCCGCGATGGTCGTTCGCGGCAACGCCAGCTGGATCCTCTATCTGACACGGCGGATGGACCAGGCGCTGGCCGATGGTCGCAGTCTCCGTCACCTCGATCCGTCCTCAGCCTACGGTGCCTTCTCGCACGGTCTCATCTGTGCGCAGGCGGGACAGCCCGATGAAGCGATCGCCGCCTTCCGCGATGGCGTGATTCTCTCCGGGCGCGGATCGCTCTACCTGGTGATGCTGGCCTACGCGCTGGCCGTCGGCAAAAAGCCTGACGAGGCACGTGCCACGCTCGCCGAGGTCGAAGGCCGCACAGCCGAATTCATCTGGCCAATGGGACTCGCCTTCGCGTATGCACATCTCGGCGAGACCGACACCGCGCTCGACCATCTCGAGCGGGCCTACGAGGAGCGCGTCGGCTGGATGAACCTCATTGGACGTGAGCCCGCGCTCGACATCCTGCGAGGGCATCCGCGCTTCGAGGCGATCGCTCGCCGCATCATCCCACCGAGCTTCACGGGCACGTCGGCCCGCTAGAACGGCATCCCACTTCGGAAATAGACCGCGTTGCCTTCGCGTCCGTGGGCCATCGAGACGCTCAGCGTGTTGCCACGACCGAGGAACGAGACCCACAGCCCACCGCCAAAGCCAGTATGCCACGTGTCACTGCTTTCTCCAGACACGTACACACGCCCGGCATCCGCGAGACCGAACGCACCAAGATCGCCCGGTAGCAACAGGAAGAATTTGGTGAGGAAGAAGCGCAGCTCCGCGCTGCCATAGACCGAACCGTCCCCGGCGAAGCGTTCCTGTCGCCAGCCTCGCAGCGTCGAGCCGCCGCCGACAAATGCTGCGTCGAAGTAGGGATAGTCGCCCCATGCCTTTTGGCCCCCCACGCGAAGCGCCAGAACCGGCTCGAGCCGAACCGGTGCGCTCAGGTAGGTGGCCACCTGCCCGTGCATCTGGCCGAACGCTCCCTCCGCGGTCCAGACATCCGGATACCCAGCGGCTTGCAGCGACGCGAAGACGCCTCGCTTCGCGTTCGCGGGAACGTCGCGCGAGTCGAATGTCAGCCCCGCCCGCGCACCGACCTGCTTGAACGTCCCGACGCCAAAGGGCTGCACGTCAGCGATGAAGGTTCCACTGTCGAGCTTCGTCTTCGTGCGCCTTAGACTCGCACCGAGGTCTAGTGTGAGGCGGTGCGCGACGGGGAAATGCACCATTGGCTCGATCCCGCTCGCGCGCTGCTGTACGAGGTGAAAGTCCTTCGACCCGAGGGAAGGCGTCTCGTTGCCGAATCCGTAGAAATGGAGGACGTCGAGGCCCGAGGCACGGGCGACCAGGGTGAGATGTATGTCGGAGTTCTCGCGCTTCACGTCGGCCGAAAACTCCACCCGCCCTTTGCCTGCGCCGAACGCGTAGCCCGCGAGCAAGCCGGCTCGGAACGCGTACGGATGCTGCCGAAAGCCGTAGCGTTCGAACAGCGGCCCGGCCCCGAGGAACAAGCCGGCGTCGGACGAATAGCCGGCCCACGGCACCGTGCGCCAGCGAGATCCCCAGTCGCGGGGCGGATCGATGAATCCGCGCCGCGTGCGCGGCGGCACGTATGTACGCCGGTCAATGCTCGCATGCGTTCCCGGCGCGACGACGGTCGTGGAGTCTGTGTCGTAGTACCGCATGTTCGCGGCGTGCCCACCAGCCGTGGAGTCCGCAATGGCATCGCGGCCTCGTCCACCGATGACCCGCACGAGCGTGCGTCCGTTCGCTGAGCCGCGCACCACGACCTGATCTGGGCCGCCGTGGAGGTAGATGCGGATCTCTCCCGTCTCGCTGGCATCGAAGCGGCGGTGGTACCAGTCCTGAGGCTCGACGTCACCGGACTTCGAGCGCTGCCGCACCGTGACGTCTGTGGTCCGCGGCCCAACGCGTGTGACTTCGAGGAGCTCACTCGCATCCGTCGTGTGGATCTCGGGTGCGTCGGCGAGGATGTCGTAGAAGCGCTTGGCCGCCTCACGGAGATGCTCGCGACGGCTGGCGAGCGTGCTCCGCAGGAAGTCGCCGCTGGCCGTCGCGAGCCCTGCGGGCAGCTGGCGGACGGCGTCATCGATCACCGAGTCTGGCAGCTTGGCCTGGAGCGCCATTGCCACGGAATCCCACACGGGGCGGGGGAGCTCAGAGAGCAACCGCCGATCGAGCGCGCGCCCGTTCCACGTGAGCCAGGTCACGTCGGAGTATGCCGCGTCGAAGCTGACGAACTGTGGATACGGGTACACGAAACGGGCGAGCGACCACGCCACCCCGTCGAGTTTCACGAGCGCCCAATCGCGGTCACGGGGGATCGGCAGCCATCGATCGTTAGGCGTCGTCCCAGTGCGAGCCCAGCGCCACTGATCCGGGTGCCGATCCCAATCGCCGACGAACATGTCGAAGAGTCGAGCGGCGAGGAACGCGCGCGAATCGACCCGTTCATCGGGGTGCTCGGTGATGCGGTCGAACAGCTTCTGCGAGCTCGCCACGCGCGTCATCCCGGTTCCGTCGCTGATGGCGTCATCCGGGTCGCCGGTAGGGCGCAGCTCGATCAATCCGAGCATGCCCGCGAACTCCTGACGGAACTCACCGAGGCGCGGGTCGTCCGGCATGACGGCCAGCTGCGGTGTCGCATGCAGCACGCCCGCTGCATCGAGCAGCCGGGCGACGACGAGTGAGCCACCAGGATGTTGCGCGCTGATGAGATCGCGAACGATGTGTTTCGCGTACGTTCCGCGTAACTCGGGCGGCAGACTGGGCGAGGGGTCCTTGTCGATCGAGCGGAAGACGTACTCGCGCTCGTCGGCTCCGCTGAATCGAAGCGACTTCGTTTGCTGCGAGCCGCCTCGCTCGAGTGGACGGAGCCCGCCGGCGTACTGGTCGAGCGACAGCACCGGGACCGTCAGTGGCGCCGTCCACAGACTGCGATAATGTTCCCCGTAGAAGAACCGGCCTAACGTACCAGCCTTGTAGATCGCGCCGGGCACGACGGTCACGCTTTCGACGCCTGCCGAGGGCGGGCGCGCGGGAATCTGGGCAGTCACTCGGGCGGCGCCTAACGCCAGCCCTGCTGAAACGAGGCTCGCCGCGAACAAGCGGGCAGATGAAGAGTCGCCGCCCCCTCGTCGCCCACCGCCCCGCTCCATCACCTCACCTCGGGGCCAGCTCGGCCCTCGACTGCGCTTCGGCCGCGAACACGGACTGCGTAACCGACCGGGTATCGGACGTCGTCGATGTACGGCGGTAGGTGCCATCCGCGCGGAGTCCCCAGGCGGCGGCGTCGGCGAGCTCACGATCGAGAACCTCGTCGAGGCGTGCGCGGCTCTCCGCGTCCACTACCGGTGCGATCGTCTCGATGCGGCGTCGGAGGTTGCGCGGCCGCCAGTCGGCGGACCCGATGAAGTACTCGGTGTCACCATCGTTGGCGAATCGGTAGATCCGCGCATGCTCGAGGAAGCGGCCGAGCAGGCTGACGACGCGAATCCCCTCCGACAGTCGCGGGACCCCGGGCCGCAAGCGACAGATCCCGCGTACGATCAACTCGACCGGAACGCCGGCTTGCGACGCGCGGTACAGCGCCGCGATGACCTCCGGATCGGATAGTCCATTGAGCTTGCCCCGGATGCCCGACTTGCGCCCCGCGCGGGCATGGTCGGCCTCGCGGTCAATGCGCGCGATCAGCGCCGGCAGTAAGGCGTGTGGCGCGACGAGCAGTCGTTGATACTGCGCGGACGGCCCCTTCGACGAGCCGGTAAGCTCGTTGAACAACTCGCTCACGTCCTCGGCGAGCACTTCGTCGGCGGAGAAGAGGCCCAGGTCGGTGTAGAACCGCGCCGTCGCCGCGTTGTAGTTACCCGTGCCTACGTGCACGTAGCGGCGCAACGCGTTGCCTTCACGACGCACGACGAGGGCGATCTTCGCGTGGTTCTTGAGCCCAACGAGTCCGTGAACGACATGGATGCCGGCCTTCGCGAGTTGCCGTGCCCAGTGCACGTTCTGCGCTTCGTCGAAGCGTGCCTTGAGCTCGACGAATACCGACACCTCCTTTCCGGCCTGAGCCGCCCTAACGAGCGCATCGACGATCGGCGAGCGCTGTCCCGAACGATACAACGTCAGCTTGATCGTCGTGACGGCAGGATCGTCGGCTGCCTCCTCGATCAGACGCTGCACCGAGGTGGCGAAGTCGTCGTACGGATGCTGCACGAGTTGGTCGCGCTCACTCACGAGCTCGAACATGGAGCGGTCTGACACGAACGCGTTTCGCGGTTGAAACGGTGGGAAGCGCAGTTCGGGAAGCGGCAGCGATGCCAGCTCCTTCAGCACCGTCGGGTCGAGCGATTCGCCGATCTCGTAGACGTCATCGTCGCCGAGCGGGAGGGGCTGCTCGCCGCCGTCGAAGCGCAATGCCTGGAGCAGCATCGCGCGCAACGCTGGCGGCATCGCTCGTTCCACCTCGACACGGACCACGGCACTGCCCTCGCGCCGTCTGGCGTCTTCCTCGATCGCCTGCAGCAGGTCGCCCGCACCTTCGTCGTCGCCCTCGAGATCCCCACTGCGCGTGACGCGGAACAGGCATGCCTGCAAAACCTCGCGGCCGCGATAGAGCGCGTCGATCTCGTGAACGATCAGCTCCTCGAGGCGCACGAACGAGCGGTCGTCGCGCACTGGAATGAGCCGCGACAGCATTGCCGGAATCCGGACGAACGCGAGGTGCGTCGGTCCGGTCTGCGGGTCCTTGACGACCACCATGACCGAGAGCGCGAGCGACGCGATCTGTGGCGATGGATATCCTGGCGCCTCCGTGACTGCCTGAGGTGTGAGCGCCGGGAAGACCACGTCGCGGAAGTGCGCGCGCAGGCTTGCCATCTCGGCAGGTGCGAGTTGTGACAGCGGCACGATCCGCACACCATGCGAGCCGAGCTCGCGCATGCAATCGCCCAGACAGCGCTCCTGCCGTGCGCGCAACTCGCGCACGTCGACCGCCAATGCCGCCAACCGATCCCCCAACTGCGCGACGCGGTGCTCACCGGTGATGGCCATGCGTGCGCGCTTGAGCGCCATCACGCTCACGCCGAAGAACTCATCGAGGTTCGCGCTGACGATGCCGAGGTATTGCACCCGCTCGAGCAACGGCGTGGTCCTGTCCTCGGCCATTGCGAGCACGCGACCGTTGAATTCGAGAAGGCTCCGTTCGGCATCCAGGAGTTGTGCTTCCGATCCAAGCGGGCCGTCCTCGCCTTGCAGCGCGCCCTGCGATGCAACCGGCGCGGACGAACCGCCGACGGATGCGCTCGTCGATACGCGACCGAGCGCGGGCAGGTCCGACCGCGCCGCGACGAGTAGCGCCGCCACCGTCTGAGGGTCGCTCAGCGATCGCGTGCCGGCGCGTGCGATCAGCTCATCGAGCGACAGCCAGAGCGTCGGCTTGGCTCCGTCCGTCGTACCGCCGGACGTGCGTGCCTGACGAGTCTGCGTCACCAACCAGATCTCGAGCCGGGGGCGGTCCTCACTCGCGGGCAGGTCGCCCAGGAGGCGCAAATCTCCGACGCTGCTGGCGAACCACTCGAGGAGCAAATGCCGACACGCGCCGTCACCGCTTCCCTCCGCGATCGGAAGGCGAAGACCGTTTTCCTCGTTTCGGCACGCGATCGTCCCACGGTCCAGTACGATGAGTGCGACCGCGTGACCGCTTCCAACGGCGCGACGGTCCGCCTCGCGCGCCGCGCCGGCCGCCGTCAGTCGTTCTCGCTCGAGACGGTTCACGAGGATGGGTCGCAGCCCGTGCGCGTCCTCGAGTGCCGCAGCGATGCGCTCGAGGCGTGGCAAGCCTGTTCGGCGTCGGCGGACCCGGAGCTCCTGAAAGCGGCGAATGACGCCGTGATGCTCG
>Ga0068861_100001728_pt1 | contig 14007 bp, 9 predicted proteins | sample KBSSwiS42_FD_66593 | JGI IMG/M metagenome (GOLD analysis project Ga0068861, IMG submission 66593) | Switchgrass rhizosphere microbial communities from Kellogg Biological Station, Michigan, USA - KBS Switchgrass S4-2 | ecosystem: Host-associated > Plants > Roots > Rhizosphere > Soil ...
CCCGCCCTGGACGGCATTCTGGGACACTCGGGTGAGGCTCGGCAGCACGACGACCCCGCCCGACCTCAGTATGCCCCCACTAGCGCGTCGGCGGCCCTGCGCAGATCGAGGCGAGAGCCGTCGTGCATTGAGAGTCGAGCCAGCCGCCCGCCGATAGCCGCAGACAATCGGCGGCCTCTCCGCCGTTCGGCTCCGGGTTGGCGCCATCGTCGTTCCAGTTCACGTAGGCGTTGCCGATTCGGCTGCCCGTGCTGCCCGGGCCGTTCCAGAACGCGCCGCTATCGCCCACCCAGCGCCATGCCCCTTCACGCTGCAAGTCGGAAGCGCCGACCCACACCTCCGTGATCCCTCCGAGCACAGCGAGCGCCGCGAGAAAGACCTCCTCTCCTGCGCTGCGGACCGTCGTCAGGTCCCAGCCAGTGCCGTGACCCTGGCAGCGTGTGCGCGCGTCTTGCCAGGAGCTCGCCGCGCTCACCAGCAGGTAACAGCTCTGGTTGGGAGCGAGCACCGCCCCCGAAACACAGCTCGCAGCGCCGGCGTCGGCCGACGGCACCTGCGTGGGGGCACCCGCGTCGCCTTCGTTCAGAGCCCCGTCACCGTGCGGCGCTCCGTTCTCGGACGCTACCTCGGATTCTGGCGCGCCGTTCTCTGCCTGGGACCCGAGCAGCACAGGCGGCGGACACTCATCGGTACAATCCGAACCGGGCGTGACCTCGGCAGGGGCAAGAGCATCGCCCGTTGCGCCGGGATCGGCGGACGCCGACTCCGTCAATGCTCCATCCGAGACTCCGTCGGGCAGCAGTCCATCCAACGCAGTACCGCCCCGCGACGCTTCGTCGGCTTCGATCGGGCGCACACCGTTCGAGTAGCTCGCCAGATCGGAGCTGGGCAGGCAAGAGAACACGCCGGCGCCCAGCGTGGCCGCCAGCCACGCCGCCGCGACCGGCAGCGCAGCGAGCGGCACATCACTGCGCACGTGGAAGCGCGCGAGACGCCGACCTCGGCTGTTCATGAAGCGACGCAAAATACTGCGCCTCTCATACCATCCACGCTCACACAGGTCGCGTGGCAAATAGTTTCGATGGTGTCGGCAGCCCGATGATTGGGGGCCGCATGATCAGCACCCGAGCGATCGCATGTGTCGTTGTGCAACACCCCGCGCGGGGCCAGGCGTCGCAAATTGATGAGCCATCCTAACGCAACGCTGGCGACACATGGCCGCCGCCGCCAGCCAGGGTGGGCGCAGCGACTATCCGTTCGTGTTACGCGCGAGTGCCGCTCGGTACTCGCGAACGGCGCGCGTCATCGGCCGAACGTTCATGAATCCGAGCAGCTGCGGCAGGTCGATGCCAGGCAACACTTCGCTGGCGGCCAGCGCTTCGTAGCGCTGATCTCTCAGGCGATAGAGCGAGATGCTGCCCGCCTTCCAGACCCAGACCTCGCGCACACCGAGCTTTTGATAGATCTGCAGCTTGTCGATCCCACCGTGACTCCAGACTTCGATGGCCAGATCGCAGCGCAGGGGTGCCGGGTCGTCGCCGAGCACATAACACTCGTCCGGCTCGGCGCCGCGAGCGGCCTCCTTGCTCTCGTGCGTCCATGACCCGTAGGGGGTGATGTCGACGCCTCTTTCGAGGCACCAGGCTTCCACCAGCCGGCCCAGCATCGACTTGATTACCTCATGACTGAGTGAGGGACTCCTGAGCTCCAGCACCCCCTCCAGGTAAGCGACGCGCGGCACGCTGCCCCCATCCACCCAGCCCGTGGTCATGGCGCGGCTCGCGGCCACAGAAGTCAGGGTCTTCCTCGGGGTCCAGGGGGAGCGTGCAGGACTCGGGCTACGGGCTCACGGAGCCACGCGGAACACGGTTTGTCCCGGTGCGCTCTGGCCATTCGCGAGGTCGACGCCCAGGCTGTGGAAGAAGGGCTCACAGGCGGCGCCGGACGAGTGGCAGAGGCCGGGCAGCGAAAGATCCACGCCGGCGAAGAGGGCCGCCAGGTCGGCGATGACGACGTCACTCGAGGCGGCGAAATGGTCGAGCCTGACTTCGGGTCGGTTAGCGCGGGAGCAGGTGAAGCTGCCTGCGACGGGGTCGCCGCTGCAGGCTGTGGATCCGAGGTGCAACACGCTGGCTCCGGATTCGGCGCCGAGCTCGGCACGCAGGAACTTGTAGCCGGAGAGCCAGCCCCAGCTCATGCTGCCCGCGGCGAGGGGAGCGGGCTGGAGGGCGGGGTCGGCGTGGTTGGCGCTCTCGGGGACGCCGATGCGAAAGGCGATGCCCGTGTATTCGCCGGGCGGGACATGGGCGGTGACCTGGGTGTTGGTGGCGGCGTCGCCGGAGAGGCACCCACCGGTGGCGTCCTCGAAGTCGAGCAGCGCGGTGCCACGGGTTTGAAAGGGGGCGCGCTCGTCGATCTCGACGCCGACTTCGCTCTGGTCAGCGGCGATCAGGCGAATGTCGTGGACGAAGAAGCGGAAGTCCTGGGGCTCGACGCTGGCTTGGGTGCTGCCAACGTCAGCGTAGCGGGTGCCGCAGGCGAACGGAGCGGCGCCGACCTGGGCGGCGAAATGGATGGTGACGGGCTGGTCGTGGGCGCGGGTGCAGAGGTCGAAGCACTCCCGGCCGCGGCTGAAGCAGGCGGCCGAGTCTGCGGCGTGGCCGAGCTGGTGGCACTCGTGCAGAGGGCCGCTGCCGGGGTCGACGTCGTGGCAGAGCGAGGAGAGCTCGGCGCACAGGGCCGAGCCGCAGGTGTCGATACAGGCGGCGCGGCCTGCGGCGCAGGCGGCCTCGTCGCCAGCGTGGCCGAGCTCGTGGCATTCGTGGGCTGCGGCGCTGCCGGCGTCGACGACGTGGCAGTTGCTGCCGAGGCCGTCGCAGGCGCTCGCGGGGGAGGGTTCGACGCAGGTGATGACGACGGCAGCGCTCGCGCTGCATACGCCGGCGTCGACGCTCAGGCGGACTTCGACGTCGCCGGGCGCGCTGCAGCTGAAGCGGGTGGTGCCGCCTTCGGTCCGGATATCGCCGGCGGAGGCTGTCCAGGTCGGGGCGCTGGCTAGATCAGCGTCGGCGCGGGTGGCGAGGACGAGGCTCGCGCCGACATCGAGAGTGACGGCGTCGGTGGCGATGCTGACGTTCGGGCAGGAAACCAGGTTGCCGATGACGTTGGCGCCAGAAGGGCCGCTGCACTGGAGCTCGACCTCGACGTCGACGCGGGCGGCGGGGGCGACGTCGAACTGGGCAGACCCGGCGCACGTCTGCCCGTCGCTGGTCCGCGCGCTGAGGGCGATGGAGTAGCCCGAGGCGGCGGGGAGGTCGAGCGAGAAGCGGAGGGCGCCAGCCGCGCCGGGGCTGACGCTTTCGCCGCGCACGAGGTTGCCCGCGCCGTCGCTCACGACGTAGTCGAGGGTGGTGACGTTGGCGTCGCTGCCGGCGACGGCGAAGGTCGCGCTGCCGAAGGCCTCCGGGAACAGGTCGGTATCGGACGAAGAGCACGCCCAGGCAGCGAGGAGTGCGAGCGGCAGGGCGCGAACGCGCCACGAGATATCGGGCGTGGTCATGAACAGGACGTCCTTGTGCTTGGCGAGACGGGATGTGTCGAGCGTGAGCGCTGGGCTCAGCGGAAGGGGTCGGCGTGCGCTGGGTTCTCGAGGAACTCGCGGTCCGTCAGGCTTTCGAGGAAGGCGAGCAGGTCGCTCCGCTCGTCCTCCGTCATGCGGAAGCCGCGCACGAAGTTGCTCTTGAACGGGCTCTGGCTGCCGATGCCCGCGTTGGGGCCAGCGCTGATGGTGCGCCCTCCAGCAGCATAGTGGTCGAGGACCTCGGATAGGGTCGCGATGCTTCCGTCGTGCATGTAGGGAGCCGTGACGGCGATGTTGCGCAGCGTGGGCGCTTTGAAACGGCCCATGTCGGCGGGGTTTTCGCTGACGCTCTGGACACCGGTGTTCGGGACGGGAAAGCCGCCGCGGCCGTCGATGTTGTAGAGGCCGGTGTTGTGAAACAGGACCTGGGGGAAGGCCTCGTCGGCAAAGATGACGTGATCGGTGAACGCGAAGCCGCCGTGGCAGTGGTAACACTCGAACTTCTCGCTGTTGAACAGGGTAAAGCCGCGCTGGGCCGCGTCGCTGATGACGCTGTCGTCGCCCGTCATGAGCCAGCGATCGAAGGGGGCGTTGCCGGAGATGAGGCTGCGCTCGAAGCTGGCGATGGCGCGATCGGCGTTCGCGAGGTTGATGGGCACCTCGTCTCCGGGGAAGGCGACCGCGAAGCTCTCGCTGTATTCCGGAATGGCAGCGAGGCGCTCCTCGAGCTCGCCCTGGGATCGCAGGCCGAGCTCGATCGGGCTGTCACCGAACATGGGTAGCTGCGCTTGGCGCTCGAGGGACGTGAGGTAGGGATGGCCCCAGGTGAGGGTCGCGGCGTAGGCGACGTTGGCGAGGCTCATCGCGCCGCGCGCGTGCATCTGCCCGGTGGAGCCGACCGCCCGGGCCTTGCCGTCGGTGAAGGCGAGCGCCTGCTCGTGGCAGGTGGCGCAGGCGTAGCTGCCGTTGTCGGAGAGGCGGGTGTCGTAGAACAGGCGGCGGCCGAGCTCTACCTTGGCCAGCGTCATCGGGTTGTCTTCGGGTAGGGCGGGCGGCGGGAAACCGGGCGGCAATTGCCACTCGTAGGCAGCGCTCTCGGGCGCGGGCTTTGCCCCGCTGCGCACGCTGCTGTCGCTGGAGCCGCCCGCAGGATCGACCGCGGGCGGCTCGTTGATGGGCGAGCCTGCGCAGCCCACGGCGGAGACGCACGAGAGGAGCAGGCTCAAAAAGGGGACGGTCGCGCGCAGGGGCACAGACCCGGGCAGTGCTTGCAGCGCGCTCATGGCTCGCTCGCCCTCGCGGGTTCGATGCGGTAGACGCGCTGGCGATCGTTGGCGAGCCCACTCGTCAGGTCGATGCCGAGGTGATCGAACAAGGGCGCGCAGTCGTCTCCGCTGGAGTGGCAGGTGGTGACGGTCGCGAGATCCATGTCGGCGAACAACTCGGCGAGATCGACGACGATGGCGTCGGCAGCAGGATCGAACTCGGGCAGGCGGACGCGGTTGCGGTTGGGCTTGGCGCAGCTGATGCCGCCGGCACTCGGGTTGCCGCTGCAGGCCGTGCTGCCCAAGTGGAGCAGCGCCGAGGCCGGCGCCGCTGTGTCCGAGGAGCTGGCCCGGCCGGTGATCTCGGCCATGAGAAAGCGGTAACCCTGGAGCCAACCCCACGACATGCTGCCCGCTTGCAGCGGCGCCGGCAGACGGCTCGGATCGGTGTGGTTGAGGGCTTCGGGCACGCCGTTGCTGAACGCGATGCCGCGGTACTCCCCGGGCGGCACGTGGCCGGTCAGCTCGAGGTTGCGTTCGCGCGTACCGGCGAGGCAACCCGCGCTCGCGTCTTCGAAGTCGATCAGGGCGACGCCGTCGATCTGCCAGGGGGCGCGCACGTCGAGCCGCACGGGCCGTTCGCTGCCCGTGCTGTCGATCAGCGCGACGTCCTGGACGAACAGGCGCAGATCGGCGGGCGTGTAGTCACTGCCCAGGCTGGAGCGATACGTGGCGCCGCACGCGAAAGGCTCGTCGCCGACGCGTGCGACGAAGCGCAGCCGCACCGCCTGGCTCTCGGGCGCTGGCGCGTCGGTCTGATCGCCGCTGCCCGCGTTGTTTGTCCCCGCGTCGGGGCCTCGTGAGCTGCCGAGCAGCACGGCGCTGTCCCGAACCGACGCGTCCGGCGCGGAGCACGCCAGCAGCACGAAAAAATGCAGCGAAATCCAGAGGAGCGGCGAGCGCTGGCAACGAAGGTGCATCAGACGAGAGGACAGTGGCCCCGGTCGCTCGAGAGGTCGCAGGAAAACGCGCGGCGCGTCAAACCGAGGATCGCAGCAAGTGACGGGCTGGGCTCAGCCGGACTTCGCCGGCCTCGTCCTCGCTGAAACGTGGATAGCATTCGGGGTGCTCGGGCTCGAAGCGCGGCCCCCGGAACGACTCGCGGATCGCCGGTAGCACGTGGAAGTAGCCCGAGACCCGAAACGCGACGCGCAGCGCGCAGCGTTCGCCGAGGGACATGCCCTCGAAATCGCGGCTGCGCAGCCGCTCGGCGAGGGCGTGCTTGGCTGCGGCGTCGTGGGGGTGGGTGAACGCCTCGACCAGCCGCAGCTTCTGGGCTTCGAAGCGCAGCGCGTCGTAGCGGAAGAGCGCGAAGGCGTACAGGCCCGTCTGGGGCGTGAGCAGGTGGATGTAGTCGGCGGCGCGCAGAGGCTCGTCGAACACGCGACGGTAGGCGTCGGGACCGGCACCGATGATGTGATGGGCGAGCAGCCAGAGATGAAAGTACGTCGGCACGGGCAAGAGCGGCTGGTGGCCTCGGTGCAGATACAGGGGCTCGAAGCGCGCGACGAGGCACAGAGCATAGCGCCCGAGCAGCCGTTCGAGCGCGCGCCGTTCCTCGCGATCGAAGCGCTCGTGGAGCGCGCAGATCGCGTCCGGTAGGCTGTCGAAGCTGTGGCGTGCGGCGCCGGCGAACAGCGGCAGCAGGTCGCGCCAGAAGCGCCGCACGTGGCTGGCGTCGATGCCGCTCGCGTCTTCCAGCACGAGCGCGTCGGGCGCGGCCTCCGCCCGGCGCGCCCGCTCCATCCAGGGGGCGATACGCGAGCGACGGCGCCAGGCGATCGCCTCGAAATGCCAGAGCTCGGGCTCGGCGGAGGCATCGTCCCAGAACTGTGGATCGAACGCCTCGGCGGGACGGTGGGGCCCCACGTAGCTGCGCTGCCACCAGGCGCCCGTCTCCGCGTGTCGGCGGAGGCTCACCGGTTCGAGCATGTGGGTGGTGACCCGCACCTGCGCGGGGGGCCGCTCGTGCGCTTCGAGCACGCTGCCGCGCAGGAAGCTCTGGGCCTGGCCGCGCAGCAGCGATTGGCAGAAGAAGCTGAGCGGCGCGCGCGACGCATACGGGTAGGGGCTCCAGATGCCGAGCACGCCGTTCATGAGGCTGGTCGCGTTGAGCCCGAACGTGTCGTAGATCAGGGCTTGATCGCCGCGCGGGTGGTGGGGGGCGATGAAGCGCGGCGCCGAGTGCGCGTGGCTCACCGAATAGCGGAACTCGAGCTCGTGCCAGCTGCGGCCGTCCCAGCTGACCTCGAACACGGGCACCATCTTCACGGGCGGCGCGTTGTTGGGAGGGAAGACACCGTACGGATGCAGCCAGCGGAACGGATGCAGCAGCCGGAGGAGCTCGACGCACGGCTGCACCCAGCGCGGCAACTGGTACCAGTAGGCCCAGCTATGCCAGCTCTGGCCGAGCCAGCTGTTGAACGGCAACGCCGCGAGCGCGCCGAGCGTATGCAGCGCCACGAAGGCGGTGGCCGCGGCGAGCGCCGGATCAGTGAACGCGGCCGCGAGCGAGAACGCGAGCGGTGTCGTGCCATCGAGCAGGGGCAAGCACAGCACCAGGCTGATCAGACTGAAGTAGCCGAAGGTTCCCAGAGCCTGGATGCCGATCATCAAGAGCGCGGTGAGTGCGGCGCAAACCAGGCTCGGTACGCCCGGCCAGAGCGCGAGAAACGGCGCCGGTACCTCGACCACGAACATGAACCACACGGCCGCCGACAGCAGCGGCAGCGGCAGCTTCTGGGCGTACCAGGCGAGCTTCGAGGGCAGCGGCTGGTTGACGAGGAAGCCGCGCAGATAGGCGCTGTCACGCTTGCGCGCGCCGACGAACTTCTGCTTGCCAAAGCCGAACATCACCCGGAACAACAGCAGCCGGTAGGCCCAGGCGATGGCCGGCGCCGGCAGGGCCGCGGCGCCGAGCTCGGGCAGCGCGCGCGTGGCGGGCAGGAACAGCCCGAGCAGCGTGCATTCGAACAGCAGGCAGTCCCAGGGGAAGATGAGCGCCAGCGCGAGATCGAGCGACAGCTGGCACAGGTAGCAAGTGAGCAAGGCCGCGGGTGCGAGCGGGCCACCGACGACCAGCGCTGCCCCCGACAGCGCTCCGAGCAGCGTCAGGCCCCGCAGCATGCGGTCGCTCGGGTCGAGCCAGAGCAGCGTCGGGAAATAGAGGAATCGGCGCGGGCCCGGGAAGTCGCGCGCGATGCGCTCGAGCACGCGCCGTACGGGCAACGCGCCGCGCTCGCCCGCGTAGGGCAGCACCTGCATCGACAGCGACAGGAACGAGACCACGTGCACGAGGCCGAGGCCCCGCTGGAACAGCCCCCAGACGAGCAGCGGATCGAGCAGGGTCGCCTCCACGCTCAGCGTGCTCCCCGCGAGCGCCGCCGGAGCCAGCACGTCGGGGCCACCCCGGCGGCGAGCCAGCCGAGGGCGGCCATACCGCCCATGCCGGCCTCGCTCGGCGCCGGTGGGCGAAGCGCGCACGTCGCGGCCTTGGCTTCGTCCGCGCCGCGCTCGCCCGCGGGCACGGCCGGTGCCAGGGCATCGCCGACGGGCTCGGCGGGGCTGAGCGCGGGCATGGCAACCGGTATCGCAGCGGGCGTGCCGACCGGGCCGTACGCTCCGGGCGTGGTGGTCGGAAGGGTGCCGGACATCTCCGCTTGCCAATCGAGCCAGGGCTTCGCGCACAGCTCGTTGGTGAGCGATCCGGCAGAACATTCGACCGCGGCGTCCACGCCCTCGAAATCGAGCCAGCGCTCGAAGCTGTTGCCACCATCGGTCGAGATGCCGATCCCCGAGCTCGCCGAGCCGAGGCCGGCGTAGTGCCCGCACACGAGCAAGTCGCCCGCGCGCTCCAGCACGCAGCCGAGCTCGCTGGCGACGGAGGTCTGGGCAAAGACCCTGAGATCAGCGCTCGCACCGTACAGGCCATCGCGCGCCGCCACCCACAGCTTGCCGTCAGCGCCAAAGCCGGCGCCGCGGATCTCGGGCCGTTCGAGCGCGACGCTGAAGGTGTCGCCCGCGTCGCGGCTGACGAGCAGACGCGAGTCGTCGAGGCCCGGGCTGTTGGCGACGGTATACAAGACCAGCAGCGCCGGGTCGCTGGGGCTGACGGCCGCGGCCCTCGCCAGGTAGTCCTTCTCGGTGAGCGGCAACGTGCTGCGCCGCCAGCTCGCGCCGCCATCGCGCGTTCTGAGCAGCGAGTGCACGGGCGGCACCCCGGCAGCGTAGCGGGCCACGGTCGCGTAGAGCGTGGCAGGGGCGGCTGCCGCGATCAGCAACGAGTGGACGTAGTCGGCCGCCTCGGTCGGATAGAGCAACGTCCAGCTCGCGCCCGCGTCATGCGTGCCGCGCAGCCCGGGAAGGTCGCCGTCGTAGCTCGCGACCACGACGCTGTCGCGATCGTTCGGGTCTGCCGCGAGCGCCGGCGTGCTGGTGGTTTCCATCTGCCCGACATCAGACCAGCTGCAACCCTGGTCGCGGCTGAGCCGCAGGCCGTTGCTCGTGGCCACGAGCAGCCCCCCATCAGCGAGCAGCGCCACGTTCGGCAGCTCGGAGGTGTTGATGCCCAGGGCCTCGTTGCAGAGCAGACGGGCGGTGCCCGTCGCGGGCTCACGAAACACGAGCCCGCGGTTGGTGACGATCAGCTCCTGGCCTTCGTCGCTCGAGAGCACGCGCGCCCCGAGCGGGGGCGCGTGCGCCGACGCCGGCAGCGCAGCCAGACCGAGCGCCACGCCGAGGGCCGCGCAGAAGGCGCGGCGTGGCGCCCGTATGCCATTGCTCTTTCCCCGGTCATCACCGCCCGAGGCAAGCATTGGCGCCGTGCGTGAGCGTGCCGATCAAGGCGCCGTCGGTGAGCGCGCCCGCGGGATAGGCGAGCGCGAACCAATAGCACATCTCCTCGTTCGTGCCCTTGCCGAAGGTCGCCGGCGCGCTGTACGAGCAGGTCGTCGTCAGCTTGTCGCCGGGCTGAATCGTGATGTCCTGCGGGTAGCCGCGCTGGTTCTGGAAGCTGAACGGCTCGTCGTGCAAGACCTCGGTGCCACCGCTCGCGCGCGCCATGGTCACCTTCATGTGGTTGCCCTTGAGGTGCATGTGCGGCGTGGCAGCCACGATGTGGATCGGCTCGCGCGCGCGCGGGGTGCACGTGCCGCTCGCCGAGGTGCCGCTGATGGCGTCGGTGCCGAGCCAGGAGATGATGGCCTCGTTTTGCGGCGGCTTCTCGGTCACGCAGATCTGCAGGCCCGAGGCGTCGACCGCGTTCGGATCGCTCGAGTTGTAGTGGACCTCGAGCAGATAGTTCGAATCGCCCTCCATGCGTATGCCGAGGTCGGGCGTGAAGTACAGATCGGTGCCGCCCGGCGCCCAGCCGTGCATCATGGCGCCACCCGGGTGGGCGCCGATGATCTCGGCGGCGTTGCCGTCGACCGCGCTCGGCTCTTCGAACAAGATCCAGTGGTGGAGCACCTGCGCGTTGTCGATGACCGAGCGGAACGCGCGCACGAAGCGGGTGCCTTGCCACGGGGGCTTGAAGCCGAAACCCATGTACCTGTCCACGGCCGTGCCCACTTTATAGGGCGTTTCCTTGTTGCCCGGTTGATACGTCAGGAACGGATAACACTGCACACCGTCAGCGTCCCAACCTTCATACGGGCCCGGCGACGTGCCGGTCTTGCTGGGGAGGGGCGAGAGCGGCTCGGCGCCGCCGGGCGCAATCCCGGTGCCGTCGCTGATCGCGCAGCCGCCCGAGGCCGCCGCTGGCGCACCGCTGTCGAGCCAGGCGTTGAGCGCGGCGAGCTCAGTGGGCTGCAGCGCCTCGACCGTGCCGGGCGGTGGCATGCGCGCCGTTCCTTGAGCGTTGATGCGGCGGCGCGCCACCGAACGCACGGGCTCGCTGCTCGTGATCGGCGCCGGAGCGCCGAAGGCATCGGCGCTGGTCAGCGCCATCGGGGCGTTGAACTTGGGGGTCGCCGCGTGACACGTGGTGCAGTGCTGGCCGACGATCTGGGCGATGTCGCAGGGCACGTTGCCGCCGCCCGTCGAGATGCCGCTGGGAATGAGATTACCCTCGCTGTTGGCGCCCGGAGCGCTGGGGCCGTTGCTGCCGCTGGTCGGCGTTCCAGGAGTGGGGGTGCCGGGCTTGGCGGAAGTCCCCGACGAGCCGCCCACCGGCACACTCGTGTCGCCGCCACCTCCCTCGTTGGCGGCACTGCACGCCAGCAGACCGCAGGCCGTCAGTAACCAGAGGCTGCCAGCGGTGCAGCCGATCGCTCGATGCGAAACCATGAATGTTCTCCTGTTTCCTTCGTGTTCACTCGCGACCCCGCCGCGCTGAAACAGCGGGCGGAGAGGGCAAGCGCGAATCGTTCAGTCAGTGGGCGGGGGACAGGAAAAAGCCGCAGACATTCGCCAGGGTCGGCCGCACCAAGGCGGCTGGCTTCGAGGTTCGCCAATCCGGGATTCGGACAGTGGCGGCGGCCTCGAGAAAGGTCGCAGAAGATCGACGAGGAGCGCGCGCGCCGGGCACATCCTGGTGTCGGGCGCTGTCGCGCTGGCGGCGAGCCCTGCTCCTGTCTCGCCTGCAGGCGGACGGATCGCAGCCGTCAGCAGCAGGATCCCGGATGTACTATCGCCACTCGAGCGCGAAGGCTCCGCCGATCATCCACCAGATCGGTCGGGTCCGGAGCACGCTGGTTCCCGATTGCTCATACAGCTGTCGCAAGGAGAAGTAGCCGAGCGCGGGCTGCAACAACAACGTCGTTGCTCCGAGTCGCCAGCCGACTTCCGGTCGTGCCGCGAGCGCTGGGCTGTAGCGCGATTTGTCCACCTTGGCCCCGTCATCGAGTCGCGTTCCCGAGATGGAGACCCAGTGCAGGGCAAACTGGAAGCTGATTCCGAGGTGCAATCCGCCGGCGGCGCTGCCCCCCATGCCCAGGGCAAGAGCTGGCGCGAGCTCCCAGTATTGTCCGCGAAAGGTGCTGCGCGAGAGTGTCCAGGGCGTGCTCGTCTCGACGCTGGCCGCGCACCAGAGAAGCCGCTCCCAGCTTTCCGCTTCCGCCCGCGGGAACCAGCGGAGCTCGAGACCGTAGCGAGCGCCGGTCTCTGCCGGGCGAAAGGCCCCAAAGCGAGCTGCCCCGAACAGGACGAGCTGAGCACTCGCAGCGGGTGCCGGGGGCTGAGCAGTCTCGCGGGGTGCCGAGGCAGGCGCTGCCGCTTCGGGCACTCGCGCAGCGGGCGGCACGAGCCCGTCAGAGGAAACGTCCACCTCCACGCGCTCGGGCTGCTCCGGACTGGCGCTGCTCGGCTCTGCGCTGCTCTGCGTCGCCACTGGCTCAGCCGCGCCCTGGCGATCGGTTGCGGATTCGGCCGGCTCGGGCGGCGCCAACCCCGACGAGGCCAGGATGGTCTTGACGGATAGGGCGAGCGCTGCTGCGAGCGGCTCGTTGAACGGCGGATCGGCGATGGCGCGCGTGATGAGATTGGAAGTCTGGGCGTCTTCTACCCAGAGCGCGGTGCCATCGGGGCCAGTGGAGATCCAGACCAGCGCGTCCGCGCCGAGCTCCGCGACGAGCTCGCGCGCGCGCAGCGAAGAGCGCGGCATGCTGGAGCCCGGCGACTTCCGGTCGATCACTTCGACGCGCATGTGCCAAGGGACCAGCGCTCTGCGCATGGCCCGCTCCAGCGTGGGATGGCCGGCGAACATGACGACCAGGCGGCGCGCCGAGCGCGGACAGCGAGCGTCTGGGTCGGCAGACGAGCCGGCGTCACAGGGCGGCGTGCTGATGCGGCCGGGTGCCGTCTGAGCCTGGATTCTCGTGGCGACGACCAAGCAGCCCGCGAAGACGCAGGCACGAACGCAGCTGCTCGATCGCTTCCGACGATGGTGACGCATGAGGGCTGTACGAGGGATGGCCGGCTCGCTCGGCGCCTTCACGTGTACGGCGGGCAGCCCGCGCCGAGATACCCCCGGATGGACCTACCCACGTGGTGATTCAGGCGGAAATCCCGCCCTCAGAGGCCAGGCCCGAGGGCTGAGCTCGAGCGCTCGCGAGCGCTGCCCCAGAGCGCCTGCCTCGCCTACCGGCAACTGCCCGCGGACCCCGTCATGGAGGCGGACACCTTGGGGTCCGCGGGCGTGCGGCATGGCGTTTTCAATGATCGATAGGCACCTCGCACGGGTTGAATGACGAGGCTTCGAGCTCTCGTCTTGCAGGATCTGTGGCGTTCAGCCTCGCCCGGGTGGCAGCACCGCTCAGGGAAATTGCTCGAGCTGCGGCGCGGCCCCGGGGGCGAGAGCCGCTCGCGCCAGGGTCTGCACGAGATTTGCTGCGCGCAGCCGCAGCGCCGGACCGGAGGGACCAGGGGGACCAAAGCGGATCGGTGCGAAGCGCTCGCCCTGCCACGACAGGAAGACGTATTCGGGAGATTCCAGCGATTGTTCGAAGCGAAAGCGGATCGACTCGGCCAGGCCCGCTGCCGTGACGCGCTCAATGGTGGCGCTCATCTGAGGCAGCGCGATCGTCGCGCCAGGGAGCAAGCGCTCGCTATCCGCCCGGTACAAGTGCTCCAGCGGCGTGGACCAGAACCCCTGCTCGCGCTCCAGCAGCAGCGTGCTCGCGTCGATACGAGTCATTTGCACCTCGCTGCTGGCGCTCGCGAGCCAGTACAGGTGCTTGGGCCGCGGCAGCCGCCGCCACGCTCGTTCGACCTGGATATAGCTCGCATAGAAGTCGACGGGGGTGCTCACGATGACGACGGTACGTCCGGTGATGTCCGGTATGTCGCTCAGGCAGGCCGTGGCATGCTCGAGCGAGCGGCCCAGAATCTGCATTTGCAGGGCGCGCCAGGGCAGCGCGAGCGGAGACAGAATGGCATGAATGAAGAAGAAGCCGAGCGCGAGCAGACGCCGCCAGAGCGTGAGCGTGACGGGCGTTACCTCGAGCACGGGCAAGACGATGCGCGCCAGCAACGGGAAGGCCCCCAGGTTCACGAGTAGCAAGAGACGATCGCTCGGGAACGTGGCCGCCACGGGCAGCGCCGACGAGAGCATGCCGGCGAGCCAGAAGCGTGCGCGCGCGTCGCTGCGCAGAGCTCGTCCGAGGG
>Ga0068861_100001731_pt1 | contig 14002 bp, 6 predicted proteins | sample KBSSwiS42_FD_66593 | JGI IMG/M metagenome (GOLD analysis project Ga0068861, IMG submission 66593) | Switchgrass rhizosphere microbial communities from Kellogg Biological Station, Michigan, USA - KBS Switchgrass S4-2 | ecosystem: Host-associated > Plants > Roots > Rhizosphere > Soil ...
TGTCGCCGTTTGACCGCAGCATCGATATGCACGTAAGTAATTTGCGCAAGAAGTTGGGCCACCAGCTTAATGGTCTAGAGCGAATCAAGACCATCCGCGGAGTCGGCTACATCTATGGCGCAACGACAGAAAAGCCGGAATGAAGATCCCTTTTCGCAGTCTGTATCTGAAAATTTTCATCTGGTTTTGGGTGGCGATGATCATCATCAACGTCGCGACCTTTGCCATCTTCGCACTCACGCGGCCGACGCCTGTTCGCAGATCGTGGCGCGATCTCACGCAGGTTGGTCCAAACGCGCAGCGAGCGGCTGAGATTTACGAGCAGTCGGGACCTGCGGCTTTAACTGCTGCGCTTCAGTCAACAGAAAAGTCTTCGGGTGTCAGCGCAACGTTTTTCGATGAAAGCGGACAGGAACTTTCAGGCCGCACCGCGCCGCCGGGCACGAATGAACTGATTGCCAGAGCGGCTGAGAGTCGCGAGATCGAATTCACCTTCGCCGGCCGCGATACGATCGTCGCGCGTCCTATTGTCAGTTCAAAAGGACAACGCTACACCTACGTGGCCCACATTCCCCGTCCGCCGTTTCAGCAGGGTTTGCAACCCCAACTTTTGCGCCTGCTAGTCATCCTCGTTATCGGCGGAATCTTCTGTTTGTGGCTGTCGCGTTATCTCACTACTCCGCTGTTGAAACTGCGCCGGACGACAAACGAATTGGCTGAGGGAAATCTCGGCGCGCGCGTTGCCGAGAAACTCAACAAACGCCGCGATGAAGTCGGACAACTCGGGCGCGACTTCAACGTCATGGCTGAACGTTTGGAGTCGATGGTTAAAGCACAGCAACGTTTGCTTGGCGACATTTCGCATGAACTGCGTTCGCCACTCGCGCGTCTCGGCGTGGCGCTCGGTCTGGCAAGGCAACGTTCAGGCGCAGACGCCAACGGCGCTCTCGATCGCATCGAACGCGAGTCAGACAGTCTCAACGAGATGATCAGTCAACTTCTCGAACTGACGCGCCTCGAGAGTGGCACTGACGGACGTAAACGCACGGAAGTCGATCTCGCGGCACTCGTGCACGACGTCGCGGAAGATGCCGACTACGAAGCACGCAGCGTGAATCGTTCCGTGCAGGTTGTTTCCAGTGACAAGTGTTCGATTAATGGTGTCGAGGAGTTGCTGCGAAGCGCAGTGGAGAACGTGGTGCGCAATGCCGTTCGTTTTACGCCTGAGGGCACGGCCGTCGAAGTAGCGTTGAAACGGCAGAATGGCAGCGGCGATCACTTTGCTGTTATCAGTGTCAGGGACCGCGGCAAGGGCGTTCCGGAGGAAGCGCTCGAAAAGATCTTTCGTCCGTTCTATCGCACCGAAGATGCACGCGACCGGCAGAGCGGCGGCGGAACCGGATTAGGCCTGGCAATTACTGAACGCGCGGTGCGCATGCATGGTGGCTCGATTGCAGCGACGAATGCTTCGAGCGGAGGTCTTTCGGTGGAAATGCGTCTACCCCTCTGAAGCATTTTTCAGTCTCGCTCTCTTTCTTCTCGCCAACTCAATCTCAACGAATCTCACCACCAGGATCCAAATCAATGCCGCTGCGAATCCGGCGATCACATCGGTCGTGTAGTGCACTCCTAAGTAGATCCGCGACAGCCCAATCAACAGGAACATCGTTGCCGCCGCGATCCACATGAATGCCCTGTCGCGCTTTCGTTTTATTCTTCCGGAAAGAATGGCCGCGAGCCCGGCGAAGAAGCAGCAACTCGCGAGCGAATGGCCGCTCGGAAAACTGTAGCTCTCGGGCGCGGTGAGATTAAAAAACGGGATAGGACGCGGGCGTTTGAAAGCAAGTTTGAGCGTCACGTTCAATAGCGACGCGCCGATCATCGTGATCGTGAAGAGTTTCGCTTCGCGACCCCATTTGCGCCACGCAAACACACCCACTGTCCCGATCGTCGCAAGCGTCAGGAAAACTGTCGAACCGAGAAACGAGATTCCACGCATGAAGGTCGTGAGGTTCGGTGAGGCAAACGTGTGAACAGCCGCGCGGGTCACGTCGTCGAAGTGACGTGTTTCGCCGTCGAGAACTTCGTCCGCGAGCCACCCCAGGAAAACGAGGGTGACGATCGCTGCGGTCAATCCGAGCAGGAGTGAAAGGCTAACAAGCTCCAACAGCCGTTTTCTGGTCGACACGATCGACATGTTCAGTTAGCGGCTAGTGTAATATGCTCCGCGTTCATCCGTGGCCAAAAAACTTCCACGACGAAAGTTTCTCAAAAGTTTGGGCGGCGCCGCCGTCGCAACTGCATTGCCGCAGGTCGTCATGGGACAGAAGCCGGCCTCCATTGCAGTTTTTAGAGAACAAGGATTTCCGCAGATCCAGGCTGCGGATTTTGAATTTGATTTTCCCGTTCAGTTTCTTAGTGAAGCGGATCTGCTATCACGGTTGCGCGTTGAGAATTTCAGACTCTTCATCAATCCGTACGGATCTGCATTCCCAAAACGCGCGTGGCGCGCGATCCTCGAATACCTGCGCGCGGGTGGCAATTGGTTGAACCTTGGCGGGGTGCCGTTGTCGCGTCCCGTCGTGCGCACCGCATCGGGCTGGCGTGCCGAATCCTATCAAAGCGCTTATCACAAACGACTCGGCATCACGCACTCGTTTCCGGTAGAAGCGACAAAGATCTCGAAATACGAAAGCTCTTATTCGGAACTCGCTCAGGCGTTCGAAGCGAACGAGATTTACGAGCTGTATGTGCGTTTGAGTTCAACGAACAATGAACCGGACGAAGCGGGCAGTGATGGACCACATGAAGGCGTCGTTGAACCGTTGGTCTTTGGCGTGAATCGTGAAGGGCGCCGGATCGCTGCGCCCGTGATTCAGATCGATCGTTTGCAGGCTGAGTTCAAAGGTGGCCGGTGGGTGTTTGCGAACTATTCGGGCCGGATCACAGATAAGGCGCTGCGAGTGCTTGTTGATAGAGCTTCGCAAGGTGCGGTTCGTTTCCGGGTACGGAGTGACTTTGCCTGTTATCGGGCGGGTGAAGTTCCTTCAATCTCCGTTGATAACTATAGTCTTGAAGTGCGTGATCCCGGAGGCCAAGTGGTCAAGGATTTAAGACAGATTGTGAAGCCGGGATTGTATGAGATACACGCCCAGGCTAGGGAGCTAACGCACGAGAGTGGCTTTTGGGTTTATGACGAGGAACTGCTCAAACGCGGCAAGCCACTGACCGTCGATAATCATTTCTTCTATCGCGACGGCAAAGTGTTTCCTGTTACCGGCACGACTTACATGGCATCGGACGTTCACCGCCGGTATCTCTTCGAACCAAACCCGCTCCGTTGGGACCGCGACTTCCAGGCGATGAAGCAGGCCGGTGTGAACATGATCCGTACCGGCATTTGGACCGGTTGGAAGAAGTACATGCCCGAACCCGGCAAGGTCAACGAAGGAGTGCTCCGCGCATTCGACGCCTTTCTGTTGACTGCGCACAAGTATGACATTCCGGTCATCTTCACGTTCTTTGCTTTTCTGCCTGAGACGTGGGGCGGCTTGAATGCTTATCTCGATCCGAGCGCGGTGAAGGCGCAGCAACAGTTTATCTCAGCATTTGCCCAGCGGTGTGGTCACATCGATGACGTGATTTGGGATTTTATTAATGAGCCTTCTTTCTGCTCACCCAAACACCTCTGGAATTGCCGGCCCAACTACGACGAGTTCGAAACGGCCGCGTGGAAACAGTGGCTCAAGGATCGTTATCCAGCGTCGAGCGATGAAGATCGTGTGGCCCAACTGCAACAACTCTGGCGGACGACCAGTGATGACGTACTTGAGCTGCCGAAGCTCGCGGATTTTGACAGTGTCCACCTCATCGACGAACGCAGGCCGTTGAAGACGCTCGACTATCGATTGTTCGCGCAGGACATGTTTATTCGTTGGGTGCGGCAAGTGACTCCGGCTATCCGAAGTAACGGAAATCAGAAGCAACTGATCACCGTTGGACAAGACGAAGCGGGGTTGGGTGATAGTCCAAACATTCAGTTTTTTGCGCCGCACACTGATTTCACTTCGCTGCACAACTGGTGGGCCAATGACGATCTCGTCTGGGACAGTGTGCTCGCGAAGGTTCCATCGAAAGCGAGTCTGATGGAAGAGACTGGTGTGATGTTTTATGAACGATCCGATGGCGATAAGCCGTGGCGCAGTGAACAGGAGGTTAGCAATCTGCTCGAACGGAAAATGGCGATCTCCTTCGCAGCGGATGGAGCCGGGTTTATTGAGTGGGTCTGGAACACTAATCCGTACATGAATTCGACGAACGAAGTGGGGATCGGTTTTCATCGCGTTGATGGCACGGCGAAACCGGAGCTTGAACCTTTTCTCGCCATTGCGAAGTTCATGGGCCGGCACGGGCAGTTGCTGCGAGACAGGCAAACTGAGCCGGTGGTGATGGTGATTCCGCATTCGCATATGTTTGCGCCGCGGAGTTTTGCTTATGAAGCGACGCGGCGATGTGTGCGTGCGATGTATTACCACTGTGGCGTGCCGATGCAGGCTGTTAGCGAATACATGTTTGCCGATTACGCTGAGCCGTCCCGGCTGATAATTGTTCCTGCGCCGCGCGCGTTGACGCAGAAGTGTTGGGAGGCGTTGTTGGCGAGGACGCGGCAAGGTGCGACCGTGGCGATCTCGGGAGTGATTGATGCGGATGAGTATTGGCTGCCGGTTGAACGAAGCAGGTTGTTTGGGCCACCGATGAACACAGAATCCGTGTCACAGACGGAGAGTTTCGCTGTTAATGGACGGGAATATTTGGTGAGGTTCGAAGGGGAAAAGATTCAACGGGTTGAAAAATCCCTGATTCCTGGTTCTAAAAAAACACCGCTTCTAAAGAACTATGGAACCGGCAAATTGCTGTGGAGCCCGTTGCCACTTGAACTCAGCGACTCGATGCCTGCGCTCGTCGCGTTTTACAAGATGGCCCTTGCTCAGGCGCACGTGGCGCCGATCTTCACCGCAAAGCCGCGCACGCCCGGAGTGCTGGTCTTGCCGGCAGTGTTTCGCGATGTGGTGCTTTACACGTTCGTGTCGGAGATCGATCGCGACATGAGGATGCAGGTCACAGACTCACAAACGAGAAGCCGCTTCGCGGTGACAGTACCCGGACAACGAACTGCGATGGTGATTATTAACCGCCGCACCGGTGAGCGGATTATTTGAACACTTCAAACTGCGCCACCTGCGTTGTGGTGCGCTTCGCAACTTGATCTTCAACAACGATCTGCACGACGTACTCACCAGGCGTCAGAGCTGGTCCAAGCTGCAAACGCGCGCCGGTCGAAATCCGTTGCAAATCTGCCTGCCCCGTCGCTTCAACCGGCAGTCGCTCGGTGTTGTAAATCCTCTCCCCATCACGAAACACAAGCGTCTGTGCCGTCAACTGCGGTAACTGCGTCTTCCTATTCAACGCAGCGTTGTAGATCGTGTAACCAAACACCAACGCCGTTCCCTGATGAAACCGCCTGTGCACCAAACTGCGCCGCCAATCATTATCGTTACCCGACTCGGCCTTCGCCGTGTCCGCGTACAGCACAATTCCCGACAACGCCAACTGCCCGTCACTCAAATTCGGCGCCTGAATGAACTGAGCCGCCGCGCCAATGCGCTCCGAACCGTTGTCGCGTATCGCAACGCGCAACTGAAAAGCTCCCGGCTTCTTCAAAGGCAGATCAAGCCCGTAGAGCACTCCTTCACGCTGCGCACGTTCGTATTGCCGCTCATCGAGATTGACCTTCACGTTGAAAAGCTGACGGTCAACCAGCGATCCGTTGTCGCTAAACAGCGCCGCGCTCAAATCAAACTTCGCTACCTGCGTTCCCGCGTCTTTCACGAACGTAAGGTCCTTCGCATCTATGATCAGGAAGCTGCGCAACACCGAACCGCGATTCGTCTGGTTTGCAAAGAGCGCCGTGAGACGCACGGCGATGTCCTTCGCAGTGAAAGGCGAGATCAGCGCCTTGTTCAAACGATCCGCTGCCGAAGCCGCCGGAGCGCTTTCACTCACTCCATAAAACCCGCCGCGAGTTCGCACGTTGTAACCACTACGTTTCACGCGCGCCTGGATCGTGTGGTACTTCCGGTTGAAAGTCTCAGTCGCCGGCCGGTAACCAATCAGGTAGTAACCGTTCTGATCTTCGAGCACGCGATCGAGACCGAAATCGTTCTTGTTGCGAATCAAAAAACCACCGGTCTCTTTCGCGAGCACTTCGGCGCCGTCAAGGTTCCTTTGTAGTTCGGTGGAACGACTATTCATCAACTTCGACAACGGATTCGGTTCAGGCCGCGCGCCTGGACCACGGATCATGTGTTGCGGCGGCGTCAATATTTCGTCGGCCGCCTGAACTCCAGTGGCCTGTAAACCTTGCGACGGCACACCGTAAATCACAACCGACGAACGAATTGCCTGGTCAACTAATCCGTGCAACCCATCGGTGTAACTCGTCGACTGCGTCCAAACGTCGATCAGATTTGCATCCTCTCTCACCGGTCGTTTGAAACCGAAATCGACCGGTGCCCCCTCCTGCCGCGCGATCGGCAAGTTGTCAGAGATGAGCATCATCGACTTGCGGCCCGGCAAGTCATGCATTCCACGGAGAATGAAACGAATCGCCGTGATCGAGTAGTTGACTGAGTTGCCGATCGAACACGGATTGGATTCGTTGGCCACCGTCGGTCTATCGATTTGACTGCTCGTGGGTGAACGATCCGGCGGTAGGCGGCCGCGCAATTGTGGTTCAGGCGGCATCACCGTGATCAACGATCGTTCAGGGCTGAGCACGCGCTGACCGACGCGGCTGCACGGGTTCCACTTCAGATCCGCAATCGCATTGGAAAGCACACGTGCGTCGGTCGTGAATTGCTGTAACGCGCCCACTTCACCGCCGGTGCGAATGATAGCCACGAGATCGTTTGGACCAAGGCTTTCGCTGATGAACTTCCGCAAGTAGACGCGCAGGTTCGCAATGCTCTGAAACGACATACCGAGATCGTCAACGACAATCGCCAGCGTGCGCTTTACGTCCTGCGGCCGTGGCGGTGGTTGTACAGGACCTGGGGTAGAACTCTCATTGCTCGTCGCTGCGGCAGTCGTCGTGTTTGCGGTAGGCTTCGCCGAAACGTAGATGAAGTTGGTGATCTGTTGGACGCGGCCGTCTTCGCGTATTTCGAAGTCTTCCGCTTTGAGATCCGTGACTTGCTTTCCGTCTTTGGTGACGACGACATCAACCTGCACGAGGTTCGTTGAAATACGCACCACATCCTGCGGGTCCTGTGCCTTGAGATTTAGGACACACGAGAAGAGGAGCAAACAGGCTATGAGGGCGCGAAATTTCACGCGCCAAGACTACCACGTGTGACTCAATTTCACTGAGAATTGTGTATTATCTGCGGCAAATTCTGCCCGGATGAGGATCCTACATGCCCAAAAACCTTCTGTGTCTGCTCGTCCTGTCTACGTGTGTTTTTCGTGTGGCTGCCCAAACCGCTCCGGCCGCGGCCGCGGATGATTACAACAGCATTCTTAAAGCAGTGAAATGGCGGTCGATTGGACCGTTTCGCGGCGGACGTTCTGTCTGCGGCACCGGCGTGGTCGGCGATCCCAAAACCTATTACATGGGAACCACCGGCGGCGGCCTTTGGAAAACTGAAGACATGGGTATCAGTTGGCGGAACATCTCCGACGGTTTTTTCAAGACAGGTTCTGTCGGCGCGATCGCAGTTGCGGAGGGCGATCCCAATGTCATCTACGTAGGCATGGGTGAACATGCGGTGCGTGGCGTGATGACGCATCACGGCGACGGCGTTTACAGGTCAACTGATGCTGGAAAAACCTGGAAACGAGTCGGACTCGAACTGAGCCAACACATCTCACGCATCGTCATTCATCCCAGGGATCCGAACATCGTTTTGGTCGCCGCGCAGGGTGCGTTGTACAGCCGCTCGCAACAGCGAGGCGTGTTCAAGTCAGTCGACGGCGGCGCAACGTGGAAGAACGTATTGTTTGTCGACGACAAGACCGGCGCGTCGGAATTGTCGATGGACATGAACAACCCGCGCATCCTTTACGCGGCGATGTGGGAACACGGCCGGCTGCCGTGGAAAGTGATTAGCGGTGGACCAGGCAGCGGTCTTTACAAGTCAACTGATGGCGGTGACACGTGGGAAAAACTGAAAGACGGTTTGCCGGAGGAACTCGGCAAGATGTCGATCGCCGTCAGCCGTTCGAATCCTGAGAAGGTGTACGCGCTGATCGAGAGCGATTCGGACAAAGAGGCGGGCGGCCTGTTTGTTTCGACAAACGCAGGTAAGAAGTGGAGCCGCATTACGAACGATCACCGGCTGGTCCAACGAGCCTGGTATTACATTGAACTCTTCATCGATCCGAAAAATGAAAACACGATCTACGTTTTGAGCGCTTCAGCAATGCGTTCGACGGACGCGGGCAAGACGTGGGAAACGTTGTCGGGCACTCACGGTGACTATCACGACCTCTGGATCAATCCTGACAATCCGAGCAACTTCATCATTTCGAACGACGGCGGTTCGGCCGTTACTTTCAACGGCGGCAAGAGCTGGAGCACGCAGAGCAACATGCCGACCGCACAGTTTTATCGAATCAACGTTGACAATCAGTTTCCGTACCGGATCTACGGCGGACAACAGGACAACACGTCTGTTTCGATTGCGAGTCGTGAGTTGGCAAGCGGCGGCATCGGTCCTGCGAGTTGGACTGCTTCTGCCGGGGGCGAAAGCGCGTTCCTCGCGTTCGATCCTGACAACCCGAGATACGTGATGGGTGGCAGTTATCAGGGAACCATCGAAGTGCTTGACATCAAGGCGCAGGGTACTACGGGAGTGATGGCGGCGCCGATTCAGTACCTCGGGATGGATGCGAAAGACATCAAGTACCGGTTCAACTGGAATGCGCCAATCATCTGGAGCAAACACGAGCCGAACGTCTTCTATCACGGGTCGCAGTACCTGCTGAGAACCAGCGATATGGGCCGTACGTGGAAAGAAGCCTCGCCCGACCTGACGCGCAATGAAAAAGAGAAACAGGGCAAGGGTGGTGGTCCATACACGAACGAAGCAGTCGGCGCGGAAAACTACGGCACGCTCGCTTACATCATGGAATCGCCACACGAGAAAGGCGTGATTTGGACCGGTAGTGACGATGGATTTGTTTACCTGACACGCGACGGCGGCGCAACGTGGAAAAACGTAACGCCAAAAGGACTCGCAGAGTGTTTAGTCAACGCAATCGAAGTCTCACCGCATGACAAAGCCACGGCGTACATCGCCACCACGCGCTACAAGTTCAACGACCACGCTCCTGGACTTTACAAAACGAGCGACTACGGCAACACGTGGACCAGGATTAACAACGGTATTCCCGCAAACGCTTTCACGCGCGTTGTGCGTGAGGACGATGTACGAAGAGATCTGCTGTTCGCCGGCACTGAACTCGGAACGTTCATCTCCTGGAATGGCGGTAAAGACTGGTCGCCATTTCAGTTGAACCTGCCGATTACGCCAATCACCGATCTACGCGTGCACAAGGGAAACCTGATTGCCGCAACGTCAGGCAGATCGTTTTGGATTCTTGATGATTTGAATGTCATTCGTCAGTACAAAGGAGGCGCGCCAGCATTCAGTCTTTACCAACCTGCGAGCGCTTACCTGGTAAATGGTTCGAGTGACTTGGATCGAACGGAGGACGAGTTCAACGGGTCCAGCACGTTTCGAGGCGTGAATCCCGCGACCGGCCTCGTCATTTACTACCAGTTGCCCGAGCTGAAAAAAGACGACCAGATTTCGATGGAGATTAAGGACGTCGCGGGAAATGTCGTGCGCACGTTCTCGTCGAAAGCGGATGAGAAGTTTGTACGTTATGACGCTGGTCCACGGCCGGATCCGTTGCTGCCAAAGGCGAAGGGATTGAACCGCTTCATTTGGGACCTGCGTTACGAGTCGATGGTTGGCGTTCCGAACGTGCGCATCGAAGGTGGCTTTGCCGGACACAAAGCAGTTCCCGGCAAATACACCATCACCGTAAAAACGCCCACGCAAACGCTCTCGACTGATACGGAGATTCTCGCGAATCCGCTTTACCAGACCGACGCGGCAACATACAGCGAGTATCACCGCACGATGTCGAGTATGGAGACGGAACTGACGACCATGCATCGCATGGTGAACAGCCTGTTTGAAAAGCAAAAGCAGTTGGAGTCGCTGCTGAGTTCGTTGCCGGCTGGTGAGAAGTACGTCGCGATCAAGAAAGATGGCGAGGCGTTATTGAAGAAGATGAAGACGTGGGACGAGGATATGGTCCAGCGTAAGTCGAAGGCTTACGACGACGTCGAAAACTTCCCGAACAAGTTCACCGCGAACTATCTGTTCATGATCAATCAGACGGAAAGTGATATTCCGCGGGTGAACCAACCGTCGCTCGATCGCATGCGCGAGTTGAGTGCGCAGTGGGCGACGTTGAAGGCGCGTGCGGACGAGATTCTCAACCGGGACATTCCGGCGTTCAACAAGCGGCTGTGGGAAGCGGGAATGGGCGCGATTTGGAAGGACAGTTGATTCCCTGATCGGCTTTGCCCCAACCAAGTCTCCGGCGGTGGCTTTGCCGCCTGATGCGCGGTGCTTTGCCCCCAACAAAGTCGTCGGCGCCTTACCCCAACCACGTCTCCGATGGCGGCTATGCCGTCGCGCGAACCCTGTGCAACAACTATCGCTAATCCACACCCACAACCATTAACGCTGCGTCGTCGCGGAATGCATGACCGCAAAACTCCGCGACGGCTTCGAATAAGATTTCTTTCAGTTCTTCGGCTGTCCGGCGACGGTGCTCGCACATCAACTCGGTGAGCCGCTCTTCGCCGAACTGTTCGCCTGTCGTGTCGACTGCTTCGCTCAAACCATCGGTGAACATCAAGAGTCGATCGCCGGGTTGAAGCGTTATTTCACCTTGTGCGTATTCCACTTCGGAAAACGCGCCGAGCACGCTGCCTCCGTCCTCGAGTCGCTCACATTCGCCGCTCGCATGCACGAGCAGCGGCGGGTTGTGACCGGCGTTTGTAAACGACAGCGTGCGGTCAGGAATGTTTACGACGCCGTAGAATGCGGTGATGAATTTGTGCAGTGGGATGTTTGAATACAGCACGCGGTTGAGCTGTGTGCTCAGCTCCGCCGGCGAAAGATTCTGGACCACGAGAGACTTCAACGCCGCCTGAAAGTTTGACATCAACAGCGCCGCCGGCAGTCCCTTTCCGACCACGTCGGCGACACATAACGCGACGTGTTCGTCGTCGGTGTTGAAAGCTGCAACATAATCACCGCCGACAGTTGTTGCGGGTTGCCACTGAATTGCGATCTGAATTCCCGGGATAGCGGGCGGTGTGTTCGCCAGCAGGTTTTCTTGAAGCTCGCGCGTTTCGATTAATTCACGCTTGAATTGCGCCTCAGTCCTGCGGCCGCTCGCGAGGCGATTCTGCACGCGCCGCCGAGCACGGGCGTGCTTCACCTGTTTGCGAAGTGTTTCGAGAAGTCGCGCGTTTTCCCACGGCTTCTGAACGAAATCACGAACGCCACGTCGCATAACTTCTACCGCAAGATCCACCGTTCCCCACGCCGTCATCACAACGATTGGAAGCAACGGATCAAGCGCGTGGATGTGCGATATCAGATCGATGCCTTCGCGTCCGCTCGTGGTGTCGCGCGCATAGTTGAGGTCCAACAACACGACGTCAAACTGCGCGTGTTCGATTGCGTCGAGCACAGCAGCGGGCGAGGAAACCGTCTGCGGTTCGTACCCGTCGCTTTTCAGCAGCAAACGCAACGCGGCCAGGATGTCAGAATCGTCGTCCGCGATGAGCGTGCGTGGAAGCTGGGGAGCAAAACTGGTTGTACTTTCGAGGGAAATCACGGTTACTCCGTTCTTAATGCCACAATCGGATAGCGTGAGGGAATCAAAGGACGTGCCAGTTTAGTAGTGTTGCAATTGGCTCTTGTTTTAAGGCGTACCGCTCAAAGTTCGCGACGCTGGTCCACGTTTGCATTTCACAAATGAGACTGGGCAGTCCCATTTTCGGGAGGTTTTGAAGTTGGACATATGACGCTTCTCTGCGATACAAGACGAAATACAAGAGAGGACACATGACGCAAAGCAACGAACAACCACCTAAAGATCTGGAAAAACGCTGCGGCACGATGAACTTCCACAGAGGCCTGTTACAGGTCGACGCTGACTACACAAAGGCGCGATTGCGTAGTGACGAGCGGCATTTGCAAGTTAAGCGTGGCGCGGCGTCCCTCCAACGCACCGGAATCACCGTAATTCCTATCGTCATCCACGTCTTGTGGAACACCGACTCGCAGAATATCTCCGACGGCCAGATCCTAAGCCAGATCAGAGTCCTCAATAGAGACTTCCGCAAAGTGAACAGTGACCTCGGGTCGATTCCCGCGCCGTTTGCGCCGTTCGCGGCGGACGCGCGCATTGAGTTTGAACTAGCTACCGTCGACCCGAATGGAGCTCCTACTAACGGAATAACACGGACAAAGACAACCGTGGATTTTTTCGACGAACCCCAACTTGTCGGCGAGGATAAACGGATAAAAGTCAGCCCAACCGGCATAGAACCCTGGCCCAATGATCGGTACTTGAACATCTGGGTGTGCCAAATGGGCGTCGGAACGCAGGGAACGGTGGGCTACTCCACGCTACCCGGTGCCTCCGCCGCCGTCGACGGTATCGTTATCCGGCATAACGCGTTCGGCACAACCGGCACAGCGGCCATCCCGTTTCCACCCAGTGGGGTCAATCTTGGGCGCACAGCGACGCACGAAATCGGTCATTGGCTGAACCTGTATCACGTCTGGGGCAACGACGAAACGTGCTCTACCGACGATCAGGTTGACGATACTCCGCTCCAAGCTGGACCAAACATGGGCGGCGGCCCCCCGTTCCCGCATATAACGTGCAATAACGGACCGAACGGCGACATGTTCATGAATTACATGGACGTTACCGATGATGACTCGAAATTCATGTTCACACACGGCCAGGTCGAACGCATGCAGACGTGCCTGGAGTCTGAAAGGCGAACCCTCGGCGTTTATGAGAAGTTCCTACCGAAGTTCGGGTATGAGGCTGGAATTTGGCGTGTCGATCGGCACCCGCGCTTTCTCGCCGACCTGACGGGCGACCGCTGTGCAGACATTGTTGGTTTCGGTGACGATGGAGTCTGGGTCGCGCTCAACACCCGCAACGGTTCATTCCTTGGACCGCGGCTGGTCATTGGCAATTTCGGCTATGAGGTTGGAAGTTGGCGCGTCGATCGGCACCCGCGCTTCCTCGCTGATCTGACTGGCGACGATCGTGCGGACATCATTGGCTTTGGCAACGCCGGAGTGTGGGTGGCGCTTAGCAACGGCGATGGCAGCTTCCAGGATCCCCAGTTCGTTTTGCCTAACTTCGGGTACAACGCAGGAAGTTGGCGCGTCGATCGACATCCGCGTTTCCTCGCCGACCTGACTGCCGGCCGGGGTGCGGACATCGTCGGCTTTGGCAACGCCGGAGTGTGGGTGGCGCTCAGCAACGGCGATGGCAGCTTCCAGGATGGTCAGTTTGTTGTGCCGAACTTTGGATATAACGCAGGAGGTTGGCGCGTTGACCGGCATCCGCGTTTCCTCGCCGATCTGACTAATGATCGCCGTGCGGACATTATTGGCTTTGGCGACGCCGGGGTCTGGGTCGCGCTTAGCAACGGCGATGGCAGCTTCCAGGATGCTCAGTTCATTCTGCCAAACTTCGGCTACAACGCGGGAAACTGGCGCGTCGATCGGCACCCGCGTTTCCTCGCCGACCTAACGGGCGACGGCTGTGCGGACATCGTAGGCTTTGGCAACGCTGGGGTGTGGGTCGCGCTCAACAACGG
>Ga0068861_100001732_pt1 | contig 13998 bp, 11 predicted proteins | sample KBSSwiS42_FD_66593 | JGI IMG/M metagenome (GOLD analysis project Ga0068861, IMG submission 66593) | Switchgrass rhizosphere microbial communities from Kellogg Biological Station, Michigan, USA - KBS Switchgrass S4-2 | ecosystem: Host-associated > Plants > Roots > Rhizosphere > Soil ...
CGGGCCCGTGGTCATGGATCCAGTCTTGCGCTGCTCGGCACGCTTGCACTCGCTCGACATGTTCGAGCGCGCCTTCTTCGATCACACCAACCCTGACGGCCTCGATCCGTTCGAGCGCATGGGGGCGGCGGGCTTCAGCGGTAGCGGTGCGGGAGAAAACATCGCCGTCGGTCAGACGAGCCCGCAGCAGGTGATGAAGAGCTGGATGCAGAGCGACGATCACTGCTCCAACGTCATGCGGCCCAACTACACGATGCTCGGCGTGGGCTACCATCCCGGCGCCGGGGGCCGCGGGCTCGGCAGCAACTTCTGGACGCAGAATTTCGGCGCGCCGCGCTGCAGCCGCAACTGCCGCTGAAGCGGCTCACAGTTCGTTTCCGAGCCGACGCCTGGCGGCCGGGCGGGGGCCGTACTGAAGGCCGGCGCAGCACGCTGGCGTGGGCGGCGGATCCCGCCTATAGCGCCCCGATGTTCGACTTCGGGGTGCTACTGAGCGCCGAGGGCTGGATCAGCCTGGTGTCCCTGTCGGCGATGGAAATCGTCCTCGGCATCGACAACATCATTTTTCTCTCGATCCTGTCGGGGAAGCTGCCGGCCGAGCAGCAACCAAGAGCCCGCAGGCTGGGCCTGATCCTGGCGCTGTTCCTGCGCCTCGGCCTGCTGCTCACGATCTCCTGGATGATGCGGCTGACGGCGCCGCTGTTCAGCGTGCTGGGCAACGAGATCTCCGGCAGAGATCTGATCCTGCTCTCCGGCGGCCTGTTCTTGATCGGCAAGTCGGTGCACGAGATCCACGACAAGCTGGAGGTGGAGCACGAGCAAGCCGGTGTGCAGGCGCGCGGCTCTTCCTTCATCGCCATCCTGATCCAGATCCTGCTGCTCGACATCGTGTTCTCGCTCGATTCGGTGATCACCGCCGTAGGCATGGCGCCCAGCATCGTCGTGATGATGCTGGCGATGATCATCGCCGTCGGCGTGATGCTGGTCTTCGCTGCGCCCATCGGCAACTTCGTGGAGCGCCACCCCACGATGAAGGTGCTCGCGCTGTCGTTTCTGCTGCTGATCGGCGTGGTCTTGGTCGCCGATGGCCTGGGCCAGCACATCTCCAAGGGCTACATCTACTTCGCGATGACCTTTGCGCTCCTGGTGGAGTTCATCAACCTGCGCGTGCGCCGCAACTCGCCCGTGCAGCTGCACTCCCGCTTCGAGGCGGAATCAGGCGCGAAGATCGAGTCGGGCGGCAAGGGCACGGCGGGCACGGCGTAGGCGAGACGGGCGATTGCTGGTTCGCATTCCTAGTTGCTGTTCCTAGTTGCTAGTTTTCCTGAGGAAGCGCGAACAGAACTAGCAACTAGGAACAGCAACGCGAATACAGAACAGAAACTGCAACCAACGCGCCATTCGCCTCAGGGGCAGGAACTGGGGGTGAGCGTCACGCCGGAGCCGCCGCACAGGGCCTCGGGGCCCTTGCCGTAGTGTTCGGCATAAAAGCTGCGCAGCACTGCCTCATCGAAGCAGCTCGCCTTGTCCAGATAGCCCCAGGCGCTCGCCGCCCAGCGCGCGTCCAGATCGGGGAAGGGCACCAGGATCGCGCGCCGCGGCGTGCCGGTGCCGGCGCACAGCGGGTCGAGCGGCAGGGAGTCGATCATCGCCTGCGCCTGGGCGACCTCGTCGGCGCAGCCTTCGGGGCAGTTGTACCAGAACACCACCGCTCCGTGCTCGAGGGCGTGTACGAGGAAGCCGACGGGCACGGCAAAGTCGTAGCTCTGGAACGCGGCCCAGACGCGATAGTGATTGCCCCCGCTCGGCGGATTGCTGTCGTAGCTGATGGCGCTGCAGGGCTCGAAATGGATCGCAGACGCGGGCGGGCGTGCCTCGGAGATGTGATCGCACAGCGCGGGCATACTGCCGCTGCCGCCCGAGCCTCCCGAAGGCTGTCCCGAGCCTGCCGAGCCTCCCGGCGGCGAGCCTGTGCTGCCTGCCGCTCCAGCCGAGACGTCACCCGCCGAGCCAGCGGTGCCGTCCGGAGCGTTCGAGCCGCAAGCGGGCACTCCTGATGCGCCGAGGAGCGCCCCGAATCCGAGCACCCAAGCTGTACGCGCGCGGATCATACGGCGAGCCAGGTGGCCAGGGCCAGGAAGGTACCCATGCTGACCACGTCGGTCGCGGTGGTGAGAAAGATGCTGGAAGCGGTGGCTGGGTCCGCGCCGATGCGTCGCAAGGTCATGGGCACGATGGCGCCTGCCATGCCGCTGACGACGCAGCTGCAGGTCATGGCGATGAGCACGACCAGCGCCAGCTGCGGCGCGGCCGGATTGCTCTGCGAGCGCGCCAGGAGCCACATGCCGAGACCGGCGGTGAGCCCCACGAGCATGCCGTTCAGGAGGCCGAGCAGCGCCTCCTTGCCGACCAAGGCCGCAGCGCGCCCCGGCTGCAGCTCACCGAGAGTGATACCGCGCAGCGAGACCGCCAGCGCCTGACAGCCCGTGTTGCCGGATTGTCCGGCGAGCACCGGCAAGAACACCGAGAGCACGACCATGCGATCGAGCGTACCCTGAAACGCGCCCACCACGCCGGCCGCGATGAAGGCTGTCAGCAAGTTGAGCTGCAACCAGGGGTGACGAAACTTGAAGCAGCGCGACCAGGGCGTGCCGAGGCGCTCCTCGCGCTCGACGCCCACCATGCTGCCCGCCTGTGCGCTCAGCTCGAAGGCCTGATGCTCGAACAGCGTCTGGCCGCGCACCAAGCCGACCAGCTTGCCCCCGGCGTCGCACACCGGATACACGGGGAAGTGCCGCTTCAGCGCCTCGCGCATGGCGTCGGTGATCGAGAGCTCCGGGCGCAGCGAGAACGGCGAGCGCACCATCAGCTCGTCGATGGGCTGCTCCGGTGTGGCAAACAAGAGCTCCCGAAACACCAGCACGCCCACCAGCACACCCGCTTCGTCCACCACCCAGCCGTAGGTGACGAGCGCCTTCTTGACGATCGGGCGCAGCCATTCGACGATTTCCCGCACGCTCTGCTCGGGATGAATCACCGCCAGCGGTGGGTCCATCAGGCGCCCGATGCTGCCCTCTGGATAGGCGTGGTTGCGCAGCCACTGGTCGCGGTACTCCGGCGGGGCGGCGTCGAGCACCGAGCTGCGGCGCGGCGACGAGAGCGCCCACAGAAACTTGTCGGCGCTGGAGGGGTTTTGCTCGGCGAGCAGCCCTGCGATCGTCTGGTCCGACTCGCGCGCGAGGATCTCGGTCGCTTCGCGCGCGCCCCGGTGCGCGAGCGCTTCGTTCAGATTGAGATACGAGCGCCCGGTTGCATCCGCCGGCGCCTCACTGAAGCGGTTGTCCACGGAGGCGATATATCGCGGTCGGCCCTCCGGCGATCGGAGAAACGACAGCCCGCGGGCGCGCGCCGGCGCAGAGACGCTGGCACGAGCCGGCGCGTCTTTTTTAGTATTCTAAGCGTCCATTATTTTAGTCTATGCACGAGGGACCTTCCCGACCACAATCGCTCCCGGGCTGTGGTCAGGGTCGCCATCGGCCCGCCGGGGCCCGCCCCCATCGACCCATCACTCGTGAGGATTTCAATGCACATCGCACGCTTTCCCTTGCTTGCTCTCGCGCTCTCGAGCCTGGCTGGCTGCGGCGCGAGCACACCCCCGCCGCCTGCCGAGAGCCCCGCGCCGCCCGCGGCCGCTGCCGAGCCGCCCGCGCCGAAGCTGAGCGTGGAGGTCATCACGGGGTCGCCAGAAGGGTTTCTGGTCACCTCCACGCTCGTCTCCGGCGAGAAAGAGGCGGTGCTGATCGACGCGCAGTTCACGCTCGCCGACGCCAAGGCCGTGGTCGCGCGCATTCAGGCGAGCGGCAAGAAGCTCAGCACCGTGTACGTCACGCACTCTCACCCCGACCACTACTTCGGCTTCGTGGCGATCAAGGAGGCCTTCCCCGACGCCAAGCTGGTAGCGTTGCCTGCGACCATCGCGGGCATCGAGAAGACCTGGCAGGACAAGGTCAAGCAGTGGCAGCCGCTGTACAAGGACGGCATCACGGACCATCCGCTGGTCCCCGAGCCGCTCGCGGGCAACAGCCTGGAGCTGGAAGGGGAAAAGCTCGAGGTTGTGGGCGGCCTGCAGGGCGATGAGGCGGAGAACAGCTACGTCTGGATCCCGTCTCTGGGCACCGTGGTCAGCGGTGACATCGTCTACGATCAGGTCTTTCCCTGGACGGCGGAGACCTCGCCCGAGGCACGGCTGGCCTGGCAGGCCACGCTCGACAAGCTGGCGGCGCTCGGAGCCAAGAGGGTCGTGCCGGGCCACCAGAAGCCAGAGCAGAAGCAGGAGCCAGCCAACCTACAGTTCACGCAGGGCTACCTGAAGGCGTACGACGCAGCGCTCGCCAGCTCGAAGACGCCCGAGGAGCTGCAGACCAAGGTAAAGGCCGAGTACCCCGAGGCCGCGCTGGACGTGATCTTGAAGATCGGCTCGGAAGCGTCACTGAAGCCCGCCGGCAAGGCCAAGACCGCGAAGAAGTAGCGAGGGCTGCCGTCCCCTGCGCGGACGGCGCCGCTAGGGCTCGCCGTCGAGCAACAGAACCGGCACGCTCGGGCGAACCGCGTCGGCGGACTCGCTCGGGCGTGCGGCCTTGGCCGCCGCGCTCGGGCCACGGCGAGCGAGCGCCAAGCAGGCGGCGCCGAGCGCGCACCAGAGCAGCTCGCGAGTGCGCTTGGCCAGGCAGAAAGCGCAGCCCACCCCGAGCGCTCCGGGCAGCCCCAGCGCCGTGAAACACGCGACGTAGCCAGCGTCTTGCACGCCCAGCCCAGCCGGCGTGATCGGCAGCAAGGAGCGGCACGAGGCGACCATCGCCTCGATGTACAAGGCCGTCGTCAGTGGCACGTCCACGTTCAGCACGCGCAAGATCACCCACACCTCCAGCCCCTCCAGCGCCCAGACGGCGAGATAGGAGAGCGCGGGCACCAGCAGGCGCCGCCGCGGAGCCGCGAACACGCGCGCGAGCTGCGCGTCGGTGCGCGTGAAGTAGGCCTCTGCACGCGCCACGCGCGCTCGGAAGCGCGCGGGCAGCAGGCGGGCCAGGCGCTGAAACAGCACCCCTGCGATGTGCCCGCCACCGAGCGTTGCCACCATCGCCGCGCCGATGCCGATCAGGCTGGCGCTGAGCGCCACGGTCAGCACGAGCAGCCAGGGTCCGCCGAGCAGCTGCTGCGACAGCTGGTTCGCGGCGCTCGGAGCGAGCAGCAAGGCGAGCGCAATCCACACGCCTTCGCCGATGACCAGGAGAGTCTTGCGACCCGTGACGGCGGCGATGCTGCTCGCCAGTCGCGCACGATCGCCACCCGCGAGCAGCCAGGGGCGCAGCGACTCTCCCACCAAAAAGCCCATGGGCAGCGCCAGCGTGGACGCCTCCCCTGCCACCTGCGACAGGAACATGCGCAGAAAGCGCGGCGGGCTCTCGAGGCGCCGGAACAGGAGCTGACACGCCCGCGCGTCCAGGAGCTGAGCCAAGACGAAGGGCAGCGGCACCAGGAGCAGATGCGGACCCGCGGCGCTGAGCAGCTGTGTCACCGCCGCGAGCGAGACATCGCGGAACGCCAGCCACAGGCACACCCCGACGACGACCAGTGCGAGCACGGAGAAGGCACGGCCTCGGGTAAAGCCCGCAGGCCGCTGAACGTCAAGACGCACGGATTTAGAGTATCACGATCGCGCGTGGCAGCGGCCCGGCGCTCGCGCAAAGATCGCGTGTCAAATCCTGGCGCTGTGTGGAACTGAAGGTAGGTCGAACGCAGGCGTCGAGCACTCTGCTGGGACGCTTGTGGTGGAAAGAAGGCGTCGGCGAGTCTGTCGAAGCGTCGGCTGCGTTTCGCGACGGAGCACCCGCAATCGAGCTTCGCCATCGCAAAGGAGCGATAAAGTTGACCCAGCGACGCCTCCCTGCCGTTCGGCCGTCACGCGGATGCGCCAACCTGACCTTCCGTGAACATAGCAGTCATCTCCGATCTGCATCTCGGATCGGGCGACGCCACGGACAGTTTCGGTCACGACGACGGCGAATTTTTGCGCTTCCTCACGTTCCTCGAGGGCAACTTCGAGCGCATCGTGCTGCTCGGAGACATCTGGGAGACGCTCACGTCGCGCTGCCCCTGGGTCGCACGCCGAGCCATGGCCGAAACCCGCGATCGCCACCCCGAGATCGCCCGACGTTTCCGGCGCCCGAGCTATACCTACATTCACGGCAATCACGACATCATCGCGCGTGAGATGGATGGCGCTCCGGAGCAGTGGTCGCTCGATGTCGACGGCAAGCGCTTCCTCTTCATGCACGGCCACGGGCACGACCGGCTGATCCGCATGGCCCGACACATCGTGGAGCTGGGCGTGTGCCTGGGCGGCTGGATCCGCCGGGCCGGCTGCCACGGGCTGTACCGGCGCCTGGACGCGCTCGACCAGGCGCGCTCGCTGATCTCGGCGCAGGCCGAGCGCTGTAGCTTTCAGGCCTGGGCGGTCGGCGAGGCGTCGCGCGCGAACGCGGACGTGGTGGTGACGGGACACACGCATGTGCCGATCGCCGCCGAGCACGGGCCGCGCATGTACCTGAACAGCGGCAGTTGCAGCCGGGGGCGCTTCACGTACCTGGCGCTGGAGACACGCACGGACGTGTACGGCGTGCACCACGCCTGGTAGCTGCTGTCAGAAGGCTGACGCAAGACGCCACGGCCCTCGGGGTGCGTGGTGGCCGTGCAGCGACCGGGCACGACTCCGCAACCTTGGGGAAAAACGGCCCGGAGAAAGGGCGCACTGACAGCCGCTCCGCACTCGACCCCTCCCGCGGAGTACCAGAAGAGAGGCCGAACCGACACGACCGAGCGTGCCGCACGCGGGGTTGGAGAGCCCTGCACGCGGCGAGCGAGCTTCTCGCTTGTCCCGCAACAAACTTAGCCGTATCATTTGGAATGAGCCTGCGGCGTCTCTCGCGTTCTACGGCTTGCCGATCGGACGCTGTCTTTGCGAGCACTCCGTTAATCGGCGGAGTGTCGATCGGCGGGAGCAACTGGTGAGGCGGATGCCGCTCTCTAGAGGAACGCTCTCCAAAGGAACGCTCTCTAGAGGAGCGCTCACTAGAGGAACGCGGTGGCCCGTGCTGGCGAGCCTCGTTCTGGCCGCGGAGCTGCCTGGGTACGCGCTGGCCGCGCCCCCTGCGGGGGCACCCCAAGCCGCCGCTGCCTCTCATGTCGCTGCGGCCAAGGCCCCCGCGGTCGTCCCGGGCCCCACACAGGCGCTCTCCAGCGGCTCGCATGGCGCGGTTCCTTCCCCTGCCCTGGTGAGCGGCAAACCAGTGCCGGGCGCGGCCCGCCACCCGTTGGCTCCGCCGCTGCCCAACTCCTGCCCCGGGGAGTACGCAGACAACTTCTCCGCCTTGGCCCCCAAGGTGCGACGGCTCGAAACACAGCTCGCGTCGTACACCTTCTGCATCCGTACCACCGCCACGTACGAGTGCCCGTCGTATGGCGTGGACGGCGACCTGGTTCACAAGCGAACTCAGGTCGTGGCTCACGGTACCGCCTTTGCCTACCGGCGCGGCGGCAGTGGTACGTTGCTGCTCACGAATCAGCACGTCGCCGACTGGCCAGTGGTGACGGACGACGATCATCCAGCGGAAGACGTGCCCGTCGGCTGCCGCCGCGTGAAGGAAGAGCTGAGCATCGTCGAGAACGAGGCCGACTCCTACGAGCGAGACGACATCCCGCTCGCGCGCGTGGTGGCCGACCCGCAGATGGATATCGCGGTGCTCACCAGCGCCAGCAAGCTGCCGGTGCTGCCCTGGAAGATCGGGCACAGCGCGCGCCTGAAGGATCGCAACATCGTCGACGTGCGCGGCTTTCCGCTGGGCGTGTTCAAGGCGACCAACGTGGGCAAGGTCGTCTCCTCGTACGACCACGACACGTACAAGGACTGGGACCACGATGACTTCGTGGTGGACGCGCTGCTCTCGCCCGGCAACTCCGGCTCCCCCGTGCTGGCAATCTCGTGCAAGACCGGCGAGTTCGAGCTGGTCGGCGTGTATCATGCCGGCTACACGCGAGGCAGCGCCCTGAACGCGGTGGTCGGCATCGATCAGCTCCGCGGCTTGATCAGCACGCTCAAGCTCGCGCCGCGACGCGACTCGAACGCGCAGCTCGACGTCAGCGCCCGCGCCCGCCTCTCGGCCGCGGCGCAGAACACGCTCGAGCCGTTCTTCCCGCTCGGCTCGCTCACCGCGTCGCTGCGCACGCGCAACGACGGCGTGTTCTTCTTCGAGCTGTTCAACCGCAGCTTCCCGATGCGTACCTTTCCGATCGCGGTGCTGGAAGACGTGCCCACGCTGAACGACGATGAGTTCGGCGCGCTCGGGCGCATCTGGTTTGGCGGCCGTCAGGGTCTGAAGGAGTACGACCTGTCCGATCTGGACGTCCCCTCGCGCCCCCAGCTGGTCAAGCTGCTGGAGGGGTTGCGGCGGGCGGGTCTGGCGGCCTTCGCGCTGCGCGAGGCCGATCAAGACGCCAACCAGAGCCGCGAGCGCTTCGAGCGCACGGAGCGCCTGGAAAAGGCGCTGCGGCGTAGCAGCGCGGGCCAGAAAGATCTGGCGGCGGTGATCGCGGAGATCGCCGACCGCCTGGCGCCCAAGGGCGAGGAGCCGACCGTGGCGCTCGAGAGCCTGCTCGTGGAGTCGACGCCGCGAGAGCCCGGGGACAGCGCCGAGAGCGTGTCGCCGGAAACGGCCGCGGCACCTGAAGAAGAGCTGCCGCCGAGCCTGGGCAACAGCAGCGAGTAAAGAGCGGCGGCGACGCGGCTCGGCGCAGAGACGTCGATGTAACCAGGTGTCCGCCGCCATGCGGCGCGCCGATTCGGGGCGCTGCGAGCGCCCGGCGCGGCGCAGGTTTGTTTAAGTGATGGCGAGCTGGTGACGTCTTGCTGTTCCGAGGGAGATGTCAACGATGGCTGAAGGCAAGTTCCGGCTAGTGACCCGCAGCGACTTCGACGGCCTGGTCTGCGCCGTGCTGTTGAAAGAGCTCGATCTGGTGGACGACATCCTGTTCGTGCATCCCAAGGACATGCAGGACGGCAAGGTCGAGATCACGGCTCGCGACATCAGCACCAACTTGCCGTACGTCGAAGGCGCTCACCTGGTCTTCGACCACCATCACAGTGAGACCGTGCGGGTGGGCAAGCGCGACAATCACATCATCGATGCCAAGGCGCCGTCCGCTGCGCGGGTGGTCTACGACTATTACGGTGGCGCGCAACGGCTGCCCGGCATCCCCCTGGAGATGATGGCCGCCGTCGACAAGGGCGACGCGGCGCAATTCAGCCGCGACGACATCCTCGACCCGCAGGGCTGGGACCTGCTCAACTTCCTGATGGACGCGCGCACCGGGCTCGGCCGCTTCCGGCAGTTCACCATCTCCAACTACCAGCTGATGATGCAGCTCATCGACTTCTGCCGGAACCACAGCGCGGCCGAGATTCTGGCGCTGCCCGACGTCAAGGAGCGGGTCGACCTGTACCGCAGCCACGCCCCGGAGTTCAAGGCGCAGCTGCTGCGTTGCGGGACCGTGTACGAAAACCTGGTCGTGCTCGACCTGCGCAACGAGGACACGATCTGGAGCGGCAATCGCTTCCTGATCTACGCGCTGTATCCGCAGTGCAACATCTCGATCCACCAGATCTGGGGTCGCCAGAAGCAGAACGTGGTGTTCGCCGTGGGCAAGTCGATCCTCGACCGCAGCTGCAGCACCAACGTCGGCGAGTTGATGCTGCGCTACAACGGCGGCGGCCACCACGCCGCGGGCACCTGTCAGGTGGACACGCCCGAGGGCGATCGCGTTCTGGGCGAGCTGATCGCCAAGATCAACGCCGACCACGCTCAGGCGCGCCTGCGCTCGGCCTGAGAGGCCGGCGCGCCCGAGCCGGATCAGACCTCGGCGCCGCGCTCAGCGCACGCGGGCTCTGACGGCCCCTGAGGTCAGCGCTGGCCGACGATCTCGAACGCCACGTCGACGTTGTTACGTGTGGCGTGCGAGTACGGGCAGATTTTTTCGTGGGCCTCCGTCGCGAACGCCTGCAGCTCGGCCTGCGGCACGCTCGGGTCCTCCACGCGCATCCTCACGCTCAAACCGAAGCCTCCGCCCTCACGCGGGCCGATCGACACCGCACACGTCACCGACGCCTTGCTGGCGTCTTTCTTGTGCTGCTTGGCCACGAAATCGAGCGCGCCGCCGTAGCAAGCCGCATACCCTGCCGCGAACAGGTGCTCTGGCGTGGCGGTGTTCGGGCGGCCTGGACCCCCCATTTCCTTGGGCACCGAAAGATCGGCGTTCACGATCCCGTCGCTCGACTGGGTATGTCCGTTGCGCCCGCCCGTGGCAGTGGCCGTCGCGGTAAAGAGAGCTTTGATCTTGTCCATGGTTCCTCCCGAGGGCCGGCGGAAAAACCAGCCCGGGCTTGCCATTTGGGGACGATCCCAGCCCGGGTCAAGCCTCGAAATGCCGGCGAGGCAGGGGTTTGCAGCGCTCGAAATTTGCAGGTACAAGGCCCGCCCATGGATATCGCAAAGGACCTGGCCCGCATCGCGATGCAAGAAGAGCGCCTGCGCTTCGAACGCTTTGACGCGGGCATCGCCTGGCAGATCGGCAGCTGGTTGCGCAACGCCGCAGTCGGACGCGGCCAGTCCATCGCCATTGACATCACGCTCAACGGCGCACTCCTGTTTTACTGCGCCCTGGTGGGTGCCACGCCCAACAACGCCGAGTGGATCCGGCGCAAGAAGAACGTGCTGTCGCGTTTTCACAAGAGCACCTACGCCATCGGGCTCGAGTACGCGCGCAATGAGACGACGCTGGAGGCGCGCACGGGCGCTCCGCTCTCGGACTATGTGACCGCCGGTGGCTGTTTTCCGATCCGCCTGCGCGGCAGCGAGGCCGTGCTCGGCAGCATCACCGTGTCCGGCTTGCCGGAGCGCGAGGATCACGAGCTCGTGGTGCGCTGCCTCGCGGAACATCTCGGCCTGGATCTCGCAAGCGTGGCGCTCGATGCGCCGGCGCAGAGCTGAGCACTCTGAGGTGGAAGAGCGGGCTCATCAGGCAGCCATGAGCCCAGCAGCAGCCATGGTCGACCACGGCCCGTCCTCGCACGCCGGCAGGTTCAGCGGCGCCGGATTCGATACCTGGGGCGGTTCCGCGTTCCTGCAGGCGCGCCTGGCGCTGCTCGGCAAGACCGTGTTTCTGCTCGCCTTCGGTTTCTTTGTCGTGATGAACGGACTGCTGCTACTCGGTGGCGGACTCGGCATCCTGCCAGCGCTCGTGACGCAGGCCAACGTCATGCATTTCCTGGCTGCGTCGGTGATGGCCGCGTTGTGGGCGAGCGTGCGTGTCCGGCCGTGGTCGCTGCGCGCGCTCGGCCTGCTCGACGGCGGCAGCCTGCTCCTGGCCGGTATCACGCTCGCGCTGATGGCGGCACAACCGGATGAGGTGCAGCTCATGCGCGGGGTGTTCGCGCTGACGGTGACGATGATGGCGCGAGCCGTTCTGGTCCCGTCGACCGCCAAGCGCACGTTCGGCCTGTCCTGGATCGCTGCGGCTCCACTTCTGGCGGTGTCCGTCATTTTCCAGCAGCCCGCTGCGCTGCCCGGATTCTCGCCGCCGTTCCTGCACGCGCTGATCAGCGTGAACGCCCTGCTCTGGCTGACCATCGGCGTAGCGCTCTCGACCGTGACTTCGCACACGATCTACGGCTTGCGCCAGCAGGTGCGAGAGGCGTCCGAGATCGGTCAATACACCCTGGAGGAGAAGATCGGCAGCGGCGGCATGGGCGAGGTCTGGCGCGCGCGGCACCGCATGCTCATCCGTCCCGCTGCGCTGAAGCTGATCAAACCTCAGGAGCTCGGCTCCTCTGCGGCTCGCGATCCGGAGTTGCGGCTGCGTCGTTTCGAACGCGAGGCACGCGCCACCGCCGGCCTGAAGTCCCCACACACCGTGCAGCTCTACGACTTCGGCGTCACGGACGACGGCACCTTGTACTACGCGATGGAGTTGCTCGAGGGGATGGACCTCGAGACGCTGGTCGACTGCTTCGGGCCAATGCCGGCGGAGCGAGCCGTACATCTGCTCTTGCAGGTGTGCGCGTCACTCGACGACGCGCACGAGAACGGCGTGGTCCATCGCGACATCAAGCCGGCGAACATGTTCGTCAGCTGCAGCGGCGCTGCCTGGGACTTCGTCAAAGTATTGGACTTCGGTCTGGTCAAGCTGGAAGGCGCCCGCCGGAGCGCCGAGGCTCTGCAGCTGAGCGCCGACAACAACGTGAGCGGTACTCCGGGTTTCATCGCGCCGGAGGTCGTCCTGGGCGTCCAGACCGATCACCGCGTCGACATCTACGCCCTCGGCTGCGTCGCGTTCTGGCTGGTCACGGGCAAGCTGGTGTTCGAGGGACCGGGAGCGATCAAGGTCATGTCCGATCACGTTCACGCGGCGCCGCCGCTGCCGTCGTCGCGCGCGCCAGCGCCGCTCCCGCCCGAGCTCGACGCGTTGATCCTGGAGTGTCTGGAAAAGGACCCCGGCAAGCGGCCGGCCAGCGCGCGCGCCTTGCAAGCGCGGCTGCAGGCCATCGCCGTCGCCGCGCCCTGGACTCGCGAACGAGCCGAGCAGTGGTGGAACGTGCATGCGCCGCGTGCCTCCGCCAAGCGCTCGGTCGCGGACGTGCTGCTGTCGCACGAGGCGCACCCGCCTCGGGTGATTCGCCAGGTGCGCCGCTGAGCGTTACTGCGCGGCCCCGCTCGGGTACAGGCTGCGCATGGCCTCGGTCCAGACCGCGTTCATGCCTTTGAGGCCATCATCGTTGGGGTGCAGGTTGTCCGTCATGCGGCCCGGGCTGCAGGGAGGGCAGACGAACAGGCCGGCGGTGTCGCTGAAGTACCTGTACAGATCGGCGCCGGGGGTCAGATCGTTCTCTGTGTTCAGCTGATCGATGGCCTGATTGTAGGCCGGGATGCCGCCGTGGCTGCCGTCGCTCGCGAGCGGGATGTGGGGGATGACGGGCACGCGATCGTCTGCGCGCAGGCGATCGATCATGGTCTGCATGGTGGCCTTGAAGGTCGCCACGGGCACCTGGTTGCCCGCCGCGTCGTTGGTGCCATAGCCGAGCACGACGAAGTGGTAGGCGGAGCTCAATTGCAGCACGTCGTCCAGGCGCGCGAGCGCGCCCGAGGCCAGCTCCCCGCCGATGCCCGCGTTGATCATGGCAGGGAAGTAGCCCGGCTCGAGCGCGTTGATGCCGGCAGCGAAGCTCGGCTGGTGAGCGACGGCGCGATCGTAGGCAAAGGCCGTGATGCTGTCGCCCAGGAAGAGCCAGGTGTCGTCGGGCATGCCGCTGCCCGTCGCGGAGATGTCGTGCACGTCGATCTCACCGATGGTGACGCCGTTGGCGGCATTCGGGGGTGCCGCAGTGATCACCAGCTTCAGCCAGCTCTTGCCGCTGAAGTCGATGGCGTGGCCGCGCGTGCGCACGGCGTTGTCCGTCACCGTCACGACGTTCGTCCAGGTGCCGTCTTGCCCATTGCTCGAGTCGCTCGAGACCTCGAGCCCGTAGGCGCGGGGCAAGCCGTACACCATCGAGGTGGTCGGGTCTCGATAGTTGTAGGTGCCGCCGTCGTCCCACTGCACCAGGATGCGCGAGGGGCCGGCGCCGAGCTGAATCGCAACCCAGGCCGGAGCTTGCAGCGAAGGGCTGCCAGCGGACCAACCGCCGGAGTGGTAGCTGCTGTCGACCACGGCCGCTCCACCGGGGGGAGACGAAAAAGTGAGCTTGCCGCGCGAGAGGATCGGGTTGGCATGCTGCAACAGCGACGCACTCGGCTGTGTCCCGCTGTCGGCGCTGCCGGAAGAGCCCGCGCTGCCAGCAGAGCCCGCGCTGCCAGCAGAGCCCGCGCTGCCAGCAGAGCCCGCGCTGCCAGC
>Ga0068861_100001735_pt1 | contig 13986 bp, 11 predicted proteins | sample KBSSwiS42_FD_66593 | JGI IMG/M metagenome (GOLD analysis project Ga0068861, IMG submission 66593) | Switchgrass rhizosphere microbial communities from Kellogg Biological Station, Michigan, USA - KBS Switchgrass S4-2 | ecosystem: Host-associated > Plants > Roots > Rhizosphere > Soil ...
TACACCGGGCAGGTCCCCGAGCACGCTCCGCCGGCGATGGCGACGAATTTCTCGCCGGGATTCCACAGCGGAATGCCGCCCGAAGGTGAACCGGCCGCGTACGGGCGTACTTCCGGTTTTTCCGCCAGGGCGGGCATAACCAAACATGCGGCCGTCAATGCGGCAGCGGCGAGCAGCTTCTTCATGATCCCTCTCTAACACTCGACGATGTTGACGGCGAGCCCGCCGCGCGAAGTTTCCTTGTACTTGGTCTTCATGTCCGCCCCGGTCTCCCGCATGGTCTTGATGACCTTGTCCAGGGACACGTAGTGAGTGCCGTCGCCGCGCAGCGCCATGCGCGCCACGTTGATGGCTTTGGCAGCGCCGATGGCATTTCGTTCAATACACGGGATCTGGACCAGGCCGCCCACCGGATCGCAGGTGAGTCCCAGGTGGTGCTCCATCGCGATCTCGGCGGCATTCTCCACCTGCGCGGGTGTGCCGCCCAGCACGGCGGTCAACGCCGCCGCCGCCATCGAGCAGGCCACCCCCACCTCGCCCTGGCAGCCGACCTCGGCACCCGAGATCGAGGCGTTCTCCTTGTACAAGAACCCGATCGCGGCCGCGGTCAGCAGGAAATCGACGATGCCCGCATCGTTCGCACCGTGCACGAAGCGTGCGTAATAGTGCAGCAGCGCGGGCACGATGCCGGCGGCGCCGTTGGTCGGCGCCGTGACCACGCGACCCCCGGCGGCGTTTTCCTCGTTGACCGCCAGTGCCCACAAGTTCACCCAGTCGAGCGCGATCAGTGGATCGTGCGGCGCCGCCATCTGCGGCGCGGTCAGTTGTCTGTAGAGCTCGGGCGCGCGCCGCTTCACCTTGTATCCCCCCGGCAGCACGCCGGGGGATTCGCAGCCGCGCCGCACGCAGGCCTGCATCACCTGCCAGATCCGCAGCAGCCCGGCGTCGATCTCCGCATCGCTGCGCCAGCAACGCTCGTTGCGGCGCATGATGCCGGCGATCGAAGTCTGCTCGCGTTCGCACAGCGCCAGCAGCTCGTCGCCACTGCGAAACGGCAACGGCAGTGCGGTGAGATCGGGCACGATGCGTTTCTCCGTACCACCGCCGGCCGCAGGTTCATCGCTCACCACGAATCCGCCGCCCACCGAGTAGTAAGTCCCCGCGGCGAGCTCCGCGCCCGCGGCGTCGAAAGCCATGAATCGCATGCCGTTGGAATGCAGCGGCAGCGTGTTCTTGTGATCGAAGACGAGGTCGGCGCGTTCGTTGAAGCCGATGCCGTGCCCACCGGTCAGTTCGAGCCGCCCCGACGAACGGATGCGTTCGACCATGCCGGCGATGGCGTTGACGTCCACCGTGTCGGGCTCGTGCCCGCCGAGTCCGAGCAGGATCGCCTTGTCGCTGCCGTGTCCCTTGCCGGTTGCGCCGAGCGAGCCGTACAACGTCACGCTGATCCGCGCGACGCGTGTGAGCAGCCCGCCATCGCGCAGCCGCAGGGCGAACTGACGCGCGGCCCGCATCGGCCCCACGGTGTGTGAGCTCGAGGGGCCGATACCGATCTTGAACAGGTCGAAGACACTCAACGCCATGCGCGGCATGGTACCGCGGCAGTGGAGGTTTCCTAACTGGTTGATCAGGAAGGCGTATTGCCTGGATTGTCGGGGCGCTTGAGGCGCCGGGCCCCATGCCAGCGGATCCACAGCACCAGCGCGGCCACGGCCAGCACAGCCAGCACCAGCCATTTCTCGTGGGGGCGCATGTCTTCGAACAGGCGCGACACCGCGCGGCTGACGCCGAATCCCACCAAAGCAAACGTGCACGACCACACCGCCGCGGACACCAGGTTGAGCCAGAAGAAACGCCGCGCGTTCATGGTAGTTAGGCCGAGCGCCACCGGCAGCGCGATGCGCAGCCCCCACAGGAAACGCATCGTCAGCACGATCTTGACCTGGTGATCCTCGACGCGGCGCAACGCGATGTTCACCTTGTCGCGCAGCTTCGGAAACCGTTCGAGCAGCCCCTTGGCATGCCGCCGGCCGAGATGGAAGAACAGCTGGTCGCCGCACAGCGCGCCGACGAAGGCGGTGACCATCACCGCGCCGAGATCGAGATAACCGCGGTGCGCGAAGTAGCCCGCCAGCACGAGCACCGTCTCACCCTCGGCCAGGGTGCCGAAGAACACGAGGAAGTAACCGTATTGCTCGAGCAGTGCGGGCAGATCCATCGGCGCAACATAACTGCTTTGCCGGGCATCCGCATGGGTCGTTGCCCGGGCTCGGGCAGAGACTAGAACGTCACCGGCCGCGCCAGGAACTCGTCCGTTCCGAAGAACATCTCCAGCCCGATACCCACGCCCCAGCTCGCCTCCCGTGTCTGCAGCGGATCGTCCTTCGGGAACGTGAGGCTGATACGGGTCTCGAGCACCAGCCAGTCGCGCACGACGCTGCGGCGGTAGGCGAGTTTCACGCCGTAGTTGCCCAGCGGCACATCGGCGTCCATCTCGCCCTCGGTGAACAGCTCGGCGCAGATCGCGCGCCGGTCCGGAAGTCCGCGCATGGCGCTGAGCGCGGTGTAGCCGCGGACACCTTCGGTACGCTGCGAGATCGTGCCCGACAGTGTCCAGCGCATCAGCCAGCTGTCGTCGAAGATGCGCTCGATGTCCATGCGGCTGGTGACGCCGAACTTCTCGGTGTTCTGCCAGAACGCGGTCTCGCGCAGCGAGAACAGCGTGGATTCCGAGGTGCCATGCTCGAAGCGCCAGCTGCCCTTCACGAAGGGGTCGAGCGGCGAACGGATGCGCAGACCGGCGTCTGCCTCGAATCGTCCCCCCTGCTTGGGCTCGCGGTAGCGGATGCCAAACAAGGTCTCGTCGTCTTCCACGGGGCCGTACTGCCGCGCGAACGCGCCGGAGCCGGGTTTGCGTTCGGTGACGTATTCGTCGCGGTTCACCCGCCCGATGAAAGCGTGGAATCGTTCATTGAGCTGCGGCAGCGGCACGTCCACCTGGAAACGCAACTTCGGCTGGAAGCCGTCGAACTGGTCGTAGAGCAGGGCAGGCGCGATCGAACCGCTGGTCTGCATGTACGCGGCGTCGTCGGCGGTCGAGCCAAACCACTGGTCCATGCGCATGGCCGAACGCCACACCGAATTGAAAACACCCTGGTGCAGGCGATCGATCCACGGGTCCTTGACGTTGACGTAGCCAATGGGCACTTCGGCCGTGCCCACGCCGGTCAACGCGTCGTCGTCCGCGCAAGCGAGCGCGGGAATAAGCAAAAGCAACCATGCAAGGCGCGGCCCCATGCAGGCCACGATGCGCTGTCGTGGCGGATCGCCGCGTGGGAGGTCGGCGCACGCCGGGGTCGGTGAATTCCGTCAGCGCGCGCAGGAGGGGACGCTGTTGTTAGTGCGTCACTGAGAGTACGCGCCGCAAATCCGCGAAATCCACGGGCTTGACGAGGTGGTGCACGAAACCCGCCTCGCGGGCCCGGACGCGGTCGGTCTCCTGGCCATATCCCGTAATGGCGATCAGCTGGATGCCCAGCTTGCCGTGTTTCGCGCGGATGCGCTCGGCCACGCCGTAGCCGTCGAGTCCGGGCAGGCCGATGTCGAGCAGCACCACCGCAGGCTGGAATTCGTCGACGCGTTCGAGCGCCTGCGCGCCGGAATAGGCCGTGTCCACTTCGTGGCCTTCCATCTTGAGGATCATGGCCAGCGTGTTGGCGGCGTCTTCGTTGTCGTCGACCACCAGCACGCGACGTGACAGCCCATCCTGCGGTGTGGCCGCCGGCTGCGCATCGACCGCGCCGTCGTAGAGCGGCAGGCGCAGCTCGAATCTCGTGCCGCGACGTTCGCCCTCACTGCTGATGCGCACATTGCCATCGTGCATTTCGACCAGCCTGCGGACGATGGACAGGCCGATGCCGAGCCCGCCCTGCGAGCGGTCGAGGGTGCGTTCACCCTGCACGAACAGCTCGAACACCCGCGGCAGCAGCTCGGGCGCGATGCCGACGCCGTTGTCGGTCACCGTGATGGTGACCATGCCGGCCTCGTCGCGCGTGTCGACGTGGATCTCGCCGCCCGGCTCGGTGTACTTGGCGGCATTGGTGAGCACGTTGGCGAGGCATTGCACCAGCCGCTCGGGATCCACGTTGACGTAGAGATTCCAGTGACTCGCGCCGATCGAGACCTGGTGACGCTTGCGGCGGATCAGCGGATCCACCGTTTCGAGTGAACGCGCCACGATGTCGGCCACCGACGTCGGCTCGCGGCGCAGCTCGATGCGGCCCTGCGTGATGCGCGACACATCGAGCAAGTCATCGACCAGCCGGGTGAGGTGCGTGACCTGGCGTTCGATGGTGTGTACCGCGGTGCGCATCGACACGTCGGCGGGCAGGTTGCGCGACAGGATCTCGCCCGCGTTGCGGATCGGCGCCAGCGGATTGCGCAGCTCGTGCGCGAGCATGGCGAGGAATTCGTCTTTCTGTCGCGAGGCGAGCTCCAGCTCGCAGCGCTGGCGTTCTTCGCTTTCGCGGCGCGCGCGTGTCAGCTCCAGCAGGGCGCCGACGCGCGCCAGCAGCTCGCGCGCCGAGAAGGGTTTCACCATGTAGTCGTCGGCGCCGGTATTCAGCCCTTCGATGCGCGCTTCTTCGCCGGCGCGCGCCGAGAGCATGATCACCGGTACGTGCCGCAGCGCCGCGTCGGCGCGCAACGCCTGCAGCAGACCCAGGCCGTCGAGGCGGGGCATCATGACGTCGGAGATCAGCAGGTCGGGAGGCGCGCGGCGCGCCGCCGCGAGCGCCTGCTCACCGTCGCAGGCCACCTCGATCTGGTAGTGCTCGCCCAGCAACTCCCGCACATAGTTGCGCATGTCGGCGTTGTCGTCCGCCAGCACGATGCGCGATCCGAATGTCGAGGCGAAGCGCAGGTCCGGCGCGCGCAACGCGGATGAAGTGGTGCTCATGCCGGGTTGGTGCGGATCCGTGTCGGGGAGCCAGCGCAGCGCCTCCTGCACGAAGGGCTGCGCGCCCACGGCGGTGGGGCCCGCGGCGCGCGGCGCGCGCGTCTGGCCGATGGGCAGGTGCGCGATGCCGAGCGGAATGCGCACGCGGAATGTCGTGCCGCGCCCCAGCTCGCTTTCCACTTCGATGGAACCGCCGTGCAGCTTGACCAGTTCGTTGACCAGCGCCAGCCCGATCCCGGATCCTTCGTGGGTGCGTGCCTGCGCACCTTCGATCCGATGAAAGCGCTCGAACAGGCGCGGTAGTTCGTCACGCGCGACGCCACAACCGGTATCGGCGACCTCGAGCACCGCCTGCTGTCCTTCGCGGTACAGCCGCACGCCGATGCGGCCTTCGAGCGTGAACTTGAAGGCATTCGAGAGAAGATTGAGCACGATCTTCTCCCACATCTCGCGATCGACGTGCACGGCCGCCGCGAGCGGGGCGCAGCGCACCTCGTATTGCAGGCCAGCCCGTTCCAAGGCCGAGCGGAAGTTGCTCGCCAGGTCCTCGGTGAATGCCGGCAGGTCGACGGGTTCGAATGACGCGGTGGCGCGGCCCGCCTCGATGCGCGCGAAATCGAGCAGCGAGTTCACCAGCTTGAGCAGGCGCTGCGAGTTGCGGTACGCGATGTCGAGCTGGGAGCGCAGGGGCACCGGCAGGTCGCTGTCTTCGAGCGCGTCCTGCAGGGGACCGAGCATCAGGGTCAGCGGCGTACGGAATTCGTGGCTGACATTCGAGAAGAACAGCGTCTTGGCGCGGTCGATTTCGGCCAGCGCGGTGGCGCGGCGCCGCTCCTCTTCGTAGGCGCGCGCGTTGGCTACGGCGGTTGCGATTTGCGAACCGACCAGTTCGAGAAAGCTCGAATACAACTCGTCCAGCCGGATGCGCGGGCTGACTCCCACGACCAGCGCACCCGCGGGTCTGTGCGCGATGTTGGACTTGATGGGGATGACCGCGACCGTGTCGGGCAGGTGTGTTGCCGCGCCGTAGTTCACGGCCGGCAGCTTCTCGAGGCCGCGCGCCACCTGGGTGACCTCGGTACGGACCGCTTCCACCAGCGGCCAGGGCGCCGTACCGGCATGGTGCTCGAGATCGATCGTGGCGGGGCCGACGCGCTCCGCGTCGATGCCCGTGCGGCTCACGAGCCGCAACCGGCGGCCGTCCGCATCCATCAGATAGAGCAGCGCGAACGGCAGATCCTTGGGATGTTGCGCCAGGATGTTGGTGGCCGAGATGCAGGCCTCGACCTCGGTACGGGTTTCCGCGACACGCGCACCCAGGTCGCGCAGGATGCCGACGCGCCGCTCGCCGATGACCTTTTCGGTGATCTCGTGCACGGTCGCGAGTACGCCGCCGATGCCGCTCGGCACGCTTTCGTCGGGCACGCGGCTGTAGCCCACCGTGAAATGCGCTTCCTCGGTGAAACCGTGACGCTGCAGTTCCAGGTCGAAGTCTTCGATCCAGGTGGCGGGACCGCCGTGGAAGGGAGTGTCGATCAGCGGCCGCAGTACATCCCAGACCTCCGTCCACACTTCGCGCACGGGCTTGCCCATGGCCGAGGGATGTTTCGCACCCAGCACGGGGGCGTAAGCATCGTTGTAGATGCAGATGTAGTCGGCACCCCACCAGAGCAGATTCGGAAAACGATTGGCGAGCACGAACGGCGCCATCATGCGCAGCGCCGGACTCCAGCTGTCGGGATGTCCCAGCGGCGTCGACGCCCAGTCGATGGAGTGCGCGATGCGGCCGCACTCGGTGTCGTCCGGGATGAAATCGAGTGCGTGGGAGGGAGACTCGAGGAAGTCCGGCTTCGCGTTCACGCCGGGATTCTAGGGACTCTGGCGGTTCGTCGCCGTAGGAAGACGCCGACAGTTTCGGTTCGTCCTAACAAGCGGGTCGGGCTCCAGGCCCGGGGCGGGCCCTGCGGCCCGCCCGTTTCGGTCAGGACTTGGGGGTTTCGAGCGGCGGTCCGGACAATTCGGTTTCGATGGCGATCTCGACCTGGTCGCCGACACCCATGGTGGTGCCCGGCGCCGGGATGCCGTAACTCACCCCGAATTCCGAGCGCTTGAGCGTCCCATGTGCCGAAAATCCGATGCGGGCGTGCGGGTCGAAAGGATGCCCGGCGTAGCCACCGTTGTAGCGAGCGTCGAGGGCAAGGGGCCTGGTGACGCCGTGCAGGGTGAGCTCGCCGCGGATCCGGAAGGTCTTCGCACCGGTGGATTCCACCGATTTCGAACGGAAGGTCATCTGCGGAAAGCGATCCGCATCCAGCCAGTCTTTGCCGGCGAGGGTCTGCAGGAACCCCGCGGGCGCATTGTCGGCTTCGATGCTGCGCGGGTCGATGGTGACGCTGACGCGTGACGCGGCGATGTTCTCCGGGTCGAAATCGAGCTTCACATCGAGGCCCGTGAATCGTCCCGTGTACATCGAAAAGCCCACGTGGCTGACGCGGAAGATCAGGCTGGTGTGCGCCTTGTCGACCGTGTACGCCCCCTTGGGGACCGGGGCGGTGGAGGCCTGCGGCGTGTCGTTGGCGGCGAGGGCGGTGCCCGCCAGGGTGAAGGCTGCTGCGAAGATCGCGGATCGCATGGGAATCTCCTGTAATTCGTTACTTCAGTTCGATGAATAGTCGAACGGTAGCGGCGGATTTCGACAGCCTTGCAACCCCGTGATCCCGCCGTTCGTCTTATCCCCGATATCCCGGGAGGAAGGATGCGTAACCTGATTCCATTGAGCCTGCTCGCGCTGGCGGCCTGTGCGACTCCGCCGGCCGGCGAGCCTCCACCGCCCCTCACCACCGTCACCATCCCCGACTATGACAGCGACCGGGGAATCCGCTGGAGCTCGAGCCGCGAAGCATACGACGCCGCCCGCGCGGATACCCGTTACGTCATGGAGCAGTTCACCTACCTGAGCGACGGGCTGACCGTGGGCGCCTATCTATATCGGGCGCGCCAGCCTGGTTCGCGAGCCGCGCCGGTGATCGTCTTCAACCGCGGCAGTTTCGTGCGGCCGCAGGGCTTCGCGGGCGAGATGCTGGTGATGGCCAACCGTTATGCCCAGGCGGGGTACATCGTGGTCGCGCCCCAGTATCGCGGCAGCAATGGCTGGGCGGGCAAGGATGAGTTGGGTGGCGCGGATTTGCACGACCTCATGAACCTCGTGCCGGAGCTGAAGAAGATTCCGGGCGCGGATGCCTCGCGCCTCTATCTCTCGGGTGAATCCCGCGGCGGCGCCATGGTGTACATGGCGCTGCGCGACGGATTCCCGGCGCGCGCGGCGGCGGTGTGGGGCGCGTTCACCGACCTCGAATCGTTGGTCGCGCCCGGCTCGCCGCTGGAGAAGATGGGGCACGTCGTCTGGCCGGATCTCGACCAGCACCATGAAGAGATCGTCCGCACGCGCTCGGCGCTGCGCTGGGCGGAGAAGATCAGCGTGCCCGTGCTGATCATGCACGGCGGCGCCGACGCCGACATGCCGGCGTCGCAGTCACAACGCATGGATGCGCGGCTCACCGAGCTCGGCAAGACGCACAAGCTCATCATCTTCGATGGAGAGCAACACGTGATCGGCGGGCGAGGCGCGGAGCGCGACGCCGCGGCGCTGGAATGGTTTCAGAAGTTCAAATGATCAGCCGCGCGAGTTGGCCGCGCGCCGCGCGTGCCTGGCCCGCAACGGGACGACGTTGGACGAGTCCTCGAGCCAGGCGGCGAGATGAGCACCCAGGTCGCGCACGTCGTCTTCGGCGCCGTGGATGAAGCTGGATTTCCGCCGGCGCATGAAGTTGAGCCCGAGCACGTAGAGTCCCGGAACGTCGACGATGCCGCCGTGGTGACGCAGGCGGCCCTTGTGGTCGAAGGCCGGCAGCTGCAGGAAAGAAAAGTCCGGGCGAAATCCCGTGGCCCAGATCACCGTGCCGATCCGCTCGCGGGCGAGATCGATTGCCAGGCGCGGCGATTCATCGATGCGCGTGGCGGCGTAGCGCTGCGGCGTGCCCAGCATGTCGCCGACCGACGACGCGTCCGCCAGCGCGTCGAAGTTGTCGAGCATGCGGCCTAACTTCAGGTCCGCCATGGCGCATTCGTTGCGCAGCGTGCCCGAGAACTGCAACCTGCGGCCGTCGATTCCGACCAGCCGCCCGACCACCTGCACGCCGCGATCCGTGAGTGCATTCAGATCCAGCGTCGCGCGCTCCGGCGTGCCGATGAGCTGGGGCGAGGGCACTCGCCGGGCGCGCACCAGGTCTTCGACGGCATCGAAGCGCTGATCGAGAATGCCGGCGACGTACAGCCACCACTGGATGTCACGGCCGCGGTACACGCGCGGCATGCGGATGTGTTCGCCCACCGCGAGCGTGACCTCGCGGCCCGAGGCGCGCAGCTCGTCGGCGAGCTGCAGCCCGGTGGCAGACGCGCCGACGATCAGGACGCCCGCGTCGTCGATCTGCCCCGGGTGCTTGTAATCCCTGGCGGTGAGCGTTTTCACCGAGGCGGGTAGTGAGGCGGCGAGCGCCGGTACGTTGGGGATGCCATGCGCGCCGCTCGCCATCACCACCGCACGGCAACGCCACTCGCCGCCCTGGGTCATCACGCGAAATCCGTCGCCGTCCTGGCGCACGGAGGTCACATTGACGCCGGTACGCACCGGCGCGCCGACGAACGCCGCGTAGCGGTCGATGAACTGGATCACTTCCGGCATCGTCATGAAGCCGTCGGGCGGGCCGTCGAAACGGTAGCCCGGCAGGCGGCTCTGCCAGTTGGGCGTGAGCAGCCGCAGGGAATCCCAGCGCTCGTGGCGCCAGGAATTCGCGACCTCACCGCGCTCGAACACCACGTGCTCGACCGAATGCGCGGCGAGCCGCGCACTCATGGCGAGCCCGGAGTGCCCGGCGCCGATGACGATGACGTCGGTACGGTTCATCGCACCTCGACGGACACGTTCGTCGGGTTGGTGACGATGTCGAATACCGCCGAGCGGCGCTGCGACTGGGCCACCAGCGAGGCGATTTCTTCTTTCGTCGCGTCGGCGTCGATGTCGTAAACGACCTTGATCCCGGAGAAGCCGTTGCGCACTTCCGAGTCGATGCCGAGGATGCCCTGCAGGTCCATGCCGGCTTCGAGCGTGGCCTTCACGGACCGCAGCTGGATCTTGCGGTTCTGTGCGACCGCAGCAATTCCGGCCGTGAGGCAGGAGGCCAGGCCCACGAGCACGTACTCGACCGGCGTCGCGCCCTTGTCTTCGGAGGCGAAGATCGCCGGGTGGTCGGCGTCGTACTTGAACTCGGTGTTGTGCGACTGCTCGCTGCCGAGGCCGAAAAAGCTCTGCACCGTCGAGCGGCTGTGGGTGCCACGCACCCAGCTGCAGGTGGCGCGCCACTTGAATTGCGCGGCTTCCGGCGTATCCGTGAGCGCCTGGCGTGCGCCCAGCAGGGCTTCGACATTGACGCCGTTGTCCACGGCCTGGATGGTCTGTTTCATTCCGATGCTCCTCTTTATGGATGGATACCGGCGACAGGCCGGCTATCCCGGGAGCTTTGCGCGGCAGCGTTGTAGCCAGCGTGGAAATGGGAATGTCCCCATTTTTCCCACGCCGACTCCCACGCTGGGGTCCGAACATCGCCGGCCAAAGGAGATCCTCACATGGCCCGCTACCAGAACATTCTCGAAACCATTGGCGACACCCCCGTCGTCAAGCTCAACAAGCTCGCTCCCCCGGGCGTCAACGTGTACGTCAAGGTGGAAGCCTTCAATCCCATGGGTTCGGTCAAGGACCGCATGGCCCGCGCCGTCATCGAAGATGCCGAGCGCAGCGGCGCGCTGAAACCGGGCCAGACCGTCATCGAAGCCACCAGCGGCAACACCGGCATCGGGCTCGCCATGGTGTGCGCGCAGAAGGGTTATCCACTCGTGGTGACCATGGCCGAGAGCTTCAGCGTCGAGCGCCGCAAACTGCTGCGTTTCCTCGGCGCGAAGGTGGTGCTCACGCCCGCGTCGGAAAAGGGCAGCGGCATGCTCGCCAAGGCCGTCGAGCTCGCGAACACGCACGGCTGGTTCCTGTGCCGGCAATTCGAGAACCAGGCGAATGCGGATGTGCACTCGCGCACCACGGCGCAGGAAATCCTCCGTGATTTCTCCGACAAGTCCATCGACTACTTTGTCACCGGCTTCGGCACGGGCGGCACGCTCAAGGGTGTCGCACGCGCGCTCAAGAAGCAGCGCGCGGAAACCAGGATCGTCGTTGCCGAACCCGACAACTCGCCGGTACTCGCCAGCAAGATCCCGCAACCGCGCGATGCCAACGGCAACGCCGCCGGCAGTCATCCGCGTTTCCGCCCGCATCTCATGCAGGGCTGGGCGCCGGATTTCATCTCGACGCTGACCGAAGAGGCGGTGGCCGGGAATCTCATCGACGAGATCGTGCCGGTCGCTGGCGCCGATGCGTTGCGCCGTTCGAGGGAGCTCGCGCAGAAGGAAGGCATCTTCGTGGGCACCTCGAGCGGCGCCACGCTCGCCGCGGCGCTCGACGTCGCGCGCCGCGCGCCGGCCGGCTCCAACATCATCTGCATGCTGCCCGACACCGGTGAACGTTATCTTTCGACGCCGCTGTTCGAAGGCATCGGCGAGGAGATGACCGCCGAGGAGTGGGCGGTGTCGCGCTCGACACCGTTGTGCCGCTTCGACGCGCCCGCGCCGGCACCGGCGCCCACGCCGGTGACTGCCGTGGCCGAGGAGAAGGCGAAGCTCGATCCCGTGGCCGTGCGTTACATGACGGACGTGCTCGAGTCCTCGTCAGTCGTGATGTTCGCGCTCGAGTGGTGCGAATTCTGCTGGTCGGTGCGCAAGTTGTTCTCGCGCCTCGGCATCACCTACCGCAGCGTCGACGTGGATTCGGTCGCGTACCAGCAGGACGATCTCGGCGGCAAGATCCGCGCGGTGCTCGCGGATCGCACCGGCGCGAAAACCCTGCCGCAGGTGTACATCGGCGGGGTGCATGTCGGCGGCGCCACGGATCTGTTCGACGCCTGGCGCAGGGGCGACATCCAGAAGATGCTGACCGACAACGGCGTGGTCTATGACCGCAGCGTCACCCTCGATCCGTACTCGCTGCTGCCGAAGTGGCTGCAGCCGCGCAAGAGCGCCTGAGTTGCACATGGACCGGCAACCCCCCGTCATCGACATCTCGGACGTCGACAGCGCAGCCACTCGCGAGGCGGTCGACGCCGCCTGCCGCGAGTGGGGCGTGTTCCAGGTCGTCGGGCACGGCCTCCACGCGCGCATGCTCGCGGCGCTGCGCCGCCAGATGCGCGCGCTGTTCGGCGCGCCGCTCGAGGAGAAACTCGCCATCGCGCGCACCGCGGGAAATCCCTGGGGTTTCTACGATCGCGAACTGACGCGTCACACGCGCGACTGGAAGCAGGTGTACGACTACGGTCCCGCCGACGGCGGCGACATCGTGCCGCAGTGGCCGTCCGGCATGCCCGCGTTCCGCACCATCGTGCGCAGTTTCTACGATGCCTGCGATGCGCTGTCACTGCGGCTGCTGCGCGTGATGACGCGCAACCTGGGGATGCCGGCGGAATCGCTCGACGCCCACTTCCGTCCCGCGCACACCAGCTTCCTGCGGCTCAACTACTACCCGCGGTGCCCGATACCGGGCGATCAGCTCGGCGTGAACCCGCACACCGATTCCGGCGCGATCACGCTGCTGCTGCAGGACCTGCCGGGGCTGGAGGTCCTTCACGACCAGCGCTGGCTGCAGGTCGAGCCGCGGCGCAATGCGCTGGTGGTCAACATCGGCGACGTGATGCAGGTCTGGTCGAACGATCTCTACCTGGCGCCGATGCACCGCGTGCTCACGAATACCGACAGCGACCGCTTCAGCGCGCCGTTCTTCTTCAACCCCGCTTACAGCACTGACTACGCGCCGCTGCCGTCGGCGGTCGACGCGCACCACCCGGCGCGTTACCGACCGATCAACTGGCGCGAATTCCGCGCGCGGCGTTCCGCCGGCGACTACGCCCACGCCGGCGAGTACGCGCAGATCAGTCAGTACACCGTCTGAAAAAGGAATTTTCATGGCCTTCATCGAGACCATTCCCGACTCCGAGATCACGGAAGAGATTCGCGCCATGTACGCGCGCCAGGAGTCCTTCTGGGGCTTCGTGCCCAACTACGCCCGCGTGTTCAGCTGGCGCCCGGAACTGATGATGCTCTGGGCCCAGCTGCAGGCCGGCATCAAGCGCAACATGGACAAGCGGCGCTTCGAGCTGATCACCTTCGCCGCGGCCCACACGCTGCGCAGCACCTTGTGCTCACTGGCGCACGGCAGGGCGCTGACGCAGTTCTTTTCGCAGGAGGACGTCAAGCTCATGGCGCGCGGTGCGTCGCCGGCATCTCTCACGGCCGCGGAGGCCGAGATGATGGCGTTCGCGCGCAAGGTGGCGCGCGGCGCCTACACCGTGACCGCGACCGACGTGCAAAGGCTGAAGAAACATGGATTCTCGGACGCCGAGGTCTTCGACATCGCGGCCGCCGTCGGTGCGCGCGCTTTCTGGACCGACCTGCTCGAGGCGCTGGGCGTCGAAGCCGAGCCCTCGCTGGTCGCGCTGGAGAGCGAATTCCGCGACGCGCTGGCCGTGGGCCGACCGCTAAATGTGAATGGGGTCAGACCCCATTTGCTAGGAAATGGGGTCTGACCCCATTTTCCGGGCGGCGACCCAGCGGTCGACTTCGGGCAGGCGGGTAGCGCGAATCTTTGCGAGCTGGCGGATGCGCGCCGCCGCGAGCACGTAGTGCTGCCGGGCATTCTGCGGCACATGTGCGGCGGCGAAGCGCTCGAGCTTGTCGATGGACTCGGGGTCCGAGCTGTTGCCGGTGAGTGCCGGCAGGTATCACCATCAGTGCCAGACCTCGATCGAGGCTGCAATCCAGTTGCGGTCGTAGTTGTAGACGTCAATGGGTGAATCATTGCGTTCGTGCTCGTA
>Ga0068861_100001739_pt1 | contig 13977 bp, 9 predicted proteins | sample KBSSwiS42_FD_66593 | JGI IMG/M metagenome (GOLD analysis project Ga0068861, IMG submission 66593) | Switchgrass rhizosphere microbial communities from Kellogg Biological Station, Michigan, USA - KBS Switchgrass S4-2 | ecosystem: Host-associated > Plants > Roots > Rhizosphere > Soil ...
CGGGCTGGCCCAGCTGTATCAGCTGCGCGGGCGCGTGGGGCGCTCCAACGAACGGGCGCACTGCTATTTGCTGGTCCCGCCGCCGAGCCGCCTGACAGACGAGGCGCGCATGCGCGTCGACGCGCTGACTCGCTACACCGAGCTCGGCTCGGGGCTGCGGATTGCCGAGCTCGATCTGGAGCTGCGCGGCGCCGGCAACTTCCTCGGCTCCGAGCAGAGCGGCGCGGTGGCGAGCGTGGGCTTCGAGCTATTTTGTCAGATGCTGGCGGAGGCCACGCAGGAGCTGCGCGGGCAGCGCGTGGAGCAGGACATCGACCCCGAAATCAGCATCGACATCGAGGCCTTGCTTCCCCAGGACTACGTGTCCGAGGTCGGGGTCAGGCTCTCGCTCTACAAGCGCCTGGCCGGCGCCGCTGACGAGGCCCACGTGCACGAGCTCGCGGTCGAGATCGAGGATCGCTTCGGCTCGCTGCCGCGAGCGGCGCAGAATCTGGTCGAGCTGATGCGGCTCAAAGCGCAGCTGCGCAAGCTGCGCGTGTTGTCCTGCGAAGCCAGCGCGCGTGCCGTCACCTTGCACCTGCGCGAGGACACCCCGCTCGATGTAGCCAAGATCACGCGGCTCGCCGTGGAACGGCCGGAGCTGTACCGGGTGACACCACTCGGCCAGGTGGTGCGGCGCGCCACTGAACGGGAACGCAGCGCCGGGGGACTGGCGCTGGCGGCCAGCTTGCTGCGCGAGATTGCGCCGACGGTCTAGAAGGCTGGCCGCGGTCCCTGACAACGACGCCGGTCACTGCAGCTTTACGGCTTTTCGACGCGATGTTTTGCGAGCGGGGGGGCTTTTGATATGCCTCAATACCTATGGTGTGGCCGCCTCCCAAAATCCAGGCAGCGCCGGAGGGCGAGGCGCCTCGAGAGGGGAAGGGCGAACCCAGGCGCGGGCCGCCCGAGGTCACGGGTGCATACGGTGCGAGTGGGGGCGCGCTGCCGAGCGCCTTGCCGCCCGATTGGCTGCAATACCCGGAGAAGCTCGTGGGCGCCGTGCTGAGCGGGCGCTATCGCATCACCGGGCTACTCGGGCGCGGCCCCATGGGCTTCGCCGTCGAGGCAGAATCCTCACGCGGCCGCCAGGTGACGCTCAAGCTGTTGCCCCGCCCGCAGGAGCTGTCCGTCGAACGCTTCGCGTGGCTGGTGCGTGAAGCGCTGGCGCTCGCGCATTTCGATCACGAAAACGTGGTCGCCAGCACCGATTTCGGTGCGCTGGAAGGCGGTGGGGCGTTCGTCAGCCGCGCCCGCGTGCCTGGCGTACCCTTGCGCGCGCTGTTGCGCCAGGGCGCCTTGCCGCTGCGCCGCGCGCTCGACCTGGGCCGTCAAGTTGCGCTGGCGCTTGCTGCTGGGCACGCGCAGGAAATCTCGCACGGTCGGCTGAAGCCCGAAAATATCCTGGTGCAGGCGGGCGCCCAGTCGACGGATCTGGTGAAGGTGGTCGACTTCGGCATCGCGCAGCTGCCGTTCGACCTGCGTTCGGTCGCGGGCGGGGAGACCGAGGCGCGGCGCCTGGCACTGCTCAACCGCATCTATCTGCCGAACGCGCATCTGCCGGGGGTGGAGGCGTTGCCGCCGAGCCCGGCCGTCGACGTGTACTCGCTCGCGGTGGTGCTGTTCGAGATGATCGCGGGGCAGCCGCCCTTCGTGTTCGAGAGCGGTGGCTGGCCCAATTTGCAGCACGGCGTGATCGGCTTCGCGCAGTGCAATCCAGCGCTGCAGGTACCTCCCGCGATAGAGGAGATCGTCTCGGTGCTCTTGCGTCCGGATGCGGGCGTGAGTGCCGGGGAGGTCGTGGCCGTGCTCGAGAGCCTGCTCGGGCGACCCAGCGTGGCGCCGCCGGCGCCTACTGAGCACGAGCCGGTGACGTCGCAGCTTCCGGGCGTGCACCATGCTGTCGGCGGCCAGGCTGTCGGCGGCCATGATGTCGGCGGCCAGGCTGTCGGCGGCGGTCAGGGTGTTGTCGACGACGAGAGTGCTGTCGCTGCTCCGGTTGTCGAGCGCGCTCCGAGCATGCAGCCGCCGCCCAGGGCGCAGGGTATGCCACCGCAGCGGCGGCGCGCGAGCTTTCCGCCATTGCCTGCCGGCTTTCCCATGAGCCAGGCACCGCCTGGCAGGTTGCGCGAACCGCCTCCGTACCCTCCGCCCGTGCCTCCTGGGCCGACTCCCTCCGGCAGCTACCCGCCGCTCACGCTCGACCAGAGCTTGCTGGGATCCATCAACCCGCCCGCGTACGACTCGGTCATGAATCGGGCGGCGGAGGCGTCGCCGTTCACTGCGTCCGCGGACGTCGACGACGCCGAAGCGGAGTTTCGTCCCAGCCTGATCGCACGGCTGCGCCGCATGTTCGGGCGTTCCAAGCCTGGCGGCGAGCTCTGAGCAAGGTCTCGAGGGCGAGTACCGTGGCCGGGGATCCTAGCCGGTGAGCGACTTGACCAGGATGCACGCGGCCTGCCCGCGATCGTAGAAGCGCTCCCGGCGGCGCACGATGCGAAAGCCGCGCCGCAGAAACAGATCCAGAGCAGCCAGGTTGCAGTCGGCCGTGCACAGCTCGAGTTGCTGTGCGTGCTGAGCGGCCGCGATGCTCTCGAACGCCTGCATCAGCCGGTGGCCGATACCGCGGCCACGGTCGCGTCGGCTCACTGCGATGGCCTGGACCACGAACACGTCACCCGCGCGACCGCTGAGCGTGAGGAAGCCGACGGGGCGCCCGGCGCGCAAAGCGACCAGCGTGTGGAAGCGCTGCACCATATCGAGCGTGTGCGGTACGGCTCGCGGCGTGAACTCGTCGAAGGCCTCGTGCGCGAGCGGCGCGATGAAGGCCTCATCCGCCGGCTCGTAGGGGCGCAGGACGATATTTTCTGCGACCAGCACACCCACATTGTAGCAGCGATCCCAGACCGCGCCGCCCGGGAGGGGGGCCGGCGCGGCGTGCTCGGCGGCCGGTCTGGAGCCAGCAGCTCCAGCCACCGGCTCTGCGGTGCGGACCGGGGCGCGCCGGGCCCGCGCTCGAACATAGGCCCCAGGCGGCGAAGTCCCGTATATGTCCATGTCCCTGGAGGAGCCCGTATGACCGTAGCTGCCCTGACCATGTTGAGCGAAGAAGAGCGATTGCTCCGGGATTCGGTGTTCGGATTTGCACGCGAGCGCGTGGCACCGCACGTGGCCCGCATGGACCAAGAGAGCCGGCTCGAGCCGGCGCTGTTGCGCGAGATGTTTCAGCTGGGGCTGATGGGCATCGAGATTCCCGAGTCCCATGCCGGAGCTGGCGGCACGTTCATGAACGCCATCCTGGCGGTGGAGGCGCTGGGCCGGGTGGACGCGAGCCTGGCCGTCGTCGTCGACGTACAGAACACGCTGGTCAACAACGCCTTGCTGCGCTGGGGCAACGCTGCGCAGCAGCAGCGCTATTTGCCCAAGCTGGCGAGCGAGTGGTTGGGTTCGTACGCGCTCAGTGAACAAGGCTCCGGCTCCGATGCCTTCGCGCTCGCCGCGCGCGCCGAGCGCAAGGGCAGCACCTGGTCGCTGCGCGGTCGAAAACTCTGGATCACCAACGCCGCAGAGGCGTCGTTGTTCATCGTGCTCGCCAACGCCGACCCGAGTCAGGGCTACCGCGGTATCACGGCGTTCCTCGTGGAGCGCGATTTTCCCGGCTTCAGCGTCGGCAAGAAGGAGGACAAGCTCGGTATCCGCGCCTCCAGCACCTGCGAGCTGATCCTCGACGACTGTCAGGTCCCGGCCGAGAACGTGCTCGGCGAGGTCGGCAAGGGCTACAAGATTGCGATCGAGACGCTCAACGAGGGCCGCATCGGCATCGGCGCGCAGATGCTCGGCATCGCGCAAGGCGCCTTCGACTACGCCATGGGCTACATCCGCGAGCGCAAGCAGTTCGATCGCCCGATTGCGGATTTTCAAGGCGTACAGTTCCAGTACGCGCGCATGGCGACCGAGATCGAGGGCGCGCGGCTCCTGGTCTACAACGCAGCACGCCTGAAGGACGCGGGCCGACCCTTCGTGAAGGAGGCCGCCATGGCCAAGCTGACCGCCTCGGAGGTCGCAGAGCGCAGCGCCTCGCTGGCGGTGGAGCTGCTCGGCGGGGTGGGTTTCACCAAGGACTACCCCGTGGAGAAATTCTACCGCGACGCGAAGATCGGCAAGATCTACGAGGGCACCAGCAACATGCAGCTGCAGACCATCGCCAAGCTGCTGCAGGCCGAATACAAAGCCTGAGCCCGCGCGAGCGCGCCTGGCGGAACGCCGGCGCCGCCCGGCGCTCACCGGCGTCCCGACGTTCGACTCTGGCGGTAGAGGGGGGACAGCTGTGGCTGGCACGCTGCTCGCAAGCTCGCGCCACGCATGTCGCGGCGCTGGCGCATCGATCCGGTGTTGGTCGTCGTCAGCTGCGTCGCACTCGGAGCCTTCGCTTGCGTCGCTCGCGCGGCGACGCTGGCTGTGGCGGCGTCGTGTTTGCTGTTCTGGCGCACTCGCTTGCGGCGCCGCGAGCTCGTTTGCGCCGCGCTCGCACTGTGCGCCAGCTGGGCCCGTGGCAGCTGGCTGATCGCGAGCTTCGAGGCTGCTCGCGCGCAGGCGCTGGCAGTCGTGGCGTCGCCGACGGCCTGCGCCGTGAGCGGGCGAGTGCTGCACTCGCCGGTGCTGCGTGGCGGCCTGCTGCAGTTCGACGCGGAGCTGACCGAGATCGACTGCGAAGGTCGGCGCGCGCCGCGGCCCGAGCGCGCGCGGCTGCTCGGCGGACCGCTGAGCTTGGCCCGCGGCGACGAGTTCTCGGCCATCGCCAAGCTCTTGCCCGTGAGCGGCTTTCGCAATTTTTCGCTGCCGGATCCGCTGCCGGCGCTGGCGCGTCAGGGCCTGGTCCTGCGCGGTACGCTGCTCTGGCTGGAGCCCGGGCTGGCGGCGCACGGCGTCTGTGCCGACATCGATCGCCTGCGGGCGAGCGCCCGCGCCCGCATCGAGGCGACGTTTGCGCCCCCCGTGCGCGCCATGGCTCGCGCGCTGGTGCTAGGCGAGTCGGACCTCGAGCCCGGCGATGAGGCGGCGTTTCGCAAGAGCGGGCTCTCGCATCTGCTGGCAGTGAGTGGCACTCATCTGGTGTTTGCCGTGCTCGGTGTGCTGCGCGGCCTGGAGGCGCTGCTCCGGCGCTGGTCGTGGCTCGCTGTGCGCTGGGACGTACGGCGTGGCGCGGCGCTGATCGGGCTCGTGGTCGCGCCGCTGTACGCCGACTTCTCGGGCGGCAGCGGCTCGGCCTGGCGTGCTGCCTTCATGCTGCTCGGTGTGCTCGGCGCGCGAGCGCTCGGGCGCCATGTGTTTTCGAGTCGTGTGATCGCGCTGTCGCTCGCGCTAGGCTGGCTGGGCGACGGCCTCGTGGTGTTCGACCCTTCGTTCTTGCTCTCGCTCGCGGCGACCCTGGGCCTGCTGCTCGCGGGGGAAAACGTCACCCGGCAGCACGGCACCTCCGCCGCGGAGCTCTCCGAGCCGCGGCGGGTGGACTTGGGAAAGCTCCTGGAACGGATCAGTGCGGCCGCGTTCACCAGCGTGGCGGCCTGCCTGCCCTGCCTGCCGATCCTGTTGCTGCTCAGCCCGGGTCTGAGTCTGGCCAGCGTGGCTGCGAATCTGCTCGCGGGCCCGCTCGGGGAGATTGTGGCGCTGCCCTTGTGTCTCAGCCACGTGATCGCGCGGCCCTGGCCGGCGCTGGAGCGCGGCCTGGGTTTGGTCGCGTCGGGTGCGCTGCTCGTGCTGCGCGGGATCGCCCACGTCACGGCCTCCGTCGATTGGCTGTATGTAGAGCTGCCGCCGCCCGCTGCCTGGCACGTCGCGAGCGTCGCGCTCGCCGCTGGGGGGCTGCTCGGTTTGCGCGCGCAGGCGTGGCTCGCGGCGTGCACGATCGCCGGCACGGCGACCAGCGCTCGCGGCGCAGCGGCGCCTGTCGGCGTGGTGTTGCTGCGTCGCTGGCGCCTGCCGTTGTGGCTCGGCGCCTGTGCGGCGCTCCTGGTCGGCGTGGAGCTGGCCGTGAGACGCGAGCACTCCGCGGCGCACGGGCGCGACCTCGCGCGCCTGCGCGTGACCGCTCTGGACGTCGGTCAGGGCGATGCGACGCTGATCGACCTGCCCGATGGGCGGCTGATGCTGATCGATGCGGGAGGTCTGCCGGGCAGCTCGCTGGACATCGGCACGCGCGTGCTGCTGCCGATCTTGCGCGCGCGCCGGCGCTCCCGCATCGACCTTCTGGTGCTCAGCCACCCGCACCCCGATCACTATGGCGGACTCGCCAGCCTCAGCGAAGGCGTGAGCATCGGCGAGTTCTGGTACGCAGGTGGTGCGGACGCCGGAGCCGAGCCGGGCCCGCTCGCCGCGCTGCTCGAGCGCGTGCGCGGGCGCGCCGAGCGCGTGCGCAGCGCGGCCGAGCTGTGCGCGCACGGCGTGCTCGAACCCAGCTACGCCATCGACGTCCTCGGGCCGTGCCCCGGTCCCGTGCCGGAGCAGAGCGCGAACGACAACTCCCTGGTGATCCGCATCCGCACCGCAACGAGCTCGGCGCTGTTCGTTGGGGATGCCGAACGTTGGGCAGAGGCGCGCCTGCTCGAGACCCACCCCGCCGAGCTGCACGCGGACTTTCTCAAGGTGGGCCATCATGGCAGCCGCAGCTCCAGCTCTGCCGCCTTCGTGGCGCGCGTGCGTCCGGCGGTCGCGACGATCTCGTGCGGCACGGGCAACCGCTTTGGCCATCCTCACCCTGAAACGCTGGCCACGCTCAGCGCCGCGGGCGCGCGCGTTCTGCGACTCGATCAGAGCGGCAGCGTGGAGTGGCAGACCGACGGCAGCAAGACCGAGCTGCGCACCTTCCTCGGCACCGAGAGCCGCGAGCGCTGAACCAGGAAGCCGTGACACGTCCGCCCACCCCTCCCTGCGGGCGTCCGCCCCCCATTCGGGCTATCCTCGCGGGATGAGGGTCATCGGAGTCATACCGGGAGGTGGGCGCGGCCAGCGCCTGGCGCCCTTGCCCTGCAGCAAGGAGCTGCTGCCGGTCGGTTTCCGAGCCACGCCGCGAGGTCCGCGCCCAAAGGTCATCGCGAACTACTTAATCGATGCCATGCGCGAAGCCGGCGTCCAGCACGTCCTCTGGCTGATCGATCGCAGCAAGGCGGACATCCTGCAGTATTTTGGCAGCGGCGCCGAGCTGGGAGTGCAGCTCGCGTACGTGCCCACGGAGGCATCGCTCAGTGTCGTGCATACGCTGGATGGCGCGCGTGCCTTCGTGGGCGATGCGCACGTCCTGTTCGGCTTTCCCGACATCATTTTCGAACCGCTGTACGCGCTGCGTTCGCTGCGTCAACGGCTGTTGCACTGCCGCGCCGACGTCGTGCTCGGTGCGCTACCCGCGCCGCCGCAACAAGTCGCCGATCGGGTCCGCATGGACGCTGACGGGCGCGCTCTGGAGGTGCGAGTCAAACCTCTGGCTGGCGCCTGGCCCTACGCCTGGATCCTGGCAGCCTGGGCGCCGAGCTTTACGCGCTTCCTCGAGCGCTGGTTGTCGGCGCACTCGTCCCTCGCGAGCGCGACGCCGCAGGCCGCAGCGCAGGAATTCTACCTGGGCCAGGTGATGCAGGCTGCGATCGAGGCGGGCTTGTCGATCGAAGTCGAAACTTTCCAGTTCGGTAGCTTCATCGACGTCGGGACGGCAGCGGGCTACGCAGCGGCCTCGCGACGCTACGCCGAGCTCGGGCTCGAGCCGGGCCCGCACGCAACTGCTGGCGAGGGACGGACGATTGACGCCGCTGTTTCACCCGATATCAGTTCGGATAACGAAGGGCGCGCGCGCTGATCTCGCTCCCGCTGTGCGGTGCCGCTCCCGGTAGCGCGGGGGCATTGTGCCGAAATGGACACTGGCCCATCACCCTAGCCGTAGCGCGCCACGGCTCGTCGGTACCGCCCCTCGACGGCAGAGTCCTGAATCGAGGCAGTGCGGCAGAAGTGCGTCGCCAGGGTCTCGCATCACCGGCGATCGATGAGATCACCGGAAATCAACGTTCGCCGGATCGACGAGGCTGCCTGGGACACCGGATCGCGATGCCACCGGCGGCGGCCAAGCAAACGGCGCTGGGCGTTGCATCCTTGAAATCATCGTCGTGCAAAACGGAAATACCTCATTTGGGCAGTTTTCCCGATGCGTGTCTTCGAGTACGAGAGATCTGATCGTCACCACCTTTGGTCACCGCGGGGGTTCGAGATGCTTCTCGATAAGGACGTGTTGAATACCGATGAGCAAGAACAGACGCGGGGGACGCGATTTGAGGTCGCATCGTGTCATTGAAGGGACGGTCGGCTTTCACCGCCTCGCCGAAGGCTCGGTGCTCTATCGTAGCGAAGGAACCGTGATCCTGGTCACGGCCTCCGTGGACGAGAGCGTTCCGAAGTTCATGGAGGGCACGGGTCGCGGCTGGGTTACTGCCGAGTACCAGATTCATCCGCGCGCGAACCCTCAGCGGCGGGAGCCGCGTGATGGGCGCAACAAGCCCCTGGCGGGCCGCTCCAAGGAGATCGAGCGCCTGATCGGGCGCAGCCTGCGTGCCGCAGTCCATCCAGAACGGTTCGGTGAGCGCACCATCGTCATCGACTGCGACGTGCTCGAGGCAGACGGAGGCACGCGCACCGCTTCGATCACGGGTGGCTGGGTCGCGCTGGCGCTCGCCTTCGATCGCATGCGCGCCAAGGGTGCGCTGCGCGGCCCGCCGCTGCGCGATCAGGTCGCCGCCATCAGCGTCGGCTTCGTCGAAGGCGAGCTGGCGTTGGACCTGTGCTACGCGGAGGATAGCATCGCCCGTGTCGATCTGAACGCAGTGGGCACGGCGCGCGGCAACATCGTGGAGCTGCAGGGCACCGCGGAGGGCGAAGCGTTGCCCCGCGCCGACATGGACAAGATGATTGACCTCGCCATGGTCGGCATCAGCTCCATGTGCGAAGTGCAGCGCAACATGCTGGAGAAAGCCGGCGTCCCCCTGAGCTCACTGCTCGCTGCGAAGTAAGGCCTGGCAAACCGCTCGACCCGGCGGCCTCACTGCGACCCCAACTGACAGAACGCAAGCGTCCGCGATTCACTCGCGGCGGGAGGGGGTCTGCTTCAGACCCCCTGGCAACACAGCGGTCGCGCCCCCTCTTCAGGCAGCTCGTTCCGGCAGCAGTCGGAAGTGCTTCATGCTTCTCACTCGCGTGTCGAAATCGCGCTCGTCTTCCACGCTGAAGTCGCGGCGGCCAAAGCGCACGGCCAGGTAGATTTCCGTGAGCGCGAGCACCTCGACCGAAAGCGGATGGTTGAGCTCGGCCAGTGATTGAGCGTGCGCGAGCGGCGGCGTGGTCGCCGGGCGGCCCAGGCCGAGCGCGCGCAGCACGTCTTCTAGCTGACGATACAAGCCGACCACGCGAGTCACCGCTGCCGGCTGACCCGCGATCTGCCCTGGGTGTGCGCGGAAGCGCTGCAGCCGTAGCCTGCGCCAAACGTAGTACAGCACACCAGCGATCAGGACTCCGCCCAACACTGGAGCCAGCGGCTTCAGGCGCTGGGCGAACTTCTGCCCGCCGCCCCAGTCGTGGTAGCGCTGCTTGACGGAGCGGAAGAGCTCGATCTGCTGATCGAGATCGTAACCGATCACATGCCGGCTCCAGCGCTGTGCAGCCGCCTCGATCACGTCGCGCAGGAACGCAACCATGCCCGTCATGTCGCTGCGCGGTGCCGAGCTCAGCGGGGGTGTCGGGTCGTAGCGGGTCCAACCCGTCCCTTCCAGATACACTTCGACCCAGGAGTGAGCGTCCCCCTGGCGCACGGCGTAGAAGTCGCCGAAGCGGTTGTAGGTGCCGCCGATAAAGCCCGTCACGTTGCGCGTGGGCACACGCAGCGTGCGCAGCAGCATCGCCATTGCGGTCGAGTAGAACTCGCAGTGCCCCGCCTTGGAGACAAATAGAAAGTGCAGCAACGGCTGCGCGGCCGCGCCCGAGGGCGAGTCGAGGTCGTAGCGGTAGTCGGTGCGCAGGCGCTCCTCGATCGCATGCGCCAGATCGCGATCCTCGGTCAGCGACCCCGCCCACTTCTTGGCCAGTGCCGTGAGCTGCTCGTCGATCGCGGGCGGCACCTCCAGGTAACGATCCATTTCGGCGGCCGGCAGCTGCGTGGCACGCGTGCGGCCGCGATACACGGCATATTGCAGGCCGCGCTCCTCGACCCGCTCGTACTTGTATTCGCCGTCGACGGCGGCCGTGATCTTGGGCCCCTTCGGCGACATACCTTCGCTCGCCTCCAGCACGCGGAAGCCCACGGCGTCCGCCGGCAGGAACAGGATCGGCGGGTTGATGGGCTCGAGGTCGACCGTCATCGCCAGCGCGCCGCGCGGGCCGCCCGTGAGCCAGACGAAGCTGCCGTCCTGCTGCACGGTCTGGTGTAGCGGGCGCGTGCGCGTCCAGGAACTGCCGTCATAGTAGTCGAAGGACGTGCCGCGGAGGTACAGCGCCAGGCGCGACGCGGGCGCGGCCGTGCTGTCCGCTAGGTGCACGCGCATCGCGATCGTCGGATCGCTGCGCAGCTTGCCCACACTGCCCAGGTCGACGCGCGTCGAAAAGCCGATCATGCGGCTGGAGCGCGAGTGATTGAGCAAGAGCAGCGATAGCCCCACGCGCGGGAACAGCAGGAACAAGAGCGCGGTAAAGACGAAGACCGGGATCGAGAGGCTGCACGTCACCAGCAGAAAGCCACGGCTGATCACGCGCCGGCTGCGCAGAATGCGCGGCACGTCCACGGGCAAGCCGGTGCGGTCGCGCGCGCCCTGCCGATAGTTGCCCTCGACCTCGCGCCGCAGGTGGCTCAACACCAGAGCCCCCGGCGCGATCACCAGAAAGCCGACCAGGCTGAAACCATACGCCAACCCGCCGCCGAGCACCGTGCCCGCCACCAAATGCAGGAGCGCCAGCAGAATGATCTGCTGATCGTGCGCGGCCCCGCGCCGCGTGGCCACGCGGATCACCTGCAACGCAGCCGCGAACTCCACCGCCAGCTGCAGCAGATCGCCTCCGCTCGCGGCGCGCGCCAGCTGTACGCCGAGCAGCGTCAGCGAAGCGAACACACCCAGGCTGCGCAGCCGCGGATGCTCCTGATAGCGCTCCGGGATCAGCACGGCCATGACCATGCACACGCCCGTGAGGATGGTCATCGTGAAGTCGAGCTCACCGCCCGTGAGTAACGAGAGCAGACCGAGCGTCGCCAGCGCATCGGTCATGATGCGGTGTACGAGGCCGAACTTCATGCGCGCACCCGTCTGCCGCCCGCGCTGCCCGGCGCCGGCGCATCAGTGCGGGGGCCGCTGCGCGGCCGCGCTGCCGGCGGCTCTGGCGCGGGCCGCGCTTTGCCGTTGCCGCGCGCGGGGGGGTTCGGCGCACCGGGCGGAGCGGGCCGCGCCGGCGCAGCGTTGTCGCCGCTCGCGCTCGGCTCGAGCAAGGCCAGGAAGCGCAAGACCGGGTCCGCCCCGACGCTGCTGTTGCCGATCACACTCTCGCCACCGCTGCTGCGCACGGTGACCCAATCGCCACGCTTGATGTGTGCGACCGAGCGCGAAGCGACCTCGCGGATGCGCACCTCGAACTGATCGAGCCAGGTTGGTTCCGGCGTCGTGCCGGGGTGCGCGGAGTCCACCAGCAGGCTCACCTGCCGCGAGGTCTCGCGCGCGCGTTCGCGCAGCACCATCTGGCGGCCGAGCGCGCTCTTGCGCCAGTAGATGTCGCGGTGGTCGTCGCCCTCACGCATCGGGCGCACGCCCATGATCTCGTCGCCCGATCCAGGACCAAACCCGCCGTCGGTGCCGAGCCAACGCCCGTCGGCCTTGGCTGGCAGCTGCAGCGGATCGGTCGCCGGGTAGATGATGATCTCGCCCTCGGCGGCGGTCTCGCGCGACTTCTCGAACAGCCCGAAGGGAAATCGGGTGGCGATTCGAAAACCCACGTGCCGGTCGCGGCCGCGGCGCGCGGGTGTGCGCCGATAGGCCGCGATCTGCGCCGAGTCCGGGCTGATCTTGAGAAAGAAGCAGCGCTTGTCCGCGGGCTGCCCCTCGCGCAGGTCTTCGATCTCGATGGCGTAGCTCGGGATCTTGCCCTTGTGGTTGTGTACCTCTACCTCGACCAGGTGCGGGCGGCCCACCTGGGCACGCGGCGGCAGGCGGCGCACGACGGTCAAGCGCCGCAGGCTGAGCTCGCTCATCACGCTCGACACCACGATCAGTGCCAGGAGCATGCCGAGCAACAAATAGAGCAGGTTGTTGCCGGTGTTGATGGCGGCAAAGCCCACGCCGAAGGTGATGCCGATGAAGTACTTGCCCTCGCGCGTGACGCGCAGTTTGCGCGGCGGGCGCCACCAGGCGCGGCGCCCGATCAGGCTGGGGCCCAAGCTCGGCCGGCGCTGCTCGGGGCGGTTGCTCGTCACGCCCGAGGGCATGGCTCGTGGCGGCGTCGTGCCCGCGCGTTCGTCGCCGTTCGCTGCCGGAGGCGAGGCCGTCGGTGGAACCGACAGGGGCCGCGCTGGGGTGGAGTCGCCGGCTCTCGACTCCCGCGAGGAGGAGTTCATGGCCATGCGCGGACTAAAGCGGCACGGGGACTCGCCCGACGATGTCGCGTACCACGCCCTCGGCCTCTTCCCGACTCGGCACGTAGCCTTCCGCATGCGCCGCGAGGCGCACACGATGTGCCAGCAGCGGCACGGCCAGCTCCTGGATGTCGTCCGCGATACAGTAACCGCGACCGTGCAGCAGAGCGCGGGCGCGTGAGGCCTGGGACAGGTTCTTGGCGGCGCGCGGCGAAGCGCCGAGCGCCAGCGCCGAGGACGCGCGCGTCGCGGCGATCAGCGCCTGAAGGTACGTGGCGAGCGCATGGTCGATGTCAACGCCGTCCACTTCTCCTTGCAGCTGGCAGAGCTCTTGCGGGCTGAGCACCACCTTGACTCTGTCCACGCGATCGAGCGCGGGCTCGAGAATCAGCCGCGTCTCCACGTGAGCCGGCGGATAGCCGATGCTCAGGCGCAGCATGAAGCGATCGAGCTGCGATTCCGGCAGCGGGAATGTACCGGCGAAGTCTTGTGGGTTCTGCGTGGCCAGGACCAGGAACGGCTCCGGCAGCGCGAGCGTCTGCCCATCGATCGAAACCTGCCCATCACCCATGGCCTCCAGCAGCGCCGATTGCGTGCGCGGGCTCGAGCGATTGATCTCGTCGGCCAAGAGCACGTGGCTGAAGATGGGCCCGCGACGCAGCGAGAACTCCGAACGGCGCTGATCGTAGACAGACACCCCGAGCAGATCGCTCGGCAGCAGGTCGCTCGTGAACTGCACGCGGTTCATCTTGGCGCCGACTGCACGAGCCAGGGCGCGGGCCAGCGTGGTCTTACCGACGCCGGGCACGTCCTCGATCAGGATGTGCCCTCGGGCCAGAAAGGCGATCGTAGCCAGCTCCACGACGCCGGGTTTGCCCTCGAGCGCGCTTTCGACGCTGCGCCGCAACTCCGCCAAACGCGCAACCCGTTCGGCATCAATGGCGAGAGCGGAAGACGACATTCTTGGCAATCGTAGCACGGCACGAAACCGCGTTCGCATGGACAATACGGCCCATGACGCGCCTGGAGATACTACCTCCGATGCAAAACGTCAGCGAAGAAGTCTCCACAGCCACCCCAGAGTGGCCACCCCGGAGTGCATCCCTTGTGGGTGGCCGCGACAATTCCGACAATTCGGTCGAGCCGCCGTGCGTCGAACCCGGTTCCAGGTGGCGGTCGGCAGCGATGCGGGTCCGCGGGGCCGGCCGCCTGCGCGTTTCTGCGCTGCTCGAGCCTGGGTGTGATCCGAGACAGCACGCTCGATGGCAGCCGGGGGAACGTGCCCTAGTGGAGCATGCTGG
>Ga0068861_100001740_pt1 | contig 13975 bp, 7 predicted proteins | sample KBSSwiS42_FD_66593 | JGI IMG/M metagenome (GOLD analysis project Ga0068861, IMG submission 66593) | Switchgrass rhizosphere microbial communities from Kellogg Biological Station, Michigan, USA - KBS Switchgrass S4-2 | ecosystem: Host-associated > Plants > Roots > Rhizosphere > Soil ...
CACCGCCGAGACCGACGCGACCGTCATCTTCACGTTCCGCCGATTTCGACAGTGTGTCCTGCACGAAGCCATAAGCGCGCCACGTCGATTGCGAATCGAAACCGATCTGCACGACGCCATCGGTGCGCTTGCCTTGCTGCAGGTTCAGCGGCAGCAGCGTACCGTCGTACTGACGCTCGTCCATACGCACGCCTGTGCTGATGTCCCAGCGTTTCGTGAGTCGATAACCGATGTCGAGCTCCTCTGCATTCACCGAGTAACCCTGTTCCTGCTCTTTCTTGTCGGCCTTGGCTCGCAGTTCCACGTCCCCTGGCACTTGCATGCTCAACGTGCCGCCTCGATGCGTCGTATCCGTCAGCGTCGTCAGTCCCGGCGCTGAATAGCCCTCGCCGAGCGACTGCGTATAAAGCGTGATGCGTCCAGGCAGCGACTCGATGAATTCACCGAAGCCGACGCTCAGATCGGCGCGGTACGCACTCGCATTTGCTGCGTCCAGGCCGGTGGAGTCATCACCGACGAAGCCGAAACCGCCGTCATTCGAGTACAGTGAACTCGAAACCAGGCCCTCGCTCCGCGCCGCTTGCACTTTGAGCCAGGAATCCGCGCTCATCCGCAACGTCATATCCGCACCGTTCAACGTGCTGTCGGTCGCGCCCTCTTCGTTCGCGCTCGCCGTCAAACCGACCTGCACATGGTCGTTGATCCAGAAATGACCTTGCCCGCCAGTAGCGACCGCGTTGATGTCATCGAAGCCCGGCGTGTATTCATAGCGAACCACGAGGTGAGCTTCCTCGCCGCTGAGCGAGCCGGTGCGAATCAGCAGATGGTCGTCCGCCGTCGAGTTGAGCGGCTGGGACAGCAGGATGCGTCCTTGCAGATAGTCGATGTCGTAATCGAGCACCGGCTGCAGGTTTTTGGTAGCCGTCACGAGTCCTGAATCCTTGTCACGAAACTCGATCCGCACGCGCTCCGAACCGACGAGGATGTCCTGATTTCGCAGGTAGTAGAGCGAGCCCCCCGTGCCGCGGAATTCTTCGCGGCTTGCGAGTGTGCCTGGCTCGGCGGCGAATCCGTCGAGCGCGACTCGCTGCTCGCCGAAGCTCGTCGTGGCTTCCGTTTCATAGTGGAGGTTGCCGCCATACAGGCCGCGATCGACATGGGCGAGTTCGTTGCCGAGATAGTTGATCTTGAAATTGCCCCAGAGCGCGTAGTCCTGGTCGCGATTCACCTTGACATAGAACTTGCCGAGCGTCGGCGCAACTTCCTCCACCATCGCATCGTCGCCGAAGGTCGGATAGTTGTAGTCGGGGTCGATGCGGCGGAACAGCGCGTCCGGCGATTTGTCCAGGAAGTTGCTGAACAAATCCTTCACCGGACCTTCCCGTGTATCCGCACTGGCGGTCACTCCCCAGTGCTCACTGACCTTGCCATTGACGAAGAACGCGAGCCGTCCGTCGAGCGTCGAGTCGTAGTCATACGGCGCGTTCTCACCCTGCAGCAGACCGGCAGGACCGCTCACATGATGCTCGGAGGCCGTGAAGTCCGCCAGGCCGAGATAGAACCAGTCGTCGCGTTTGAACTCGAGATCGCGCAGGTACATCGACCCGCTGCCGCTTTCATCGAGCACGGCGACTTCGACTGTGTGCAAACCCGCTGGCAGCACTTCCTCTGCAACGAAGTTGCCGCTGCGATCGACGGGCACTTCCCGACCTGCGACCCACACGTTGTGCTTATCGGGTATGCCGCTGCCACGCACCTTCACGGTGCCGCTACCGAGGTGAATATTGCTGACCGACAGTCCGTTCTCACCGTAGCTCGCGAGCAATTCCTCCTCATGTCGCTGTTTCACTTTATCCGGATCCGACTCGGCGGTGCCCGCGTAGCCATAGACGAGCCACAGCGGTTGCGCCAGCGTTTCGTCGAAGTTGCCTTTCTTATCGTACACGCGCAGGACGTACTTCAGATCCGTCGAGGGAGCTTCGACGCGCTCGGACGTCGGAAGCCATTCTGCGAATCCGCTCGCATCGAACGCTACGACTTCGAGCGGGTCCGCCTGCAGCGATTGATCGGCGGTGAAGATCCGCACCTCGGCACGATCGATGAAAGCGCCGTAGTTCGCATACATGCGGAAGCGCACTGGATCGCCGACATAGCGTGGCGCGTACTGCAAAACCGGCGGCGCCTCATCTGCAAGTTCAGTCAGGGCTGCATTTACCAACTTCTCAGCGTCGGTGAACTGTTGCTCCTCACTGCCCGCATCCGCTTCGACTTCCGCGGCTATGCCTGGGTTAACAGTTGGCGGCCCGCCATCCCGCAATACGATCGTCGAAGGCGACGCCGCAACGCTCAGGCGGCGCTTCGATTCCAGATTATCGAACTGAAACTGGATGTCTGCCTGGTCCAGCGCAACGTCGGTGCAGCGCTGGATGTCCTCGGAGCTGCGATTCGGATCGTCGATCGGCTTGCCGTCGACCGTGATCCGCATCAGGTTCAATCCGAATGGATCCTTGGGCGACAACTCGCGCGTGAGCTTCGTGATGTCGACGCCGTCAAAGTTATCGACGACTGCGCGCTCGTCGTACACGACCTGCACGACGATGTATGAAGTGTCGCCCTGTGTGAAGCCTGCGTTTACGACGTCGTCCGACTGTACGTAGCCACGACCTTCGTGTTCCGCCTGCCCAGGCGCGAGCTGCATCTGCTCGCGAATCGTATCCATCGCTCGCCGCGCACGTGCGGCCGACAAACCGACATCGTCACCATAGGCACTCGCGGTCCGGCGATCGAGCCGCTCGTTTTTCGTATAGCCGATGAAGCGCAGACGGACATTGGTCTTGTCGGCGACCTCGCTCATCGCGCGTCGCAACTGATCCGTATAGCCAGCAGGAATGATGGCGCGGCCGCCTTCGAGATCCAGCGGTGCGATGCGGCCCCATGCCGGGTCGTAGACTTTCGTCACCATCTCGCCATCGCCGTCGTTCGGACAGATTTGTGGCTCGTCCGGCAGCTCCTGCAGCGGATCGTCGTACCAGAACTCCACTTCGATGCGTCGATTCAATGCACGGCCCTGCTCGGTCTCGTTCGACGCGAGCGGCCGCTTCGCGCCCTGCCCGTCGCTCGCAACGGCCGCCGTCGGCAGGCTCAGTCTCTCTTGGATCGCCAATTCGACGCGATGCGCACGCGCCTTCGAGAGCGCGAGCTGCGTTCCGTAGATGCGCTCATCCCGACTGGAGAGCGGCAGGTCGTCTGTGTAGCCCGTGAACTTCACCATGACGTTTTGTTTGCCCTGCAGATTATGCAGAGCCTTGCGAACGTGCTCGACGAACGCGTCGGAAACCTCCGTACTATCGTCCCTGAAATGCAGCGGCGGCACGAGATTCTTGATGCGCGCGCGCCGCGAGTGGCCCTCCATGAAGCGCATCTTGCAGACCGTTTCCATGCGACACACCTTGATGCGCCGGAAATTCTCCTTGAGCAGCACCTGTTCTTCAGCCGCCCGCTGCTGCGGCTGGTCGTACCACACCTCGACCTCGACGCGACGATTGAGCGCACGGCCTTCCGTGGTCGCATTCGTCGCAATCGGCTTGGTATCGCCGGCCCACTCGTAAGAGACTGCCTCGGGACGCAGATTGAGGCGTGACTTCAGGAACTCGACCACCTCGCCGGCACGTTCACGCGACAGACCGGCGGTGTCGTCGTAGCGCTGCATGAGCGTCGCGGACAGCTCTTGATCGTCAGTATGTCCGATCAGGTGCAGCCGCACGTTCTGTCGTTCGCGCATGCCATCGAGCACCTTGCGTAAGGACTCGATGTAGCCCGACGGAATGTCTGCCGCACCGGAGTCGAAACGAACCGGCGGGATCACGTTCTGGAGTTTGACCGTTTCGAACTCGTCCCTGGTGCTTTGCGTCGCGATGATCATGTCGCTCGCTTCGCGATTCAGCCCAGCGGCATCCTGCGTCCACTGAGTGATGGGCTCGTCCTTCGACAAATGGCGTTCGACGGATTCGCCGAACGATGCCTGCTGTACGGACTGCGCGTCCGCTTCAGCTGCTACGATCGTCAGGCTCGATGCCAGGAAGAACGCCATGAAGAGTGAAAGACGCGTGCTCGCGATCATGCTGCGAACGAGCGATCGACAGTTGGTGCACATCATTCGTTCACCTGTCCCGCGCCGCGCACGGCCGCTTGCTTCCTCAGCGCCTCCTGCGCCTCTTTGGGTAGCGGCGAGCCGCGTCGCCAGAACACTTCCGGCTCGATCGTGAGCTGGTAACAGGCGTTCGCAGGCTCTGCGCCTCGTGGCTCGCCACATGTAGACGCGGAGAGTTCCTTCCACGACCGCATGATTTCTTTCTTCATTGCCTCCATGCGCTGCTCGACGAGTTCTTTACCCTCGAGGTCCGCGAGGTACGACAAGCGCAGCACCGCCGGACCTTTCTGCAACTCTTCGAGCATCAGGCCCATGCGGGGTTGCCATTGCGGGCGCATGGTCGAAGTGCCCGGCTCGAACACTGCATCGGCGAGATCGAGCCCGATGACGCGATGAACCGAGGCGCCGAAGTTGAAGCGCAGCGACTTACCACGCGTCGCACGCTGCACACGCACCTGATTACTGGATGCGCGAAATCCAGTTGGCAGCGTGCGATCGTCCAGCTTCAGGATGAAGTTGCTGCCGCGATCCTCGCGAGGCACGACTGCGCAAGTGATGTGGAACCGCCCGAAGGCGTCGGTCGTTGCCGTCAGGCCGCGTGCAGTGACGAGACGCACGCCCGAGAGCCCGCGCTCGCCCGTATCCTGGATGCCGTTGCGGTTCGCATCGTTGAACACCTTGCCGGTGAGATCCGTGCAGTCGAACGTCGCATCGGGAATGACGCGAACCGTCGCCGCTCCCTCGTTCGACAGGGGATTGTTCGTCAGCGCATGAGCTGCCTGAGCGCGGTTCGTGAACTCACCTTCACTCACGCCGGCGCCAACCGCGAGCAGCAACACGATCGAATGACGTTCCTTGCCGTAGACGACCAGGTCCTTCCACGTGAGCTGGCGGCCTACCAGCGTCGGCTCGGTCGGCACATCGTCGATCCGCGCCGAACCCTCTATGTAGCGGAAGCCCGCCGGGAAACGGTCCATGAGCACGACGTCGAACAGCGGTATATCGGTGACGTTCGTGTACGTGATCGTGTACGGAATCATCTGGCCGCGCGTGACGTTGAGCAGCGGCGTCGTTTTGGACAGCTGCAGCACGCCTTGCAGATCGGGATCGAGCGGGATGTGGTTATTGAAGATCTGCGCCGAGCCCGGCACGAAACTGTCATCGAACTTGAAGTTCAGGCGATAACGCGTGCCAGGCTCCCGCGCACGCACCGATACCGGCGGCGCAAATTCCGAGATCTGCACTTCGCAGTGCTGCGCAGTCGTCATGACTGCGTCGTCGGCGCTCGCGGGACATGCAGGCACCGAGAAGGGTGCTGCAGCTCTGCTCGCGACCGGCGGAATGATCTGCGACGGTCCGGGGATGTAGCCCGTCGCGGGCGGCGCGGTGTCGATGATGTAGTTGCCGCCGCTCGGACAGGCCGGATCGGCAAAGTTCAGGTCGAACTTGTAGTAGCCGTACGCGAGCGAGACTTGATGCTGCTGCGCCGGATCGTAGAAGCAGCTCGCGGGCAACGCCGTTTGACTGTCCGCGTTCAGCATCGTGAGCGTGGCGCCCGCGATCGACGAGCGCGTGATCGTGTTGTAGACGACACCGTTCGGCGTGATCGGCAGGTTCACGTCCTGATAATTGCTGCCGGGTTGAATGACGATATCGGTGATCCGTTGCAGATCGTTCGTGAAGATCGACTGAGTCCTGCCCAGCTTGGCGGTGCTCGCTCCCGCGTCCGGTGCCGTGAAGCGCAGCTCATAGCGATCCGCGGTTGCGTAGTTCGGCGCGATGCCGCCGATCGCGTAGCTGCCGTAAGCATCGGTGAGAACAGAGGTGACCAACCGTGCGTTGCGGTAGAGTTCGACGGTCCAACCGAAGAGCCGTCGTTCGGTGGGTTCGACACTTCCGTTGAAATTGGCGTCGTGGAAGACCGTGCCGGCCAGAATGCCGACGCCGACACTGCCACCGACATCGATCGAGACCGTTGCACTCGCCCGTCGCTGCGGATCGTTCCAGTAGACCGTAGCGGTGTTCGAGACGCGTGTGCCGATCGCGAGAGTTGCATTCAGCACTGCGCGGAAGCGCAGCGTGATCGCTCGGCCAGGCTGCAAGGCGCCATAGGTTGTCGAGTAGTCGGCGGTCAGCAGCGAGCCTGCGACAGTGATGCCGGCCGTCGCGCCGTTCAGCGACCACGACTGATCCACGAACGACAGGTATCCCGGCATCGGCACTGCGATGTCGTCGCGGATCGAGACGGCATAGGCCGGCACGGTGCCGACGTTCGTGACCTGCACGATGTACTCGAGCGTCGCGCCCGCACTTATTGAGCCATTGGCCGCGCCATTGCCGACGACGCTGACGTTCTTCGTGATCCTGAGTTCCTGCAGGTTGCCGACAACGACGACGGTCGGCTCTGGCCCAGTCGCGGGATTACCGTCACCGTCGGTCCGCAGGTCTGGCCTCTCCGCCGTGCTGACGACTGCTTGGTTCGTGATCACTGTGCCGGGCCGCGCAGTGTCGTTGACGCGCAGATCGAATTGCACGATGGCCGAGTCGCCGGGCGCCAGAGTGCCCGGCAGCGGCGCGGGCAGTCCCGAAGATCTCACTGTGATGCCTGCGATGAGCGGCGACACGCCGCCGTCAGGGCGACCCACGGGCTGTCCGTTCAGAGTCAACGAGTCGGCGACATACGTCGTGTTTGCAGGCACCGAGTCGCGCAGCACGGCTTGCGTGATCGGCAGCTTGCCGTTGTTGTAAACCCTGATCGTGTAACGCAGCACATCACCTGGATCGACGATACCGGGCGACATGGAATCTACTTGCAACGCAGCCGCCTTGTCGGCGTACAGCACCGGCACGACCCTGACAGTGTGCGCATCCTCATGGTCCTCGACGCCGACCGTGCCGTTGGTCAAAGTGCGCGAGTAGCCAGTACGGCCTGGATTCGAGGCAGCGGCGTTGTACCACTGGATCGCGCCGGCCACGTTGGTCAGCGTGATGCCAAACTGATAATCGGCATCGAGCTGCGCGCGGTACCCGATCACGAGACGTTCGCCGACGCCTATCACCGAAGGGGCGGTCAACGCGCGGAACGTGAGCTCGCATGTGGGCCCGTTGTAGACGAGCGAGTAGTCCGTCCCTTGCACCAAAGCACCCTTGCCAGGTACGGGTGTCACACCGTCCGCGGCGAAAACACGCGCGCTCGTGATCTGCGGCGTGGTGTCGCACATCCCACCCGTCGGGCCGTTGGGAAGACGATCTAGGAGCGTCACATTGAACGCAGCGGCAGTCCCCGCGTTGCGCACGTCGATGCCAAACGTGCCGAAGTCCGACGGATTCATCGTCGCCGGACCTGTCTTGTCGACGATGAGGTTCGGCGTGCCGGACGGTATCGGCGGCTGCGTGAATTCTCCGACCAGGCCCGAGCTGTTGGAGACGCCGCCTTCTCTCGTGATGTATTCGTTCGTCGGATTGCCGTTGACCAGGAAACGCAGGTTCAACGTGTAATCCACGCCATCGACCTGGAATACCGTAGGCTGCGGCGACGCGACGATCGTCACACGGTCGGTACAGCCTTCGCCGGGCGGTGTCGGATAGGGACAAGGGTTCTGGTTGTTCGGCGTTTCCTCGTGATTGAACGTGAACGTGAAGGTCATCGGAGCGCGTGGCACGCCGTCCACGCTGATTGCGAGCACGACGTCGAGCTTGACTGACGTCAGCGACGGATCGTCGACCGCGAAATTCCGGTGCGTGAACGAACCGAGAGAAAAGAACGGGACGGGCCCGGGCAACGACAGCGGGGGCGGAATCGCTCGCGTGAAGTCGTAACCGCTTTGCGTGCCATTCGTCGTGCCCCACATGATGGTCGAGGTCGGCACGCCGTTCACGACCACCGGATCGCCCGGCTGACTTCCCGGAAGATTATCCAGAGGGTCGCGCCAGCTTCCGGTAACGGACTGATAGGTGATTTCAGCTGCCGAGGAGCGCTCGGTCGCAATCAAAGCAGTCAGCGCCAGCAGCAGGATTGCGATCCAGCTGCCCCTGCCTCTCAGACAGGCACTGTCTCTCCCACGGATTGTGACCCTTGATCTCATACACCCTCGTTCCTCTTGCAGTGACGCGAGTCACGAATGGACCGAGGGAGTGCCCGCACGTCGGGTGCAGATTCCGGCGGTCCCGCTGTCGTGGAGCGCTCGCGAGCGGGCGCTCTTTAGACCGGTGACTTTGCGTCGCCACCTTTCGGTGGCTTTGCCTGTGTCGATTGCCTACGAAATATCCAGCTTCACTCGAATCGCAGTTCGACATATCTGCCTCCCCCATGGTGTCGCTGTTCTCATGCGGCGGGGAGGAAATCGATCGGGTAGAGAATCGTGATGGCGGCAACATCCTTCGCGCCGAAGTTGATCGTCTTGACGCGCTCGACGACTTGCTGCGCCAGCTCGGGTGCATTCATGTCGGAAGACTGCAGCTGACAGAAGGAAACGCTGCCGTCCGGTTCGATCGTCAGCTTCAGTACGATCTGTCCGCGCAACATCGGGTCCTTGCGCAGCTCGCGATTGTAGAGGCGATAGAGCGCCGCCTTGTAACGGTCGAAGACGATCTGAATCTCTTCGTCGGTGCGCGCATTCGCGACGCTGTCGCCACTCAGCGGCCGATCGGCGCCGGGTTTTCCGACACCGCCTATTGAGCTGGTCACATGCGTGATAGCAACGCGGGCCATCCCGCCTGTTCCGCCACTGCCGCTCACGTTGCGGCTAAGCGAAGCGGTATTGATGCCGCCGCTCGATCCCGGCGCGCTCGTCGTCAACATTGCACGTTGCACTGGACCGGCGTCACTCGCGCTGTTGATCTGCGCCTGCGAGCCGAGTCGCGACAGCGCCTGATCTTCCTGCAAGCCGGTGAGTTTCTCGCGGAAGGCGAGAAGGCCCTGCTCCTTCGGAGTCTCCGGTTGTTCGGCAGCAGCGGGCTCCTTGGCTTTCTTATCTGGTTTTGCGGTCGCGACCTTCGGCACTTCCTCCGTCGGCTTCTTCTCGGCGAGCTTTTCTTCTGGCTTCGGCTTGGGCAGCTCGCGCATCGGTGTCGGCGGCTTCGGCTGGGACTCGAGCAACAGCCGCACGATCCGCTCCGGTACGACGACCTCCGGTTTCAGGATGCTCTGGGGCAGTTCGATGAACGGCAACACGACCACAAAAATGAGGCACAGCAACAGGGCCGCGCTGACCGTCTTGCGAAATCGCTGGTCGTCCTCACCGCCGCCGCTCCAAGGCATGAACGCCTGGTACGCAGGCAGCTTGCTGATCTCACGCTCGACGATCCATTCCTGCTTGCGTCGCTCTTCTTCTTCCAGTGCTTCGAAGAGAACGTCTTCCATCAGATCGGCATGACTCTGCTGCTGCCTGATGCGATCGACCGCCGCCGCGCGGCGACGTTCGATCTCACCCAGGCGCTCATTGAACTCGTCGATCCGGCGGCGCACGCGACGCACGTGACCCGCAATCGCGCCGCCGTCGTCTCCGTCTTCACCCCAGAAAATTGCCGCGCCGCCGATCTCGGCAAGCTTGTCGAGCGAGCTCACGATGTCGAGCGCCAGGTTGTGCTGCTGGCGCTCCGGTGCAATCTTGTCGAGTTCCTCGTCGATGCCGCGCAAATCGCTAGCCAACGCGGCGACTACCTTGCGCGACTGTGCGAGTTCGGCCGCGAGCGCCTCCCGGTTTTGCTCAGTCGATGCGGACTCCGCATCCGGCCCAGTCTTGACGTCGGATACTGTGTCGATGTCCGACACTTTGACGTCGGCTACCTCGGCATCGAGCGTCGCCGCCCCAGCTTGCGGTTCGAAAAGGTGCACTTCAGCTCGCATTGGCAGCCTTCTCCTTCTGCAACACGGCCAGCGAAATCTTCCCGTAAGTGGAAGCGCTGCACGTGGCCATCACTCGCTTCACGACATCGAACGGTAGGCTCTTGTCGGCGATCACGGTGACCTCTCGTGAAGACATCGCGTCAGCGCTGCCTGCGCCTGAGAGCATCGGTCGTTCGAGCACTGCACGCAGCGACTCTACGAGCGGTGCCGTCGCACCTTGAACCTCCGCGATCGTTGCCACGGGCTCACCCTGCACAAAGACGTGTTCTCTCGTGATCATCACGACGACCGCACTCTTGGGCGTCACTTCCGCCGTCGACTGCGGAATCTCGATTCCCTTCGTGTTCTGTACGCTCTCCACCTCGGTGGAGTAGATGAGCAGAAAGGCCACGAGGACCGACATGATGTCGATCAGCGGAATCAGATTGAGTTCGACCTCTTCGCGGGGTTTCGAACGATTCAAGAGACTCATGCGCTGGCTTCCTCCGATATCGGCTCGCTGCCGCTTGTCACTCGTTTGGTCACTGCGGCGCCTCGCCGACGGCGATGTTCGCGAACAAGTCCATCTTCGTCGTGGCGACTCGAGCGCTCAGTCGTGCGCCCGGGGTCGACGCGTCAACCGGCTGCACCACTTCGGCGGTGCGAACCGCATCCATCGACTGGATCAGGTAGTCGTACTGGACATCCTTTTCCAGCAGCACCGATGCATCGTTCGCATCCGGGTACTGGCGCTTGAGCGACACCGCCATCTCGGTGAGCGCCTTGAAGTCGTACTCGCCACCGTCGAGTGTCGGAATGGTGGCGATGCGATCGGTCCCGTTCGTGAGTTCGAAGCCCTCGTGACGGACGATGACTTCCAGGCGAAATGCCGGCGGCGTACCCGAACTCACCGCATTCGAACTCGGCAGGTCGAGCTGCAGGATCGTGATGCGCGAGAACACGGCCGTCATCAGCAGGAACGTCACCAGCACCGTGAAGATGTCGATCATCGGCACGAGCAACAGCTCGACGGGCTTGCGCATGCGAGTCTTGTAGCTCGACTGCATGAGCGGGCCGTCGTAGGCGAACGATCGGGTGTAATTGGATGGCATGACGAACTCTCAGGCTGCCCTTGACTGCGCGAGTTCGAGACGAGTCTGGATCCGCGCCGACTGCTGATCGCCAACGAGCGTGAGGAATTTCATCGCCGCGGTCTCGAGGCTGCCGATGAGGTCGGCCGTCTTGGTCTGCAGGAATGCGTGGATGAGCAGCACCGGCACGGCGACCATGAGGCCGAACGCCGTACAGTTCATCGACTCGGAGATACTGGCGGCCAACAGGTTGGCTTTTTCGGCGGGATTCGCCGATGCAACCGCCGTGAACGCGTGAATGAGGCCGCTCACCGTGCCAAGCAGACCGAGCAGGGTCGCAAGATTCGCGAACGTGCCGAGATAGTGCGTGCGCTTCTCGAACCGCGGAATCACTTCCATGAGATTCGTGCGCATCGCCTTTTCTACATCATCCACGCGACGGACCGCGCCCTGACGCGCCAGGCCTACGGCCAGCAATTGAGCGACTGCCGTGGTGTCCTTCGCTGTGGCCTCGCGCGCTTTGTCGAAGTTTCCTTCCGTCAACACCGGCTCAATGCGGGACCAGACGGCGCGGTTCTTGATCGCCAGCCGCGTCAGCGTGATGTAACGCTCGACTGCTATCGCGGTCGCGACGGCGGCCACGAAGAGGATCGGGTACATGAATACGCCGCCCCGGGTGAAGAAGTTGACGACCGTATAAAAGATTTCCATGGTGGTAAGCCTCTCGAACTAACGATGGATCGACACAGATACGATTGCTGGATGACAAGTGCTGCATAGAAATCGGAATGACCGCATGAACCTCATTGCGGCCCCTCATGAGATTGGGCCCTGATCGCGTAGTAGCTGAGCTGTCGCATGAACACTTCTTTGTCGACGGGCTGACGGCCATCGTCCAGGTCCTTGGCGATACCGAGCGCATCGCCCAGCTGCGAGCTCTTCCACGGCACGATCACCAGAGCCTTGGGCGCCTCCTGATTTCCCAGGATCGACATACCCGATAGCGCCTTCGCGTCCACGGTGCTCGCTGTGGCTGCGTGTTCGCTCTCAGCCTTGGTCGCAGTTGCCTTGGTTGCCGGTGCCTTGGTTGCAGTTGCCTTGGTGGTTGCCTTGGCCGCTGCCACTGGCTGATCTGCGGCGATCGCAACGGTTGCCAGCAGCGAGCACATGGGAATGACGAGTTTCCGGAACATCTGCTTCTCCTAGCGCTTCGCCCTGGCGTTCAAGTCCGCAAGCCATTTCGCGGTCTCACCATCGCCTGGCACTGCTTGCTGATACGCCTCATAGTGCTCCCGCGCGCAGCTGAGGTCGGCGAGATAGATGTCGCACAGGATCGCGAGATTGCGCTGCGCGAAATGAAATTGAGGAAACTGAGCGAGCGCCTTCTCATAACTTGCGCGTGCTTCGCCGAACTTGCCCTGTCGGCGATAGACCATGCCGAGTTCGTTGTACGCAATTGGGTGCCGCGGATTGAGCTGCAGCGCCCGCTTGAAGCTCGCCTCGGCTTTGTCCAGGTCACCGGCACGTGCGTAGGCGATACCCAGATCGATGTGAGCAGCCGTCACGTTCGGTGCGCGCTCGATTACATTGAGCAGCGAGGCAATACCCTGCTCATGCTGCTGCTGCTCGAACATGCGCACGGCGCTCTCATACTCCGAACGCACGTCAGCGCTCACGCGAACGTCTTCCAGGATCGTGAAACCAGTCGCGTCCTGCTGGACATCGACGCGCGCTGGCTGCACAGACTTCACGTTCTGCGTTGCTGCAGGTTTTTCGCGCGTCGATGGGGTCGTGCACGCAGCCGCACACACCGCAACCGCTATCATGACAGCACGGCAACATGTCTCAGCGAGCGGCGACATTGGCGCCTCCTGCAGCGACGACTGGCGCCGTGACCGGTTGCTGTGCAACGCCACCATCCGTCGGCGGAGCGGACGGTGAGCGATACGCGTAGCGATCGATGGATCCCAGGAAACCGCTGCTCATTTCCGCTTTCGCGTAGCGCGCCGGCATCAGTTGCTTGAGCTTCGTCAAGCTCTTTTCGATCCAGGCGTCATAGATGCCGGAACGGATGAGCTCGAGATTCTTTTCGTGCACGGCGATGGCCTTCTCCTCGAACGGGAACGCGGTTTCTTCCAGCTCGAGCTCGTATTTCTGCAGTTGCGCACCCTGCATGCTGCTCGGCCGCTCCGACTCCATGAGCGCGCGATTGAAACCGTAGTACACCTCCGCCATGTAGAACGTCGCGGCCGCAGTCACGTCGCCGACCTGGTAGTCGACGAGAGCGCCAAGCGACTTCATCGCAGCGTCCATGCGCCGCTGTTTTTCCTGAAGACTCTTCTCGAACGGCTGCGTCAGTTTCACCTGGGCAAATTGTTCGTAACTCTTTTCCGCTAGTACGAGCGCGGAGCGTGCGGCCAGGTTGCGCGTGCGGTTCGTTCTTTCCTTGCCTGCAGCTGCGTCGATGCCGACGATCTGCTGCAGCTGCTCGTGGTAACGAGCCTCATCGTGCATTCCCTGGTAGATTTCCGCGATCTTGAAGCGTGTCTCCACACCGAGATCGAGCGGTCGCGGGAACTCCTTGACATAGGAGAGATAGACGGCGAGCGCGCGATCCGTGCTTTTGGCCTGCTCGTGCAGGTCGCCCGCGAGCAGCAATGCTTCGCCTCGCAACTCGGTTTTGTCGGCCTCCGTGGCGATGCGCTCGTACTCACCCGCCGCGCGCGCCACTTGCCCGCTCTGGCGATACACGAACGCGATCTGCTTAGTCGCTTCACGCTGCAGCTCGTGTTTGGGATAAGTGCGCCGGAAGGAATCGAGCACCTCGGCGGCAGCAGTCCAGTCTTGCAGTCGAACGAGCGCCGAGCCGGCATCGTACTCAGCGGCCGCACGTATCTGCGATGTCGG
>Ga0068861_100001743_pt1 | contig 13966 bp, 12 predicted proteins | sample KBSSwiS42_FD_66593 | JGI IMG/M metagenome (GOLD analysis project Ga0068861, IMG submission 66593) | Switchgrass rhizosphere microbial communities from Kellogg Biological Station, Michigan, USA - KBS Switchgrass S4-2 | ecosystem: Host-associated > Plants > Roots > Rhizosphere > Soil ...
CCTCACCAAGCTCGAGCTGCGGCTGCTGCAGATGCTGATCGCAAACGCCGGGCACACCGTCAGCTCGGATCGCCTGCTGATGCAGGTGTGGGGCCACAAGGGGTCGGGCGATCGCCAGCTGCTCAAGCAGCTCGTGCATCGGTTGCGGCAGAAGATCGAAGCGGATCCGGCGGCCCCGCTGATGCTGCAGACGGCGCCAGGGGCAGGTTACAAGTTGATGGTGGAGTAGTCACCGTCTCATCACCCGACGGTTACTTATTTGCTACCGCCAATGCTCTAGCCTGTGCGCTGCGATTTGCAGCCATGGGTTGAGTCTTGTCACTACTGTTACGCACTATAGTCATCGTCGGCGGGGGATTTTCCGGAACCGTCGTCGCCGCCAACCTGTTACGCAGGCCGCCCGCCGGGCCGACGCGGCTGGTGTTGATCGAGCGCAATGCCAACGTTGCACGCGGCGTGGCTTATGCGCAGCGTTCTTTTCCCTACCTGCTGAATGTGCCGGCTGCACGCATGTCGGCGAGTTCGGCAGCGCCGCAGCAGTTCCTGCAGTTCGTCAAACGGCGTATTCCCAATGTCACCGGCGAGGATTTTCTTCCGCGGCAGTTGTATGGCGAGTATCTCGAAGAGGTCCTCCTCGCTGCGCAGCTCAGTGCGCCGTCGAATATCCGGCTCGATACCTGGCGTGGGGAAGTCACCGGCATTCGGCGTATCGAGCGGCACCTGCCGTTGCAGGTCGAGCTGGCGGACGGTCGCCGCCTGACGGCAGACGATGTCGTGCTGGCGCTGGGCAATCCGCGACCGGCCACGCTCGCGGCAGCGAAAGAGATCGTCGATCACCCGGCGTATGTAGCGGATCCTGCCGCGACCAATCTCACGTTCAAACGCAGCCAGGAGGTCCTGGTGATCGGCACCGGCCTGACCATGGCCGATGTCGTCAACGCTGCCTCATCCGATCCTCAGCAGATGCCTGCGATGCATGCGTTATCGCGGCATGGACTGATACCACCGCGCCAGACGCCGTTTCGTCCCGATGCCTTTCGCGGCGACGGCAATGCATTGCTTCTCGCGGCAGCCACTTCGTTGCGAGGGCTGACCAGCACGGTTCGACTGCTGGCGGCCGAAGCGGAAAAAATGGGCGGCGATTGGCGCGAAGCCGTGACTTTCGTTCGTCACATGGCGCCGACGATCTGGCAGCGCATGCCGGAACGCGATCGCATGCGCTTCATGCGGCATTTGCGCGCGCCCTGGGATATTCATCGGCATCGCCTGCCTCCGGACGTGCTGCAGAAACTGGATTCGCTGCGAGCATCGGGCCGCTTGCAGGTTCACGCAGGACACATCTCGCGACTCGAAGCGGCAGGCGATCGCATCAAGGTGACTTATCGGCCGCGCCGCAGTGAAACGACGACCTCGCTGATCGTCGATCGCGTGCTGAATTGCACCGGGCCCGACTATGCGATTGCTCGTTCCACGGAGCCCTTGTGGCGCAACCTCCTGCAATGTGGCCTGTGCGTTGCCGATCCGCTCGGCCTTGGATTGCGCACGGGGCCGAAGGGCGCGGTCATCGATGCCAACGGCTGGCCCGGTCCGCATCTCTTCTATGTCGGTCCCATGCTGCGTGCCGACCATTGGGAAGCGACCGCCGTGGGCGAACTGCGAGGGCATGCCGAACAGCTCGCGGCCCTGCTCGCCACCGATCGCAATTGATCCTGCTGAAACGCAACAACCCTGGTGTGAGTGCTCATGAAGATTCTGGTCGCCGACGATGACGCCGATCTGCGCGCGCTGATTGGATTTACGCTGAGCCAGGCGGGGTTCGATGTCTGCACGGCCAGCGATGGATCGGCGGCGCTGCAGGCGTTCGAGCGCGAGACACCCGATTTCGTCCTGCTCGATATCAACATGCCCGAGCCCGACGGACTGGTCGTGTGCCGCGAGATTCGCTCGCACTCGCAAGTGCCGATCATGATGCTCACGGTGCGCGACCAGGAAGACGACCTGGTCGCTGCATTCGATTCCGGCGCCGATGACTATGTGCGCAAGCCATTCAGTCCGCGATCGTTGCTCGCCCGCGTGCGTGCGTTGGTGCGACGGTCCGAGCCGCTGTCGGCAAGTTCCATCAGCGCCGGTTCGCTGCGACTCGATCTCGAGCAACACACGTTGCAGATCGGTGACATCCTCCCGCTGCGATTGACACCGCTGGAACTCAAAGCGCTGCATTTGCTGATGACCAGTCCCGGACGCACTGTCACGGCAGAGCGCTTGTTGATGCACGTGTGGGGCCGCAGCAGCTCGCGCGAACGGCGCACGCTGAAGCAATTGGTATATCGCTTGCGACAAAAGCTCGAAGCGGATTCCGCTGCGCCCAGCGTTCTGGTAACTACGCCTGGCGCCGGTTACAAACTCGTCGTGGACTGACTCCCGATCAGAATCGGTCGCATATTCCGCTTCTGTCCATCATTTTCTTCTCGGCGTGCTCTGCGAGAGAAATCTTAACCACACGTCAGTCCAAGATGGAGGCCTGATAAAGAAGTCTCTCGCAGAGCACGCAGAGAAGAGGGGAATATAGGGCGGACCGAAGGGTCGTTGCTTCGAGCAAACACCGTCGTGGAGAAAGCAACAGTCGCGCGCCGGCAGTGGCGATGCATCACGAAATGCATCGCGAATGGCCATGTGTTCACAACCAAAACCGTAGAAACTTTATCGCTGCGACCGGGTCCGATCTCCCGCTGGCAGGCGTAACATTCGAGGAGCGGGAGGATTGAAGAAACGTTTATCTCGGGAACCGGCAGGAACACGGCGCGTTACGAGACGCCGGACAGACCGGGGAGACGAGACGGCACAGTTTCCGATACCGCTTCCCTGGTCTGGAGAGAATTTTCAGCAGCCGGTCCTGAAGGCCTCATGACCCTGCGGCCGATGGTGTTTGCAGCTGCGCGGGAATGTACTTCCGGTACTGCGGCAAGACTCGACGAAACGACCGACGCGACGGATAAGTGCGGACAAAACTTATGCTCGACGAGCTGACAGAATCGTGGAGGGACTGGCGCCAGGGCGTCGTTGCTGTCATCAGAACCGAGTTCCGGGACATCTTCGACCAGATTGACGATGCCGATATCGACTGGGAAGCGTGGCGGCCGCTATTCGACGAAGGTCGTTCGCCGCAGGCCGCGGTCGACAAAGCATTCGTACGCAATCTCTGACCGGCCTCCGGTAACCCACCGACGGCGCCACGCGGCCGTTGAGCCGTTGACTGGAGACGGTAGAATGGGGACAGTCCCGTTCCCGGCGTCGCGTTAGCTGCGGTTGCCGGGGGCAAGAAACCGTCCCGACCGATGAAGCGAACTCAGCGCAACCTGTTCATCATCATGTCCGTGATGATGGTCGTCTACCTGTTGATCGTCCGGCTGCCGCCGCCGATCGCTCTCGGCGTGGCCGTGGCGATGGTGTCCGTTGGCGTGTTGCTGGCCGCAGTTGCTTACGACTATTTCATCGCGCGGCAGCACACACGGCGGGGCCGCTGGCGCAAAGCCGCGGAGCGCTACGAAATCTTCGAGAAGAAGTTGCTGGCCGGAACCTGGCGCCGCGCGACCGTCCTGGTCTACCTGAGCGTCTACACGTTCGACGCCATTGCCATCGTTCGTAACGAGATCGCGCAAAGCCTGATGAATCTCGACGAATTCGAAGTCGCCGAGCGGTGGCTCAAGGAAGCGCTCGACCGCGACCTTCAGTTCGCCCCGGCGTACGTGAACCTCGGAGCGATTGCCGCGATCCGGCGCGACGCGGCCACGGCTCGCAAGCAAATTTCACGAGCAGTGCATCTCGGGTACAGCCCGGAAGGGGCACAGCAGGTGTTGCGACGGGCGTTGGCGCGGGGCAATGCCGCCGCCGGCGGCTCGGTCGACCAGCGGTGAGGTCACTCGTGCGACATCATTCCTTCATCGAGAGCTGATACCAGCGTCCCTTGCGCTGCGAACGGCCAGTCGCCGCCATATTCGACATCGACGATCACCAGCCGCCCCTGCTTGTTGGCTAGTCTCACCGTGTCCTTCCATACCGTCTTCTCGTTGGCCGCCGTCTGGTAGACAAACCGTACGGTCACGGCATATTCGTGCACCAGCGTTTCGGTGCTGAGGATTTCGAACGCCGATGGGCCTTCGAACAGGCTGGAGAACAGGTCGCCCTCGGCGAAGGCCGGCTTCTCATCGGGCGCACGCGCCGCATCCTTCTCACGTTTCTGCCAAGCACGTTCGAGCAGTGCCTGCAGGTGCTGGCTCAGGAAGGGAGCCATGCCTTGCAATTGCTGTGGCGTCGGCGCGCCGGAGAAATGCAATGCGATGCGCTTCTTGTAGAAAGCCGAGACGATGCTGGCCGGCGAGTCCGCGGCTGTCGCAAAGGACGGCAGGACGAGCACGAGCGTAGCGAACAGGACCGCGGTGATACGGGCGACCATGGGATTCCGGATACCGAGCGAGGACGTTGCCTCCGGACAGAGGACGGGCGGTATTTTCAATGCGCCGCCGCTGACTTTGCAACGGCACTGCTCGAAAATCAGCGCTGCCGCACATGCGCGGGTAGCGATCAGTTATTACTGCTGCCTCCGTCTCAATGAGCTTCTGCCGGCGGCGGAGCGTTGCCGCGGATGGGTCGGCAGAAAGGCACCAGGATCAGGGCGATCAGGAACATCCAGGCCATCAAGCGAAAGACGTCGTTGAAGGCGAGCGTCAATGAGCTGCGGGTGACAATGCGGGCCAGCTCGGCTTGGGCGAGAAGCAAGGCATGCGCAGGATCCGGCGTGTATTGCGAGAACTGAGAGGCGAGGCTAGCAATCAATTCGCGCGCGTGTTGGCCAGCAGTGGCGAGATTTTCACCCATGCGGGCGACGTGAATTCGCGTTTCGTCCTGCAGCCAGGTGTTGACGATGGCGATGCCGAGTGCGCCGCCGAGATTGCGCATCAGGTTGAATAGTCCCGAAGCGTAGCGCAACTCGATGGGTGCGAAACCGGTCAGCGCCAGGTTGACGCTCGGAACGATGCACAACATCACTGCGAAACCGCGTAGCAATTGCGGACCGAGGAACGCGACGAAGCCCCATTCTTCGGTGATGTGCGAGGTCCACCACAGGCTCGCGGAGAACAGGATCAGTCCGGCGGTGATGGTCTTGCGTGGATCGACACTCTGCGACAGCCGGGCTGAGATGAGCGTGCTGACGATCTGCGAGAAGCCGGTGACGAACACCGTGGTGCCGATCTGCATGCTGGTGAAGTCGCGGACACGGCCCAGGAAGACCGGGATCAAATACGTCGACGCATACAGTCCGAAGCCGATCACCAGGTTGAAGATGCAGGCAAATGCGAAGGTGGGCCGGCGAAACGGCGTGAGCCGGACGATGGGACCGTTCGAGTTGAAGGAGCGTTCGAGGAACAGCGCGAACGCGACGAGTGACAGCCAGCCCGCGGTGGCGATGCTCGGATCGCCGAACCACTCGTGTCGCGGTCCTTCTTCGAGCACGTATTCGAGTCCGCCGAGAAATACCGCCATCGAAGCGAGATGTGCGTAGTCGATCCGACGCAGCATCGATAGATTGGGCCGATCGACACGAATCACCGTGGCGGCCAACGCCGTCACCAGCATGCCCGGCACGATGTTGATATAGAAAATGGAGCGCCAGCCCACGGCATCGGTGAGCCAGCCGCCGACGGTGGGGCCGAGCGTTGGAGCGAGTACGGATACCATGCCGAGAATCGCCGGGATCATGGCTCGCTGCGGTCCGGAGAACAGCGTGAAGCCGGTCGCGAACACGGTCGGCACCATCGCGCCGCCGACGAAACCTTGGATCACGCGAAACCAGATCATCGAATCGATATCCCAGGCGAGGCCGCACAACGCGCTGGAGATCGTGAACAAACCCGCCGAGAGCGTGAACAGCCAGCGGGTCGACAATGCCTGCGCCAGGAATGCCGAGAACGGAATCATCACCAGTTCGGCCATCAAATAGCCGGTTTGCACCCAGCTGATCTCATCAGGGCCGGCCGAGAGTCCCGCCTGCACATCGTTCAACGAGGCGGCCACGATCTGGATGTCGATCAGCGCCATGAACTGGCCGAACGCCATGATTCCGAAGATCAGGAACCTGCGTGCGGTGGGCAAGTCGCCAGGGGCGACCTGCGCAACGGGTGGAGCCGGTGGCGGAGAAGCCAGCGAGGCCGCGGTAACGCTCATGACGAAATACCGAAATGGCACATGGAGGGGGCCCCGCCGGCTGGCGTTTATTAAATGACGCTGATAATATTATAGCCGTCATACCAGCCGAGCAACCCGAATCGGACGGCACCATGCGATACGACGCCGAACACAAGCAGAAGACGCGCGAGAAAGTCCTGCGCGCCGCCACCAAGGCCATCCGGGCGGATGGTCCGCATCGCCTCGGAGTGGCCGGAGTGATGGCCAAAGCCGGGCTGACGCACGGTGGGTTCTATGCGCACTTCGAATCGAAGGACGACCTGATCGTCGAAGCCATCGGGTTGATGTTCGACGATGGCCGCGCACGCATGCAGTTGGAGACCGAGACGCGCGAGCCCGTTGCGGCGCTGAATGCCTATATCGATTTCTATCTATCGGCTCGGCATCGCGATGCATCCACCGGCTGTCCTATTCCGGCGCTGGCAGCAGATTTGCCTCGGTTGAGTAAGCCCGCACGCGCCAGGTTTTCCGCCGGCGTGAATCGGCTGCGAGGAATGCTTGCGGAAAAACTGCAGGCCGCCGGCCATACGGACGCAGCGGCAGGCGCCAGCTCAATGCTTGCCGAATTGGTCGGCGCACTGTCATTGGCGCGGGCAGAAGCCGATCCGGACCTGTCGGATGCGATCCTGGAAAATTCGCGGCGGTCGGTAAAAACACGCTTTGGCCTCGGGGTGAGCTCATGAATACGGTTGCCGCGCCGCTCCCGGCGACACGGTTTGCCATCTCGCGCAAGGCATTGATCGCTGTCGGCGCTGCGGTTCTCGTCGGCGTACTCGGCGCTGTCTACATCGCGTCACCGAAGAGCAGCGTGGCTACCGACAATGCCTACATCCAGGCGGATAGCTCGGTCGTCGCTCCGAAAATTCGCGGACTGGTGGCGGAAGTACTGGTGCAACACAATCAAGCCGTGAAACGCGGCCAGCCGCTGGTGCGTATCGACGCGGAAGAATTCGAGGCGCGAGTTGCGGCGGCCAGTGCAGACCTGGAAAATGCCCGGGCCACGGTCAGTGCAGCAGAGGCTGCGCTGGTCTCGCTGGCCGCAGAGGAAGAACTGGCCGATTCCGGCATCCGTGCAGCAGAGACTTCGATCCGCTCGGCAGATGCCCAGCGTGTTCGCGCCGAAGCCGACAATCGCCGTTTCGAGAACCTGGTCGTCTCGGGTGCCGTGGCTCGCAGCGAAGTGGACCAGTATCACGCTGCGGCGATCAGCGCCCAGGCGGATGCGGACAAGAGTCGTGCGCAATTCGATGTGAGCCGCAATCAAGCTGCAGTCATTCGCGCCAAGCGCATGACACTGGAAGCGGCGCTCGCTCAGTCGCAGGCTGCAGTGGCTCGTGCTCAAGCTGCGTTGAACCTGGCGAACCAGGACCTGACGCATGCGACTATCGTCGCTCCCATCGACGGCGTCGTCGGCGATCGCCAGGTAGAGCAGGGCGACTACGTGCAGCCCGGGTCGCGCCTGCTCACCATCGTCCCGCTCGATTCGCTCTATGTCATCGCGAACTTCAAAGAAACCCAGACTGCGCGGATGCTCGCTGGCCAACCGGTCGATATCGAAGTCGACGCGCTCCCAGGTGAAACGCTGCATGGCGCCGTGGAAAGCTTCGCTCCCGGCTCCGGCTCGCAATTCTCCCTGCTCCCCTTCGAGCCGGGTACCGGAAATTTCACCAAGATCGTCCAGCGCGTACCGGTCCGCATCCGCTTCAACGATGATCAATCGCTGCTCGGGCGACTCCGGCCCGGGTTGTCTACGACGGTGACGGTGCGGGTGAAGTAGTCCGGGGACCGGCACGATTCGCCACAATTGACCACTACTCTGCCTCCCATCGCTCCGTCCACGGCATTCCACCGGGCGTGAAATCGCCATCGAGACCGATCCGGTCGAGACGGGGCACGTCGATGGAAACGTATACAGAGACTTCGACTAAGGCAGTCCGGTGTTTAGGTTCGCTGGTCGGGCGGCAGCAGCACTGGCCACCGTTGTCGACCGGCTCGCTGTCGGCAGGCTGGTCGCTCCAGAACGAGACAGCGTTCCCAATGTTGGCAGAGTCACGATACGTCGTGAGGGAATTCGTCGCGCAATTGCGGAACAGATGCACTTTATGTTCTGCAGAAGCCGGCAGAATTGCCGCCAGACGTGTTCTGTCAAGCGCGACGACGCAGCGACCGGTCCCGGGAAGTGAACATCATCAAGATCATCGCGCGATGGTTACTGACGAGCGTGACGCTCGTCCCTCTCGTCGTGTCCGCAGCTTCCCTTTCCATTACGGTTACTGACAAAGCAGGCAATCCGGTGGCAGGCGTGGTCGCCGTTGCCATCCCAACGGGCAGTCAGTCCAAGCGCGTCGAGCCGGTCAATGCGCCGCCGGTTGTGATGGACCAGCGCGACCTGCAGTTCGTCCCGAGCATCCTGCCCGTGCACACCGGCACGCCGGTCGTATTTCCCAACAGCGATCCGGTCGCTCACCAGGTGTATTCCTTCTCGCCCGCCAAGCGTTTTGCGCTGGGCCTGTATCGCGGGCAGCAGCATGCGCCCATCGTGTTCGACCATCCCGGCGTGGTCGTGCTCGGCTGCAACATTCACGACAACATGCTTGGGTACGTCTACGTCACGGACGCGCCTTTCTTCGGCATGACCGCTGGGAAAGGTGCATGGGGCGTGGCAACCGTGCCCGCGGGCGAATATAGATTGCAGATCTGGACGCCGAGGCTCGACGATCCCAACGGGCTCGACCGCAGCGTGACGATCGACGAGGGCCACGACAGTGCGGTCGTGTTCCAAGTGACTCAACAGCTGCGTGCGCTGCCGGTGACGAAGCCGCGCGACAAGCGGTTGCGGGACTACTGATGCGTAGCCGGTGCGCCAAGGTTGCGGCTGCGACATACAGTGTCATCGCTGCAGTTGCCTGGAATGCCTGCAATGCCGACGTCAATGTTTTCACGGCCCAGGTCGACGTGCGCGCGGTGGCCATCGATTCGCCGCTGAAGTCGTTCACCGAGGGCGGCTATGGCCTGTTGCGATACGACGAAGACCACGATGGCCTGCAGCTCGGCAATGTCATGCTCGACGTGGCGGGTCCCCTCACCGAAACTTTGCGCTACGGAGCGACAGCGTTCGCGACCGACGACGGCGACAAGAACATCATCGACCTCACCGAAGCTTTCGTCGACTGGCGGCCCTATCCCCAATCGGCGCTGCGCTGGCGTGTACGCACGGGTGCGTTCTATGCACCGATCTCGTTGGAGAATCGCGCCGTCGGATGGGAGAGCCTGTACAGCTTGAGTCCCTCGGCGATCAACACCTGGGTCGGTGAGGAATTCCGCACCATCGGTACCGAAGTCACGGCGACTTGGATGGGCGCGCCGTCCGGACGAGGTTTCGACCTGAGCTTCGTTGCGGCAGCTTACGGCTGGAACGATCCGGCGGGCGTGCTGATTTTCCAGCGGGGCTGGGCCATTCACGATCGGCAGACCGCATTGTTCGGCAAGCTGCCGCGGCTGCGGATCCGCGATCCCAACAATCGCACCATCGAGTTTTTCGATGAGATCGACGACCGTATTGGCTACTACGCCGGCGCCGAATTGAAATGGGGCGACGACAATGCTCTGCGGGTCCTGCACTACGACAATCTCGGCGATCCGGCGGATCGGACCGTGAAGGAACCGGACTGGGACACAGCCTTCGATGCGGCGGGCGTGCGCTGGCAGCTACCGCAGGCTGTCACCTTCATCGGCCAGTGGATGAAAGGAGATACGGAGGCAGTGCCCACGCCCAGTGGCCGCGGCATGTTCGTCGTGGACTACTGGTCGTGGTTCGGATTGCTCAGCCGCGCAATGGGCCCGCATCGCGTGACGGTCCGCTACGATCGCATGGTCACTGCAACGACGCGCGGCCGGCAGTTTTTCAACAGCGAACAGAACGCGAAAGCGTGGACGCTCGCCTACCTGTTCAATTTGAACGATCACTGGCAATTCGCAGCGGAAGCGCTACGCAACGAGGGCAGCCTGCAGCAGCGCGCCGTGGCTGGACTGCCCGTGGATGTAACCGAAGATCAGCTGCAGCTCGCAGTGAGATACACGTTCTGAAGACGGGAACGTTGAGGCCGGAGGCGCCGAGTTGTCGATAGATCATGAAAACCTGCCTGTGGCTTAATCCGTCCCCCTTAAGTCACTTTTAAGTCGGAATACTTCGCAATGGCGCAATGGATATGGCTATGCCGTCTGCGGGAACAGTCCGGCCGCGAATTCGATGAACGCCTTGATCTTCGCGGTCGGCTGGCGGTGCTGCGGATAGACGACTGAAACGGGCCACCAGGCGCCGTCGTTCCAATCTTCGAGCACCGGCGTCAGCAGGCCGGAGGCGATCTGCGCTTCCACCGTGAAATCCAGGGCGCGCACGAAGCCGGCGCCGCTCACTGCAGCCACGACGGCCGATTCAGGATCGCTGAACGCCAGTCGTGCCGCTGGGATCACTTTGTGTTCGACACCGCCCTTGCGGAATACCCATTCGCGCACTTGATGATTGCCGAGCTTGAACATGGTGATGCAATGCTCGGGCGCCAGCTGGGTCGGATCTTTCGGCGTGCCATAGCGTTCGATGAACTCGGGCGAGGCACAGGTGACGCCGCGCAGTTGCGCGACGCGCCGGGCGATCAGGCTCGAATCGCTCAAGTTACCGACACGTAACGCGGCGTCGATACCATCCTGCACCAGGTCGACCACGCGATCGCTCATGATCATATGGACGCTCAGTTCCGGATGCTGGGCGATGAAGCGCGGCAGCGCGGGGACGAGAATGCGCCGGCCAAGCGAAATCGGAACGTCGACGCGCAGGATGCCTCGGGCCGTCCCACGCGACTCGGTCACTTCGCTTTCGGCGTGGTCGAGCTGCGATAGCGCTACCCGACAGCTTTCATAGAAGTTATGGCCCACATCGGTCAGGCTCAGCGAGCGTGTAGTGCGATTCAGCAGGCGGGCGCCCAGGCGCTCCTCCAGCCGGGTAATCGCTTTGCTGATTGCAGAGGGCGACATACCCAGGGTCTGGGCCGCAGCGACGAAGCTGTGGGCCTCCGATACTCGAACGAAAGCGACAATGTCACTGAAATTGTTCAATTCTTGTTTCCCCAGCCAGCACGCAGATTGTAGGTTGACAATTCGTGACGGCAATGCACGAGTCTGATGGGTTGGCCGGTGGTTTACCGCAGCTCACCGGGCCCTTAATGTGTCGACCGTAAACCCGCATCCCGCGGGTCGAGGCGAGGGGTTGGCAATGATCCTGGTGACCGGAGCAACCGGTAATGTCGGCAGTGCGGTGTTGGCTGAACTGGCCGACAAACCTGTCAATGTGCGCGCCTTCGTGCGCGACCCGGCCCGCCTCACGGTCCATGCCCCGAATATTGAGGTCTTCCAGGGCGATTTCGCCAATGAAGACGACGTTCGTCGCGCCCTCGACGGCGTCGACGTGGCGTTCCTCGCCAGCAATTTCAGTCCGTCGATGGTCGAGTTGCAATCACGCTTCATTGCTCTTGCGAAGATAACGCATGTGCGGCGGTTAGTGCACCTGTCCGGTGTGGGAGCCAACATGCAGATCTGTTGTGCGCGCCTCTTGCGCTGGCTCGGGCAACTCGAAGCGACCGCCGCCGACAGCGGCATGACGGTCACGAACCTGCGCGCCACCTTCTTCATGCAGAACTTGCTGCAGTTCGCGTCCACCATCAAGCAGCAGGGCATCATCGCCGGACCGTTCCGCTCGGGACGCTGGACCTTCGTCGACGCCCGCGATGTCGGCGCCGTCGGCGCCGCCGCCCTGTTGAATGAGCAACACGACGGCAAGACCTACGTTGTCACCGGCAGCGAGGCGCTGAGCTACCAGGAAGTGGCGGAACGCCTCAGTAAAAAACTCGGCAAATCGGTACGCTACCTGGACATCACCGCCAACGAAGCCCGCGGCCGGTTGCAAGCCGCCGGCTCCAGCCCCGTGATGGTCGAAGCCACCCTCGAACTCTGGGACGCCTGTGCGTCCAACCTCATCAACGTCGCCCCTACTGCCGTCGTCCGTGAACTCACGGGCCGCGCGCCTCGCTCATTGGAAGACTTCATCGCGGATCATCGCAGCCGGTTTGCCTGATCTGGCGGCGTGAAGATTCTCTCGCGGAGAATCGCAATAAACAAATAGAAAACCGGCATTCCGCTGCCGGCCCTGCTGTTTCTTGTTCTGCTCCGTGTTCCCCGTGCGATATATCTTGAAAACCTTTCAGGTTCGTACTGTCGGTAGGTATTGCCGCGCGCGCCATTCACCAGTGTCGCGGCTTGGGTGAAGCGTCCGAAAGATATATCGCACGGAGAACACGGAGCAGAAACAGAAAGGGCCGGAATCAGGAAATCCGATTCCGACCCTATGTTTTTCTCCGTGAGAGATCTTAATTGGGATCAACCCTTCGAAGGAGTCACCGCGATCTCCACGCTGCGGTTGTCGCTGTCGACCGTGGTCACGGTGACGGGGCGGCGCCAGACGCGGGCGATGTATTCGAGGACTTTGCGGCCCTTGTCGGGGTCGAGGCCGCGGCCGTCGGTGGTGTGGTCGTGGAGGAGTTCGAGTTTGCCGTCGACGTGAACATGCGAGGCGCTGACGGTGGGAGCGCCGAAGCCGTATTTCGGAGCGAGCAAGGCGTCGTGCAAGTGGGCGAGGTCGGTTTCCTGGACGATGAGGGTGCCGTTCGCCGGGCCTTTGTAGCGGAACAGTTCCAGTTCGTTGACCAGGTCCAGGGTCAGGTGGTTGCGGACGAAGGCGAAGTCGTCGTCCTCGCACATGATCTTGCGGGCGAAGTCGAGGCCCTTCGCCTTGATGATGCTTTCCCAGATCGAGAATCCCAGGTGATAGGGATTGACCGAGAGCGCAACGTTGGCGCCGCTGGCGGAAGGCCGCACCACGTCCGAGTGGCATTTGATCGCATCGACGTACGAATCCTGGGGCAGGAAGTCCGCTTCACGCAGCAGCCGCGCGTGCCAGTAAGAAGCCCAGCCTTCGTTCATGATCTGGCAAGCGAACACTGGGTAGAAGTAGAACGACTCTTCGCGCACCGCGAGGAAGATATCCCGCTCCCACGGCTCCATGTCCGGCGCATATTGCGCGATGAACCACAGCAGGTCTTTTTCAGGGTGCGGAGGAATGGGCGCTCGCTTGGCAATTCCGGTCGTTCTCGGGCGCGCCGTATCGGGGCCTAGCGAAGCGAACCGCTTCGAGAAATCATCTTCCTTGTGCGTGTTTCGATCGGTAACGGTTTCCGGATAGCGCGCGCGGCGCAGGGCCAGGTCGATATCGATGTGCTGTTCGAGTGACAACGCCGCATCGAGCACGGCTTCGACGCGCTCCGCGCCGTGTTCCTCGATGGACAAGCCGATCTGGCGCGCGTGAGCTGCTGCCTGTTCGACGATGTGTTCGCCGACCTGCGTCTGACTGTGGCGAAACAGCATGTTGTTCGTCGAGAAATCCGCGTGGCCCAGCACGTGCGCCGTGACCAGCACGTTCTCCGCGGCACTGTTGCTGTTCGCGAGATAGGCACGGCCGGGATTGCCGGGGAACACGACTTCGAACAGCCGCGACATGCCCATGCGATGCTGGATCAGCTGGTAGATATAGCGTACACCGAACGACCAGTGCGGCATGCGGACGGGCAGGCCGTAGATCGCGATCTCGGTCATGAAGCTTTCCGGAACGACCTCG
>Ga0068861_100001747_pt1 | contig 13958 bp, 11 predicted proteins | sample KBSSwiS42_FD_66593 | JGI IMG/M metagenome (GOLD analysis project Ga0068861, IMG submission 66593) | Switchgrass rhizosphere microbial communities from Kellogg Biological Station, Michigan, USA - KBS Switchgrass S4-2 | ecosystem: Host-associated > Plants > Roots > Rhizosphere > Soil ...
CCGAGCACGGAGAGCACTGCCACTCCGGCCGTGTTCGGTGCACGCGCGTAGCCGATCGAGCAGTGGCCGCCTTCGCTGGCGCGCCGTGCCTCATTGTACGGAAGGTCCGCCGTCGTCAACGTCGCGGGCGTGGCGCCCACGGAGCCGACCGCAGAGGCGTCGCCGAGGATACCGTTCGGCACGATGTCGAGCCTGGGGATGCACTGCTTGGGCGGCCCACTCGGCTCACAGCGAGTCTGACCGTCCGAGTCGAGCGAGCAACTCATGCCGTTGAGCTCGAGGCAGACGAACTCCGCCGGACAATCTGCGTTCAGCTCGCAGGCCATTTCGATCAGCTGGCAGGCAGAAGGCCCCTCCGGCTGGTACGAGAGCTGCGAGGGCTCCGTGCTCTCGTGAGCGCCGCTCGGAGCCGCCGGCGCTCGGCAGGTCTGACCCTGTTCGCAGACAAAGCCGGTTCCGCAGTCCGCCGCGGTCGTGCACGGCAGCTGCGAGCGCAGGATGCACTCCTTGACGGTGGTGGTCGTGCACTCCGCTGGAGCTGACGCAGAGGCGGGCTCCGGTGGCTGCGCTGTCTGCGTACCCCGTTCCCTCGGAATCGTCGTGGGCGTCGGCTGCGCTGCTGGACAGCTGGAGAAATCGAGCCTTTCGAAGCAAGCCATGTTGTCGGCGCAGTCGCTGTCGGTCTGGCATGCGGCCGGCACACACGATGATACGGGTGCACTGTCGCAGCGGCAGCGCGGGTCATCGGGATCCGCGCAAAGGATGGCCAGACAGGGCTGGCCGATGAGCTCACAGGTCGTGCCTTTGGGGCAGTCCGGGTTGCAGTGCGGCGCTGCCGTCGCAGCGAGCGCCGGAGCACTCCAGGCGAGGCGCAGCGCAGAGAACGCGAGCACCCAGACGGGCGCGCGCGCAATCCGGAAGCGCCGGCGAGAAGCAGGTGCCGGGCCCGCTGCGCCCGAACGACAATGGGTGAGGGAACGCCGCTCAATCTGAACTATCGACATTGGTTATCCTCCAAGGTTTGCAGCAAGAACACGGATGACCTGCGTCGGGCTCCAGCTGGAGCTCGCGCGACGAAGACGGTGAAGCTACGGAACGAGAACGATGGGGTCGCTGGCGGCGCGAGCCTGCGCGCTCAGCGCTTGATCTGCTCCGGCGGCCACAGCGCGATGAACCCGGTCGAGCTAGAGAGAGGCACATTGACTCCGCCAGCGCGCTCCATGCCGCCTCGAGCCGGTGCCGGGAATTCGGCCACCAGTGCGCCGCGGAAGCCGAGCTCAGCCCAACTCGAGCTCACGCGCAGCACGGATGGGCGGCTGCCTCCGGGTTCCGTCACGACGAGCGAGCCGCGCAGGTCAGCGAACGGCAAGGCATACGAGAGCGAGGCGTTCGATCTCGACACGATGATCAGAGTCCCGGAAAAATCTTCATCCAATGCGCCGAGGGCGGTGCTCAAGTGCACCGAGACTTCAGCCTGTACGCGATCGGCAGCGCAGCCGCTCCCGACACCGCTGGCAGCGTTGGCCGCTGCGCCCTTCGGCACCGAGCGGACCCAGAACACGTTCCCGCCCTGGGCCATGAGCGTCAGCTCGATGGTGCTCTCTCCGGATTCGGGTCCGACCATGACGCTAGCGGACTCCGTCCTCCAGAGCAGCGTTTCGCGGTGCGTACCGAGCAACGGCTCCAACAGTGCCGCCACGGAGACGCCGAACGGCGTGCTGTCGTCGAGCGTCAGGGGTTGCAGATGGTCGTCGCACTCGTATCCGCCGGTGGGAGTCACGGTATTGTTCTCACCCCCGGTCTGTCCGCCCTGACAAGCCAAGGCGCCCAGCGCGAGCGCCATCAGCCCCGCGGCGCGGACGCAGATCTGCGAAGCAAAAGTAAGGCGAGCGCGCGACATGCTGGTTCGAACCCGACAGACAGAATGGCGCCAAACCACTCCCTGCACCAGTGCCGCTTCGCACATTGATCCTTGCCAGATAGCGCCAGAACGTGCAGATCGGCGATATATGGACCGCGATTACTCCAAGATCGCTCGGGAATTGTTGCGTGCCCTGCGGGGCCGCCGTTCCCAGGCTGCGTTCAGCCGCCGGCTCGGATACCGCACCAACGTCGCGTACGTGTGGGAAGCGGGGCGCGCCTTTCCGACGGCCGCCAAGACCTTCGGCGCCGCCCAGCGCGTCGGCATCGATCTGCGTGCCGCGCTGCGCGGCTTCTACAAGACGCCGCCGGGTTGGCTCGATGCCACCGATCTCAGCTCGCCGAGCGGCGTGGCGACACTGCTCGATGATCTGCGGGGCCGCACCTCGATCGCGGATCTGGCGCGCGCCACCGGCAAGAGCCGCTTTGCGGTGGCGCGTTGGCTGCGCGGCACGGCCGAGCCACGCCTGCCGGACTTTTTGCTCTTGATCGAAAAGGCATCGTTGCGGCTCCTGGATTGGATCGCGAGCTTCATCGACCCGAAGAAGCTACCCTCTCTCGAGCGTGCCTGGGTGGAGCTCGAAGCGCACCGCCGCGCCGCCTACGATCTACCGTGGACGCAAGCGGTGCTGCGGGCTCTCGAGCTCACGGACTATCGAGAGCTGCGCCGACATCAGCCGGGCTGGATCGCGGCGCGCATCGGCATCTCGCGCGAGCAGGAGCGAGAGTGCCTGGAGACCCTGGCGCAGACCGGCCAGATCTACTCGAAACGGGCCCGCTGGGAGCTGCGCGAGATCTCGGCCGTCGATACGCGTCGCGACGCCGAGGCCGAGCATCGCGTGAAACACTGGTGGGCCGAGCTCGCGCTCGCTCGACTCGAGCAGCGCGACAGCGGGCTCCTGTCCTACAACGTGTTTGCCGTGTCGGAGAGTGATCTGAAGCGCATCCAGGAGCTCCAGATCGCGTACTTTCGCCAGATGCGCGGCATCATCGCGCAATCGGCTCCGAGCGAACGCGTGGTGCTCGCGAGCCTGGCCCTGGTGGCCCTCGATTCCGCTGCATCGACCTGAGTCTCGGCCGCCCTCCGGGCACGACCCCTGGGGATCCGTTTGGCGAGGCCTCGTGTCGAGGGTCTAGCGCGCGCAGGGGCGCGCGATGAAGCTGATCAGCCTGCGCAGCATCGAACGATCGGGCTGGTGCGCGCTGACGCCGAGTGGGGGCATGCTGGTGTCGCGCAGCTCCTGTACCAGAGGCGAGCCCTCCGGATCGCAGGGGACGATCAGCCCCGCCTCCAGCAGCTCGCGGACGTCGCCGGCGCCGTCGAGCGTGCTGAGCGCGGAGCCTGCGCCGGGGCTCGCCGCCGGCCCGTGGCAGGTGCCGCAATCCTTGCCGAGCCAACTCTCGATCTGGGCGCGCTCCGCGTCTTCGGGACCGCCATCCGTGAGCGCCGAGCACAGGCCATCGACGAAGTTGCCGACCAGCGCCAGCTCCCGCGAGGTCAATCGGGTCGCGCTGCTGCCGGGGGGCGGCATGCTGCCGTCCTGGATGCGCTGGTACAGCGAGGAGCCCTGCCAGCTGCAGGGCGTCACCTGGCCTGCCTGGATCAGCCGGCGCAGGTTCTCGACGTAGTACAGGCCGTCGCAGGTGCCGCAGCGCTCGACGCTCGGCTCACCGCCGTGACAGCTGCCACAGCGCTCGCCGAGCACGGTTTCCACCCCAACGACGGCCGCCACATTGGCATTGGCCGCGGGGGGAGCGCTGGGCGAGGCAGCCAGGGCTGGGCTGGCTGCAGGCGCCGAGATCCGGCAGCCCGCGAGCAGCGGATTGTCGTCGCAGGTCTCCGGAGGGGGTATCCCGCGCAGCGGCGCATCGGGGTTGGCACCCGGTGGCAGCGCGCTCGTGCCCGCCGGGATTGGACCGGGCCCGTACGCTGCCGCCCCCCCGCTGGCGCCGGGCGGCGCCGCGTCGACCGCCTTTCCTCCACAGCCCGCGGCCGCGCAGGCGAGCACGACGCACAGCAGAGTGCCTACGGCTGTTTTTTCCGCCATTCAAGTGCTCAGCGTCGCCTTCGCGTCGACCTGGATCCTGTCGCCGCACAGGCGCTGATCGGGTCAACGACTCGCAAACGACGACGGGAGGGTGACGCGATGGGAGGGCGGAGCGCGCGGGCCGTTGGGCGCGAATGGCCCCGCGCCACGGCCGTGCTAGCGTCGCTGGATGGCACGACCGGCAAGCGATTCTACCCGTGAGTCCAGGCCCGTCGCGCAGGGCTATTCCGCTCTTTGCGGATTCCTTTTTCTGAGCTGCTCGGGCGCCGCCTCGGGCGACGCCACGACACCGCAGCGCGGCGATCCCGGGGACGTCACGAGCCCCACGAGCGTGGCGGACAGTAATTGGAGCGATACCGCCAGCAGCCAGCGGACGGGCACGCACACGGACCTGGGCGCTCCCCGTCCGCTTCCGTGTGAGGGCGTGGTGCGGCGCACCGGGGCGCCGCCTGGCGGGGGCAACGGCCTGCTGCGCATCGAGCTCACCCAGGCGGCGGCGTCGGGCGCGCGCTATCGCTTGCAAGACGCGACCTTCACGCTGTTATCTTCGTCCCTGTTCGACTCGGCGCCGAGCGCGCTCGAGAGCGCAGACAGCACAGACCCCGACGTGCTCGAAGTGGCCGTACCGGCAGGCGAGTACATGCTGACCTTGCGCGATGGCTGGTCGCTGGCCAGGCTGGGGGACGCCGCTCCCACCGTGGTCTCTGCCGGGCGCCTGTCCCCGTCCGCTCGATCGTTCCGGCTCACGCAGGGCGCGACGCTCGACGTGCATTTGCGTTTCGAGGTCGAAGTGCCCGGCGTCGAGCTCACTGCCGCCGCGCTCGCGCCGACGCTCGGCATCCTGGAGCGACCGGAGCTGTCCGGGCGCGCGTGCCTCGAGAGCCCGATTTTCCCGGAAGAGTACGCCGCGTTCTCCGCCGAGGATTTGCCCGCGCTCGCGGGCTGCCAGGAGATCCGCGGCGAGCTCTATCTCGGCTTCGACGGTCCCGTGGATCTCGCGCCGCTCTCGCAGCTGACGCGGGTGTGCGGGCTCTTCTCCCTGTCCAGTACCGCCCCGCTGCTCGGAGACGACGGGCTCGTCGTCGAGCAGTCGCTGGTCGGTCTGGAGTCGCTGGAGGTCGTGGACGGGCTGTACCTCTCGCATCCCGGGGTGCGCAGCCTGGCTCCGCTCGGACGCCTGCGCCGCATTCAGCGCCCCGACGTCGAGAACGACGTGCTCGGGCTGTTCGCCACCAACTCTGCGCTGCAGGATCTGAGCGGGCTCGAGCAGGTGACGGAGATCCAGAATCTGCGCGTCGACGGCCACGACCAGCTGCGCAGCCTGCGCGGCCTCACGCTGCCTGCAGAGATGCAGGACATCGACGTCAGCGGCACGCAGCTCGCAGATCTGTCCGCGTTGCGTGGGCTGACGCGCGTGAGCGGCAATCTCCGTATCGATGCGGGCGCCATCGAGCGGCTGGACGCGCTGTCGAATCTGCGCAGCGCTCAGGGCGTGAGCGTGGCGGGCGCGGCCTTGCGCGACGCCACGGGCCTGGCCGGTCTCGAGACGGCGGACTACCTGTCGATACAGTACGACAGCCCCCTCGCTGAGTGGCCCGTGTTCGGAGCGCTCACGAAGATCGGGGACTTGGCTCTGTCCGGGATCGGCGCACCAGGGCGTCTCTCGCTGCCGGTACTGGCTCAGGCCGGCAGGATCACCGTCGACGGCGATGCCCGGCTCGAATCGCTGAGCTTGCCGGCGCTGACCTCCGTCGACGGGCTGTTCGTCAACGACAACCCACAGCTCGCTTCGCTCGAGCTGCCCGCACTGTCGAGCGCCGTCACGATTCACATCGTGCGCAACCCACTGCTCAGCCCGCCCGAGCTCGCGGGCGTCGCACCCGCCAAGTTCGTCAAGATCGGCGCTAACGCGGGCGCGACGGCGCTGCTCACGCCCTGCCCGTGGGCACGCGACCTGGAGTGCGACGAACCGGGCGGCACCGCTCTGTGCGCGCCGGCGACCGACGGCGACGATTGCGCCCCGCACCCGATCGACTAGCAGCGGCGACGCGGCGCGCGCCAACCGTGGCTCCGGGACGTCACCAAGCGCTGCGCGGAATGGGCGTTACGTTCGCATGAGGGCGCGCAGCGCTGCCCGGCGCTCGGGGTATTGCTGCGCGACACGCGCCTGCACTTCGGCGAGCACCGTGGGCGGCGCCGTGTCGGGGCTACCAGCGGAAAAAGGCGGCGCGGGATCATATTCCAGCTGGAGCTGGATGCGCTGTGCAACCGCCACGCCCGCGAGCTCGGCCGCCAGCGTCAACGCGAAATCGATGCCGGCGGTCACCCCTCCCCCCGTGATCACGTGGCCGTCGCGCACGACGCGCGCGTTCTCCACGAACACGCCCTGCTCGGCGAGCAAAGGCCGCCACGACCAGTGGCACGCCGCGCGCTTGCCCTCGAGCAGCCCGGCGCCCGCCAGGATCAATGAGCCGGAGCACACGGAGGTGACGTAGCGCGCGCCGAGTCCCAGGCGCCGCACCTCGGCGACGAAGGCGGCATCGCGCAGAGCCTCCGTCACTCCGTAGCCGCCCGGCACGCAGAGCACGTCGGCCGAGGCAATGTCCGAGAGGCGCTCGAGGCCGGCGAAACACAGCCCGCTGTCGGCCGTGAGCGACCCACCCTCGCGCGACGCGATCCGCACGCGCGCGCCGGGCAGGCGCTGCAACACCTCGAACGGTCCCGTGAAGTCGAGCTGCGTCAGCCCGGGGAACAGCGCGAACACGATCTCTGCTGGCTTGGTCTCGACTGGCTGGCTCATTTGGATACTCCCTCGTTGCATCACCAGAGCTCGGTATCGCCGATCGCTCGCTTGGCAGAAAGGACAAATAAGCCACCTTTTCTGCCAAGCTCGAACGAGCGCCGAGCAGCTCGAGATGTTAGAAAGGAGCCATGCCTCACCGGCTCTGCTGCGTCATCTTCCCGCGCTTTCAGCTGCTCGATCTGGCAGGACCTCTCGCCGCTTTCGAGACGGCGTGCGGGCTCGTGCCGGGCGCGTACACCTTGCGCGTGAGCGCGCCCGAGCCTGGCCCGGTCGTGTCCTCGGTGGGCGTCGCGCTCGACGCGCAGAGGCTGCCGCGTCCGAGCCAGGTCGACACGCTGCTCGTCGTCGGCGGTGACGGCTCGGACGAGGCGCGCCACGACCCCAGGCTGATCGGGCTGCTGCGGCGCTGCGCGCCGCGCCTGGCGCGAACGGCCAGCGTCTGCTCGGGCGCGCTCGTGCTCGCCGAGGCCGGGTTGCTCGACGGCAAACGCGCGGCCACGCACTGGTGCCGCGTGGCACAGCTGAAGCGCGAGTACCCGAGGGTCCAGGTCGAGCCCGACCGCATCTGGGTGCGCGACGGCCGCGTCTGGACTTCGGCTGGCATCAGCGCCGGCATCGATCTCGCGCTCGCGCTGATCACGGAGGATCTGGGCGCCGCCGTCGCGCGCGACGTGGCGCGCCAGCTCGTCGTCTACGCTCAGCGCCCCGGCGGACAGACCCAGCACTCACGGCTGCTCGAGCTCGGCACGGCGGAGGGGCGCTTCGGCGAGCTGCACGGCTGGATCCGCGAGCGGCTCGACGGCGAGCTCGGGGTCGCGACGCTCGCCGCGCGCATGAAGATGAGCCCGCGCACCTTTGCCCGCGCCTACGTGACCGAGACGAGCGTCACCCCAGCGAAAGCGGTCGAGCGACTGCGAGTCGAGGCCGCTCGCGCCCTGATCGAAGCCGGGTGCTCGTCCCTCGACAGCGTCGCCGAGCGCACCGGATTCGGTGACATCGAGCGCATGCGCCGGGCCTTCCGGCGGCTCTACGGCACTCCTCCATCGGCTCTGCGCCGGACCGCACGGCGTCCCGACACGACCTTGCCCGATCTGGTTCAGCCTGCTAGCTTGCGCTCACCATGACAGTCCTCTGATCCTGCGGGCGTTCGCGCCCGTGCTGGCTTGCCCGTTCGGACGTCCGCCCACGCTTTGGTGGCGAGGGCGGTGAACTGCGCCGAGCGAGATCGTGGTTTGGGCCGTGCGCTGCTCTCCGGCGGGAGGTTGCTCCTGCTGGGGCTCCTTCTGCTGGGGCTTCGAGCGCGCGCGCTGTCTATCAAAAAGGACGGACTATGTCTGGGATTGAGTACGTGTACTCGGGCCTGTTGGCGCGCACCTGGGATATCTGGCGCGACGACACCCGCAACTGGTCGGATCGAAATCTGTATCTGAGCGTGCTGCAGCGCTACGGGCAGCCGGTGCTGGACATCGGCTGCGGCACAGGCCGGCTCTTGCTCGACTATCTGAGTCTCGGGATCGATGTCGACGGCATCGACAACGCGCCCGAGATGCTGGCGATCTGCCGGCAGAAGGCGCTCGCGCTCGGGCGCCCGGCAGAGGAAGTCGAGCAGCGCGTGCTGCTGCAGGCGCTCGAGACCCTCGACTTGCCGCGGCGCTACCGCACGGTGATCGCTCCGTCGAGTGTGCTTCAGCTCTTCTTCGAGCCGGAGCGAGTGGCGAAGGCGCTGGCTCGAGCCTTCGAGCACCTGCGGCCGGGCGGCGCTTTCATCGCGTCGTTTGGCTTCGTGTGGCGGCCGGGGCAAGCGCTGGAGACAGATTGGTCGTTGCTGTTCGAGAAGCAGCGACCCGAGGACGGCGCGACGGTGCGCTCCTGGAAACGGGAGTGGTGCGAGCCGGAGCGCCAGTGGTGGCACAGCGAGCAACGCTTCGAAGTGGAGCGGAACGGCGTGGTGATCGAGAGCGAGCTCCAGCGCCATTCGCCCGCACATCGCTGGTTCACCCAGGAGCAGGCCGTGGGTTTGTATCGAGACGCTGGCTTCACCGGTGTCGAGGTCTTGCACGGCTTCAGCGGCGAGCCCGCCGCGCCGGACGCGCCGGTCTTCTGCGTGCTCGGAGTGAAGCCCGGCTGAGCCCTGCGGCAAACACCTCGGTCAGGCTGGGGCTGAGAGGCCTGGCCGAGGTGGGCCGTTGGTCCGTGAGGCCGTCCTCCGAGCAGCAGCGGTCCACGGGGATACACTGAACCCCGCCGACTTACGAGACGCGCAACTCGACGACGTCGATCTGCAGGGAGGATTCGGAGCGGCCCTCCCCTTCAACGCTCTCGAAGACTGCCCCGCCTCTGCTCACCAGGAATGGTCCACACACGGAGCGCCATCCACAGCGGAGATGGGATCGCCTTCGAGAGCCTTACGTCGAACGTATATTTGGCTACCAGCGTCGCTCGATTCAGGAAAAATTGCGCGTGGCCGAGGCGCTCGCAGGCTTGCCCACTCTCGAGCGCGCGCTCGCGACCGGCGAGATCAGCTGGTCCGCCGTGCGCGAGCTCACGCGCGTGGCGGTGCGCGAGACCGAGCACGAGTGGCTCGAGTTCGCCCGCGGCAAGACGCTCCGACAGCTGGAGCAAGTGCTGGCGAGCAAGCGTTCGGGAGATACGCCCGCCTCGCCGCCGGACCTCTCCGCGCGGCGTCACGTGCTGCGCTTCGACGTGGCCGCCGAGACGTTCGCACTGTTTCGAGACGCCATGAACGAGCTCCGCCGCCGCAGCGCGGCGGCCCTGGACGACGATTCGGCCTTGCTCGAAATGGCCCGCCACGTCCTGGCTGGGCCGCGCGACGAAGGCCGAGCGAGCTACCAGGTCGTGCTCAATGTGTGCCCCGAATGCGGCAACGGTCGGCAGCAAGCGGCGGGTGGGCTCGTGCCGGTCGACCCTGACGTCATCAGGATGGCCCACTGTGACGCCCAGCACATCGGCTCGATGCCGGATCCGAGCCCGATGCCAGACCCGAGCGCGATGCCAGACCCGAGCGCGATGCCAGACCCGCGCGCGATGCCGGACCCGCGCGCGATGCCGGACCCGCGCGCGATGCCGGACCCGAGCGCGGCGCCGGCCAACGACCTCGAGCCCGACGAGAGCCGAGGCGACCACCCAGAGAGCCGAGGCGACCAAGCACAAGCAGACACGTCCGATCGTGCGAGTGCGGCCCCAGACGTACCGGTGGGAGCGAGCGCCGAAGAGAGCTCCCTCGACCAGCAGAACGCCCACGTGGGCGCCGTGATTCCGGAGAGAGCTGCTGACACGCGCAGCTCCTCCCGGGCCAGCCGTCCTCCGGCTCCCATCCGCGTCTCCGGGCGTGCCACCCAAACCATCCCTCCCGCTTTGCGCCGTGCCGTGCTGCTCCGCGATCAGCACCGTTGCCAGGTGCCAGGATCCATCACATCGAGCTCCGTTCCGAAGGCGGCCGCCACGCAATGGAGAATCTCATTTGTGTCTGTGGACGGCATCACCGCGCCGCGCATCGCGGCAAGATCATCATCGATAAAAACGAAGACGGTGCTCTGCGTGTCCGACATGCCGACGGCAGCGAATATGGTCGCAGCGTGAAGCCGCAGGCGCTCGACGTTTGCGCCAAGGTCTTCTCTGCGTTGCGCAACCTCGGCTTTCGCGAGGCACAGGTGCGTGCCGCGCTCGAGCAGTTGCAGCGCGAGCCAGCGCTGGCGCAGGCTTCCTTCGATGGCCTCCTGCGCGAAGCATTGGCTCACCTCCACCTCTCGGCCAGGCGGCGTTGACCTTCTACGAAGACCAGAGCTGCTCTCCCCCGAACGCTGTTGGCGATGGGTTTGGCTCGGCACTAGAGGCCGGTGCTATGCGCCAGGATGAGCCCGTTCCGCCGCCGTGTACGGCGCTGCACCGGCGGTGGCCGCAGCCGAAGCCACCGTCAGCGGGGCCCGCGCCGCACGTCCCTCGCCGCTGGGACGGTCACTCCCATCAAGCGGCAGCTGGACGCCCGGCGAGCTCTCTAGCAAGAACTCCAGCGCTTGGAACGGCGCCTGGCGGAGATCGTGTCGCTCGACTTCTTCGAAGCAGCTGAACGCGAGCCGACCACCAGCTCGGTGAGCGAGCTCCGGGCACGGCTCATGCCCGGCGAAGCGCGCCCCGCGCCTGCACCGGCGGAGCCCGAGGCCTACCCGGGCGGCCCATTCGAGCTTCGAATACGCCCGGACCTCGTCCGAGTGCCGCAACGCGCGGCAGTCGCCGGCTACATCGCGGACGCGTGCCAACGCCGCGACGGAGCGCAACCTCCGCGGCGCTGGCGCCGGTGGCCCTCAGCGGCGCTGGCGCCGGCGGCCCTCAGCGGCGCTGGCGCCGGCGGCCCTCAGCGGCGCTGGCGCTCAGGCGCTGGTCGCGCCCGGCAGCGACGCTCTGCCGTGCTGCTCGCGACGGCGTTTGACGTACAGCGACGGCACCCGGCGATCGGCTTCGCGCGTGGGGTAGAGAAAAGCGCGCTGCCCGGCGCAGGACGGTGTACGCGCGGATCAGCAGCGTGAAGGCTTGCTGACGTCCACGCAGCGCGTGGATGATGCCATCGGGAGCGCGACTACGCTGCTCGCTGGACGGAGGAGAGTTGGCAACGGTCGACCGTTGCTCGAAGGCTGCGGACGGGGGATTGGCGAAAGGTCGACCGTTGGAAGCGGGGTGGGTCGGGTCGAGTTGCCGAGGGTCGACCGAGGCTCGAGCAGTAGTGGGGGTCGAGTTGCCGAGGGTCGACCGAGGCTCGAGCGGTAGAGGGGGTCGAGTCGGGGAAAGTCGTGCGTTTCGGCCATCTATCACCCGTTTCATGATGGGCGGTCGGCGCTCCGCCGCTGGGGAGCTGGCGGTTCAGCTGCCTCTGCGCATCAGGCCGAAGCCCGCGAGCAGCAGCGCAGCACCGGCCAGCAGCGTTGCCAGGTGAAACACGCTGGCGGCGCCGCGCGCTGCGTACAGTGGCCCGAACACCAGAATGCCGAGCGTGCCGCCGATCGAGTTGGCCGCCATCAACGCGCCCTGCGCCCCGCCGAGCGCGCTCGGCTCGGCCACGCGCCGCAGCACCTCGAGCGAGCTGAGCCAGACCAGGCCGAAGGAGATGCCGTGCAAGGGCTGGAGCAAGAAGGCGAGCTCCGTGTTCGGCAACGCCGACATCGCCAGCCAGCGCAGCGCGCCCACGCCGTAAGACAGCACCAGCAAGCGCTCGGGTCGGCCTGATTGAAACAGCCGCGACGCGGCGGCCAGGACCAGGATCTCCGCCAGCACGCCGGTGGCCCAGAGCTGGCCGATGGTGTCCCCGCTCGCGCCGAGATCGCGAAAGGCGAGCGAACCGCACAGGTCGTAGCTGGCATGGCTCATCGCAAACAGGCTCGAACCACAGAGCAAGAGCGCGACCCGCGGCTGCCGAACCAGCCGCAGCATCTGGCGCAGCACGGGCTGCGCCCGGGGCGCGCTCGTGCGCGGCAGGCGCAGACTGCTGAAGTAGCCGAGCCCGAGCGCCAGCGCCACGACCCCCGGCAACCAGTGCGCGAGCTCGGGCGGGCAGCGCCCAAAACCGCTCGCTCCGAGCAAGAAGCCGATCGAACCCCAGAGGCGGCGGCGCCCGTAGTCTGCCCCCGACTCGAGCGCGATCCGATCAGCGAGCAGCAGGATCGGCGAGCGACACAGCGAGAACACCAGCACGCAGCCGAACACCACGGCGAAGCTCTGCGCGTGGCCGCTCGCCTCCGCGCCCGCCAGCGCCGCCATCGCCAGGCAGGCGACGCCGCACACCCAGCCGAGCAGGTTGCCGCGCGCTCCGCGAGCGTCGGACAGCGCCCCGACCAGCGGCGGGCCCACCATGCTGAGCGCCGGAGAGAGCGCGGCGATCGCGCTCATGCTCACCCCGCGAAAGCCGTGCGCCTCGAGCCAGAGCGGGAAGTACGGCGCGTGGATACCGAGCGCGGCGAAGGCCGCGAAGTAGAACGTGCGCATGCCGCGCCGCCGCGCGGCGCTCTCGGGCTCGAGCGGCGGCGAGCGATCGGCTGCCGCGGCGTCGCTCGGCTGAAGCCCCGACGGAGTCGTCCGCTGCATGCAGGCGCGCACCCTGCCACGCCCGGCTGCGGCGTGCACGATGTGTCGGGCGCGGCCGTGCTCGACGTGCCGGCTGCGGGCCCCTCCGCCGCAGCCGGGCCGGCCGGGCTCAGAGCGGCTCTTCGGAGACAGCGCCGCCGAGCACCGCCGCGGCCGCGATGAACACCAGATTCTTGATGATATACTGCCCCTCCAGCGTGGGCTGATACGGAATGTGCGTGAACAGCTGGGACGGCCAGAGAAAGAGCGCCGTGGTGGTGCCGGCCATGTGCAGGTACATCAAACGCAGCCCGATCCGGAACCAGCGCCCGGTGATGAAACACAGCCCGATGCCGCACTCCCAGAGCGCGAGCAGCCGCAGCGACAGCGCGGCCGGCAGCAGCTCGTGCGTCAGCAGGCCGATCGTGGTGGTGGCGAGCGCCTCGGCGGGGCTGGTGCCGAGCCCAAATTTCAGAGACCCAAACCAGAAATAGGTGAGGCCGATGCTGAGCCGCAGCAGCCAGATGCGCCGTCCGCCCACCCAGACGGCAAAGTGCCGACCGAGGCTCTCGCGCCACGATCTCACGAATGAAGATGTCGCGAACGACGATCGCGCGCACGAAAGTCGCCTTCTTTGCCCGAACACGGGCGTCTCTCGCATGGTCATGTAGAACCTTCCGAAAGCCTGAGGGCCGATGAGGCCCTGGCGTGGGATCAGCGTTTCACGCGGGAAACGCTGCAAGCAGCGATCGCCGACACGCCACTCTCAATGACGCTGCAGCTCCGCTGCGTGCGCAGCAAAATTGCGTACGCCGAGGCAACGCCCTGCGCAGCTGGGCGCTCGCTTTCGCGCTCGACGAGTCGCGCGCACACGACAGCGTGTCGGAGCTGCGACAATTCCCGACGCGCCCTGTCTAACTGGCAAAAGCACGGTCCACGACGCCCCGGGCGAGCGCCCGCGGTTCGCGTCACAGGGACCCGAGAGCCCAAGGAGACTACATGTCCGAGTGCCCGATCGCGGCACGTTTGCCCACGGGGCGGACGCTGCCGGCGGGCGCCGGCAACCTCGTGTTGCAGTTTCGCGTCAAGGGCTCAGCCGCGCCCGACGAGAGCGC
>Ga0068861_100001750_pt1 | contig 13951 bp, 13 predicted proteins | sample KBSSwiS42_FD_66593 | JGI IMG/M metagenome (GOLD analysis project Ga0068861, IMG submission 66593) | Switchgrass rhizosphere microbial communities from Kellogg Biological Station, Michigan, USA - KBS Switchgrass S4-2 | ecosystem: Host-associated > Plants > Roots > Rhizosphere > Soil ...
GCCATAAAGGAAATACCCGCGGAAGAAGAGCCAGGACGCCGTGAGCAGGAAGACCACCAAAAAGATGTAGGCAATCGGCGAATTGAAGTAGCCCTTGAGCTCGCGTTTGAAGACACCCATCACGCCGTGCATTTAACCGTGATCCTCTCGCGTGGTGAGCTCGCGGAACACGTCTTCGAGGCTTGCCCCCTCGGGTTTGAGCTCCCGCAATCGCCATCCGCGCGCGGCCGCCAGATCCGAAACTGCTTCTCCCAGCCGTCCCGGATCCACACCGCTTCGCGCCTGCACGCGATAACGCAGCGCGTCGGATTCGGGGCCCGCGAACTGCACGCGCTCGGCCACCTCGAGTGTCTTGAGGCCACCCTCGATGTCATCGCCGTTCCCGCGCAACACCACGCTCACCCCCACACCGCCCACGGCTTGCGATGCCAGCGATTCCGGTGTTCCGGAACCCACCAGCTTGCCGTTGGCAATGATGATGACGCGACCGCACGTGGCGCTCACCTCGGGCAAGATGTGGGTCGACAAAATGACCGTTTTTTCGCGCCCGATTTCCTTGATGAGGCTGCGAATTTCCACGATCTGATTGGGATCGAGGCCGCTCGTGGGCTCATCCAGAATCAGTATGTCGGGCTCGTGCACCATCGCCTGCGCAAGTCCTACGCGCTGGCGGTACCCCTTGGACAGCTGGCCGATGTTCTTGGACAGCGCGGGGCCAAGGCCGCACACGTCGACCACTTTCTTCACCCGGCCGCGCATGTCTCCGCGCGGGATGCCGCGCATCTCGGCGACATAAAGCAGGTAGTCCACCGTGCCCATGTCCAGATACAAGGGCGCGTTCTCGGGCAAATACCCCACGCGCCGGCAAACATCGAGGGGTTGGCGGCGGACATCGAAGCCGGCCAAGTTGGCCGTGCCCTCGTCGGGAGGAATGAAGGTGGTAAGAATGCGCATGGTGGTCGTCTTTCCCGCCCCGTTAGGGCCGAGAAATCCGAGCACCTCGCCGCGCTCCACGGTGAAAGTCACCCCGTCGACGGCCACCGTGTCGCCGTAGCGTTTGACGAGGTTTTGAACTGTGATCATCGCTCTTTGCTGAAAACCTTACCCGTCTGCGGACCGGTATGGCATAGGCCAAAACAAGCCGGGTATTATAGAAGCGAACCCGAGGCTGTCAATCTCACATCCTCCCTTGCGGCGCCCCTTCCAGCCGGCAGCGGTGCCACTGGCAGCCATGCCAAAGGAAACCCATCCATGCCGTTTGCCCGCCCCCGGACGACGCTCCTTGCTGTGTCCTTTGCCCTTCTCGCGCTTATGGGCTCCCGCTCCGCCCGCGCCCTGGAGCCTGGCGAGATGGACCCCCAACCCTTCGACAACCTGCTCAAAAAGTACGTGGCGGACGGTAAGGTCGATTATTCGCGCTGGAAGGAAGCGGGCACGGCCGAGCTGGACGCGTACCTGGACAGCCTGGGGGCCTACGATTTGACCAGGGTCATGGGCAAGGAGCCCAAAGCGGCGGTGCTCATGAACGCCTATCATGCCTGGGCGATCCGGCAGATCATTGAGCACTATCCGGTCAAGAGCGTGAACGACATCCCGGGCTTTTTCGACAAGAACACCCGGAAAATCGCCGGCCAGGAGCGCACCCTCAACGAGATCGAGGCGGCGTTGGTGGAGCTCATTCCGCACGAACCCGAGTTTGCTCTCGCCTTGTCCAACGGCTCGGCGGGGGGACCGAGAATGGTCGAGGAAGCGCTCAGCTCCGACAATTTCATGAAGCGTATGAACGCAGTGATGAAGGAGACGGCGGCCCTGAAGCGCGTACATTACGACCCGAAGACGAATGAAATGCATCTTCCCCCTCAGGTTGTGAAGTACCTCCCCCAATACGAGGCTCTTCCCCAAGGATTCATTGGAAAATGGGGCGAGAATCTCACCCTGTCCGATGTCATGGCTTGGTCGACCAAACATCCCAAGATCGTGGAAAATCCCGTGGATTGGAGTCTTAACGGGCTGCCCGAACATACCCGCCCTCTCAAGTGAGCCGTGAATCCTTACGATCTTGCCGACGTCCGCCTGAACCGCATCGGCCTTGCCCGCTGGCGCTCGGGCCACCCCTGGATCTATCGAGCCGGCATTGCCGTGGTCGAGGAGACTACCGGGCGCGAAGGTCTGGCTCGGGTTTTGGAACCCGAGGGCCGCGTCCTGGGAACGGCCATGCTTTCCCGCGAATCGCAGATCACACTGCGGCGGCTAGGCTACGGACCGTCGGTCGATCGCGATCTAATTCGTAAACGTCTGGACGACGCGATCGCGTATCGGGAACGGGTGCTTCCCGGTCACGAGGCGACACGGCTCGTGTTCAGCGAATCCGATGGTCTGCCCGGGGTCATCGTCGACCGTTACGGCGCACATCTGGTGGTTCAATTCCTGACCTTCGGCGCGCAAACGCTGAGTGAAGAGCTGGTCGCATGCCTCAAGGAACGTCTCTCCCCCGTTTCGATTTTGGCTCGTAACGATCCTTCGGTGCGCGCACTCGAAGGGTTGCCGCGAGAGACCACGCAGCTCTGGGGAGAGACTCCGGAGCGCATTTCATTTCGCGAAGGAACGGTCACGCTGGTCGCGGACCCGCGTTCGGGTCAAAAAACGGGTGCATTTCTGGATCAATCCGAAAACCGATTGCGCGTTGCCGCACTCGCGAAGGGCCGCGTGCTCGACGCGTTTGCTTACACGGGAGCGTTTGCGCTGCAGGCGGCGCAGAACGCGGAACACGTCACCGCGATCGACGTGTCGGCGCCCGCGTTAGCCACCGCGCGTGAGCAGGCGGCAAAAAACGGCGTGGAAAACATGACGTTCGTGGAAGCCAACGTCTTCGATTTTTTGAAGCAGGAAGACAAGTCGGGAAGCACCTACGACACGATCATCCTGGATCCTCCTGCCTTCGCCAAGAACAAGCAGGAGCTGGAGGGCGCGCTCAGGGGGTACAAGGAGATCAACCTCCGCGCGATGAAGATCCTTAAGCCCGGTGGTATCCTGATCACGTGCAGCTGTTCGTATCATTTGAGCGAAACGCTGATGGACGAGGTGTTGGAGCGGGCGGCGGCGGATGTGCGGCGCGCCTTCCGAACCCGCGAACGGCGGCACCAGGCGGCGGATCATCCGATTCGCACCGGGTTTCCGGAGAGCCTGTACCTCAAATGTCAGATTTTAGAGTCGTGGGAATGACGTTCAGGAGTTCAGCATGAGTAACGGCGCTCCCGACCCCAACGCTCTCATTCACGACTGGAACACCGAAGGCACCGACCTCAACAACGGTTTCAAGGTTACCTTCGACGACGAATCATTGCGGGACGGACTTCAGTCGCCCTCGGTGCAGGACCCCTCGATCGAGGACAAGCTCGCCATCCTCCATCTCATGGAGCGGCTCGGGATCCACTCCGCCGACGTTGGATTGCCGGCCGCGGGTCCTCGCGCCTACAACGACACGCTGGCGCTGGCCAAAGAATGCGTGACCGCAGGGTTGAAATTACGGCCCAATGCCGCCGCGCGAACACTGGTCAAAGACATTCAGCCCATCGCGGAGATCAGCACCAACATCGGCCTCCCGGTTGAAGTGGCGATGTTCATCGGCTCGAGCCCGATTCGTTTCTACACCGAAAACTGGGAAATGAAGGATGTGCTGGCGCGGGCGGAAGAAGCGGTGACGTTCTCGGTGAAGAACAATCTTCCGGTCATGTTCGTGACCGAGGACACCACGCGGGCCACGCCGGAGGCGATTCGCGAGGTATATCAGGCGGCGATTCGGGCCGGAGCGCGCCGCATCACCGTTGCGGACACGGTGGGGCATTCCACGCCCGCCGGTGTGGTGGCCATCCTTCGCTACGTGCGCCACATCGCCACTGAAGCGGGAGGCCCGGACATCTTGATCGACTGGCACGGTCACAATGATCGCGGCTTGGGCGTGATCAACGCGATCACTGCTGCCCTGGCCGGGGCCAATCAGGTCCACGGCACCGCACTCGGGATTGGCGAACGTTGCGGCAACGCGGCGATGGATCAAATCCTGGTCAATTTGAAGCTCCTGGACCTCATCCCCAACGATCTCTCCTGCCTCTTGGAATACTGCGAACGCGTATCGCGGGCGACGGGAATTGCGATTCCGGTCAACTACCCGGTTGTGGGCCGGGACGCGTTCCGCACCGCGACCGGCGTGCACGCGGCGGCGGTGGTGAAGGCGGCCAAGCGCGGCGATCTATGGCTGGCCGATCGGGTCTATTCAGGGGTCCCGGCGGAGATGGTGGGGCGCACGCAACTGATCGAGATCGGGCCCATGAGCGGCGTGGCCAACGTCAGCTATTGGCTCTCATCGCGCGGCTACGATCCGGCCCCGGAGCTGGTGGACAGGATTTTTGCCGCGGCCAAGCAGGCGAAAGCGGTGCTGGAAGACAAAGAAATCGAAAGAATCGTTGTTGAATTCGGGGTGAAGCCAGTTTCGTAGGCTTGGGCCGGACCGGATTCCGGTTTGATTTTCGGGACGAAAATCAAACCGTGGTTAGGTCAACGATCGAACTCGATGTACTGAATCGGGTTGTTGCGAGCGTCCATCGGGTATTCCCACAAATTCAGGTCTTTCTCTCCCCGAAACATAGGAATGATCGCGTAAAACGATTCCTGCCGGTCGTCCTTGTGGGTCAGCTTCACATCGAACGCATTCTGATATAGGAGGCGCTGGTCCTCCCGGCCGATGATCGCCTGCTCGAAATCGTGCTGCGGCATCTGACGAATGAAGTCAATCCGCTTCAGGTCCGCAAATGGGACGCGGACCATGTCCTGGTATTGATCGCGATAGAAGCCGTAGAACTCGTGGATGCCGCGACGCTTGTTGAACTCGATTTCTAGCTTGTCGACCAGAATCTGTCCCTGGTTCGTGGTCAAGGTGACATTGAAGATCTCGCCGCGGTCGGTGGTGATCGGGGGCGGCGGAGGCGCGGGCGTCGAATGGGTGCTGGTGGTCACGGTGTCGGGTTTGTCATGCGACGAGCTGCAGCCATAAACCACAAGGGTCACAAGAGCGAGGCTCGCAATACGGAATGTGGCTCTGGAGGGAAACGTGGCTCGGGAAGGAAACGTGGCTCGGGAAGGAAACAGAGTGGGCATCGGGGTGGGCTTCTCCTTTTACTTCCGCCGGCCTCGCGGAGTTGTTGGCGGCAATGAGGATAGCAAGGCGGAAAGGAGGGCGCAAACGGGGCGGCTAGGGCTCTCCGGGACTAGGGTTGGGCGGTGGTGTCGGACTCGGCCGAGGTGATCGTCTCGGATTGCGCGAGATAACGAATGGCCGTAGCGTCGATCCGCAGCTTCTGGCCACCACCTTCACCTACGTGACGTGGGGACACATACGTCAGAGCATCGGCCCCGATCTGCCGGGCGTACGACTTGAGCACGTCCACGGTCGTGTCATACACGGAGTGATCGCCGAAGGAGGCATCCAGCGTCTTCTCGGTGCTCAGGGTGCCGATCACGACGTGCGGCTTCATGGTTTCTTCGGGAAATGTCTCCACCACCGCGTTCTTGGCCTTCGCAGGATACTTCGTTTCATCCATTCGAACGAAACGTACTCCGGATCCGCAACCTGAGAGAACCGCCGCAATGACAACACCGATGGCGAGTCGAACGATCATTTCCCTGCCTCCTGAGCCGTCCCGGGGCTCAACATGGTTCGGCAATGCATCGGCGGTGCCCGGAGCCAATCCTTGCAAAAGGCCGAGAAACATGGAAAAAAAGGGTCTTTTCGCGCAAATGTGTTTGACAGGCTGGAACGGGGATGCTCTTATTTCGGCGAATGGCGGCCGAATCCGGGGGGTTTTGGCCGCTTTTGTACCGCTAACTGCGAAGGAGTTACCGAATGGCAAAGAAGCCGATGATGAAGAGGGCCGCCAAAAAGGGTCGTGGCACCGGGGAAAGCATGATCATTTCCAAGTCCCGGACCAAGGCCACCGCGTCCAAGTGTAACGTTTCGAGCGATTTCTACGGCGCACTGGACCAGAAGGTGCGGGAGATGATCAAGAACGCGGAGGGTCGCGCGCTCGGCAACAAGCGCAAGACGCTTCGTCCTTACGATCTGTAAACCCCTTCAATCATCCAAGAAACTCAAGCGGCGTCTACCCGGCGCCGCTTGCTGCTTTTGCGCGCGAAATGGTGTGCGTGGGGATAGGAGCAGGAGCGGCCACCACGGGCAAGCTCGCGTCTTCGCCGACTTTGGGAAGTGGATTCGCACCCACCGCATAATGATCGATGACCACGCCAATGCCCGGACAACGCGCTTCGAAGGCCGCGCGCACATCGGACGGAGTGACCATCGTCCGGGTTTCATAGAAATTGTGTTTTTCAAACAGGTCACGCATCGCGCGGTCAAAGGACCCCGGCTCACGGGACTCCATGGTCGCCTCGATCATCCGCGCCACCAGAAATCCCCGCGAATAGACGAGCGTGTAGATGTCAGGCTCGTCCATGCGCCGGGCCGCATCGGCCAGGCTGAGCCCGGTCTCGGGAACCTTGGTCATCTCTTCTTCTTTTTGGAGAGCCACCTCGTCCGTTTCTCCGCGCGGCAGTGACCCCGATTGCTCGAGCAGGCGATAGGTCATGTATTCGGTGACGCCTTCCATGAACCACACGAGATCCGGAGAGTTACGAAACGGCGGCTCGCCGTCTGACGAAATCGCACCGCCGATGTAGAAGTGCAAGCACTCATGGGCGGCGAGAACGGTGAGCCCGCTCACGTCGCGATAGCGGTCTGGAGTAGCGAGACAGAGAAACGCGCCTTCCTCACTGGAGCCGCTCACTTGAGAGAGCAGACCCTTGACGGGAGACATCCGGTAAAGCGCAACCACGCTGAGCGAATCGCCGCGAGGCGCCGCGCCGAACACGCCTGACATGTTGCGTAACCCCGGAAAAAGACGGTTGGCGATAGTTGTGCCGACCAGACGCGGCATGCGCAGTTCGGTGAGCACGGAGACCGATGCGTGATCCGAGGCCAAGCGCGCGCACTGGAAATCGCCCGCGGCGGCGAAGCCGCTCCACACGTCATGGAGCGTTGGTGGGGCAAAGCCTTGTTCGGTTGACGGCCAGGAGGCCCAGGACTGGGTGGCGGTATCCAGGTGCACGCGTATGTGCATGGGATCGTAGGCGGCCACGCCACCCGGGATGAGGAGCACGGAATAGCCCAGAAACACCCAGCGCCGCTGCTCCACGAAGGACGCTTCGGGAGAGAGATCGGGATCGTAGCCGCGCACGCGATAGCGCACGATGACGTCCCCGCTGGGATTCTTGTCCAGCTTCCACCGCGTTTCGCCGTTGGCGCGCGTTACGGAAACCGGAACGATCTGCCCGCTTTCGTCGTGCATCTCGAGCCGCTCCACGTGCGAGGCTTGCTCCTGAAGCAAACCCCAGCCGTCGAGCATGCGGAAATAGGGATGGCGGGTTTTGAGTCCTTCGGCGCGCAGGATGACCGTAAATCCCGAGTCGGGATCGGCGCGAACGCGATAATCAAGAGTAGGTGGCGCAGGCTCGCCACCCGCGAGCCCGGTCGCCATTGCGATCCAGACCCCAAGCGCGAGTCCGCCCAGCCCCACGACGATCATCCTGATCTGCACCGGGCTCCTCCTGGGTGGTTTATAGTTAGATCGACGGAGAGAGGCGCCCGCTTGAGACCGGCGCGCTCATTAGCCAAGGGGTTCTGCGGCAAGCACATGCAACTGACGCTGAATGGAAAGCCTTATGAGTTCGGGGGCGGGAAGACGGTGGCCGCCTTGCTGGACAGCCTGGCGCTGACGGCCCGAGTGGCGGTGGCGGTGAACGGCAAGGTGTCTCCGCGGAGCGAGCACGCGTCGCACGTGCTTGTCGAAGGCGACGAGGTGGAAGTGATTCACGCGGTGGCGGGCGGTTAAAGGAATGAAGATGAACGAGGACGTGCTGGAGCTTGGAACCTACCGGTTTAGTTCACGGCTCTTTGCCGGAACGGGAAAATTTTCCAGCCCCGAGGTGATGCGCGCGGCGTTGCAGGCGAGCGGCACCGAGATGGTGACCGTGGCCATTCGTCGCGTAGATCTGGCCGATCGTTCAGGCGAGAGCATCCTGGGTGTTCTGGCTTCGGGCGGGTACAAGCTTTTGCCCAATACCGCCGGCTGCTACAACGCGAAGGACGCTATCTTGACCGCGCAGCTCGGACGCGAAGCGTTGGACACCTCGATCGTAAAGCTCGAGGTGATCGGTGACGCGACCACGTTGTTTCCGGATGTCGAAGGGTTGCTGGAGGCAGCGCGCGTTTTGGTGAAGGATGGGTTCACCGTTCTCCCCTACACCAACGATGATCCGGTATTGGCCCGAAAGCTCCAGGACATCGGTTGCGCCGCGGTGATGCCGTTGGCGGCGCCTATCGGAAGCGGTTTGGGCATTCAAAACGCGATCAACATCCAGCATGTGCTGCGTGCGGTTTCGGTCCCGGTCATCGTGGATGCAGGCGTCGGCACGGCAAGTGACGCGGCAATGGCCATGGAGCTGGGTTGCCACGGTGTGTTGATGAACACCGGGATTGCGGGGGCTAAGGACCCCGTGCGGATGGCGGTGGCGATGCGTTTGGGGGTGGAAGCAGGACGGAACGCGTTTTTGGCTGGGCGCATACCGCGAAAGTTTTTTGCCACCGCGTCGAGCCCTCTGGAGGGCGTGATCGGCTCGTGAGAGCACTGGCGGGCGGGGTGTATGCGATCACCGACCGGACGCAAGCCCGCCGTCCCCTTCCCGATATTGTCGAGGCTGGGTTCGAAGCCGGGTTGGCCGGCGTCATGCTTCGCGAGAAAGATCTTCCCGGCCGGCCGTTGCTCGAGCTTGCCGAAGCACTGTTCGTGGTGTGCCGCGCGTATGGTCGTTTACTGATTGTGAATGATCGTTTGGATGTCGCGTTGTCCGTGCCCGATGCGGGTGCCCACGTCGGCGCGCGGGGGATGAAGGTTGCCGACGCACGACGCTTGTTAGGCCCGAACCGAATCCTGGGGTATTCAGCCCATGAAGTGAGCGAGGCCTTGAGTGCGCTGGAAGCGGGAGCCGACTACGTGACCTTGAGTCCCATCTTTTCCAGTGCCAGTAAGCCCGGTTTGAAGCCCCGCGGATTGGCGTTACTTCAGGAAGCCCAATCGTCGTTGCCATCCGGGCGAGTGATTGCGCTGGGAGGCATAGAAGCCTCCAACATTGGTGGCGTGCGCGGGGCGGGCGCTTTGGGGGCAGCGGTCATGGGCGCGTTGATGCGATCCGAGCATCCCAAAGTGGCGGCACGCGAGATCGTGGCCGCTTGGGATTCGGAAGCGAAGACCGAAGAGTGAGTTAGTTTGGGCTAGCGAGACGCGTTACGCGCCCGAGTCCGCGCTGCTTTACGCGCCGCAGCTTTTCTTCCTGCCGCACCCTTGGTTCGCGCCGCTTTCTTAGCTGCCTTGCTTCGATCGCCGGCCGACCGCTTGCGGGCCGCGCTTCGCGCCTGAGCGGACAGGGATTTTTTGGACGCGGCTTGGTGTCCTTCGCGTTTTAGCACCTTCCGCATCGCGCGCGAACGTTTGGGGTTCACCTTCTTGCCCCGCCGCCTTACCGCGGACTCGGCGCTTTCTTTGGTGCGCTCGGTTGAATCCTCGGGGGGTTCCGGAAGGTCCACGCCCGCCCGGCGAGCCTTAGACAGCCCAATCGCGATGGCTTGTTTCGTCGATTCAGCGCCGTGCTTGCCTTCACGAATGTGGTGCATTTCTTCGCGGACGAACTCGCCGGCTTGGGTGCTGGCCGATTTTCCGGCCCGCTTGTCAGCGCGAGCCGCCTCGATGGTTTTCTTGTCCGGCATCTATGACTCCTTTCGATTGCTGGGGGCAAATATCGATCACTCATAGGACCTACAGCCGGTCGGAGGCTTCCCTTCCCGCCTGCTACACTACCGCCCGTCCACGATGGTCCCCCGCGGGACCGGCGACAGCGACCCCGAGCCGTGGAGGATCAGCGTGAGCGTTCGTTCCATGCCCAACTCCCCCGCCCCCCAAGGCCGCACGTTTCTGGGCCACCCCCCCGGACTCTTCATCCTCTTTTTCACCGAAATGTGGGAGCGCTTCAGCTATTACGGGATGCGCTCCTTGCTGGTCCTCTACATGGTGAATCACCTCTTCTTGAAACCCGACGTGGGGAAAGAGGTGCTCGGGTTCAACGCGATCAAAGGTGTTCTAGAGCACTTGTTTGGGCCCATGGGTCCGCAGCCGCTCTCGTCGCAGATCTACGGGCTCTACACCGCGTTCGTGTATGCCACGCCCTTCTTTGGGGGGTTGCTCGCGGATAAGGTGCTTGGCCAACGGAAGACGGTGATCCTGGGCGCGATTTTGATGGCGATCGGGCACTTCTTGATGGCCGTGGAAAGCATGTTCTTCCTTGCGTTGATGTTTCTCATCATGGGAAACGGCGCGTTCAAGCCGAACATTTCCACGCAGGTGGGCGGCCTGTACGCGGAGGGCGATTCGCGGCGGGATCGCGCGTTCACGATCTTTTACATGGGCATCAACTTGGGCGCCTTCTTCTCGCCGTTGGTCTGCGGCACTCTGGGACAAACCGTTGGCTGGCACTACGGGTTCGGCGCGGCGGGCGTGGGCATGATCGTGGGCTTGATTGTTTATTTATCCGGTCAGAAGTATCTGGCCCCCGACGAGATCATGAAGCTCAAGGCGACGCGCGCGGCACAAGCGGCCTCGGAAGTGCACGAATCCGAATCGGCCAAGGTGAAGAAGGTGCAAGAAGCGGCGCTGGCGCGCCCCGGGTTCTGGGCCCGCTTCACCGGGTCTTTGGCCCCCGACGAATGGAAGCGCGTCCTGGCGGTGGTGGTGTTGTGTGCCATCAACGTCATCTTCTGGGGCGTGTACGAGCAGCAGGGTAACGTCATGCAGCTCTGGGCGGATCGCAACACGAACTGGCACTTACTGGGGTTCAACATTCCGTCCACGTGGTATCAAGCCTTCAATCCATTCATGATTTTCATCTTCGCGCCGCTCTTGAACCAGTTCTGGGCGTGGCAGGCGAAGAAAGCCAACGAACCGTCGAGCGTGGTAAAGATGGCGTTCGGTTGCTTGTTGGTTGGACTTTCCTACGTGGTGATGATTGCCGCCGCGCACGGCACCGGCCCGGACGATCGGCGGAACGTGATGTGGCTCGTTGGCATGACATTCATCATCACCATTGGGGAGCTCTATCTCTCCCCCATCGGTTTGTCGTTCGTGACCAAGGTTGCCCCGGCCAAGATCGTTTCGATGATGATGGGCGTGTGGTTCCTGGCCAATTTCTTCGGCAACTACATGTCGGGCTATCTGGGCACGTTCTGGGAGAAGATGCCGCGGGAAAGCTACTTCATGTTGCTGACCGTGCTTGGGGTAGTCGCCGGAGGCGCGATCTTCGTTTTGGCGCGGCCCATTAACAAGGTGGTCTCGCGGCACGATCGCATGGAGGCAGCGGCGGCGTAGAAAAGATGTAAACTAATCGCAGGGCGGAGTGCGAGTTCCATGCACGACATGCATTGTCCGGAGACCGGAAGCATTGCGTCGCCTTTGTCACGTGCTTGGAGTCTCGCGTTAGGCGCTCTCTTGGCGACGACAATTTTCCCAGGAATCGCTTTCTGTGAATGCATTGATTACCATAGCTATCTGCAATCAGTTAGACGCCTGCATACCCCGGGAACGGCACAGGACATCGCAGTTTCCGGCAGCTACGCGTACATCGCGGATCGCTTCTCGGGCCTTCAAGTGGCAGACATCTCCAATCCTGCCTCACCAGTCATCGTAGGCAGTGTGGACACACTCGGGGACGCTGTTGGCGTAGCGGTTTCCGGAGCTTACGCGTATATCGCTGACCGCAGCACCGGCCTCTTGGTAGTGGACATCTCCAATCCGGCCTCGCCAATCGTTGTGGGGAGCGTTAACACCGCTGGAGATGCCCAAGACGTGGTAGTGGCCGGGTCGTATGCATATCTAGCGAATGGCTTCTCGGGTCTTCAGGTGGTGAACGTCGCGAATCCAACCTTCCCAACCATTGCGGGATCTGTAAAGACTCGGGGCTTCATGGGGAAGGTTGCAGTCTCTGGCCCGTTCGTCTATGTGGCGGATAACATTTCTGAATATGCCTACCATTCCTACGCCCTCCGAGTCATCGATGTATCGAATCACGACGCGCCAACCATCGCCGCAACTGTAAACACGCCTGGGCCTGTTGCTGACTTTGCGATTTCTGGTACCCAAGTGTACGTAGCGAACGGCGATTACGGTCTCCGAGTGGTCGATATCACGAATCCACGTTGCCCACATCTGCTAGAAACTGCTCGCACTCCAGATTTCGCGCTAAACGTGGCTGCCACCCACTCCTATGCTCTTGTCGGGAATCTCTACGCTGGGCTTCAAGTGTTTGACATGACGGATTCAGCTACACCAACGGTTCTGGGGAACGTTGCCACGCCCCGCTCTAATGCACTTGCGGTCTCTGGCTCGTACGTCTATGTCGCGGATGGGGACATTGGAGTGATCGAAATTACTAATCCATTCTCACCAGCTCCTCTCGGGAGCATAAGAACGCAGTGGTCACTTCTTGCCATTGCGCTCTCCGATTCGTTCGCGTATGTCGCAGATGGCTTTACAGGACTTCAGGTTATCGCCGTCTCAAATTCGGCCTCGCCAACGATACTTGGGAGTGTAGATACTCCTGGGTGGGCGCAGGCCCTTGTCGTTTCCGGCTCGTACGCGTACCTCGCTGACAATGCTTCGGGCATGCAGGTCATCGACATTTCCAACCCATACTCCCCAGCAATCGTTAGCGGTTTAGTTCCTAAAAATGGAAATGCTAGTGGAATCGACGTTTCGGGGTCATATGCCTACTTGGCAGATGGATTTAACGGTCTTGAGGTAATCAACGTTGGGAATCCGGCTTCGCCAGAAATCGTAGCGAACGTCAAAACCTATGAATGGGCCGGAGATGTTTGGGTTTCCGACCCGTACGCCTACGTCGCTGAAGGTTCCTACGGTATTCAGGTGATAGATGTTTCTAATCCGGTCTCCCCAGCCGTCGTAGCTAACATAGATACTCCCGGGCAATGTTACGCCATTGTTATTTCGGGATCCCATGCATATGTAGCGGATGGCGGATCGGGCCTCCAAGTGATCGACATCTCGAACCCCGTTTCTCCGGTTATCATAGGAAGCATAGCGACTCAGGGAGATATAGTGGATGTGTCGATCTCCGGAACCTATGTTTATGCCGCTGCATATCAGGGTGGTTTTGAGGTCATCGACGTCTCAAATCCTGCATCTCCAAAACTTGTTGGGGGTATGGGCACTCCAGGGGTTGCACAGGCGATTGCAGTATCCGATTCATCTGCTTACCTAGCGGATGGGCGAGGCCTGACAATCCTGCCGGTTCAATGTTCCGCCCACTCAGGTATCCTCGCTTTTCGAGCTTTAACCAGACCAGGGGCGATCCGCTTGGTATGGGCTACGTCCCCTTCTGCTGATTTCTCTGTATTTTTGGTCCACCGCTCCCTTCAGTTAGAGGACGGTTACGTGCAGCTTGGTCAGAGTCCTGCGACCTCCCCTTCCCCACACGAGTTCCTCGATGCGGAAGTCACACCGGGAGTAACGTACTACTATCAGCTTGAAGGAGTAGACCCTTCAGGAAATCGAACGTTTTTTGGCCCTGTTTCCGCCCAGGCAGATGCAGTTGATGAAACTCCTCTCAAACAACGTCTTGACCAAAGTCAGCCCAATCCCATGGCGAGTGGTGTCGCAGTGATTCCCTTCGTTCTGTCAAAATGTGGCAACGTTAGAATCAGAATTCTAGATCTACTCGGCAGACAGGTGCGTTTGCTTATGGACCAGCAGCAAGAGGCTGGGGAACGTCAAGCGTACTG
>Ga0068861_100001760_pt1 | contig 13919 bp, 8 predicted proteins | sample KBSSwiS42_FD_66593 | JGI IMG/M metagenome (GOLD analysis project Ga0068861, IMG submission 66593) | Switchgrass rhizosphere microbial communities from Kellogg Biological Station, Michigan, USA - KBS Switchgrass S4-2 | ecosystem: Host-associated > Plants > Roots > Rhizosphere > Soil ...
GCAACACCCAGGCCCACCACTTGGAACCCGGGCTCGAGCAAGATGCCACGGTGCGCGGGGCTGTCCCACAGCGCCCGGTGGGCCCGAGCGAGGGAGCCGGCGTAGGCGACGTTCTCGCCGACGAAGGCTGCTTCGATCCCGGCTCTGCGCAACCGCTCCGACGGTAATCCCTGCCCCACGTCATGCGCCGTCTGCCGAGTCTGTCGCATCGCTTCGGCGTGTGCTTGTGCCAGCTGGTCGAGCCGCGGGTCGCCGCGCACCGGTAAGCGCTGCTCGCTGCGGCGCGCTGCGTTGAGCATCCCCAGCAGCTGGAAGCGCTGCTCGCCTTCGGTCGCGGACGGCGAGGCCTCGGAGCTCTCGCCGGGGGCGGGAGCCTGCGCTGCGCTCAGATTGGGCTCTTCGTCGACGAAAACCCAGGCCTCCGCGGCCGGCCGCGGCCCCATCTCCGTCCCCAGCACGAGCTGTATGCGCCACATCCCCGGCTGATCCAGACTGAAAACAGACCGGACTTCGACAGGACGCAGCTCGGTCGGGATCGTCCGGGGGGCTCCGTGCGGGCCGAGCAGCACGGTTTCGGCGTGCTGCGCGGGAACGAGCAGCTGCGCGCGCAGGCGCAGCCACTGACCGAGGCGAGCGCGGGTCGGCAGCGGATCGAGATCTACGAGCGCGTCGACCACGACGGCGGCCAGCACGCGCGTGCTTCCGACGCCTTCGGCCTGGACCGCTCCACAGCGCCGCTGCCCGAGCCGAGGCGCGTGCTCGAGCCACACCTCCAGGCTGGCTCGAGCCTGAGGCGCAGCGAAGGAGGACGCCTGCAGGGTCCACACGCGCGGCCAGACGAAAGGTCCACCCGCGGCGCGCATGCGAGCGACCACGTCACTGACGTCCCAAGCGCGCTGCCGGGCAGCCTGCTCGGCCACACTCCGGGCGGCAGCCAGCAGGCTCTGCTCGTAGCCCGCACAGGAGGGGATGCCGAACGCGCCCGGCTGCGCCGGCATTGGCGAGTGAGTACTAGACGCCCAGGGGTCGACCGCTGCGCCGGCGCTCGCGAGCTCTGGCTCACCGACACCCGCCCCGCGCAACGGCGCAGCGCCGGGTTGCGCACGCGACCCTGTCGCGCTGCAGCCGAGCACGGCGCCCACGACCAGCGGCAGCCGAAACCAGCTGCCGAACACGCGCGAACCCGGGCTCACTAGACCAGAGTGCCTCAGACGAGGCGCGAACGCCAAATCGCGCCTCGGGGGCCGCAGGCTGTGCAGCCAAATTGGTCAGGTGCTCCAACGCCTGATAGGCTCGCCGCGCGGTGAGTCGCATCTCGACCAGCTTGAAAGTGGGTGCGCTCACGATCGTCACGGTTCTGGCCGGACTCGTGATCTTGCACTTTGTCGATCGCACCGTCTCCTCCAAAGACGGCTACCTGGTCTTCGTCCGCATGGACGACGTGAGCGGCATCGTCAAGCGCTCGCTCGTACGCATCGCCGGTATCCCCGTGGGCTCCGTGGAGGACGTCCGTCTGGAGGGAGGGCAGGCTCGCATCGACATCCGGATGCAGCCCGACGTGGCGCTCTACGAGGACGCCCAGGCCGCCAAGAACATGCGCAACCTGCTCGGCGAGTCCTACCTCGCCATCAGCCCGGGCACCGCGGGCAAGCGGCAGCTGAAGGATGGCGACGAGATCAAGGGCGCGGCGCGCGGGGCGACGCCCGACGAGCTACTGCAGAACATGTCGCGCATCGCCCAGACCGTCGAGCGCATCACTACGGCGCTCGAGTCCACGTTCGCGTCGGAAGGGGCTCAGCAGAATCTGAAAGATACGCTCTCGAACCTGGCCGAGGTGACCGCGGCGCTCAATCAGACCGTGGCCGAGAACCGCGAGAGCATTCGCAACATCTTGAGCGGAGTCGAGGCCGTCACGACGCGCGGCCAGGACGATGCGCTGGAGATCCTGAGCAACCTGCGCGTGGTCAGCTCGGAGTTTCGGCGCTTGATGGCCGGCAAGGAAGGCGGCGGAGACGGCACCACCGACCAGGTCAAGGGCCTGGTCGATCGGGTCGACCGCGCCTCTCAGAGCCTGGAGAAGACCATGGCCAACCTGGAGACGACCACGGGCCGGTTGGAGCGAGGCGAAGGTACGCTCGGGCGCCTGAGCAAGGATGAAAAGCTGATCAACGAGATCGAAGACGTCACGCACAGCGTGGGCAACTACGTCTCGGGCCTGCAGCAGCTGCGCACCATCCTTTCCTTGCGCAGCGACTATCAGTTTCGTGCGCAGAGCGTGAAGAGCTTTGTAGAGCTGCGGCTGCAGCCGCGCGAGGACAAGTTTTACTCGATCGAGATCGTGAATGACCCGCGCGGCTTGACCAAGATCCAGCAGATCAATGTCAACACCACCAACCCCAACGACCCGAACCAGTTTCAAGAGATCCGCAGCACCACCAGCAACGCGCTGCGCTTCTCGCTGCAGTTTGCTCAGCGCTTCGGCCCTTTCATCGGGCGCTTTGGTCTGAAGGAATCGACTGGCGGCGTCGGCCTGGACATGTTGCTCCTGGATGACGCCTTCGAGCTGCGGCAAGATCTGTTCGGGTTTGGCGAAGTGGTGCGGCCGCGCTGGCGCATGTCGCTCGGCTACGCCTTCTTGAATCGCCTGTGGCTGATGGGCGGCGTGGACGATATCATGAGCGTGGATCGCCGTGAGTACTTCCTCGGCATGCAGCTCCGGTTCGACGACGAGGATCTGAAGACCGTGCTGCCTTTTGCTCCGAAGTCGCCGTGATGCGCAGCTGTACGAGCGCTCTGGTGCTGCTCGGCCTGGCGGCGCTCGGCTGCCGGAAGGCGGAGGCTCCGACGCAGCTGCCGGCAGCGCCGAGCCTGCGCTTGTATCTGATCTCCAACCTGGCGGGCGCGCTCGAGCCGTGCGGCTGCCGCAAGGACATGCTGGGCGGCATCGACCACGCGGCAGCGCTGCTGGCCGCCGGGCGAGCCGAGGCCCCGCAACAGCTGTTGCTCGCAGCTGGTCCTCTGCTGTTTCAGGATCCGCAGCTAGACCCGGCGCGCGGAGATCAAGATCGCTGGAAGGCGGGGGCGCTCGCCGACTCGCTCGCGGACCTGAAGCTGGGTGCCTGGGCACCGGGCAGCAACGATTTCGCGGCAGGGCCGAGCGCCCTCCACGAGCTCGCGGGACGCAGCCACGCTCAGCTGCTGGCGGCCAACTTGCATCCGCCGGGGGTAGCCGTTACGAGCACGGCCACCTTCGAGGTCGGGGGCTACCGGATCGGCGTGGCAGGCATTGGCGCCAGCCCGGACCCGGGTGCCGTTGCGCCGGATCCAGGCGCCGAGCTGGCCAAGGCGGCACGCTCGCTCGAAGCCGCGGGCGCGCAAATCCGTGTGGCGCTGGTCGCGGCGCCGCGCGGCGAGGGACTGCGGTTGGCGGAGAAGGTCCCGAGCTTCAGCTTGCTGCTCCTCGGCAAGGCGCAGGAAAGCGGTGATGCCAACGATGCGCCGGCGCCGCCGACGCTGGTCAATGACACCCTGGTCGTGCAGACCTCGAACCACCTGCAGGCGCTCGCCTACGTCGACTTCTTCGTCAAAGGAGACGACTTCTCCTTTCAGGACGGCACGGGTCTGGAGCTCGAAGAGCGCCGCCAGAGCCTGCAGCGACGGCTGGGCGAGCTCGACCGTCGGCTCGCTGCGTGGCGTGCCGAGCAGCCCCCGCCGCTGGATCGCATCAGCGCTGCCGATGGCGATCGCGCACAGCTGGCTCGCGACCTCGAGTCGCTGTCGGCCCCTGTGACGGCCAGTGGCAGCGTGTTCCGTTACCATCTGCTCGAGGTCCGCGAGAGCGCGGGCAGCGAACCCGCCGTGGCCGCGCGCATGTCGGACTACTACCGGCGCGTGAATGCACACAACCGTGAGGCCTTTCAGGACCGCACGCCAGCGCCGGCGCCCGCGGGCACGGCGCACTATGTCGGCGCGGCGACCTGCTCGCACTGCCACAACCAGGCGGACACGTTCTGGCACTCCACTCCGCACGCGGGCGCCTATCAGACGCTCAGCACGCAATTCAAAGAGTTCAACCTCGACTGCGTGGCTTGCCACGTGACGGGCTACAACCGCCCCGGCGGTTCCACCGTCACGCACGTCGATACGCTGAAGGACGTGCAGTGCGAGGCGTGCCATGGGCCCGGCTCGCGTCACGCCGAGAACGGGGGGTCCACGGAATTCATCCGGCGCCGACCCGAGCCGAGCGTCTGCTCGGGCTGCCATCACACGCCGCATGTCGCCGACGACTGGAGCGTGGCGCTCGCCTGGCCGCGCATCGTGGGCCCCGGCCACGGCGCAAAATCGCTGCCGCCCGCGGGCAAGTAGCCCGGGGCAACGACACCCGCTCGTTGCCAGCGGCCAGCGGGCGCCACTCCGGCGCCCGGTCTGTCAGCGGCCCTATTCCTTGGCGGCCACGACGGCCGGGGCCACGAGCGGCTGCTGCGAGTAGAGGAACTCGGCCAGGCGCTGCACCTGATCGGCGCTGAGCTTGGTGCCGAACTTGGGCATCTTCGCGTTGTCGCCGAACAGATGCTTCTTGCCGGAGTCGCGGATCACGCTCGCGATCCACTCCGCGCTGCCACGCTTGGCGAGGTTCGGCGCACTGCCCTCTTTACCGGCCTGTACCTCGTGGCAGTCGCCACAGTTGAGCGGGTCGGAGAAGATCGCAGCGCCCTTCTGAGCCAGGGCCGCGTCCAGGTCCTTGGGGGGCGAAGCCGAGATGCTGAGGATGAACTCCACGACCGCCGCCAGTTGCTCGCTGCTCAGCTGGTCCGGTGGATAGGGCTCCATCTCGTCCTCGTGCTTGGTGCCGCCGAAGAAGCGCTTGTCCATCGGGTTGCGGACCAACGCGCTCAGCCACTGACGGCTATTGTAGTCGCTGAAATCGGGGGCCTCCGAGCCGCCGATGCCGTCCACGGAGTGGCAGTTCGAGCAAGTCTCCTTGAACAAGCGCTTGGCCGCGACCTGGGGATCGTTCTCGAACACCGCGTCACCGCCCTGGGGCAGCACGCCCTTCTTGGCCAGCTCGCGAGCGTACTCCGCCTCCTTCTTCGCGATGACCAGGCCCGCCTGGTACTTCTCGTTGTGCTTGTCCTCGTTCATCGCGACGCCGGTGAGCGCGACCACACCCGACATCAAGAGCCCGACCACTGCCAGGATGGGCAGGCGGTCCTTCCAGCGACGGCTCTCGGCCCTGTCCAGCCAGGGCAAGAGGACGAGGAAAGTGGCGGCAGCGCCCGGAATGATCGCAGTGGCGATGATCTGCAGCGAGCCGTGGAAGTACTTGAGCAGCTGGAAGAGGAAGAGGAAGTACCACTCGGGGCGCGCCACGAAGTTGCTCGCGGGCTGCGCTGGGGCGAACAGCTCCGAACCGTGGCTGTTGAAATTGACGATCACCAGAACGGCCGAGGTGATCGCCATCGCCACCAGGTCGATGAACAGCTGCTTGGGGAAGAACAGATCCTCTTTTCGATCGAGCTCCGCCTGTGGCAGCACCGGAGGCGTGACCCCATGCTTGCGAAACAGCGCGAGATGCGCGCCCAAGAGCGCGGCTAGCCCGACCGGCAGCACGAACACGTGCAGCGTGAAGAAGCGAGTAATGGTGAGGTTGCCGTACTGGCTGCCACCCTGGAGCAGGCGCTGCTGGACGTCACCGGCGGGCATGCTGCCCATGATGCTGGTCGCGACCTGCGTCGCCCAGTAGCCCTTCTGATCCCAGGGCAGCAGGTAGCCGGTGAGCGCAAAGCCGAGCACGAGGGCAGCCATGACCAGCCCCGTGATCCAGTTCAGCTCGCGGGGCGCCCGATACGCGCCCGCCAGCGTGACCTGCACGAAATGCAGCAGCGTCACAATCACCATCGCCGACGAGCCGTGGTGGTGCAGCCCGCGCAAGAACCAACCGGCGGTCACGTGATCGGTGATGTACGCGGTGCTCGCCCACGCATCCGTGGCGGACGGGCTGTAGTAGGTGGCGAGCAGGATGCCGAGCACCACCTGCTGCATGAACAGGAACATCAGCACGCTGCCAAACACGTAGCGCGGCCGAGCGCCCCCGGGGATCTTCTCGTCGGCGGCCTCGTGCCAGAGATGCTTGATGCTCGCGCGCTGGTCGAGCCAGTCGATAACCTTAGCCAGCATGTTGCTGCTCCCGGACTCCTACGACATCCATTTCAGATATCGTCTTCAAACCATCATCAGTCGAAAAAGACACTGGCCTGGCCGGACAGGGCCTCGTTCCCGGAGGCCTCGCTCCAACGAGGCCTGCGCGAGCGAGGTCGTGTAGACAGGCGTAGTTCAGACGGGCTTCCTCTGAGCGGGCTCACTCTCCAAAGGCTCACTGCGAACCGAGCCCTTGCTCAGACGACGAGCTTTTCGTGCACACCTTGCTTGAAATGTAGGTAGCGGATCGCCAGGACGCCACCCTCATCTTTCACTTCCAGCTCGTCCATCGAGCGCGGTGCGGGGCCGTCTTCAATCTTGCCGTCCAGGCCGAACGCGGAGCGATGGCACGGACACTTGAACTTGTGCTCCGCGGCCTCGTAGTCCACGGCACAGCCGAGGTGGGGGCAGACCGAGCTGTACGCCACCAGCTTGGCGCCCGTCTTCACGACCCAGGCGGACCCGATCTTGACCTGCTCGATGCGGTTCCAGGCGTCGATCTTGTCCGCGAGCAAGTCCACCTTGACCGGCTCCCCTTCCTTGAAGCGGTCGACGCGCGCGGCCGGGATGAACCCCGCGCTGCCCGTCGTGGTGTCATGGCTGAGCGGGAACGCGAGGAACGCGATGGCGGGGCCTGCAGTGACTGCAGCCACGCCTGCGCCAAGACCGTGAACCCCCAACTTCAGAAACAGGCGACGCCCTTCGTCGTCGACCGGTTGGCCCTTGTCTTTCGGCATCGCGCGGGAGTCTAGGCAGGCGCTTCGGAGACGTGCAAGGACTTTCTGAGCGCGCTTCGCGCCTGCGCGAAGCAGGAGACGTAACGCGTTTCGAAACCATCGCCGAGCATCAGGCTGCGCCGCGTGCACAGCTGCCGCGCGCAGATGTTGCGAGCGCGCGACGCTGGTGTGACTCCCTACCCGAGGCGCGCGTGCCGGGGCTCTCGGTGCGAGCAGCGCGTTACATCGAGAAACGCGCGCGCGGGTGCGGCGCGCGCACGCAGCACCGCCAACAAGCTGCGCGCTGGGCTGACCGCTGGCCTGTGTCGGACGCGATGAGACGCCGACGAGCACCTGGTGTTGCATCGCTGTTGCACGCAAACCCGATCGCGACGGCGCGCACATGGCGTCAGCAGCGAGGCGGCGCGTCGCTCGTAGCACACGGCGCTCCTACATCGACACACCAAAAAGCACACCGCACGACGCTGCGTCGCAGCCAGACCTGCTTCGTTTCGTCCGAGCTCACGCTGTTGAAAAAAGGGCCAAAAATCCCGCTCGCCCGTGCGCTGCGAAAGTTACAGCCCTGCTCGCGAGCACGTCACCGGCAACGTTACCATATCGCGTGTGCATAAAAATCTCTGGCGAGGTTGCGTTCGCTCAACCACACGCATCCTGACACCCGGAGCACGTCGGCACACCGCAGCTCAATGGGAATCAAATCTTCATTGCACGGATTGATGTAGCGAGCAGCAAGCGCAGTGACACGGCAGCTACACAGCTGCTCGCGAATAGAACGCTTGCCCGAATTATCCGCGTTTTTTCGGCAATCTTTCAGCAATCAAAACGAGCAATGCGCTGACGCTCACTTGGTTGTCTGCTATCTTGAACATCCCTTAGCGAGCTTCTCAACGAGCTTCACGGTCCGTTCTCCTCGAGCTGAGTCTGCTTTTCTCGAGGTCAAGTTGATCTGATCACCCTGTGATCACCGTGTTGATTCCCCTGTTTGATCCCCGTTGATCCCGCCGTCGATCCCCCCGTGCGTGACCCCTTCGAGCCCGGTGTCACCACTCGTGGAGGTCAGAGTTTTTCGAGATCGAGTCAGCACCCGAGCCCGAAGGAGCCCCCGATGTCAGCACCCGAGTCTTCCCCCGTACACTCCACCCAGAACCGCACCGACGCCTCGATCCGGAGCGGATCGCTAGGAGCCTGGTTTCAGCGGCTGCCCGGCGCGCTACTACCCGGAGCGTTGCGGCCGGGCCCGGCACTCGGCTACGACATGATGCGCGCGTATCTCGGCATCGGCCTGTTCGTGCGCGGCGTGCTGTTCGTCACGGAGCCGGAGCTGTTGCTCGGCTACCTGCAAGACGTTCACAGCTGGTTCCTGCCGTACGCGCTGGTTCACTTCGTCGCCGTCGCCCATATCTGCGGTGGGCTGATGCTTGCGGCGGGGCTGCTCACGCGGTTGGCTGCGGCAATTCAATTGCCCATTCTGGTGGGCGCCGTGTTTCTCGTGCACTCGAGCGGCGGTCTATTGAATCCGGGGCAATCGCTCGAGTTCTCGGCCCTCGTGCTGGCCTTGCTGGTCGTCTACTTCGTGTTCGGTTCCGGGGAGCTCTCGGTCGACCGAGTGCTGCGTGAGGCGGAGACCCGGACCGCACGCGAGGTAGCGACCCCCAGTCTGATCCCGGAGATGCCGCTGCGCAGCCACCAGGCCCTCCTGGCGCGCGCCGCCAACCCCAAGAGCTGACGCCCCCGACGGAGATCGCGGCAGCTCAGCGCTGCGCGCACCCGGGCCCGGCCCTCGCGAGAGCTGCCGGGCCCAGCTTTTTTGTCGACAATCCGGCGAGACGTCGAGTCGCCCTGGTGTGCGAGCGAGGGCGACGGCCCCGCGCACAACCGCACCTCCCAGCGGCCAAGGGCCAAGGGTGTGGCAGGCAGGGCGCTGACTCCATCAGCCGCAGCGCCTCACTCGAGATCGTGCCGAAGGAACGCACCCTGCCGGTAGCTCGCGATGTAGATCAGCGCGAACGCGATGTAGGTGGCGAACACTGCGGCCCAGAGCGAGGGCGCGTCCCAACGCATGACATAAGCCGCGGCACACAGGGGTATCTGCACGAAGGCGATCACGAGGGCATCCAGGCGCAGACTCTGGCGCGTGGCTCCGGCTCCTTGAATGGCCGAGCCGAGCACGATGCCTATGCCCAGACCCACGTAGCCCGGCGCCACGATGCCGAGGTACTGCATCGAGTCTTCGACCACGCTCGGCGTGGCGTCGAACAGCATCACGAATTGCCGTCCCCACACCCAGCAGGCGGAGGCGAACGCCGCCATCATGATCGCGTTGTACAGCGTCGCGTACCAACCGCTCTGCTTCGCGCGCGAATTTTGCACGGCGCCCAGGTTCTGGCCAACGAAGGTCTGCGCCGCACTGCCCCAGCCGAGCCCCACGTACAGCGCCATCGTCTCGAGCCGCAGCACCAGCCCGAGCGCCGTGGACATCGACTGATCCTCGGCCGTCGTGTACAGCCGCTGCGCGACCGCGACCACCACGAAGATCGCGAACACGCGCACCACCAGCTGCGAGCTCGTGGGCCAACCGATGTTCCAGATGCGGCGCATCTGCACCCAGTTCGGCAGCAAACGATCCTCGGCGCCAAACAACCCGAAGCGGTGAAAAGAGATGTAGAAGATGGGAATCAGACCGAAGCAGCGGGCGATCACCGTGGCCCAGGCGGCGCCCACGAGCTCCATGCGGGGCAAGTGCAGGGCCGCGGCCAGCGGCGGACCCCAGGAAAAGATCGCAGGCGCGGGCCCGGGCCCATACACGAATAGCACCGCCAGCGCGAGGTTGGCCAGGTTGGCGATCACGAGCAGCACGATGGGTGTCTTGCTGCTACCGAGCGCGCGCTGGATCGAGATCAGGTGCAAGAGCAGAAAGATCGTGAAGCTCCCGCCCATCATCACCCGCAGGAACTGTGTGCCCACGCGCGCGACTTCGCCCTTTGCGCCCGCCAGGCCCACCATCAGCGCCTCGGCGCCGAAGATCCCGATGCTGGATACGATGGCGCTGACGCCCACCAAGAGCAGCACGGATTGCCAGGCGATACGGCGCACGCCGTCCATGTCGCCCTCGCCCTGCTTGCGGCTGATCATCGCGCTGGTCGCGATCGAGAGCCCGTAGCTGAGAATGGTGCCAACGGCTCCGATCAAGTCAGCCACGCCGATCGCGCCGAGCGCGGCGCTCGCCTTGCTGCCGCCCAGCCCCGAGATGATATACGCGTCCACCAGGTTGAAGCTGGTCTGCAGCCCCATGCCAACCGCGAGCGGCACGCCAAAGCGTGCGACCTCGAGCGCCAGCGGCCCGGACAGGATGCGCTGGCTCGCTGGACCCACGCGAGCCGCCAGCACCGAGGACGGCGAAGACGGCTGCGGCGGATCGGACTTGAGCGTCGGCCTCATGAAGCGCGAGGCCTCGGGAAGCTGGCCCGGATCGGCCGGGTCCTCAGCGCTTGGCCGCATGGAACACGGCCCTCATGCCACACCGGCATCATGAAACGACATCTCGTGCGCGCTCGAAGCAGTCGTCGTGGATGCGCAGCACCCGCCGTCGCGGCGCGCTCTGCTCGACCCAGCCAGCGGTGCGCTCGTCGTGGTAGCCGCTCACGCCGAGTGCCTGCGAGTCTACGCCGTCGTAGAAACGCGCGATCCGCCCCATGAGCAACTCGCGCATGTACTTGCCGATCAGCGAGGCCAGCATCACGAGCACGTCGCGCGCGTCTGCATCCTGCACGAAATGCACCTCGCCCAGGCCAGGAAAGTAGTAGGCGCTGCGCTGCCGACTCACCTGCAACGTGGCGTGCAGGCGGCCGGAGAGGGGACCGAAGAACCGATCGTACTCGGTCATGCCCCCCACCTTGCCACAAGTGGCCAACAGGTCGCCTGGGCTTTGCTCCCGCAGCCCGAGCAACAGGCCCTCCATGGCGTGCAGATCGCTGACGAAGCGATTCTTCCCTTGCAGCCGTCCCTGATTCAGGCGTCGAGTACACACGCTCGCCACCTGCACGCGCTGCACGTCGACGCCTCGTTCGCGCAGCTTTGCCAGGTGCCTGGTCACCCGTGCCAAGAGCTCGTCGCCGGCGTTGAAGCGCTCGCCATCTATGCCCCAGCACTGGCTCTCGATGTGGCGGGGGCAATCGCGGCGCAAGCTGCTCGGCCCCTCCAGCGAAAGGTGCTCGAACAGCGCCTGCGGATCGCTCCAGCGGTCGCCCGTGAGCACTCTCGCCCAGGCCTCCCCCAGTGTGAAGTTGGCGTGGCTCACCAGGCGCTTGGAGTCGTCGAGATCCTTGCTCAGCTTGCCGCGGGGGCGCCGCCCAACCCAGCGCTGCCCGGCAGGGGTGACGCGCGCCAAGACGCCCGTGACGACCAGCGGCCCGATGCGCGCGCCGAGGCCGTTCTCGTCGATGCCGACCCGACAGGATGTCTCACCACCTGGCATTGCGGGCCATCTCGAGGGCACGCGCTTCAAACCACTGCCCCGCCGCCGGCCCTCCCTTGCACTCGCCGTCCGACTCACCCGGGCGTTTGAGCCAGAGGAAGGCGTCCAGCGCGGGATCGCCCGTGTCGGTCGTGGGTGCACGGCCAAGCGCCCTGCCCTCCGGATTGCACCAGTCCTGTGCATCGCCCGCTGGCGCCGGCCCGTTGCCGTTCCGGCTCGAATCGATGACGAAGTGGCTCTCCAGCTGCAGCGCCGCAATCAGGTCCTTGCCGAATTGGATCAGCTCGGCATCGGCGCGATAGTTCGAAGTGTTGAGCGCGAAGCCACGCGCGTCGCTGATACCCGCCCGCTTCAAGCGCTCGGCCATCGCAGCTGCCGGCACCCAGCCAGAGTGGCCCGCGTCGATGTAGACCGCGGTGCCCGGCTGCGCCTTCAACGTCAACACAGCCTGATGGATCAGCTCCAGCCGTCTGTCTTGATCCGCTGGGGAGAGGCAGTTCGTGAGCAATCCGAGGGCGTCAGGCTCGAGCACGACGACAGCGCGGCGTTGGCCGATGCCCGCCGCAAAGCCCTTCATCCACTCCAGATAGGCGCCCGCGTCGCCGGCACCACCCGCCGAGTACTGACCGCAGTCCCGGTCAGGCACATTGTAGGCGACCAGGACCGCGAGCGCTCGCGCGCGCTCGGCAGCATTCACGTAGTTCGCGACCACCGTCTTGATGTCGCCGCTCCAGCCGCCATACCAGCTCGCCTGGGGCTGCGCGGCGATCTTGGCGATCAGAGCGGCGTTTGCGGGATCGCTTTTCTCGAGCCGCCGCTGAGCGTTCTCTGCATTGGAGTAAGGGGCCCGGTACAGCGGGATGCCGGCAAATGGATTGCCACCCGGGACGACGGGACCAGCGCTGAGCGCCGGGGTACTGCCTGCAGACGGATGATGGGCACAGGCAGCGGAGCAAAGCAGGCCGGCCAAACCCAGACCAAGGGTCCCGAGGCCGACCTCGTATCGACGCCGGCGGCCTCGTATGCGCATGGCGCTCTCAGATAGCCCAGGCCTCCGGGACTTGTAAAGCTTCGCGGCCGATCAGTCGCAGCCGATCAGGCCGTGTTCCGCGGCACAACTCATGGCCGCGAGCAGGCTGAGTCCACGGCTTCGAGCGTCGGCAGACCGAGCTCGCGTGCTGAGCGGTGCTCGAAGCAGGTGGCGGGTGCTCCAGCACACCGATCCGCCAGCAGCTGAGAGTCGACGAAACCGACGCGCGTGCCGTCGTTGCCGAGATCCGCGTCGTGCGCGAGGTCCCAAGGAGTGGTTGGCCTCGCGGTCCCAGAGCGCGGCGCCCCACGCCGTGATGGCGATTGCCCGAAGTGCTGCTCCCGAGGAAGCGCGTCGGCGGAAACGCGGCGCTCAGGCGAGAGCGGTCACCAGGGCGCGCACCGGCCGATTCACGGCCCGCGCGAAGGCCCTGCCTTCGGCAGCCGGCACCGCTGTACCCTCATGTAATCTCCTAGCGAGAGCGTGGGCGCTGCGCGACGCTCGGAGAACGCTGGGGCGGAACGAAACTCGAGAACTTTCCACCGGCTATTTGGCCGATGTGGATCCCTGCGTGCGCGGCCCGGCGTGCGCCGGGCGGGTGCGATTGCCTCCCTCCCGCCGACATGCCGTAGAGTAGTCGGTTGCAATGACAGGCATCGCCGAAGAGCAACGTGACGTGCAATCCCCCCGGCGCAGCCACGCGGCTCGCGTCAGCGCCGGCGAGCTCGATGCCGTGACGGCGCTCGAGCGCGAGTTGCGCGCGCGCCGCAAGGGTCGCTACGGCAAGCTGGTCGCGGGGGTCGCGCTGCTGCTGGCGATCGCGGGCGGCGGCTTTGTCTGGCATGGCGACCGCAAGCCGAATGCCGCGCCCCGCTTCGTGACACAGCCCATCGAAGTGCGGGACATCTCCGAGACGGTGGAGTCGAGCGGCAAGCTGCGACCGCTCACCGAAGTGAAGGTCGGCACGCAGGTGTCGGGGCGCGTCGTGCGCGTGCTCGTGGACTTCAACCGTACCGTGAAGAAAGGCGATCTGCTGGCGGAGATCGACCCGAGCCTGTTCGGAGCCCAGGTCAGCCAGGTCGGCGGTCAATTTCGCGCCGCCCAGGCCCAGCTGGAGCGGGCGCGCGCCAACGAGGCCTCGGCCCGCTTGAACCTCGAACGTACGAAGAGCCTGCACGCAGAGTCGATTGCCTCGCAATCCGATCTCGACCAAATGCTCAACTTGCTGCGCGTCGCTTCTGCCGACGTCCTCGCCCAGACCGCGCAGATGGAGGGGCTGGCGGCTCAGCTCGAGAGCGCCCACACCACGCTCGCGTACACCAAGATCTACTCCCCCATCGACGGCATCGTGATCGATCGCGCCGTCGATCCTGGGCAGACGGTGGCGTCCAGCTTCTCGGCGCCGGTGCTGTTCGTGATCGCTCAGGATCTGTCGGCGATGCAGGTGCTGGCGGACATCGACGAGGCCGACGTGGGCAAG
>Ga0068861_100001762_pt1 | contig 13906 bp, 13 predicted proteins | sample KBSSwiS42_FD_66593 | JGI IMG/M metagenome (GOLD analysis project Ga0068861, IMG submission 66593) | Switchgrass rhizosphere microbial communities from Kellogg Biological Station, Michigan, USA - KBS Switchgrass S4-2 | ecosystem: Host-associated > Plants > Roots > Rhizosphere > Soil ...
GAATCTCGCCTCGCTGGCGTTCATGGTGCCGCTCGGCGTGTCGTCGGCCGCGGCCGTCATCGTCGGGCACGCGGTCGGCCGCGGCGACCCCGAGGGAGTGCGGCGCTCGACGGTCGCGTCGCTCGCGGTCGGCGCCGGTTTCATGCTGTGCACGGGCGCGCTGTTCACGTTCGCGCCTGCGCCGCTCGCGGCGCTCTATACGCGCGACGCCGCCGTGCTCGCGCTCGCGGCTTTGCTGTTGCCGCTCGCCGGCTTGTTCCAGGTATTCGACGGCCTCCAGGTCGTCGCGATCGGCTTGTTGCGCGGCCTCGGCGACACGCGCATGCCGATGATCGTCAACGTCATCGGCTTCTGGTGCATCGGCATGCCGGTGAGCCTGTGGCTCGGATTCGGGCTCGGCTACGGGGCCGTCGGCCTCTGGTGGGGCCTCGTCGTGGGGCTCGTCGTCGTCGCGCTGTTTCTCATCGTCCGCGTGCGTCAGCGCGAGCAGCACGGGCTCGAGCGTATCATCATCGATGAGCACGCGAAGGCCGTCATGCGCTCGGAGCCCGTCGCCGACTGACGGCGGAGCACGCACGGCGATCGCCGTCGACGTGCGCCGCAGTGGAATACGGAGGTCGAGCCATGCGCCTGCTCATGCTGTTCGGGTTTCTCGTTTGCGCCGTTTCACACGCACAAGCACCGGAGCCGTTGAAGCAGATCGCGACGGTCGCGCTCCCGAACGTCGCGGGCCGCATCGATCATCTCGGCTTCGATGCGCAGCATCAGCGCCTGTTCGTCGCCGCGTTGGGCAACGACACCGTCGAAGTTCTCGACGCTGCCAACAACACGCATCTGAAGTCATTGCCGGGTTTCCACGAGCCTCAAGGCGTCGCCATCGCGCCGGATTTCGGGGCCGTGGCGATTGCCAACGGAGACACGGGCACGCTGCAGCTTCTGGACGCGGAGACGTTTGCGACGCGGTGGACGAGCGACGTCGGCGATGACGCCGACAACGTGCGTTACGACGCCGCGGCGAAGCAGCTCTATGTCGCCGCCGAGGGGGGTCTGTATCGCGTCGATCCCGCGTCGGGCAAGGTCGCGAAGCAGATCCCAATCGACGGCCACCCGGAGTCGTTTCAACTCGAGGCGAGCGGCGAGCGCATCTTCGCGAATCTCCCCGGCGTTCTCTCGTCCCAGGTCGTAGTCGGCGACCGAGAGACCAAGGCAGTCGTCGCGCGATGGTCGTCTCTCGGCTGCCGCTCCAACTATCCGATGGCGCTCGACGAGATGACGATGCGTGTATTCGTCGGCTGCCGTTTGCCGGCACGTCTGGTCATGCTCGACGGTCGCTCGGGCGGCGTGACGACGGCCGCGGACGTAGTCGGAGACACCGACGATCTGTTCTTCGACGCAGCGCGGCAGCGAGTCTATGTGATCGGTGGTGAAGGCTTCGTCGACGTCTTCCAGCGGCGCGGCGATGCCCTCGAGAGGGCCGCGCGAGTCGCCACTCGAGCCGGTGCTCGCACGGGCTCGTGGGTCGCGGCAACGAGCACGCTCTACGTCGCAGTGCCGGCGCGAGACGGCCAAAGCGCCGAGGTGCGTGTTCTCGAGGCTCGATGATCGTCGCGGTCGAGGCGAGGGTCACGCTTCGACTCGTTCTTCCGGAGGCCGGAGCCTACGAAAGGCCGCGAATAGCATGAGGTCGTAGGCGATCTTGAGCCCGCCGCAGATCAGCAGTGGCCAAATCTGCAAGCCCGCCGCGAACAGGAAGCCCGCAATGGCCGGGCTCGCGGCGGCGGCGAGGCTGCGCGGCACCGCTGTGGCGCTCGCGGCCGCGGGCCGCTCGGCCTCGCTCACGACGGCCATCACGTACGACGAGCGCGCCGGCACGTCCATCTGCCCGAGCATGGCGCGGACGATCAGAAGCGCAACGGTCAGCTCGAGCGTCGGCGCAAACGCCGCGAGGATCAGGCACACGCTGGCCGGAATGTGCGTGAACACCATCGTATTCACGAGCCCTATGCGCGATCCGAGCCAGGCGGCGGCCGGGAACGAGAATGCGGCGAACAGGCCCATCCAGAAGAAGATTGCGCTCGCGGCCGCGAGCGACAGGTCGAAACGCTCGAACAGCCAGAGCGCGAGCAGCGACTGCACGACGAACCCTCCGGCGAACGCGTCGATGCTGAACAGTGCAGCGAGCTTGAGGACGATGGAGCGCGACGCCGCGAGCGGCGCACGCGAGCTGCCGGCGCGCTCACTCGGTTGGCGAGGAATGCCCCGATACACGACCGCGCTGAAGAGCCCGAGCGTCGCGTAGGCAACGAACATGAGCTTGAAGGAGACGGCGGTGTCGACGCCGAGTGTCGCGAGCCACTCGGGCGCGGCGGCCGCGAGCGAGCCGCACGCCGCGGCGAGCGCTCCCACGAAGCTGTAGTGCGCGAACGCTCGCGTGCGGGCGCGAGGCGCGACCTCGAGCGACAGCAACGTATGCTCGAGCGGCACGAAAACGTTCGCCGAGCCGGCCGATGGATTGATCGTGCCGACCAGCGCGACGACGGCCAGCAGCCAGAATTCATCCGCGACGGCGTAGCCGATGCCGCTCGCCGTCATGAGCAACGACGCGGCGAGCAGCAGCGTTCGAAGGTCGTAACGCGTGCCGACGGCGCCAATGAGCAGCGTCAGGACCGCCGAGCCGAGCAGCGCCGTCGTTGCGATGACGCCGACCTCGAAGGCAGTGTGGCCCAGGCTCGTGAGATAGACCGGAAGCAGCACGGCGACGAAGCCGTCGCCGAAGTCGCGGAGCGCGCGAGCGATCAAGATCCTGCGTGCGACGCGTGCCGGTGGCGAGCCGCCCGCAGTCGAACGGCCAACGGAAAGACGATCTTCGCGCATAGGGCACCGCCAACGACGTGTTGCGCAGCGCTTGGACGGAAGACCGTCTTCGAGGATCGGGGCGCCCGCGTGAAGCCCCGGCTCGCCGATGCTACCGAAGCGCCGGAGCATCTGTCGACTGCGTCAGTGCGGATCGATAGGCGTGCCCCGCGGCGGGCGTAGACTACGAACTCAATTGCTCGCGAGGCCCGGCATGAGAAGAGAGACAGCCATCGTTGCGGCTGCTGGCTTAGCTGTCGTCGTCGGCGCACGTTCGCAGCCGCTCTACACCGACGTCACCGCGACGCACCTTCCGGCCGGCATCGCGGGGGCATGCATGAATGCCGACGCCGGCGATGCCGACGGCGACGGGGATCTCGATCTCGCGCTCGCGATGGAGTACGAGCCGAAGATACTGCTGGAGAACGACGGTAAGGGGCGTTTCCGCAATGCGGCATCGCAGCTGCCGCGGACGGTGCACGACAGCGAGGACGTTTCCTTCGCCGACTTCGACGGAGATGGCGATCTCGACCTCGTGTTCGTCAGCGAGGACGACCGTAAAGATGAGCTCTACTTGAACGACGGCCATGGGCGGTTCAGCGACGTCAGCGACAGGCTGACGCCCGACGACGTCACGAACGGCTCCGTCGTATTCGACTTGAACGGCGACGGTGCGCCCGACGTCTTGACCGGCAACATCGGCGTCGATCGCGCGCTCATCAACGACGGCAGGGGCCGGTTTCGCGACGAGACGGCGACGCGCTGGGCACAGGGGTCCTCCGAGTCGCGCACGCAGGAGCTCGAGGCGTTCGACGCGGACGGCGACGGAGACCTCGACGTCGCCGTCGCGAACGAAGGGCAGAACCAGCTCTACCGGAACGACAATGGCGTGCTCGTCGACGTGACGGCAACGCACCTGCCCCGCGAGAACGACGAGTCGCGCGAGATCCGCGCTGCGGACTTCGACGGAGACGGCGATCTCGACCTCGTCGTCGGCAACGTGCGGTTCGTGCTCGACGAGCCGGAGATCGACACGTTGTTGCTCAACGACGGCAAAGGCGCGTTCACGCCGGCTCCGGCCGGCTCTTTGCCGGCATCCGGCGACGCGAGCAACTTCATGATCCAGGCCGTCGACTTGGATGGTGACGCCGACGTCGACGTCATCGCGCCCAACACCGTGTTCGAGCGCGCGGCCGGCACCTATCGCGTGTTGCTCAACGACGGCAACGCGCGTTTTTCGGTCGCCGCGCCGGGCGCCGTGCTGCCGGTTTCGGCCGACGGCAACGGCTTCGCCGTCGAGGTTGCCGACTTCGACGGCGACGGTCACGCGGATCTGTTTTTCTGCAACCGCGCCTCGTACGGCGACGACCCGGAAAGGTCGGGCGGCGTTCAGCGCTTGCTGCTCAACCGCGCGCGTTAGCGCATCATTGTGTCGTGTCCACCAACCTCGAGCATCAACGCACTCTCGACGCGACGCTGCGCGCCGTGGTCGCACTGCTCGACAAGCAGGCGCTCGTCCATCAGCTCGTCGCGCGCACGGATACGCGCAAGCAGGCGCTCGTGCAGTCGCTCATCGAGCGGCAGCACGCCGTAGAGCTCGAAAAGAAGCTGAACTCGCTGCATCCGGCCGACGCGGCGTTCGTGCTCGAGAGCTTGCAGCAGCAGCAGCGCATGACGGCGTGGCAGCTCATCGCGCGCGAGCGGCGCGGCGCCGTGCTGCTCGAGCTCGCCGAATCCGTGCGCGCCTCGCTCGTGACGCTGCTCGACGAGCCCGAGCTCATCTCGCTCGGCCGGCAGATGGATGCCGAGGACTTCGCCGACCTCGTCCAGGATTTGCCGCAAGAGCGCGTCGAAAACGTGCTTGCGCAGCTCGGCTCCGAGGAGCGCGCGGAGGTTCAGTCAGTATTGTCGTTCCCCGAGGGCAGCGTCGGGGCGTTGATGCAGCTCGATGCCGTCACGGTGCGCGCCGAGCTCACGCTCGAGGAGGCGATCGCTTCGCTGCGCCGCCGCGGTAGCGTGCCGTTACAGTTGACGTCGCTGCCCGTCGTCGACCGCAACAACGTGCTGCAAGGCACGCTGCCGATCGATCAGCTGCTCGTTCGCGACGGCGCCATGCGCGTCGGCGACGTGATGGACGCCGAGCCGAAATATTTCGTGACGAGCGATCGCGAGGCGCAGGCCGCGGAAGCGTTCGAGCGCTACGACTTGATTGCCGCGCCCGTCGTGAACCTGCACAAGCAGGTCGTCGGAATGTTGACCGTCGACAAGGTGCTCGAGCAGGTCAAGCAGGACTCGTTCAAGCAATCGTTGAGCCAGGTCGGCTTGAGCGAGGACGAGGACCTGTTCGCGCCGATCTGGCAGAGCGGCCGCAAGCGCCTCGCGTGGCTCGGGCTGAACTTGCTGACGGCGTTCGTCGCGTCGCGCGTGGTCGGCCGGTTCGAGGGCTCGATCGCGCAGCTCACGGCGCTCGCGGCGCTGATGCCGATCGTCGCGAGCATCGGCGGCAATACGGGCAATCAGACGGTGGCACTCGTGATCCGCGGATTGGCCCTGTCGCAGTTGAACGTCCGCAACGTGCTGTTCCTGCTGCGCAAGGAGCTCACGATCGGCGCGATCAACGGGGCGCTGTGGGGCGTCGTGATGGCCGCGGCGACGCTGTTGCTCTATCGGTCGCCGGGCTTGGCCGCCGTCATGGCGAGCGCGATGGTGCTGAACATCCTGCTCGCGTCGGCCGTCGGTGTGCTGTGCCCGATGCTCTTGCAGCGCATGGGCCGCGATCCCGTCATGGGCAGCAGCATCCTGCTGACGGCCGTCACCGACAGCATGGGCTTCTTCATCTTCCTCGCGATGGCTTCGATTCTGCTGCTGTAGCTACGACGGCATCAGCACGCCGGAGCCGCCGGCGGACTTCGGCAGGTCCTTGTGCTTCGGCAGCGAGTCGACGATGCGCAACACGGCTTCCTGATAATGGATGTGCTCGCGCGGCTTGAACTCGAGCGCCGGCAGCACCGCCGCGAAGACGTCGATGAGCTTGATGGCCGGGTGCTCCGTCAGCAGGTGGCCGCCGCAGGACTTGCACCATTTGCGCACGCTGGCGGGAGTCTTGCTGTAGCTGCCGATGTTCTCGGCGCCCGCGGTGATCTTGACGGCGCCGGGGCGCCACAACGTGAAGGCGTTGACGGGACCCGCGGACCAGTGGCGACACGACTCGCAATGGCAATAGCCCATCGTGACGGGCTCGCCGGTCACGAGAAGCGAGACTGCGCCGCAAAAGCAGCTGCCTTTGTAGGTCTTCTCCATGCGGTCCCCGATCAGCGTGGCTCTTGGGTTTTGGCCGGGTCGCTACTATAGCCGACGCGCGCGCAAATGCTTGCGTCGTGCGCGGCCGCGCACCGTGCGCTTGGGGGAAAGCTCACGTTCTAGTTCGCGCCGGCTTCGACGAGCAGCGCGGCGACGTCGAGATTGCCGTAGCTGCGTGCCAGCGACAACGTCGTCGAGCCTTCCGCGTCGACGATGTTCAAGTCGGAGCCCGCTTCGACGAGCATCCGCGCGATCTCGAGATGGCCTTCGATGGCGGCGATCATCAATGCCGTTCGGCCATACAACCGCTCGCGCGCGTTGACGTCGGCATAGTTCGTGTCGAGGGCCGGGTTTGCCGGTGTGTCGTAGCCGGCGCCTTCGGCGACGCGAGCCGCCGCGCGCGCTTTGCCGAGTGCCTCGAGCGAGACGCCGTCGACACCGCCCGTCAGCAGCGCGCGGACGACGTCGGGGTTTCCGGCCTTCGCGGCCGTCATGAGGACCGTCTCGCCGGAGGCCGGCAGCGCCGCATTCGCGTCGGCGCCGGCCATGAGCAGCATGCGCGTCGCGACGCTGTCGCCGGCCCTGGCGGCGATGTAGAGCGCCGTCACGCCGTAGGAGTTCGCTTTCTTGACGTCTGCGCCCGCGGTGATGAGGAGCTGCGCGGTGTTCGGCATCTGGCCGTGCACGGCCCGCATCAGCGGAGTCGTGCCGTCGGGCTCGGGCTCGTTGGGGTCGACGCCGAGTGCCAGGAAGTTCTCGATGGCCGTGGCGTTACGAACGACGACGGCTTCGGCGAGCGTGGCGGGCTGGTATTGGCCTAGGCCGGGGGAGGGGGGCGGCGGTGCGGTGCCGCAGCCTGCCAGCGCGGCTACCGCGATCACGGCCAAACCCTCAAAGCACGACGACGGCCGCACCCGCATTCGTTCCCCGATTTGGCTACCGGAGGCAGCCTAAGCAGTGCCAATGATACGCGGGAAACCTGAACGCGGCCTGGCGTTTATGACTCAGGGATCGTAATAACTGACCGACCTCTCGGGCTTCGCGTAAGCCGTTGGATCGTCGATGGTTATGGCGCTTATTGCGACGGGGGCGACTGCGAAGGCGCGGCTGCCGGCTCGTTCTCGATCGAGGAGCCTGCGAACAGCTTCTTGCCGTCGGCGAGCACGACCGAGCTCGCGTTGCCGACGAGCGGATTGTTCTTGGCGCGGTGGCCCGTGACCGTGACGGTGTCGCCGATTTTCATCGAGTTGCGGTTCCAGCCGCGGCGCATGAGGCCGTTCGGGCTCGCGAGCTCGAAATCCCAGTTCACGATCTTGCCCTGGTCGTCCTTCGAGTCGATGTAGAACCGCGCGTGCGGGTTCATCCACTCGACCTTCGTGACGGTGCCCGTCACGGTGACCGGCAGCGCGCGATCGAACTCGGCGGCGAACGAGTGATGTGCCGAGGCGGAGGCGGTAAAGAGCAGCGCGCCCGCAGAGGCGACCGTGAGAATTGCAGCGCGTTTCATTCAGTGCTCCTTCGGAATCAGGGATCGTAGTGCTGCGAGGACTTTTCGTTCTCGTTGCAGATGAACTCGATGAGCTCTTGATCGACGGTGAGTTGCTGGCTGACGCGTACCGTGAACGGCTTCGTATAGGCCTTCGGGTCGTCGACGGTGATGTCGATCTCGAGGTGGCCGTAATCGGGACGGCGCCAGCGCTCGATGAGCTTGCCTTTCTCGGTCAGCGGACTGCCGTAGACGTCGAGCCAGCCGTCCTCGCGGAAGCCGACCGACTCCACGACGAGCGTGTCGCCCTCCCAGTGACCCACGGAGTAACCGTACCACCATGGCTGCAAGTTCTCGTCGACGACGGGCAGCGGTCGGCCGTCGGTGAAGATTTGCCGAAGCCCTTGGTTGCCTTCGTACATGATCACGATGAGGTCGGGCGTTTGAACGATCTTGCGCGGCTGCGGGTGGCCGTGCAGCTGCATGAAGCCCATCGGCAAGCAGTGCGCGTCGGGGTTGTCCTTCTGATTGTCGGCCATGCGCTGCGCGCGCAGCTTGCGCGCCCAGTCTTGAAACGGTGCGCCGCCTTCGATGTTCGCACCGATGTCGAAGAAGGTGGCGCGCGGCGGCGCGTTCGGATCGCGCGGCGGGCCTCCCGGCTCGATGCCGAGCTGGTTGCCGCTGCCGTCCGCCTGGTCTTGCAGCGAGCGCGACGGGCTCGCCTGACCGGGCGCCGGCGGAGGCGCGATCGAGCTCAAGTAGATCTCCCAGAGGCCGGAGAGATCCGGCTTGCCGTCGGCCGTTTTCGGCGCGGGCGCGTTGCGGTTCAACGTGCCGTCGGCGTTGCGCGGAACGTTCGCCGTCGGGTACGACGGCCATTGCGCGCTCGCGGGAGAAGCGGCAGCTGCCAACGCGATCACGAGCAGGGTCGTCTCGAGACGAATCGTCATTCAGTTTTCGCCATGGGTTCGATCGACGGCGTGAAAAATACCGTATTCGCCGGCTCCCTTAAAGCCAACCCGAGTTACCTTAAGAATCGTGGCCATGGGCGCATGAATGCAGAAAATGCTACGCTCCGAACCACGAGGCCGCACAGACGGTCGCGGTCGGGGGAGTTGCTCGTGCAGATCGATCCGCGTGACGTGATTTCGAAGTCGCCGATGTCGGCGATGCAAGTCCTCATCATCGCAATCACCGTCGGGCTGAACGGGTTGGATGGCTTCGACGTGCTCTCGATCAGCTATGCGTCGCCGGGAATCAGGGCCCAATGGGGCATCGACCAGGGCGTGCTCGGCCTCGTCCTCGTCGCCGAGCTCATCGGAATGGCGATCGGCTCGATCGTGCTCGGCGGCGTCGCAGACAAGATCGGCCGCAGGCCGTTGATGCTCGGCTGCCTCGTCGCGATGGCGGCCGGCATGTTCATGGTCACGACGGCCTCGAGTCTCGCCGTGCTGTCCGCGTGGCGCGTGCTCACGGGCTTGGGTATTGGCGGCATGCTCGCCGCGATCAACGCAGTCGCCGCCGAGTTCTCGAACGCCAAGAACAAGCACATGTGTGTCTCGATCATGTCGATCGGCTATCCCGCCGTCGGCGCCGTCGGCGGCGCGGTCGCGTCGTGGCTGCTGCGCGATCACACTTGGCACTACGTGTTCTACTTCGGCTTCCTGATGACGATCGTGTTCATCCCGATCGTCTACTTCATGATCCCCGAGTCCGTGCATTGGCTTGCCCGCAAGCAACCGGCCGGCGCGCTCGAGAAGATCAATCGAGCGATGCGCCACATCGGCAAGGCGACGATCGCGGCACTGCCGCACGTCTCCGAGGAGACGCGCAAGCGCTCGGTCTTGGATATCTTCCGGCCGGGGCTCATCGCGACGACGCTGATCTGCGCGGCCGCGTATTTCTTCCACATCACGACGTTCTATTACATCTTGAAGTGGGTGCCCACCATCGTCGTCCAATTTGGCTTCCAGCCCAGCTCGGCCGGCGGCGTCCTCACGTGGTATATGGCGGGCGGAGCTACGGGCGGAGCGGTGCTCGGTCTGCTCACGATGCGTTTCGGTCTGAAGGGTCTGACGATCTCCGTGCTCGTCCTGTCGACGGTCCTGGTCGCGATTTTCGGGCAGACGCCGCCCGACCTCGGCCAGCTCGGTCTGGTCTGCTTCTTCGCGGGCTTCTTCACGAACGCCGGCATTGTCGGGCTCTACGCGATCTTCGCCCACGCGTTCCCGACACACGTGCGCGCAACCGGCACGGGGTTCGCGATCGGCGTGGGCCGCGGCGGCTCGGTGCTCGCGCCTTCAGTCGCCGGGTTCCTATTCCAAGCGGGCTACGGCGTGCCTGCGATCTCGATCCTGATGTCGCTCGGCTCGCTCGTCGCGGCCGGCGTCTTGGTCTTCTTGAAGCTCACTCCGGACGTGCGCGACGAGCAGCCCGCGGAAGAGGGCGTCAGCGTGCCCTCGGGCCTTCGAAGTCGCGCCGCTTAAGCTTTTGCCTGGGATAAAAACTCTATGATCGACGCTATAGAAAATAGCGCGTACGCCATCTGGGTGCGCGAATCACCTTCGATTTGGGCCTTCACGACGATCTTGTCGCTGCACGCGATGGGACTCGCGATCATCGTCGGCATCAACACGATCATCGCGCTGCGGCTACTCGGCAACGTCCCGAGCATTCCGATCTACAGTCTACGCAAGCTCTATCCCTGGATGTACGTCGGCTTCACGATCAACGCGTTTTCCGGGTTGTCGCTGCTCGCCGCCAATCTCGACAACGACGTCCACAACTGGATGTTCTTGACGAAGCTGTCGCTGATTGCGTGCGCGATGATCAATCTCGAGCTGACGCGCGCCAAGGTCTTCGAGGATCCTCTCGTCGTCAACGGCACAGGGGTTCCCGCGTCCGCGAAGCGTTTCGCCATAGCGTCGCTCGTACTCTGGTCGCTCGCGATCGTCGCGGGGCGACTGTCCGAGTATCCGAGCTTCGTCGAAGCCTGGGTCGGCTTCTAGTTTTCAGGGAGAACGACACGTGGTAGACGCCATTGCGAATTTCTTGACGTCCGGTCCAATCGACGAATTCGTGGCCACACACGATTGGGCGTGGCCGCTCGGCGAGATTCTGCATTTCTTCGGCATGGCCCTGTTGATCGGCAGCGTCGGCTTGGTCGACGCGCGAATCCTCGGCATCGGCAAGGGGATACCGATCAAGTCGCTCGAGCGGTTCGTTGGGCTCGGCGTGATCGGCTTCGTCATCAACCTGCTGACGGGCATCATGTTCGTGGCCGGCAACCCGGTCGGCGGCCCGCAAGAGTACCTGACGAACCTCGCGCTACAGCTCAAGATGCTGTGCGTGCTGATCGCGGGTCTGAACCTGCTGGCGTTCTACGCGCTCGGCATCGCGAAGCAGGCTAACGCGGTCGAGCCCGGCGGCGACGCGCCGATGAGCGCCAAGGTCGTGGCCGTGATCTCGATCGTGATGTGGTTCGGCGTGATCTACTTCGGCCGCTTCATCATGTACAACGACACGCTGTTGTACGCGTGGGGGCTCTAGAGCCGGTGCCGACGCGCGGAGCGCCGCGTTAGCTGGTACGTCTACATCGTCCGGTGCGCCGATCGCACGCTCTACACGGGTGTCGCCAAGGACCTGCCGCAGCGCATCGCGGCGCACAACGACGGCCGCGGCGCGAAGTACACGCGGCAACGGCGGCCCGTGAAGCTCGTCTATTCGGAATCGGCGCTGGATCGCGGCGACGCGCTGCGGCGCGAGATTGAGATCAAGAGTCTGACGCGCGCGGCGAAGCGCGCGCTCTTCGCCAACGCTCGCGCTAGTTCCCTACGGACACGTACTTCCGGCCGTCGGGCAGGATGATCGCCTTCAAGAAATAGGCGTTCGGGTCGTCCTTGCGCGGAGCGCCGATCGCTTTGATCGGCTTGCCGGCGGCGACGTCCGCGGGATTCAGGCCCATGCGCACGATCATGTTCGCCGGCGCGCCTTCGACGAAGTTGATCGTCTTTTTCGTGCCGTCGGCGTTCGTGACCGTCAGCGTCATCGCCATGTGCGGGTTGCGCATCTTCAGCGTCTCGACGACGCCGTCGAACTCGATGTTCTGCGTCATGTCGTAGATCGCGAACGAATGATGCGCCACCGCGGGCAACGCAAATGCGGCGAGCGCCGCGACCAACAAACCGCTCAATCGTTTTTTCATGGCGTCAACCCTGCGGATCCGGGAACGCGTCCACGTCGGGCAGCGTCAGGCCGCGCTGGTTCAAGTAGTCGTCCCACAGCGTGTCCGTGCACGTGTACTCGAGTAGCTGCAAGTCGGGGCGGTGCCGCAAGTTCGCCGTAATCTTGATCGGCGTCTTGTAGATCCTGGGGTCGGTCAGCACGAGCTCGTTGACGACGAACTTCGTCTTCTGGCCTTCGACGTCGCGCTCTTCGAGGTGAATGCGTTCGACGACGTGCGCGTCGGACGACGTCGCTTGCCGCGTCATGTACGGATACGGCTTCAGGTTCGTCGTCTCGACGACGAGCGTGTCGCCTTCCCAGTGGGCGATCGAGTGCCCCATCGCGGACGGAAGCAACGGCGTCGGCGGCGAATGATCGGCCATGTAGATTTTCCGGTACATGCCGTAGCCTTCCCAGTAGATCGTCAGATCCTGCGGCCGTTGCTGGATCTCGACCGTGAAGGGCGCGCCCCAGACGGCGCGCGGCATGCCCGGCCACTGACAATAGCGGCCGGGGTCGTCGTCGAGCGTGAAGGCTTTCTCGTACTCGGCGGCGGCGGCCGCCGCGGCCGGCGTGTACTCGGGGCGCTGCGGGTCTTGCTGGCGACCGGCGGGGAAGTACAGTCCGCTGAAGTCGGGATGCTGCGGCGCGGCCGCGACCGCCGCGGCCTCCTGCGCGGCGAGGTCGCTCCCGCAGAGTGCTGTCAAAGCGGCCGCGAGCGCGGCGATCGATGCGGACTTCGGCATGAATCCCCCGTCTTGATTGCTACGCATCATAACCGTCTGCGGCACGAGCGCAGAAGGGTGGAGCTGCGGCTGCGCGAGCTTAACTTTTCGGAAGTCTCAAGGCTTCGGCAGCGCGAAGTCGATGTCGTGGCGTTTCAGCTCATCGGCCGTGAACGCCGCCCACTGATCGCGGGGGATCCACACGGCACGCAGCGCCTCCATGGCCTGCTCCGGCGGGACGTGCTCTTCGATGACGCGGTAGAGGAACGTGAAAGCCGATGCGCGCATGTTGAGCTGGCAGTGCACCAGAACCTTGCGGTCGCGAGCGCCGTTCATGACGGCGCTGAACATCTCGAAGTCCTCGTGCGTCGGCGTCTGCCAGTTCACCGGAATGTTGACGTAGGTCGGGCCGTCCTCGGCGACGAGCTTGCCCTCTTCGGGGACTGCGCCCTGGTTGTTCGGCGGCGCAAGGTTGACGACGAGCTCGAACCCTCGCTCGCCGAGCGTTGCGAGCGTGGCCGCGTCCGGTTGGCCGGCCGTGTGGATGCGCTCGGTGGCCGCGACGTAGTTGACGGCAAGCGGAGCATCGGCTTTGGCCGAGCTCGCGGCCTGACCGTAGGCGGTAGAAGACAGCGCGAGCAGCACGGCGAGTGACGCGAAACGAAGCGGAGCGAGGCTCATGGGCTTACCTTGCGTTCTGGGCTCGCGCGAATGCTAGCGCCGACGCGGCGCCGGGGCTACTTCTTGAGGCGCCAGCCCGTCGTCAGCATCCACCACGTCGTTGCGAGGCAGGCGAGCATGAAGCCGAGCGTCAGCCCCAAGCTGATGCCGACACGGACGTCGGCGATCTCGTAGAAGCTCCAGCGAAAGCCGCTGACGAGGTAGACGACCGGATTGAACAGCGTGACCGTCTGCCAGACGGGCGGCAGCATGCTGATCGAGTAGAAGCTGCCACCCAAGAACGTCAGCGGCGTGATCACGAGCAGCGGAACGACCTGCAGCTTCTCCCAGCTGTCGGCCCAGAGCCCGATGATGAAGCCGAACAAGCTGAACGTGGTCGCCGTGAGCACGAGGAACGTCACCATGACGAACGGATGCGCGATCTCGATGTGCACGAACAACGACGCCGTCGCGAGGATGATCATGCCCAGGATCACCGACTTCGTCGCAGCGGCGCCGACGTACCCCAGGATGACCTCGGCCGCCGAGACGGGCGCCGATAGCACTTCGTAGATCGTGCCCGTGAAGCGCGGGAAATAGATGCCGAACGAGGAGTTGCCGACGCTCTCCGTCAGCAGCGACAACATGATCAAGCCCG
>Ga0068861_100001764_pt1 | contig 13901 bp, 11 predicted proteins | sample KBSSwiS42_FD_66593 | JGI IMG/M metagenome (GOLD analysis project Ga0068861, IMG submission 66593) | Switchgrass rhizosphere microbial communities from Kellogg Biological Station, Michigan, USA - KBS Switchgrass S4-2 | ecosystem: Host-associated > Plants > Roots > Rhizosphere > Soil ...
TAATGACAAGAAAAGATCTTTTATTTTCAATGAACCGGTTTATAATGAAAAGCAATTGTTTTTTATCTGCACCAGTTATTGCTTCAAGATCTTTCAGCAGCACGGGTCGCCTGATCTTGCGTCCGTTCTCATCTATTGCAGTAAGAGCCTGGAATATTTTTTTGGTGAGGTTTAATTCGCCTTCACTCATTCCCTTCAACGCTTCATCAGCATGATTGGAAAGTGCTTTTTCAATGCCGCCTATTTTTTCGCTTTCATAATCCTTTAGATCCAATATGCCATTTTTATCTTCATTTACTTCATGATCCCATACTCGCATTAATACATGTTGTAATAATGGAAGTTCATCTTTAATCATTGCCACATCATTCAGCAATCGGGATGTCAGCACCGGGTCAATTTTTCCTCCATATAATTTTACCGGTCCTTCAATTGCATTTTTAACCTGTACCCTGTTCAGATTTGGTACCAGGTATTGGCTTTGATTCATTGCTTCAGGCAAGCCATAAAATTGTGCACAGTCGCCAATAAAATCACTGCGCATCGTGATCACGATATAAATTGGCAAACCTGTTTGCTGTGAAAGTTCAAGGATGATATTTACAAAATCAATTGCTTCATCTTTTTTTTCAATGTCTTTTTGATCCATCGAAAAACGAAACAACTCTTCAAACTGATCAACCAATAAAAAAAAGTTGGTATTAGCTTTTTCCCATATCGGCTTTAAAACATCTAGTACCGCATCTGCTCCTTCTTCTTTTATTTTTTCCACAAGATCAGCTGCTGCAGAAGTTTGGTGGGCAGAACGAAGTTCATTAAGTAAAGATTCAGCCAGGTTATACAAGGGACTTTGTCCCGGTTTCATAATAGCAATGACCCATTTGTCACGATCATCAACAAGGTAGCCGGCTTTTAATGACGGAATAAGCCCTGCCCGGATCAATGATGATTTACCACTGCCTGAACTTCCTACCACAGCAACAAAATGATACTGGTGCAAACGTTGCAGCAGCTGAAGTGTTTGCTCTTGTCTGCCAAAAAACAAAAGGCTTTCATCACTTTCAAAAGGTCTTAGCCCTACAAATGGATTTGATGTGTTAGCCATTGTTATATTGGCTTATTATTTAAATAGCTTAAGCAATCACTTTAATTAACTATTGCGACTGTTATCTATCACTGAAATGTTCAAAAATTTTTGCTTTAGTAATATTTCGTTAGGGTCTTTTTCCGGCGGGTACAGGTAAATGACAAATTCTTCAATGGGGTAATTATTTGTAATAATAAGTTGCAATGCGGCACTCATCCGCTCAAGTACCCAATCTTTCGACACCTGACCATATAAAAAGAATAGTTTGCTTACCTGGCGAATACGATCAGCAAGAATATTTATATTCTTTCTCGGATCATCCTCCTGCGGATTGATGAAGGGTTGAATATGCTTTTTTAAAAGATCTTTACTCAGGTCAAGTGCGTATAGTTGATCATTAAAATGAGTATCGATGAGTACAGATGTTTTTATTCCATTTACTGGTGCTGCCTGTTGCGCTTTCACCTGTTCTGCAAAGTCCGCTATTTGCTGGGCAAGCATGCTTTTATTTCCGCGGACAAATTCAAAGTTATTCCCGGTTTTTTTATCCTTTTCTAATCTCTCTAAAAAAAGCCTGTATAGTTTTTCTTCTTCTTCTATTGTTTCAAGATCCAGGTCAGATGGTAACCATACCAGTTGCGACCTGGCAAATTCTAATCCTACTTCTGCTTGCTTTTGTGGATATGATATATCCTGTTTATCTATTATTGGTTTGCCCGGATATTGATCAAATAAATGAACAGATAGTTTTGTTTGCTTCAATATTTTTTTCACTTCATTCTCATAAGGCTCAAGTTTATCCGGGGGCGGGATACCAGTTATTATCTTGTATCCTTTTTTTTCTAATTCGGTAACAGTTCTTTTACGTGTAGTTAGCAAACTGTCTGCAACCTCGCTCATATAAATAGTAAACTCGGAAACAGGCGGCAATGGTTCCTGCTCATTATTCGGAAAATCACAGATCAGTTTTATAATTGCATCCCTGAGATTCTGCAATTGGTTTCTGAATTCAAGCGAAGCTGTATCGATTGGATCTCCATAATCTCCCGGTTCTTTAGCATCATGAAAAGAAAACCCGCTTGTACCTTCCAATTGAGATGGCCACTCAGTAAACGGTATATTATATAATAGCACATTAAAAAGGCGGGACCGGTTTTGAACTGCTAAACCTGCTATCTCAGTTTTAGCTTTATTATAAAAAGTTTCAAGCTCCAGTTTACAATAACCTGAAGCCAGGTAACTCGGAGAAAGAAGAGAAATGATAATGGCGGATTGCTTGATGCCTTCTTCTATTGCAGGATCGAATTGTACACTGCCATCGAGCTTTTTGTTATCCCACCAGATTTTTAAAACACCAGATTTTCCAATTCTTCTGGTAAGCAATGTATCAAGGTCCTTATAAAACTTCTCAATCCAGCCAAGATTTTCCCACGAAGTTGGTGTGTTGTCAACATGAGCATAACTGATGAAGATATCATATGTATACCCCTTAATGTGTGCCATGGGAAGAAGGTTGATCTGGTGACGAATGGTTATTTAACCCTGTTCAAGTTATGAATATTTTTTACCTTAATCAATTTTATTGAATCGCCAGTTGATTGTAATAAACAAACTTTGTCATTAAATTCGTGGCAATCTGTCGTACTAATTTCTAATCCATGCAACGATTTTTCCCCGAACTTCGTTTTACTTCATAATGATGAACAAATTCTTACTTTATATATTAATATTAGGAGCCCCTGTCGTAACTGCCGCACAGAAATACGATAGCTGGGCTGTCTATCATAATCGCAAAGAGGTTTCCAAATTCGACAATAAAAAAGAAACGAATGACGAAAGAAAAGTTCTTCTTCTTAATCGCCTTTTAGAAGGACCGGGCTTCTTTATTATTGAATATACTCCTGCTGCTGAACAATCTGATTGGATCCGCACAATCGGCTTTTTCGATTCTTCCGGTAAATCAATAAGAGAATATAGTAACACTCTTTTCCTTAAGATCCATAATTCAGAGATGGCTGCTATTATGGAAAATCAACCCAAAGTAGAAGTATATAGTTGGGCTATACCAAAAGATCCGGCAGTTGCTGCAACTGTTCGTGTCCGTCGCATACTTTTGTGTACTTTGTATAAACGATGAGCCGCAAGATCATTTACATTATAAATCCCATTTCAGGTACAAGATCAAAAAGTAATCTCCGGGAAATTGTTGAATCAAAAACAAGAGAGAAAAAGATCTCTTATCAAATTTTCCCATCAGTTGCAAACGGTGATTATTCTTTCTTAAGTTCTGTGATCAATGAAGAAGAGATCACTGATATTGTTATTGCCGGGGGAGATGGAACTGTTAGCCAGGTTGTAGGAAGTTTGATGAATGAGAAGGTTGATTTTGGAATTATTCCTTGTGGCTCTGGAAATGGTTTAGCATTAGCGGCAAAAATTCCTACGCAACCGGAAAAGGCTCTTGATATCGTATTTACCGGTAAACCAAATTTGACAGATGGTTTTTTGGTGAATAAAACATTTGCCTGCATGCTATGCGGTGTTGGTTTTGATGGTAAAGTTGCGCATGAATTTTCAAAACAAGAAACAAGAGGTTTATCTACTTATGCAAAACTGGTAAGTAAAAATTTTTTTAGTGCCTCTCCTTATAATTTTTCAATTGAAAGCAATGGTTTGAATTTTGAAGCTGAAGCTTTTTTTATCAGCATCGCCAATAGCAACCAATTCGGAAACAATTTTACGATCGCACCTAAAGCTTTGCTTGCTGATGGTTTATTGGATATTGTTATTGCAAAAAAAACCGCAAAGCCATTGTTGCTTTTCAATCTCGTAAAACAAATTTTAACCGGCAAAGTACAGGATATAAAAAATTCATTGGACCATCCTGTTATTTATTTTCAAACTGATAAAATAAAGATTGAGAACCTTAATGAAGCCCCAATGCATATTGATGGCGATCCGGCAGAAGCTTCACAATGCATCGAGGTTCAAATAAAGAAAAAATGCTTCAGGCTTATTCAGCCGGTTTAGGAGGTAAAGGATCTTTTTTATTCAACATCGTCGCTACTTTATCAAAACTCTCCTTATTAAAAAGAAAATCCGGCGAGGTCATAATATTTTTTTTCTCTCTTTGAGTGAGATGAAAGTTCAATGCAGCTTTATCTTCTTTTCTTTCTGTAGCATACTGAAAGATTATTTTGGTGATCGGGTGTTCCGCATGTTGTGTATAATAACTCAACAGGTCATTTTGAAAATATTCCATTGTCTTGAACCAGTTATGTTGCAGCATCAGGAATGGTTTTGTCACATGATCACCGATATTTTCCGTTACGTAGGGATAATCCCAACCACCAGCGGGCCGATCTCTTAATTGAATGATCAGTACTCCCCTTGTGTTTTGTTTTAACCAATCTTTAAAAAATTCTAAGAACCTTAAAGCAGTTTCCTGTCCATAATTATCCCTTAATCCTGCATCCATTACATCTATTACCGGTTCCGATGGCAACCAAACATTCGGTAATACTATCGGGAATGTTGCATTCATTCTTAATGCTGTTAATATTCTAAGATTATATGGGTCTTGTTTTTCAAAAAAAGTAGTAAAGTCAATCACATCCGGATCCATTGGTGGGATCGACAAAGAATCGATGCGGCTTCGCATCATAAACCGTATCGGCTGTGTACTGATGATCATTTTTCTGCTATCTCTCGATACCACCGAATTATAAAAGATCAAAGGAATATTTGCATTGCTTTCTTCCGGCCTGTAATCTTTTAGTTGCTTATTTAAAAAACCATTTGTGTTCTGATCCAATTTTGATTCAAAGGAATATGCCCTGTCTTTTACATATACATAAGGACCCACTTCAAATTTCAATGATGGTGAAATAAGATCTCTTGCAACAAATGAAGAGAATAAAGGATTCAGCAGATCACTTGAAATATCATTGATGTATTTTTTGTTTTGCAAATGAACATCTTCGCCTTTTTGTTTTCTTAAGTATAATTCACGGAAATAAGAAGCTCCCACCATACCCCCTGACGCACCGGTGATGAGGAAAGTGTTTTTCATTATCTCTCCATTTGTTACACTATCGAGTCTCTGTAAAATACTCATGCTAAATGTAGCACTCCGGTTTCCACCACCGCTTGTATTAATGACAACAAACAATGGCTTTTCTTCACCTTGTTTCCTTTTCCAATTCTCTAACACATGGATCATATTCAAACTATCGGCTGAAACATTTTTATTTGATGCCATATCGAGCAAATGTTCCCTGCTATAAGCCGGCCGATCTTGTTTATTCGTATAGTTTAAACCAAATGCTTTATTTCTTGGATCTATCCAATCCCATGTATAAAAAAGATTAAGGATAACGATCAATCCAAGTAAATACGGAACACTCCAGCTCTGAAGAAAATAAGTAAATGCTCCGGCGACCCCGATCAATATTGCAAAAAAAACTGTGATGCTTGCTGCAGCAGGTATTTGGAAGAATGCATACTCTTGCAAAAAACCAATTCCAATTAAAAATAAAAATGCAGCAAACACAGAAAGTACTGCAGCAAAGTGATGCCGCTTAAAAATGTTTTCGATAAAATCACGAGTATAGTGCGAAACATCTCTTGTCTTCCTTACATGTGTAGGAGTTTCCAAATACCATTCTACTTTAATGATCTTTGATTCAGATGGTGGGAGCTCACCTGGTTTTAAATGCCTGATGTATTCTTTTGGATTATTAATAACAGGCATCATCCTGCGATAAATAGAACGATCAGCCCTGAAAAAATAAATGAAAGAAATAAAGAGTATAAGAATAAGCCCGAGTAAAAAACCACCCGCCAGCATTAAGTACTCAGCTGAAGGGATCAATTCTTTATACCTGAGAAATTGCCAGGCTTTGATAAAATAAAAAATGAGAAAGGCAAGTGGAATAACAAAGTTGTTTACACAATATCGAAGAAAAGGATTTGTAGTGGCGGCTAGAAACCTAAAATGACGACTGAATAAAATAAAGCTGGCGATATTCCAACTCATAATGAACATACCAATTGTAACACCAACGATCCCTGCTCCTAATGCATTTACATTTCCTAAATACTCTGGTGCAAGATATAATGAGTCTGCACCAAAACCTTTCATAAAAGTTCCATTAAGAGTGCTGAACAAAACAAACCAGAAAATGAGAAGCACCTGGTATTTTCTGAAATGCAGAAATAACAGCTGAACAGGGAAAGAATAAAAAAAACCGCGAAGCCAGGCTTTCATAAGTAAAGGAATTGGTCAGTAAGCTTTCTTAAAATTAGTATTAAATGATGTTATATCAAATCCTATTTGCTTTTAAGAAGATAAGTCATCCAAATAAGCGATAATAAGAGGAACATTGCTGTTAATTGATGAGCTTCGGCCAACCACTCAAAAACTCCCCAATGATTAGGAACTATCTTTACACTGGTAAGAACAGAATAAATACCAAGAACAACTTGTATAATGACAAGAGCTAAAGGAAGCCATTTTGTTTTTGCCAACAAAGTATCTCCACTGATCCGATTCGCCTTCCATGTCCAGAAAAGAATTAGTAATAAAAGTACATATGCAAGTGAACGATGAACAAAATGAATGGTGATCTTATTCTCAATTAAACTTAATAGGCCATCTTGCTCAAACAGACCAGTCGGAACAAAAGAACCATTAATATCCGGCCATGTAGGCGCCATTGTTGCTGCTTTATGACCAGCCATCAATGCCCCGAATGCTAACTGAAAAACTAAAATCACAATGATCGATATAGTTAAGCTTTTCAGCGATTTATTGACCCATCGTTTTTCATTTGGCACCAATAACATCAATGCAAACCAAAAAGTATAACTAAGTAAACCCAATGCTAATACAAAATGAAACATCAGCCTCGTTGGTTTTACATAAATAGCATCACCGGTTAATCCGCTTGCTACCATGATCCAGCCGACTGCGCCTTGCAATGCACCTAAGAAGAATAAAATGATCATCGGTTTTATCATTTCTTTCCTGAACCTTCTTTGAATTAGAAAAATGATAAAAGGGATCGCAAATACAATACTCATCAACCTTGCCCAAAACCGGTGAAACCATTCCCAGAAAAAAATGAATTTGAAATCATGAAGAGTGAAATCATAATTCAATATCTGGAACTGGGGAGTTTGTTTATATTTATTGAATTCAGTGATCCATTGTTGCTCATTCAATGGAGGTAAAGAACCAGTAATAATATCCCACTCGGTTATTGAAAGCCCGGACCCGGTAAGTCTTGTTACCCCTCCCAATAAAATTTGAATGATGAGCATTCCAACACCGATCAATAACCAAATCGCAACAGGCCGGGAAGAACGTTGTGGAAAAATTTCTGACATTGCGGCGCAAAGTTAGTTGCTACTGCTATTGAAAATATTTTTTGTCCGCCGATATTTGTATTATTCTATCTCAATGCTAAACCCCTTTTTCCAGGATCAATTGCTTGAAGCCGGTTGCGATGAAGCTGGCCGTGGTTGTTTTGCAGGGCCAGTGTTTGCTGCAGCTGTCATTCTTCCAAAGGATTTTTTTCATCCGCTTTTAAATGATTCAAAACAACTGACAGAAGAAGAAAGAGATGAGCTAAGAGTTGTGGTTGAAAAAGTGGCGATCAGTTTTGCTGTTGCAAGCATCAGTCATAAAGAGATCGATCGTATCAATATTTTACAAGCATCGGTAAAAGCCATGCATGTTTCTGTAAGTCGTTTGTCTATACAACCAGGTTTGCTATTAATAGATGGAAACTATTTTAAAAAATACAAACGTATCCCTCATAAATGCATTATAAAAGGCGACGCTACCTACTCTTCCATTGCGGCTGCCAGTATTCTTGCTAAAACTTACCGAGATGAACATATGAAAAAACTTCACCAGGAATTTCCTCACTACAATTGGGCAAGCAATAAAGGTTACGGAACACCTGAACATCGCAGAGCACTTGATGCGCATGGTATCTGTAAGTATCATCGCAAAAGCTGGAGGCTTTTTCATGAAGAGCAGCCGGGTTTATTCTAGCAATTAGCATTAAGCGTTATAATTCAATGTTCTGCATCAACAAATTTTATCGTTTACTTGACATCGTATATAAACCATATCAATATCTTTGTCAAAATTGCACTGCATGCAGCTCAGGCCACTGACAGTAGTCGATTCCATCACACCCCAAGAATTCAAAGTTGAATTCTATGATAAGAATTACCCGGTTGTGATCCGCAATCTTTCACATGACTGGCCTGCTTACACAAAGTGGAACTGGGATTATTTTAAACAGCTTGTTGGCGACAAGAAAGTACCGCTTTATAACAACATTAAAAGCGATGCCTATACCCCTGTAAATAAAGCGGACGATTATAAAAGCTTTGGTGAGTACATTGATATGATCAGTCAGGGGCCGGCGGGTTGGCGCATTTTCTTGTTCAACATATTTGATCATGCACCACAATTGATTAATGATTTTACATGGCCCGAACATATGATGAAAGGCTTTGTAAAAAAATACCCGATGCTGTTTACCGGAGGCGCCACTTCTATAACTCACATGCATTTTGATATCGACCTCTCACATATTTTACATACACAGTTTGGGGGCAGAAAAAGAGTGTTGTTATTTCCATTTGAAGAACAGCACAAACTTTATCGTAAACCGTATGAAGTTTTATCATTAGCCGATTTTTCTAATTATTATATGCAGGATTGCGGACCCGATTATGAAAAATTTCCTGCGTTGAAACTGGCCCAGGGTGTTGAAGCTATTCTTGAACACGGTGATACTTTATTTATGCCTGCAGGTTGGTGGCATCATATGGAATACCTGGATAGTGGTTTTGCCATGAGCTTACGAGCATTACAACCATCACTTACAGGTAAAATGAAAGCCGCCTGGAATATTTTCGGAATGAGAAGCATTGATACAGTCATGAAAAAGACTGCACCTATATGGTGGTATGAAAGAAAAAAGAAAAAGGTGTTTGAGAATGCCGAAAGAGAATTAAAAGCAAGTCTTAGTTGATCACCCAAACTTCATTTCCTCTTAACAGCTTATCAAGATCCGCGGGCTTTTTAGCCATTGCTTCTTTTATTTGTTGTTGCATTACATCTTCATAACAACTACGGTCTCTTTGATAAAATACACCGAATGGTCTTGGTAAATGGCCATCTTTTGCAGGATTGTCAAAAATGCGAACCAATATCTGTGCTTTGTAAATATCATTTTCATCGTGTACCCAAAGATCATCGGCGCTATATCCATCAGCTAGATTTACAACTGTAGGAGTAAATCCATCGAGCTTAATTCCTTTGTCATGGTTAGAGCCAAATATCAATGGCTTTCCTTGCTCAAGGAATAATGTTTCAGCAGCTTTTGATCCTTTCTCAGTAAACATTTCAAAAGCTCCGTCATTAAATATGTTACAGTTCTGATATATCTCAAGAAATGAAGCTCCTTTATGTGCATTGGCACGAAGCAACATCGCTTGCAAATGTTTCGGATCACGGTCCATAGTTCTTGCAACAAATGTTGCATCGGCCCCCATTGCCAGTGCCAATGGATTAAATGGGTGGTCAATACTTCCGTAAGGAGTTGACTTGGTAACTTTATTTTCTTCTGATGTTGGAGAATATTGTCCTTTTGTCAAACCATAGATCTGGTTATTGAACAAAAGAATATTCACATCAAAATTTCTGCGTAATAAATGAATTGTATGATTACCGCCGATGCTTAAGCTATCACCATCGCCTGTCACGATCCAAACACTCAATTCTGGTCTTGATGCTTTCAATCCGCTGGCAATTGCAGTTGCTCTTCCATGGATCGAGTGCATACCATAAGTATTCATATAATACGGGAAACGGCTGCTGCAACCAATACCGGAAACGACAACTATATTTTCTCTTGGTATTCCCAATGTCGGCATCACCTTTTGTACTTGTGCCAAAATTGAATAGTCTCCACAGCCGGGACACCAGCGAACTTCCTGGTCAGTTGCAAAATCTTTAGCGGTTAAAACGGGGGCGGTAACTTCACTCATAAAAAAAGATTGGGGACAAATTTAAAGAATAAGGAACAGCAAGCAAGCGAATTAACTGTCAATCAAACCTGATTTTTATCATTAGATTGTTAATAGTTACCGGTTGGTTCCTAATTCTTCCCAAAATTCTGCTGCCCGGCGGGTATGCGGGATCACAATTGTGCCACCAACGATATTGGCAATTGCGAAGATCTCATACATCTGTTCGGTGTTTATGCCCAATTCATGGCATTTACCCAAATGATATTTGATACAATCATCACAACGCAGTACCATGCTGGCAACCAAACCGAGCATTTCCTTCGTCTTTTTGTCTAAGGCGCCGTTTTCGTAGGTGTTTGTATCGAGGTTCCAGAGACGTTTCATGACAAGGTTATTTTTACTGAGAATGACCTCATTCATTCGGTTACGGTAATCGTTGAATTCTTTTACTAATGACATAAAAAGTTTTTTCAAAGTTATCAGTTCGAAGATGAATCAAACATTTTAGTAAATTCAAAACTTAAATCATAGGCATGAAAAATAAATTCTTTGTTGTTATAGGATTAATCGCATTTGTTGTAATTGGTGTTGCTGCAAGCAAACCTGAAGTTCTCAATGAAAGAAATCTTAAAGTGCTTCCTAAAGATATCAGCAACACAGATCTTGACTCTGTAATGGAAACCTATGCAAAACAGTTAAATGTTGGCTGCGATTTTTGCCATGCTGAGGGCAAGATAAATAAGAATGATCTTGATTTTGCAAGTGATGATAAACCGGAAAAAGAGATCACGAGACAGATGATGAGAATGACTGCGACGATCAATAAAGATTTTTTTGGCTACACTATAATTTATAAAGCCGGCGAAGAAATGGCTGTTTCCTGCTACACTTGTCATGATGGTTTTGCAAGACCCGAAATGAAACATGAGAAAAAGCAGTAGTATTTCTTGCTTTTTGATTCAAAAAAAATTCCCACTTCTTTGTAGGTAGTATTACTAACCGCTAAAGAACTTTTGCTCGATTTTCCTATAAATCAGCTTTTTATTACACTATCATCATTTCGGTACCGTTTATTTGTTGTCCGGTATAAGTGACATTATACTTATCCTATAAAAACCATTACATATGAACTGGCACAATGCCATAGGAATTTTATCAACTCTTGCGCTTTTCTCCCCGGTGTTTATCATTGTGGTTACAGGGTTGATCCGTTACAAACAATATTTCCCCTTATTTATTTATTGCATACTTGCTTTTGGCTTTAACCTCATGACTGAACACTTGGTGAATGTTCCAAAAACAATTGAACGCTATTATGGCATCATCAATAATCTGACCGATATGCCGTTAATGTTGTCATTCTTAATGTTCATGATCGCTTCTTCAAAAGTGGTAAAAAGAATGAAGGTATTATTAGGTGCGTTTATAATTTTTGAGATTATATTGATCGTTATGTATGGAATTACTGTAAAAACGATCACTCTTACAATGGGACCCGGATTACTTATCGTTTTTGGATTTTCCTTGTACTATTTTGTTTATACCGTAAAACACAGTTTTATTCATACCAAATTTGTAAGTAAGGCGATCATTGCATCGTCAATAACATTTGCTTATGGTTGCTTCTTTATCATATACCTGATGCATTATGTTTTAAAATTGCCAGATTTGCCAAATCTTTTTCTTATCTATTATTTCATAACCATAATTTATTGCGGTATCCTGGCAGTTGGCCTTTTTATGGAAAGTAAACGCAAAAGGAAACTTGAAGAACTGCTTCAAACAAGAAGAGAGTTAATGAGATTCTTTTCTGACGAAAAAAAACCGGTTGCCCCAAAAGGAATAACCGGTCAATGGAAATTAAATTAATTGATCGTCTTAGAAACAATATTTTCCTTCGCTGATCATCTTATCTGCAATTCTTCTTCTTGCATCCTTGGTATTGAAAGGTTCAGCTTTTGTAAATCTTTTCAAACCCATTAATATCATTCTTTGCTCATCGCCTTCAGCAAATGAATTGATAGCATCTTTACCAGATTTGTTCACGTTATCCGCAGCATCATACAAATAAGTACGCATGATATCAATATGATTGGCACAAGCTGCCTCTCCTTTTTGATCTGCCATTTTCATCACTCTTAACAAAACGCTTTCGGCATTGTATGTCTCGATCGCCATGTCAGCAAGGTTCATTAATATTTCCTGTTCATTTTCGATCTTCATCATTAGTTTTTGAACTGCTGCACCTGCGGCCATTAAAATGGCTTTCTTAAGATTCGCAATAAGTTTTTTCTCTTTTGCAAATGAACCCTCTTCTTCTGCACCAAAATCAGGAATACTCATCAATTCTTTTTGCACAGACATTGCTGGCCCCATTAGATCAAGTCTTCCCTGCATTGCTCTCTTCAATGTCATATCAAGGGTAAGCAAGCGGTTGATCTCGTTTGTTCCTTCGTAAATTCTATTGATACGACTATCACGGTAAGCTCTTGAAATGTTATACTCGGCACTGAAACCGTTGCCTCCATGTATCTGAACTCCTTCATCAACTACAAAATCCAAAACTTCACTTCCAAAAACTTTTAGCATTGCACATTCTATTGCGTACTCTTCCGCAGCGCCAAGTAAAGCTTCATTAAATGGTTTGCCTTCCTCAATCAATTCATGCTCTTTTCTATCAATCCAATTTGCGGTACGATACAATGAACTTTCACCAACAAATATCTTAATAGCCATTTCAGCGATCTTATGTTTGATAGCGCCAAAGTTTGCAATAGGCTGCTTGAATTGTTCTCTTGTTTTTGCATATTGAACAGAATCAGTTGCGGCCCTCTTTGATCCGCCAAGTGCAGCGGCTGCTAATTTTAAACGGCCTATGTTTAAAATATTAAAAGCGATCTTATGCCCTTTTCCTATCTCTCCTAACAAATTTTCAACTGGTACCTTACAATCCTGGAAGTATAATTGAACAGTTGAAGAACCCTTAATACCCATTTTATGTTCTTCAGGTCCTTGTGTAAATCCTTCTGTTCCTCTTTCAATAATAAATCCTGTGAATTTATCTCCATCAACTTTTGCAAATACAGTATACACATTCGCAAATCCGCCATTGGTGATCCAGCATTTTTGTCCATTGATCATATAATATTTTCCGTCATCACTCAGCTTTGCTGTTGTTTTTGCACCCAACGCATCACTTCCACTGTTTGGTTCGGTCAGACCATAAGCTCCTGCCCACTCTCCGGTAATAAGCTTTGGAATATATTTTTGTTTTTGCTCCGGGGTACCAAAATATAAGATCGGTAAGGTGCCGATTCCCGTATGCGCTGCAATAGCAACAGAAAAAGAATGACCAGCTCCGAGATATTCATTCACTATCGTTGAAGTCACAAAGTCTTTTCCCAGTCCTCCATATTCTTCAGGAAAGGAAGTTGCCAGCAAACCTTGTTCGCCTGCTTTTGTAACAAGCCCTTTCATTAAGCCCGGCTCCAATGCATCGATGCGATCAAGTATTGGATACACTTCTTTATCCAAAAACTGATCACACATATCACGGATCATCAGCTGTTCTTCCGAAAAATCTTCAGGAATAAATACATCAAATGGAGAAGATTCTTTTATAAGCCATTCTCCGCCTTTTAATGCTGTTGCTTGTTTCACTTCAGTACTCATAGTATTAAAGTTTAAATTTTTGAATTTTCTTTTGTACCTGGCTGCATTACTACTATCGCCTTTCTTGCGTCGCACTCTTGTACTT
>Ga0068861_100001766_pt1 | contig 13897 bp, 12 predicted proteins | sample KBSSwiS42_FD_66593 | JGI IMG/M metagenome (GOLD analysis project Ga0068861, IMG submission 66593) | Switchgrass rhizosphere microbial communities from Kellogg Biological Station, Michigan, USA - KBS Switchgrass S4-2 | ecosystem: Host-associated > Plants > Roots > Rhizosphere > Soil ...
ATCTGCACGTCGCAGTCGCGCACCGAGCCCAGTGACTTTATGAGCCCGCGCACGCGGCTGCGCGAGGACACCGCCCAGGTCGGGCCGTAGCCGCGAAACACGCGCAGCAGAACGTCGAGATGGCGCGCCGCGACGCGCATCTCGTGCACGGCGGTGGCGGATCCGCCGCGGACTTCGGCCTCGTTGCCCATGACCGCCGCGAAGTAGCGACGCAGCAAGGCGAGCTGAGTGTCCGCGAAGGACTGGTTCGGCGAAACGTCGACGCTGCCCAGGCTGGCGGGCGCGGATGGGTCGAGCCCCGCGGCGTGCAGGCCGGCGCTGAACTTGGAAGTCTCCACGGGGGTGAGCTGCGCGGCATCGCGCAACTCGTCCACCCAAGGGCTCACGGCGGCCGGTTCGGCGTTGATGCACTCGACCTCGACTCGCCGCAGCTGCTGGGCCTGGCCCGCCGTGGTCTCGATCGACGTTTCGTCCAGATCGACCTCGGCGAGCGGCAGGTCGGTGTCGGCCTCGAGCAGTTGCTGACGCTCGCGTCGCGTGTTGGCGCGAAACAAGGCAGCGAGCGGACGGGCACCCACGAGTTCGCGGATCTTGCTGCCGATGCCCTCGGTGCGTGCCAGGACCTCCTGCAGATTCGCGCCGCCCACGCTCTCGGAAATCTCGGTGCGGCGTGCCAGGCCGCCATTCGGGCGAGTCAGTGACTTGAGCGTGATCTCGGTGGCGCCGTCGTCCGCGGAGTCCGCTTCGCGGGCGCGTCGGACGCGCAGTGCGTACCCGGCCCGATAGATCATCCAGTCGGGCGAGTCGTAGTACGTGTCCTGCATGGTCAGCGTCGGACGCGCGCTGAAGCGCCGCTCGGACTGATCCTGCGGACGCCCCGCAAGCCAGTGACGCGCCGATTCGAGATCGGCCGCCGTGAATTGCCATTCCTGTTCGGTGTGACGTTGCAGAGTCATCGCGCCACCGTGGATCCGGTCGTGAAAATGATTTTGTTCGACCGGCGCGGGATTATCGAAGTTTCGACCCGCTGGCCACAAGCGCTGAATTGGCGCCTCAGGGGGAAAGCCCACCCGCCACGGCGCTCGCCGGAAACGGCGTGGCCGGGGCTACGGACGTGGAGTTCCGGCGTCTTTCTCGCGGGCCACCGCCCGGTAACCGATATCCCGCCGGCACTGCATTCCCTGCCACGAGATCGCGTCGACCAGCGCGTAGGCCTCGTGCTGCGATTGCGACACGCTCGCTCCCAGTCCCACCGCGCACAACACGCGCCCGCCGCTGGTGAAGATCCTGCCGCCCTCGGCGCGCGTGCCGGCGTGAAACACCTTGCCGTGTCCGTCGATCGACCGTTTGGCCGCAGCGTCCAGACCCGCGATGACGTCGCCCTTTCTGACCGAGTCCGGATATCCCTCGGCCGCGAGCACCACGCCCAGCGCGGCGCGTTGGTCCCACTCGGCCTGGACGCGGTCCAGCCGCTTGTCGAGCGCGGCGTCGCAGAGCTCCACGAGGTCGCTCTTGAGCCGCATCATGATGGGCTGGGTCTCCGGGTCTCCGAACCTGCAGTTGTATTCGAGGACGTTGGGCGTGCCGTCGGGGTGCACCATGATGCCGGCGTACAGGAAGCCCGTGTACGGTGTGCCGTCCTTCGTCAGGCCACGGATCGTGGGCTCGATGACCTCGCGCATGATGCGTTCGTGCAGCGCGCGGGTGACCACCGGGGCGGGCGAATACGCGCCCATGCCGCCGGTATTGGGACCGCGGTCGCCATCGAGAAGGCGCTTGTGGTCCTGCGAGGTGGCCATGGTCAGGATATTCCGGCCGTCCGCCATGACGATGAAGCTGGCTTCTTCGCCGGGCAGGAATTCTTCGATCACCACCTGGTCGCCGGCCGAGCCGAACTGTCCGCCGAACATGGACTGGGCCGTCGCGATTGCCTCTTCAGCGTCGTCAACTATGACAACACCCTTTCCGGCCGCCAGGCCGGAAGCCTTTACAACAATCGGCGTGCGCTGGCGGCGCACCCAGTCGGGATCAAACGTCTCCTTGCGGAAAGTGGCGTAGGCGGCGGTGGGAATGCCGTGGCGCTTCAGGAATTCCTTGGTGAAGGCCTTGGAGCCCTCGAGTCGCGCCGCCTCCTTGTGAGGCCCGAAGCAACGCAGGCCGGCGGCCTGGAAGGCGTCGACGACGCCGGCGACCAGCGGCGCTTCGGGACCGATGATGGTGAGACCGACGTGTTCGGTTTTCGCCAGGGCCACGAGACCGGGAATGTCTTCGGCGGAAACCTCGACGTTTCGGACGCGCGGCTCGGTGGCGGTTCCGCCGTTGCCCGGCGCCACCAGCACCTCGGACACCTTCGGCGACTGCGCGCATTTCCAGGCGAGGGCGTGTTCGCGTCCCCCGTTGCCGACGATCAGGACTTTCATTCCCTGCAGTTCTAGTGGCGGAAGTGGCGCATGCCGGTGAACACCATGGTCATGCCGTGTTCATCGGCCGCGGCGATCACTTCCTCGTCGCGCCGGCTGCCGCCCGGCTGCACGATGGCCTTGATGCCGTATTTTGCGGCGGCGTCGATACCGTCGCGAAACGGAAAGAACGCGTCCGAGGCCATGGCGCTGCCTTCGACTTCCAGGCCTTCGTCCCTGGCCTTGAGCGCCGCGACGTGCGTCGAATAGACGCGCGACATCTGCCCGGCGCCCACGCCGATGGTCATGCCGTCGCGTGCGAACACGATGGCATTCGACTTGACGTACTTGCACACGCGCCAGGCGAACCACAGGTCCGCGTATTGCGTGGGCGTCGGTTTCTTCTGGGTGACGATCTTGAACGTCGCCGGATCGGCCAGTGCCGTGTCGCGAGTCTGGACGAGGAGGCCGCCGCTCACGCTGCGGTATTCGAATTCCGAAGTCGAACGCGTGGCCAGCGGTCCCACCACCAGCACGCGCACATTCTGCCGGCTCACGAGCACGGCGCCTGCCTCGGCGGATACCGAAGGCGCGACGATCACTTCGACGAATTGGCGCCCGACGATGGCGGTCGCGGTCGCGGCGTCGAGCTCGCGATTGAAGGCGATGATGCCGCCGAACGCCGAGGTCGGGTCGGTGCGGTAGGCGCGGTCATACGCGTCGACCAGCGACACGGCGGTGGCCACGCCGCAGGGGTTGGCGTGCTTGACGATGACGCAGGCCGGCTCGTTGAACACGCGCACGCATTCCACGGCGGTGTCGGTGTCGGCGATGTTGTTGAACGAGAGTTCCTTGCCCTGCAGGGTGCGCGCGGCCGCAATGCACGAACCGCTGGCGCCCGGCTCGCGGTAGAACGCGGCCTGCTGGTGAGGATTCTCGCCGTAACGCAGATCCTGGATTTTTTCGTAGATCAACGGCAGGGTCTGCGGAAACGATTCTTCGGCGGTGGCTTCGCGGCCGAGCAGGTACGACGACACCATGGTGTCGTACTTCGCGGTATGCGCGAACGCCTTGGCGGCGAGCGACGAGCGCGTGTCGATGCTGGTGGCGCCGTCGTTGGCATCCAGGTCGGCGAGCACGTCGCCGTAGTCGGCAGGATCGACCACCACGGTCACCGACTGGTGGTTCTTGGAGGCCGCCCGCACCATGGCCGGCCCGCCGATGTCGATGTTCTCGATGGCTTCCGCGTAGGTGCAGTCGGGCTTCGCGATCGTCGCGGCGAAGGGATACAGATTGACCGCCAGCAGGTCGATGGGCGGGATGTCATGTTTCTGCATGACCGCGTCGTCCGTGCCGCGGCGGCCGAGCAGGCCGCCATGCACGCGCGGATGCAGCGTCTTGACGCGCCCGTCCATGATTTCGGGAAAGCCAGTGTAGGCGGACACCTCGATTACCGGAATGCCGGCGTCGGTCAGCGCCCGGGCTGTACCGCCGGTGCTCAGGATTTCGACTTTGCGCGCAACCAGGGCGCGTGCGAAATCGACCAGTCCCGTCTTGTCGGAGACCGACAAAAGCGCCCTGCGGATCGTTACAAGCATCCTTTTATGGAGAACTGGGGATCAGCCCGACAGGCCGAACTGCCGGAGCTTCTTGCGCAGCGTGCCGCGATTGATGCCGAGGATGGCTGCGGCGCGGCACTGGTTGCCCGAGGAATAGTCGAGCACTGCCCGAAACAGCGGCTCCTCGACCTCGCGCAATACCAGGTCGTACAGGTGCGCCGGCTTGTGGCCGTTCAGGTTGGAGAAGTAATCGGAGAGTGCGCGTTCAGCGTGGTTGCGGAGCGGCACTTCGAGCGTGCCGTTGCGCCCGGAGTCTTTCCTGGTCCGAGAAGTTTTCGCCGTCATTTCTTGCGCCCCATCGTCTGTGCTCGAGCCTGAACACAATCACCATCGTCATTCTGCACACGCTGCAAGACCTCCCCAGGTTGCAACGGTGGCCTCGTCGTCGATCAGACGATCGAGACTTTTTTTCGTCAACGCAAACTGCGTAGATGACGATTCAGCCGCCATCAACTCCCGACGGACATCGGGTGCATCCTGCAACTTTCCGAAATACCAACCGAGGTGTTTGCGTGCTACCCGAACGCCTGTCTCTTCGCCGTAAAAGTCGTAGAGGGATTCGAGGTGCGCGAGGATGGTAGCGCAAATTTTTCGAAGTGGAAGTGCGGGCGCATTTTTTCCGTGAGATAAAAAATAATTGACATCACGGAAGAGCCACGGCGAGCCGTGCGCTGCGCGACCGAGCATTACTCCTGTCGCCCGTGTGAAATCAAGGACCGTGCGCGCTTTTTTCGGCGAATCGATATCGCCATTTGCGAATAACGGAATCCTGACGCTTGCAGCGATTTCGCGAATGGTTTCGTACTCCGCGTCGCCGTCGTAAAAATCTTCGCGCGTGCGCCCGTGTACCGCGAGCGCTGCGATGCCACACGATTCAGCGAGTTGCGCGATTCGCACGCCGTTGCGCGAATCGCGACTGAATCCAGTGCGGGTCTTCAACGTCACCGGCACGTTCACAGCCGTTACCACCGCGTGGAGAATTTTCGCCACCAGCGGTTCGTCGGTGAGCAATGCCGAGCCGCACAGACGGTTACATACTTTTTTTGCCGGGCAACCCATGTTGATGTCGATGATCTGCGCACCGAGATCGACATTGCGGCGCGCGGCCTCGGCGAGCGCTTCCGGGTCGGAGCCCGCGAGCTGCACGACGCGTGGCTCGGGCTCGCCTGCGTGATTCATGCGCGAGCGGGTCTTTCTGGTACTCCAAAGCCGCACATCGCTGGTAATCATTTCCGACGCCGCGAGACCCGCTCCAAACTGGCGCGCGAGCTGGCGGAATGGCCGGTCGGTCACGCCTGCCATCGGCGCGAGCACGATATTCGAGCTGAGCTCGTAGGGTCCGATGCGCATGGGAATCCGGCGCGTCAGCTGGCGGAAGGTTTTTTGCGCACGTCGTTGGCGCAGCCCACCGTGCCGTTCTCGGCGCGCAGGCAGGCATCGATCTCGAACCCTTCAGCCGACTGGCCCGGATCCATCACGTGCAATTCGGCGTCGATGCGTTGATCCGGCTCGAGCAGCCGCTGTCCGGCGGCGCGCGGCGGCAAATAATCGGCCGGGGTGAGATCGCGCGTCGCCACCGGCTTGCCGAAACGATCCTTGAGCGTGAGGCGCACCAGCGGCAGGGGCTGAACGCGATCGCTGTCGTTCTGCACAGACAGCCTTACGCGCAGGCGCGTGCCGTCGGGTGTGACGCCCCGCTGCATCACCGAGTAGGCGGTAAGGTCCCAGCGCGGCATGAGCGTCACGCCGAACAATCCGTACATTTTGCTCAGCATCGGACCGAGCGAAGGGCTCAGGACCAGCGCCTGGCGATTGTGGTGCACGATCTGCAGCAACAGCACGAGCGACAATGCCGCCACGGCGGTGATGTATTGCCATGGCGGCCGGCGCCGCACCGGCGAACCCAGCAGCGGCTCGAGCACCGTGTCGCCGCTCGCCGCGGAAACGCCCTTGACGTCGCGCGCGGCGCGTACGACTGCGGGCTCCTCGTCGTCCGATTCATCAGCCGGAGGCGTGAGCGCCTTGCGCTCGCCGGTGCGCGTGCGGATGGCGTCGGCCTCTGCCTCGGCGAACATTTGCTGGACCCACGCGGGATCGCCGCTCGCGGCTTCCTGGGTCTGGGTGTCGGCTTCGGGTTCGGGCTCGGGCTCGGCTTCCTGGGCCAGCGGCGACTCTTCGATCACCGACTCCGCATCGGCGGGCGGATCGTCATCGTCGAGCAGCGACCAGTCGTCCGCCGCGATGGTGTCAGTGTGCGACTCGTCGTATTCATCGACTGTCGGTTGCGGCGCGGGCTCGGGCTGTGGATCCACCGCGAGCACGACCGCCTCGTAGCTGCCCGAGCCGGTATCGTGCTCGGCTTCCGATGGCGTAATGAAGATCTCCGACACATCGGTGGCGGCAGCGTCGAATTCCATCGAGCCCGCCGCGGCCTCGGCCGGCTGCTCTTCGTCAATAACGATTTCGCCCTCGGCCGGCGCTTGCGACACTTCGGCCTCGGAGTCCGGCAGCAAATTCAATTCCGCCGCGAGATCTATTTCGGGTTCGGGTTCCGGTGCAGGTGCCGGCTCGGGCTCCGGCTCTGGCTCGGGGTCCACCGCCACGCCGGCTCCCAATGCCGGTTGCGCGGGCGGCTTCGGTGGCGCGGTTTCGAGGAGTCGCCGCGTGCCACTGTCGGCGATGCCGCTCGCGGGATCGCCCTCGCGCAACGCAACCAGCGCATTGAAGACATTCGCGCAGCGACCGCAACGCACGTATCCCTGCCCGGCGCGCAGGTCCACGGTCGTAACGACCAGGGTCAACGTGCATTTCGGGCAGACGGTGAACAAGTGGCTTCCCCTTCTACGCGCGGCGGCTGCCGGCGAGCGCCGTCCAGCCATCGCGCGTCGCAAAAGGCGAGATATCAAACCACGCTGCGTGCGCGCGTGTCACCTCGTCGGCCTGTGCAGCGAGCAGGCCGGCGAGCACGATCTTGCCGCCGGGTCGGGTCAGCGCGGCGAAACGCGGCGCCAGCTCGCACAGTGGGGCGCAGAGGATGTTAGCCATCAGGATGTCCGCGCCCGTGGGCAGGTCGGCGTCCCGCTCGACCACGTGAACCCGAGCGCCGACGTCGTTGGAACCGGAATTGTCCCGGGTGGCGGTGAGCGCCTGGGGATCGATGTCGAAGGCGTGGGCTTCGCGCGCGCCCAGCCTGGTCGCGGCCACGGCGAGCACGCCGGACCCGCAACCGTAGTCGATGACCAGCTGGCCGTCGCGTACGTTCTCATCCAGCCATGCAAGGCACATCGCCGTCGTGGCGTGGGTGCCGGTGCCGAAGGCGAGGCCGGGATCCAGGCGCACGATGACGGCGCCCTGGGTGTGCACGTGCGAGTGATGCGGCGCGACCCACAGCCGCCGGCCGAAACACATGGGGTGGAAATCGCGCAGCCATTCGCGCTCCCAGACACGGTCGGCAAGCGTTTCCACCGAGATGCGTCCGGGTTCGACGCGCAACACATGCGACAGGCCCGCGACGATCTCGTCGGGCTTGCAGTCGAAGGGGAACAGCGCCTGCAGGCGCGAGTGTGGCCACAGCCGGAATTCACCCGGCGCCGGTTCCAGGATCGGATCGTCGCGCTGGTCGGTGTACGACACCGCAACCGCGCCGAATTCCAGGCAGGCTTCCTCGACGCGCTCGGCATCGAGCCCTTCGAGAGTCAGTGTGAGCGCAATCTGCGGCAAGGCCTTCTTCCCGAATCGGCCGCTACTTCAGCCCGAGACGGCGCTCCAGGTAGTGGATGTCCTGGCCGCCGCTGCGGAATGCCGCGTGCGTGAAGATCTCCTGGTGCAGCGCTGTGTTGGTCTTGATGCCCTCGATCACCATCTCCGCGAGCGCATTGCGCATGCGGGCGATGGCGGTCTCGCGGGTGTCGCCATAGGAGATGATCTTGGCGATCAGCGAGTCGTAGTGAGGCGGCACGTTGTAGCCGGAGTAGATGTGGCTGTCGACGCGCACACCGGGGCCACCGGGCGCATGCCACAGTTTGATCGGACCCGGCGACGGCATGAAGGTCTTGGCATCCTCGGCGTTGATGCGGCACTCGATCGCGTGGCCAGTAAGCTTGATGTCCTTCTGCGCGAACTTGAGCTTCTCGCCCGAGGCGATCATGAGCTGCGCCTTGACAAGGTCGATGCCGGTTATGAGCTCGGTAACCGGGTGTTCCACCTGGATGCGCGTGTTCATCTCGATGAAGTAGAACTCGTTGTCCTGGTAGAGGAACTCGAGTGTCCCGGCGCTCCGATAGCCCACGGCCTTGCAGGCCTCGACCACGCGCTCGCCCATCTTCTCGCGCTGCGCTTCGGTGATTCCCGGCGCCGGGGCCTCTTCCACCACCTTCTGGTGGCGTCTTTGCATGCTGCAGTCGCGTTCGCCGAGGTGGATCACGTTGCCGTAGTTGTCGGCCAGCACCTGGAATTCGATGTGACGCGGACGCTCCAGGAATTTCTCCATGTAGACCTGGTCATTGTTGAAGGCCGCGTGGGCTTCACCCTTGGTGACCGCGATGGCGTTCAACAGCGCAGCTTCGCTGTGCACCACGCGCATGCCGCGGCCGCCGCCGCCGCCCGATGCCTTGATGATCACCGGGTAGCCGATTTCCTTCGCGATCTTGAAATTCTCTTCGGGCACGTCACCCAGCGGGCCGCCCGATCCGGGCACGCAGGGCACGCCGGCCTTTTTCATCACGTTGATGGCCGACACCTTGTCGCCCATCATGCGAATCACGTCGGCCTTCGGGCCGATGAAGGTGAAGCCGCTCTTTTCGACGCGCTCCGCGAAGTCCGCGTTCTCGGAGAGGAAGCCGTAACCCGGGTGGATGGCGACCGCGTCGGTGACCTCGGCCGCGCTGATGATCGCCGGCATGTTGAGGTAGCTCTTCTGCGATTGCGGCGGGCCGATGCACACCGACTCGTCCGCCAGCAGCACGTGCTTGAGGTTGTAGTCGGCGGTCGAGTGGACCGCGACGGTCTTGATACCCAGCTCGCGGCAGGCGCGGAGAATCCTCAACGCGATCTCGCCACGATTGGCGATTACTATTTTGTCCAGCATGTTTTGCGATCTACTCGATCACGCTTATTCGATTACGAACAGCGGCTGACCGAACTCCACCGGATCGCCGTTGGTGGCCATGATCGCGGTGATCTTGCCGGACTTGTCGCTCTCGATCTGGTTCATCATTTTCATCGCTTCGATGATGCAGAGGACCTGGCCTTCCTTGACCTCGGTGCCGATCTCGACGAAGGGCTTCGCGCCCGGGGACGCGGAGGCGTAGAAGGTGCCGACCATCGGCGCGGCGACCACGTGCTCATTGGCGCGGCGCGCGGCGGCGGCGGGAGGGCCCCCGGCAGTCGCGGGTGCCGCCGCGACGGGTGCCGCCGGAGCGGGCGCGGCCACCGGCGCCGGCAGCATCGCGGGCTGCACATGCGTCACGAAACCTCCAGTGGGCATGCGGCTGATACGCACGGCTTCTTCGCCTTCCTTGATCTCGATCTCGGCGATGCCCGATTCCTCGAGTAGTTCGATCAGCTTTTTGACTTTGCGAATGTCCAAGGTAAACGTTCCTTAATGATTGACTCTACGACGGGCGGGACGCCCGTCCATTAACGGGCGGCCACGCGGGCTGCCGCAGCCTGTATGGCGAGTTCGTAGCCGAACGCGCCGAGGCCGACGATGCAGCCCACGGCGATGTCCGAGAAAAACGAGTGATGGCGGAATTTTTCGCGCGCGAACGTGTTCGACAGGTGTAGTTCGATGAACGGCAGCTTCACGCCCAGCAGCGCATCGCGCAGGGCGACGCTGGTGTGGGTGAGGCCGCCTGGATTGATGACGGCGAAGCTGATGCCGTTGGCCTTGGCGGTCTGAACCCGGTCGATCAGCTCGTGTTCGGCATTGCTCTGGAATGTGATCAGTTCGTGTCCAAGCCGGGTGGCGGCATTCCGGGCGCGCTCTTCTATGGAGGCCAGGGTGTCGGATCCGTACACTTCCGGCTCGCGCTGCCCCAGCAGGTTCAGGTTTGGCCCGTTTAGTAATAAGAATCGAGCCATAACGGTCGCCGAACGCCATCCCCCGGAACAATGAAGGCGGCGAATTTACCGTAATTGGCGGGTAACGTGCGCGGTTTTCGCCAAACAGGCCTTAATCGTTCTATTTCGCTGCGGTCGGCTGCGCCGCGGCTTCCAGCTTGGCGCGTTCGGCTGCCATCTTGCTGAAAGCGTCCCGGACGGCTGCCTGCGCAGCCTTGCGGGTCAGGGAGCCATTGTCGATGTCCCGTAGCCGATCGAACGCGAAATTGGCCTCATCTTCGTGTAACTCGCCAATCTTGACCGTCAGGATCCGGTTTTGGCTGTCCACAAACACGCTGGCCGGGAAGGCCATACCCAAGCCGAAGGCATCCGCAGCCAGCAAACCGTCCTCCTCGCCGATCAGCAGCGGGTAGTCCAGGGGCGTTTTCTGCAGGAACTTGAGCACATCTTCTTTGAAATCGACGGCTACGCCGACAATCTCGGCATTTTGGGCCTTCCGCTGCATTCTTATCTTATTGAGCAATGGAATTTCGCGGCGGCAGGGGGCACACCAGGTGGCCCAGAAGTTCACCATTAGCGGCCGGCCGCCAAAACTCGTGAGCTTGGTGGGTTTGCCGTCTTTGTCGGTGAGCGTGACGTCGGGAAGCGTGTCGGGAATCTGCTTCAAGTTCGGGGCATCACCCGGGGCAACCACAATCGAGCTGGTGGTCCTGGGCCCAACAGCAGTCAGATTCTGGACTGTGTGCTTGCTGAAGCCACGGTAGAGAGCGAAGCCCGCAAAGCCGGCAACAAGAGCAATGAGTACCGCGCCGATGAGGCGCGGTGTCGAGAAGCCTGTTGATTTCACGTCGTGGAGGGGTTCGCCGGAGCGACCGCTTGGCGGACTACAGCCGCGAACTCCGCAGCCTTCATGAATCCAACCACGCGGAAGTTTCGCTTTTCCGTGCCGTCAGCGCCATAGAAGGCGATGGTCGGCGGACCGAAGATCCCGAAGTGCTGGAGCAACGCTTTGTCTGCGTCATCGTTCGCGGTCACGTCTGCCTGCAGCAGTACGGTGTTCGCGAGCACGTCCTGCACCTCTTTCTCCGTGAAGGTGTTGTGTTCCATCTCTTTGCACGACACGCACCAGTCCGCGTAGAAGTCGAGCATCACCGACTTGCCGGACGCGTTCGCCGCCGCGACTTCGCGCTCCAGATCCTCGAGCGTCTTGATGCGCTTGAACGCAAGCTGGTCCTGCTTCGCCGCAAGCTGGGGAAACGGTTTCAACGGGTTGGTGCCGCCGAGCGCGCTGCCGGCAACCAGCAACACACCGTAAAACGCCGCGATCGAGCCGATCGCGCGCATGGCCATCAGCGTGCGCGGTGATTTCGACTTGGCGCGCCACAGCGTGATCGCGAGCGCCACCACCGGCGCCGCCCACAACAACATGCCGCCCCAGCCCGTGATGATGCGATTCAGCAGCCAGGCCGAGACCAGCAGGAAGGCCACGCCGAAAAGATTCTTGACCGTCTCCATCCACGCGCCGGCGCGCGGCAGCAATGCGCCCGCGGAGGCGCCGACGAGCAGCAACGGTGTGCCCATGCCGAGCGCGATCGCCAGCATGGCAATGGCGCCGCGAAGCATGCTGCCGCCCTTGGCAATGAATGCCAGTGCGCCGATGAGCACCGGCGCCACACAGGCGGACACGATGAGCGCGGACAGCGCACCCATGACGCCGACGCCGATGAACGTGCCGGCGCGCTGCTTGTTGCTGGCATCGGAAAGCTTCGACTGGATGAAGCTCGGCATCTCGATGGTGAAGGCGCCGAACATCGAAGACGCCAGTACCACGAACAGCAGCGCGAACGGGACCAGGAATATCGGCTGGTTGAACACCGCATTCAGGTTGACCTTCTGGCCCACCATGCCCATCAAGATGCCCATCACCACGTAGATCGCCGCGATGCCGGCTACGTAGCTCAGCGAAAGCATGAAGGCGCGCTTCGGGGTGACGTTGCCGCTGCCCGCGATGATGCCGGTGAGGATCGGCACCATGGGCAGCACGCAGGGCGTGAAGCCCATGAGCAGGCCGCCGATGTAACCGATGACGAACACGATGAACAGGCTGCCGGTCGCGAGTCGCGCGGTGAAGCTGTCCTGCTCGGAGACGTAGCCGCCGTCCGAGGGGCCCGCGCCCGAGCTGGTCATGGTCGTGGGCGCACCTTCGAGTGAAACGTTCAGCATCTTGGTGATCGGCGGGTAGCACAAACCTGCCTTGGCGCAGCCCTGGTAGGTCACCTTCACGTCAACCGTTTTGGATGCCGAAGGCGGCACCGAAAACGACGCATCGAGACTCTGCTCGTAGATCTCCTGTTCGCCGAAATATTCATCGGAATGCGGCAGGCCCTTTGGCAGCACGATGGCCCCGACCGGGCGCGCCGCATCGGCGGGCTCCAGGCTGATGCGCTTCTTGTAGAGGTAGTAACCGTCTGCGATACGCCAGTTGAGCTGCACGTTGTTGGTCGACTTCGCCTCGGCGGTGAGCACGAAAGCCACGTCGGGATCGAGGTATTCCTCTTCGCCTTCGACGGGCGCCTTGGCGCGTTCATCGAAGATCTTGTCGGCGGTCGCCTTGTGCAGGCCGCTCGCGGCGACCTTCACGTTCGCATCCCAGGTGCTCGGCGGATAACACAGGCCCGCATCCGCGCAGCCCTGCCACTTGAGCTTGAGCGCCACCGTGTCGCCGGGCTTCGCGCCGGTGAGCGGTGCCGTCACCTTGAACGTGCCGCGAAATACTTCCTGCTCGCCGAAGTAGTCGTCCTTGTGAACCTCGCCCTTCGGATACACGGACTCGCCGACCGTCACGCCCGGCGTGGCAGCCGACAGACCCATGCGCTTCTTGTAGAGGTAGTAGCCCTTGGTGGCCTGCCACTCGATGGTGACCTGCGATTCGTCGGCCGAGGCGGTGTATTTGAACGCCTGCTCCGGCGGCAGGAATTCATCCTCGCCAATGGCCAGGGTGGCGCTCGATCCGGCGGCCAGCACCGAAAGGGCGAGCAGGGAAATCAGACTCTTGAGACGCACAGACACCTCGACAGTTAAGGCCCGCAATCCTATTCGACATATGCAGCGCTGAAACCGGCGAATCATCCTGTAGGACACCGGGTCGCGCCTCGATGTGACCCGCAATTCGGGCCCCGAATTGCACCCCTACCCCTGCCGGGGCCGAAAAAAGACCCCCAAAGGGTTGAAATGAAGCATCCGGTCAATACAATTAGCAGCCTCTTGGGGGGAGTGCTAATAGCGCCCGCCCCGGGTCAACCCAGAATTACTAACCCACTCATTTATAAGGAGCGAACCCATGAAGATTCGTCCTCTTCATGACCGCGTGATCGTGAAGCGTCTCGAAGAAGAGCGCGTTTCCGCTGGCGGCATCGTGATTCCGGACTCGGCTGCCGAGAAGCCCGTGCAGGGCAAGATCGTCGCGGTCGGCAAGGGCAAGATTTTGGAAGACGGCAGTGTCCGCGCGCTCGACGTGAAGGTCGGCGACAAGATCCTGTTCGGCAAGTACTCCGGCACCGAAGTGAAGGTGGATGGAGACGAACTCGTGGTCATGCGTGAAGAAGACGTCATGGCCGTCATTGAGGGCAAATAACCATGGCTGCTAAAGAAGTACGTTTTGGCGACGACGCACGCGTGAAGATGTTCCGCGGCGTCAACATCCTCGCCAACGCCGTCAAGGCGACGCTCGGCCCCAAGGGCCGCAACGCGGTGCTCGACAAGAGCTTCGGCGCTCCGACCGTCACGAAGGACGGTGTCTCGGTCGCGAAGGAAATCGAG
>Ga0068861_100001778_pt1 | contig 13860 bp, 13 predicted proteins | sample KBSSwiS42_FD_66593 | JGI IMG/M metagenome (GOLD analysis project Ga0068861, IMG submission 66593) | Switchgrass rhizosphere microbial communities from Kellogg Biological Station, Michigan, USA - KBS Switchgrass S4-2 | ecosystem: Host-associated > Plants > Roots > Rhizosphere > Soil ...
GACGTCTAATACATTGGGTCCTATTTTTGGGCGAGGTGTCACATGCCCTGGCGCTTCGACGGCAGTTTTCGTACGAAACTCACCTTTTCACTCCTCCTGTGCACGGGCGTGTTTTGCATGCCGGGAAGGGTCATAGGTACTCAGGCTCCCGGCTCGATCGTGGGCTGGGGGTCCGAGGTGGCCTTAGCGCCAGCTCAGCTTCAGAACATCGTGGCCGTCTCGGGTGGAAGAAATCATAGCCTGGCCCTGACTTCCTACGGGTCGATCTTGGCCTGGGGAGACAATCAAGATGGCCAATGCAATGTTCCTGAGCCAAATTCTGACTTCATTGCCGTATCTGCCGGCGTAAATTTCAGCTTAGGATTGAAAGCGAATGGATCTGTGGTCGGTTGGGGGTATAACTACGATGGCCAGTGCAATGCGCCCGCTCCGAACAGCAACTTCATAAGAATATCAGCCGGTGGAGGTCACAGTCTGGGTTTGAAAAGTGACGGTACGATCGTCGCTTGGGGAAACAATGTTTTTGGTCAGTGCAACGTGCCGCCTCCAGATCCAAATTTCATGGCCATCTACGCCGCAGGTGGACACAGTCTGGCACTTAAAGGGCCGGATGGAATCATTGTCGCCTGGGGCCGAAACTCTGATGGTGAATGCAACGTTCCGCTACCTAATCTGGGATTCACGAGAATTGTAGGAGGCTTCGGTTTCAGCGTCGGGCTTAAGAGCAATGGGTCCGTCGTGCGATGGGGGGTGGGTGTGGGCGGCGGTACCTATCCATGGACCGGTTTCGTGGAAATAGCGGCGGGAGGAAATTACGGTGGGCGCCAAGTATTGGGCTTGAAATCTGATGGTTCCGTCTTCCCCCTGTCGGGCGGTTCTGAGGCGCCGATGCCAAACGCCAATTTCATTGCGGTGGCTTGTGGCGATGGGCACGAACTTGCGCTCAAATCTGACGGCTTTGTTGTGGCATGGGGAGAAAATACTTACGGCCAGTGCAATGCTCCTGTGCCCAACGATGACTACATCGATTTAGCCGCCTCGGGAAATCTAAGGCTCGGCCTTCGGGCGAATGGATCAATTGCTCCCTGGGGGAATGCTTACTGTCCGCAATACTGTCTCGTCCCGGCTCCAAATAGTGGTTTCATCGGCGTGGGGGCATGCGAGTTCAACGGCATGGGACTCAAGTCCGACGGGTCCGTCGTGGTCTGGGGGGACGCGTCTTTTGGCCAGCGCAACGTCCCGGCGCCCAACGCGAGCTTCACCAAGATTGCCGGCGGCGGGTACCACTGCTTGGGATTGAAAACAAATGGCTCGATCGTGGCCTGGGGGCGAAACGACGAGGCCCAATGCAACGTTCCCGGCATCAACAGCAATTTCACCCAGATCGCCGGCGGGGGATACCACAGCCTGGGACTGAAAACGGATGGCTCGATTGTCGCGTGGGGGCGAAACGCCGAAGGCCAGTGTAACGTGCCCGTCCCAAACAACGGTTTTATAGCCATTGCCTGCGGTCAGTACCATAGTCTTGGCCTCAAAAACGATGGGACGCTCAGGGCCTGGGGATTGAACAGCGATGGTCAATGTACCGTGCCCTCACCGAATAGCGGGTTTGTCTCGATGGCGGCGGGTTGGGCCCACAGTGTGGGGGTCAAGAGCGACGGCACCCTCGTCGCCTGGGGACGCAACAACGTCCACCAGCTCGATGTGCCGCATGCTCCTTCTTTCTTCGCCGTGGCGGCAGGGGGGGATTACGGCCTAGGATTGAGGTCGAGCGCTCCCACGGCGGTCCCGGAAACCCCGACGACGGTACATCGGCTCCGCGCATTCCCGAATCCGACGCGAGGTGCAGTCTCCATTTTGTTTACCGACCCCGTGGGAGGACCGGTGAGCTTCCGGGTCCTTGATATCGGCGGTCGATTGGTACGGACTGCGACGTCGACGTCATATGGACTCGGTGACAACGTGTGGCGATGGGATGTGCGTGACGATTCAGGCAAACGCGTGCCCGCCGGCATTTATTTCTTCGTCGTACAACCCCAAGCCGGTTCTCGGCAATCGGGCAAGGTGGTTGTCTCTCGCTAAATCCTTCTAGAATTGTCTATCTGAACAGGCGATCGCGGTCCTGTACCGATTCTGAATCAGATGGAGGCTAACATGAGAACAACAATGCTGGTTTTGACGATGTGCCTGTTGGCTCTTGGCGTCAGAGTGTCGCCTGCCCAAGCCATGTATATTTCGGGGTTCGTGTCGTACGTTTCGGGCGATCTCTACCACCTATCGGTCGACTACTTCGTACCGTACGATGGTTCATTCGCGCTCCCTCCGAATCTGTACTTCGTCGGGCCCTTTGGAGACCCTGACGCTTCGATTCCTGGGATAGTTGAGGGGCAAGGCTCCCATTTGGAAGGAGACTTCCATGGTACGGGGGTGCTACGCGCGTCTGTCTTTGCCAGCCAAGCCTATGTTTATTACACGGACCCGCTGAACCATGGCTTTTTCACTGTATCTGGTTCGGCAAATTTCTGGGCCCCCCTAAACGGAGAAACCGCACCAATAACACAGACTCCGGAACCTGCTTCCTGGTTGCTTTTACTTGCAGGGCTGGGATTGGGTCGCCGCCGTTTATTAAACTTGATGACCTGAGGGCATCGCATCGCGAACGCTTTCGGTCACGGTTTGGAAGTAAAAAATGAAAGTGGGCACCGCGCCTCACTTTCCGAACGAATCGGAGGGTCAGCGCGATGCCCACTGTTCAAAACTGCGCGCACCTAAGCGCGCTCAATCAACCCTTATCAGTCGACGTGGACGTCGGTGTGAGTCACCGAGTCACTGCGATTGTGCATCGCCAACCCGATGATCAACGCAGCGACGAGGATCACGCCGCCCCAAAGCAGGATGCGGTTCGTGTTGTTATCCGAAGGTGTCGCTAGATCAGTGTCCGTGGTCGTACGATCAATGGTCGTGTTGTTGTTGGTTTCCGTATCCTTGATCACGGTCGTCGAATCCGCATGCGCTGCTGGAGCGACGAGCGTCGTCAAAGGAAGCGCTAAGCAAAGCGTCAAGACCGCAAAAAGAATGAGGCGTTTCATGTAAATCCTCCGTTGATTATTCAATTGTTCCGATCTCTAAATCATCCCATCCATCTATGAACAAGTACTCGGAAAACCCGGCCGGCTTCCGAATTCACCCCGTAAAGAATGCGTAAAGCTGCACCAGATTGTGTCTTAGCCAGTTGCGGGGGCCGTGGATTGGCGGGGAGATGCTCTTTACGCCATTTTTTCGTCTGATTCCCGAGGCCGGGAATACACCGGAGCGTGGCCGGATATGGCGCCCGTTCGCGTTCGGAAACGCTTGTTTTTTTGCCGACGGCGTCCTAATTTCCCGGCCCCGGCCGGGCGCTTTTCCAGGGGGAGAGCCCCCCGGCGGGCGGGGAGCAGGATTCGCGCCGTAAACTTCCGTGGACTTGGACGCGGAGGTGTGTACCCTTTATGGACCTCAAATTGACACCGTGGCTCGGGAGGTAGAGAGCAATGTGGCAGTGCGATAACTGTGGCTACACGGACGAAGACGGCACGACGTTCGAGGAAGAAACCGAAGAAGGTATGGAGGAGCCCGTCCGCTATTGCCCGGAATGCGGCAGCGACGAAGTCTTCCTGGTTGACGACGAGGAAGAGGACGTCGTGGATGAAGAGGAGCCGGCCCGGCCCGAAGACGTGGCGGAGTGGGAAGAAGCCGAAGACGATGCCAACGCCTCTGAGGAGTGGTAGACCCGCGGTTGTAGGGTTCCGTTCCGCTTTGGTATTCTCGCTGGCCTTTGTCATGTGGGCGATTAGCTCAGCTGGTTAGAGTGCTTGCTTGACATGCAAGAGGTCAGTGGTTCGAGTCCACTATCGCCCACCAGTTAGCTTTGGGCCGGGGCGACGTTTCCAACCTCGGAGCATCGTTCGATGGCCAAGTTAACCGTTCGAGAGAACCATGGCGGCGACGGCCGGCGCGAGCTGGAGGTGCCGCAAGGCGCCACCTATCTCGACGCCGTGCGTGCGCTGGGCCGCCTGCCCGAGGTGTTTGCCGTCCTCGAGAACGGCACGCTGAAAGGGCTCTACGAGCCGGCCACAGACGGTGCGGAAATCACCCTCATCGATTTTCATTCCGAACTAGGCCGCGACCTCTACCGTCACTCCAGCGCGCACATCATGGCCTCGGCGGTGAACGAACTGTTCCCTCAGGTCAAATACGCAATCGGTCCCGCCATTGAAGACGGGTTCTTCTACGATTTTGAAACCGATCGCCCGTTCACCGAGGACGATCTGCGTGCCATCGAAGCCAAAATGCACGAGATCGTGAATCGCGACGTGCCGTTCAAGAAGACATGGGTGACCAAGACTCAGGCCATCGAGGATTTCAATAAGCGCGGGGACAAGTACAAGGTCGAGATTCTGCAGGGGATAAAGGACGACAAGGTCACCATCTTCCAGCATGGCGAGTTCGTAGATCTCTGCACCGGACCGCATCTCCCGTCCACCGGCCGTTTGCGAGCGTTCAAGCTCCTGTCCGTGGCCGGCTCCTACTGGCGCGGCGATCCGCAGCGCGATCGCTTGCAGCGCATTTACGGCACCTCCTGGAACAGCGAGGAGGACCTGGCCGGGTATCTCAACCGGCTCGAAGAAGCCAAGAAGCGCGATCACCGCCGGATCGGCAAGGATCTGGATTTGTTTTCGCTCCACGAAGACGTGGGGGGTGGCCTCGTGTTCTGGCACCCCAAAGGCGCCCGGGTTCGCACCGTGATGGAAGACTTCTGGCGGAAGCGTCACCTGGAGAGCGGCTACGAGATCGTTTATACCCCGCATGTGGGCCGTTCCACACTGTGGACCACGTCTGGCCATCTCGATTTCTTTCACGACTCCATGTATCCGCCCATGGAAATGGACGATACCGAGTACTACGTCAAACCGATGAACTGTCCGTTTCACATCAAGATCTACAAGTCGGCCCTCCGGTCTTACCGCGAGTTACCGCTTCGCTGGGCGGAGTTGGGAACTGTGTATCGCTACGAGATGCCCGGCGTGCTCCACGGTCTCCTGCGGGTACGCGGTTTTACTCAGGACGATGCGCATTTGTTCGTGCGCCCGGATCAAATGGAAGCGGAAGTCAAACGCACCTTGGATTTCTGCCTGGATATTCTCCGTTCGTTTGGATTCACCGAGTTCGACGTGTACCTCTCTACGCGTCCCGAGAAAGCAGTCGGGAAGCCGGAAGACTGGCAAGCCGCCACCGAATCATTGCGGCACGCGCTGGAAGAGAGCGGGCTCAAGTTCGAGGTGGATGAAGGCGGAGGAGCGTTCTACGGGCCCAAGATCGATATCAAGATCAAGGACGCCATTGGGCGCTCCTGGCAATGCAGCACGATCCAGTTCGACTTCAACGAACCGGAACGGTTCGACATGGAATTCATCGGCGAGGACGGAAAGGCGCACCGGCCGTACATGATCCACCGGGCGCTCCTGGGCTCCGTCGAACGCTTCTTCGGGGTGTTGATCGAACACTACGCCGGCGACTTCCCGCTTTGGCTGGCCCCGGTCCAGGCCAAGCTCCTGCCGATCAGCAAGGAAAACCTCGACTACGCCCGCCGGGTTCGGGACACCCTGGTCAAGGACGGCCTTCGGGTGGAGATCGACGAACGAAACGAGAAGATCGGGGCGAAGATCCGGGATGCCGAGCTCTTGAAGGTCCCCTACATGCTTGTGGTCGGCCGCCGGGACGAATCCGGCGAAACCGTCTCAGTGAGGCGCCGGGGGCAGGGGGATCTGGGAGCATTGATAGTGGGCGACTTCCGGGAGAAAGTACTTGCCGAAGTGGCGGCTCACCAATAAGATTGCTCGCCATTCGCCAAGTGGAAGCCTGCCTTCCCACCCGAACGCTCTTCGAGGCTCCTCGGGTTCCCCAAAAGGGGGGCGCACACGGCCGAACCTCTGTATGCTAGGCAAAGAAGGCCGTCTGTGTCGTGGGAAGCGGCTGCCTATCTAGGCGCCGCTTTTTTTGTTTTTTGAAAGGAGCTCAGGATACAAAAGAAAGAAGATGCGGTCCGGGTAAACGAACGCATTCGCATCCCCAACATTCGCGTGGTGGATGACGAAGGAAACCAGCTCGGCATCATGTCGTCACGCGACGCCTTGAACCTGGCTCGGGAACGCGGCCTGGATCTCGTGGAAGTGTCGCCGTTGGCCTCGCCGCCCGTGTGCCGGATCATGGATTACGGCAAATTCAAGTACGAAGCGTCCAAGCGGGCGAACAAGGACAAGAAAAAGCAGCACCGCGTTCAGGTGAAGGAAATCAAGTTCAAGGTCAAGATTGATGACCACGACTTCGATTTCAAAGTTGCCAACGCGAAGAAGTTCCTGATCGGGAACAACCGCGTGAAGTTTACGGTCAGCTTTCGCGGACGCGAGATCTCGCATCCCGAGCTGGGACGCGAGCTGTTGAACCGAGCGGCCAAGGAAGTAGAAGACGTAGGCCTGATCGAGAGCCATCCGCGCCTCGATGGGTTCTCGATGACGATGTACGTGGTGCCGCGGAAAGATCGCGTGCACACCAAAGCGGACAACGACGGCGCCTCAGCCTGAGAGTCGAGGAGATTGGTATGCCGAAGCAGAAAACGAACCGAGCCGCGGCGAAGCGGTTCAAGCAGACAGCATCGGGCAGCCTTAAGCGGCGGAAGGCGTACAAGAGTCACATCCTCACCAAGAAGACCCGCAAGCGCAAACGCAACTTGCGTCGTGCGGACATGGTGAGCCCCTCGGACGAGCGGAAGCTCAAGAAGCTTCTGCCTTACGGCGCTTAGCCCCTTTAGGAGGATACGATGCCACGCGCACGTGGAGTCGTGCCGGGACGCGCCCGGCACAAAGAAGTGTTGTCAGCCGCCCGAGGCAACTTTGGCGGCCGGAGTCGTCTTTTCAAATCCGCCAAAGAAACGGTCCTCCGTGGGCTTCAGTACGCCTACGAGCACCGCCGGCGGAAGAAGCGCGATTTCCGTCAGCTGTGGATCACCCGCATCAATGCCGCGGCGCGCGAGCATGGTCTTTCCTACAGCATGTTCATCAGCGGGCTCAAGAAAGCCAACGTGGATATCGATCGCAAGCTCCTGGCCGAGCTGGCCGTCCGCGATGCGGAAGCCTTCAAGCAGCTGGCCACGGTGGCCAAGGAGGCAGCGGAAAGGTAGGCGTCGGTGACGCTCAAAAATGATGTCCTCGAGGAAATCGCCCGCATCCGTGACACGGGCTTGCGGGAGATCGAGGAAGCCACTGACGCCGCGGTGCTGGAAACAGTCCGCATTCGCCACCTGGCCCGCAAAGCTCCGCTCTCCCAAATCCTTCGCGGTCTGGGGGATTTAGATCCCACCGAGCGCGCGCGGATTGGACAAGCCGCCAACACCACGCGCCGTGCGCTCGAAGATGCGCTAACCGAACGCGAGGCCGGGTTCGGTCCCCGCGTTGCGACGGCCGGTGTGGATCCCACGCGCCCGGGGCTGCGTCCCGCGCGTGGCCATGCCCACGTCCTCACCCAGACCGAAGACCGCATCCTCTCCATTTTCCGGGGGATGGGGTTTGCCGTGGCGCGAAGCCGCGACATCGAGGACGACTACCACAACTTCGAAGCGCTCAACATTCCCAAGGGCCACTCCGCGCGCGACATGCAGGACACCTTCTTCATGTCGGAGAACATTGTGCTGCGCACGCATACGTCGCCGGGACAAATCCGGGTGATGAAAAGCACCCCGCCTCCCGTGCGCATGGTGTTCCCAGGCCGGGTGTATCGCCGGGAAACCGAAGACGCCTCACACCTGAGCGAGTTTCATCAGGTTGAAGTCCTCTATGTGGATCATGGCGTGACCATGAAGGACCTGAAGGGTACGCTGGCTTACTTCGCCCGATCCTTGTTCGGGAGCGATCTCGACGTTCGCTTTCGTCCGTCCTACTTCCCGTTCGTGGAGCCGGGCGCGGAAATGGACATCGAGTGCTTCCAGTGCCGTAAACGCGGCTGCCGCATTTGCAAGCAATCGGGATGGATCGAGATTCTCGGTTCGGGGATGGTCCATACCTGGGTGCTGCGCGAAGTTGGCTATGACCCGGAGGCAGTGTCCGGCTATGCCGCCGGCATGGGCGTGGAACGTATCGCCATGCTGCGCCACGGCATCACGGATATCCGTTTGTTCTACGAAAACGATCTTCGATTCCTGACCCAGTTTTAGAGAGGCGTCCCGTGCGTTTCAGTCTGGAATGGCTTCGCCGCTACGTCGACATCGACGAGTCGCCCCATCGGCTCGCTGCGCGCCTCACCATGGCCGGGTTGCCGGTCGATCAGGTGGAAGCGCCGGCCGTAATCCCTCCGACGGTGGTCGTGGCAAAGATTCTCGACGCGCGGCCGCACCCGAATGCGGATCGACTGCGCGTGTGTCGCGTCGACGCGGGGCAAGGCGAGCTCACCATCGTCTGCGGCGCACCCAACGCCCGCACCGGCCTGTACAGTCCGTTGGCCACCATCGGCACCACGCTTCCGAGCGGGATGACGGTGAAGGAAGCAAAGATCCGGGGCGAGAAGAGCCAGGGCATGCTCTGCGCGGAAGACGAGCTGGGATTGGGGACCGATCACGACGGCATCATCGAGCTCGAACCGGCCGCGCCCGGCACGCCGGTATCAGAGATCTTAGGCAAAGGCGACACGTTCTTCGAAGTGGACGTCCCATCCAATCGCGGCGATTGCTTGAGCCACATCGGGCTGGCGCGCGAGATCGCCGCATTGACCGGGCGCCCGTTCCGAGTTCCGGCCGTTGACGTGTCTGAAAGCGGTAAGGCGATTGCTTCCGCATTCCAAGTGACCGTGGAAAACCCGGACGACTGCCCGCGTTTCACAGCGCACCTCATTCGTGACGTGACGATCGGGCCGTCGCCCGAGTGGTTGGTAAAGGCCCTGGAATCGGTAGGGCAGCGGAGCATCAACAACGTCGTCGACGTGTCCAACTTCGTGCTCTTGGAGACGGGACAACCCTCCCATGCGTTCGATCTGGACCGCATCAGGACCGAACGCATTCACGTGCGGTTGGCGCGGGCGGGGGAAAAACTCACCACGCTCGACGACGTGCCCCGCGAGCTGTCTCCTGAGGTCCTCGTCATCACCGACGGCGAACGTGCGATTGCCGCGGCGGGCGTGATGGGAGGTGCGGACACCGAGGTTCATGACGGCACGACGAATATCCTGTTGGAAGTGGCGTGCTTCAAGCCCGAACGCGTATTGCGCGGGTCGCGGCGCTTGCGCCTCGAGACCGATGCCGCATTGCGGTTCCGCCGCGGCGTGGATCCCGTAGGTCTCATCTGGGCGGCGCGACGTGCCGTGGCGCTGTTCGCTGAGATTGCCGGCGGGAAGGTGGCGCCGGGAATGATCGACGTGGTGAATCCCGCCATCCTCGAGCCGCGTACGGTGTCCTTACGTCCGGCCCGTGTCGGCGCATTATTGGGCGAGGATGTGTCGACGAACGACATAGAAGCGCGATTGACCGCGTTCGGATTCAAGATGCCCGCCAAGACCAACGGCGTCTGGCCGGTGAGTGTGCCCTCGTGGCGTCGAGACGTAACCGAGGAAGTGGATTTGATCGAAGAAGTCGCGCGCCATCGCGGCTATGACGCAATCGGTGAACGTCTCTACAACGCAAGTGGGGTGAGCGCGCCCATCCAGCCCGAAGAACTCTCTCGTCAGGACGCGCGCCAGATTTTGCGCGGGTTTGGCTTCGATGAAGTGGTTACCCGTAGTCTCACCGAAGCTACCCAAGCCGTGCGGGCGGGACTGGACGAGAGCACCGTCAACGCGAACGTGGTAAAGCTCCTGGAACCGCCCACGCGCGCGGAAGAGGGGATGCGCGTGACCATGATTCCCGACCTCTTGTCGGTGGTTGCGCGTAATTTGCGCCACGGGCAAACCGATGTGCGCGTGTTCGAGCTGGGGAAAACATTTCATGAACGGGCCGCGTTGGCAACGGATGTGGGACTCTTCAAAAACACGAGCGCCGATGCGGATTTACCCGTCGAGTTGACGTGGCTCGCCCTGGCCTCCACGGGAGGGGAGGTGCCGCCGTCTTTGGAACGAGTGAGCCGTCCGGCCGGGTTTCAGGGGTTCAAAGGCGCGATCGAAGGCCTCCTTCACGCCCGTCACATTGACGCTCCTAAATGGCGATTTTATAATGGACTGCGTTTGGTACCGGAAGGAGCACTCGAAGTCCTTAGCGGCTCCGTGAGTCTGGGCTTTGCGTGGGAAGTGTCGGCGAAGGTTCGGGAGGCTTGGGACATAGCGCGTCCCGTGTACGTAGCTCAACTTCGATTCGATCTTCTTCCGGAAGAAAATGGAAAAGCGCCGCAATACCGCGAACCGTCCCGGTTCCCGGCGGTGCGTCGCGATCTGGCGCTTGTCGCTCCGGAAGGAACGCACGACGCCGAGCTCAAGGGCTGGATGGCGTCCCAAGCGGGGGCCTCTCTCGTCTCGATTGAGCTCTTCGATGAATACCGTGGCAAGCACATCCCGCCGGGACGGGTCGGGGTGGGCTACAGCCTGACGTTCCGGGCGATGGACCGGACGCTCGAGGAAAAAGAAGTGGACGCCGCGATCGCCCAAATTGTGAGCGCGCTGGCCGAACGCGGCATTACGCGACGCGAGGGTTGATCGATTCGCGGGTGAACTGACCAGGGAGACCGCTTCATGCCGAGATCCGTCAACGAAACGACACTGAACATCAGGGGATCCACCATTCAGCTTCGCACGGATATGGATGACACGGATCTGGCAAAGTTGGCCGGATACGTGGATCAGAAAATACGTGAACTGGACCCCAAAGGAACGTTGCCGCAAAACAAGGTGGCGCTTCTTGCATCACTGAGTCTTGCCAGCGAGCTGCTGGAAGAAAAACAACGTTCACGACGCGAGCGTGAAGATCTCGCACGTCGTCTGCAACATTTGCACGAAATGCTGGACGAGGCACTAGGCGGGGGGTAACATTCTCGTTAAGGAATCGAGACAGGTTCCTTCAAGGTTTGAAGATTCCCTGCCTTGGCCGTGATGGTCTCTGGTTTTTTGAGCCAACACCTAAACCGAGGGAGTCCGAAGACCGGACCGAGTGATATCCGCTTCGCGCGGAAACGCAAGCTCCGGAATAGGATACCCACCTCATCGTTTAGGTTCAAAAACCCATTCCACACGGTCTCTGGCGGGGAATTTTCTTTTTAGAGGTTTTGTTCGTTTCAGGGAGGGGACGATGGCGGCGCGATTGATGGACGGAAAGGCCCGTTCGGCGGAAGTGCTGCGCGATGTTGCGGAGCGCGTGCGAGGGCTCACCGAGCGCGGCATTCAACCGACGCTTGCGCTCATGCGCATCGGGGAAGATCCTAGCTCGATCATCTACCTGCGCAAGAAGGCCGAAGCTTGCGCAGAAGTCGGCGTCACCTCACGCAACCTCGTTTTACCTGCCGACGCGGATCCCGACCGGGCCCGCGCTCAACTCAAGGAACTGAACAACGATCCGGCCGTGCACGGCGTCCTTCTGCAGCTGCCGCTGCCATCCGGCTTCAACGCGACTGAGCTCATCGATCTCATCGATCCCAACAAGGATGTGGACGGGTTTCACCCCATGAGTGTGGGCCGCCTGGTCCGTGGTGAACCAACCTTCGTCTCCTGCACGCCGTTAGGGATCTTGTATCTCCTCCGTCGCGAGGGCGTTGATCTGCGCGGAAAAATCGTCGCGATCCTCGGCCGGTCGAACGTAGTGGGTCGACCGCTGGCTAATTTGTTGAGTCAAAAAGGCGAGGGACTCGATGCAACCGTGATCATGCTCCACACCCGCAGCGTGCATCCCGAAGTTCTCATGCGTCAGGCGGACGTCGTCGTGGCCGCCGCGGGATCTCCTGGCGTCGTCACCGCGGAGATGATCAAGCCGGGCGCGGTGGTGGTGGATGTCGGGGTGCATCGGGTTCCGAATCCCGACGTCCCCGGCAAGTTCAAGCTGGTTGGCGATGTGGCGCCCGACGTCGCGGAGGTTGCGAGCCTGCTCACGCCGGTCCCCGGTGGTGTGGGACCCATGACCGTGGCCATGCTGCTCCGCAACACCGTCGATGCCGCCTCGGGTCACCGCACGCGTCCGATCACCGCCCAAGGTTGATCTAGAGTGAGCGAACAAGTTCCGGTGTATTCGGTCTCGGAAATCACGAGCTCGGTGCGACGAACCCTCGAAGCAGGTTACGGCCGGGTGCGCATCCGGGGCGAAATGTCCAACCTCCGGCTGACTCCCTCCGGACACCGTTACTTCGTGCTCAAGGACGAGCTGGCGCAACTCCGCGCGGTGTTCTTTCGCGGCGATGCGTTGAGCCTTCGCTTTGCTCCGGCCGACGGCTTGGAAGTCGAGGCGATCGGCGACATCACGGTCTACGAAACGCGGGGCGAGCTGCAGCTCGTGGTGCGCCGTTTGGCGCCGTCGGGCATCGGCGCGCTCTTGATGAGCCTCGAGGCGCTCAAGAAACGCCTGGCCGCAGATGGTCTCTTCGATCCCGCACGCAAACGGTTCTTGCCCCCCTACCCGCGCACGATCGGTGTCGTGACATCGCCTACCGGCGCTGCCATTCGCGATATCCTCAAGGTCCTGAAGCGTCGTTGGCCGGTTGCCGACGTGGTCTTCCATCCGGTGACGGTGCAAGGTGACGGTGCGGCAGACGAGATCGCGCGCGCTTTGTATCGCTTGAATCGATGGGGTCGAGCCGAGGTGATCATCGTGGGACGGGGGGGCGGCAGTCTGGAAGATCTTTGGGCGTTCAACGAGGAAATCGTCGTGCGCGCCGTCGCGTCCAGCCACATTCCCGTGATCTCGGCGGTGGGGCACGAAACCGATGTCACGCTTTGCGACCTGGCCGCGGACGTGCGCGCGCCGACCCCGTCGGCTGCCGCCGAGATGGCGGTGCCCAACATTCACGATCTCTACCGCCGCATGCAAACGGTGAAGACACTGCTCGAACGCCGCATGAACGAAGCGGTGGGCCGCCGGCGCGCCGTGCTGGTGCGTTTGGCGCGGGCGTATGGATTCCGGCGGCCGGAACGCTTCTTGGAGCGCCGGGCGGAAGAAGTTGACGACGTGGCCGAACGACTTCAAAGCGCGATCGAGGATCGGTTGGAAACTGTACGGCACATCGTCGACGATCGCACCCGGCGCTTGTTGATGCATCATCCCGAGCGGCATCTCGAGCACGCGCGCGAACGCCTCCTGAACGTGCATGATCGCCTGCGCGTGAATGCGGGAGGCGAAGCCCGGCGGCGGCGCGAACGGCTCGTACCCTTGTCTCGAGCGCTTCGGGCACTGGATCCCGCACAAGTGCTTCGTCGCGGCTATTGTCTGGTCCGAGATCCTGGCACGGGCCACCTTGTCCTTCGGGCAGCCGGAGTGAGTGCGGGTTCCCCCCTGGTCATTCAATTCTCGGAAGACCGCCTGCATGCGCGCGCGGAGCGCGGGGAAACTGGCGGACCATGGACCCCGTCGGTTCCCGAAGAGGAAGAGCGGGGATGACGCCCAAAAACAACGATCGTTCCGGAACGGAAACGAACGAGGCACTGAGTTTCGAGCAGGCGCTGGAGCGCCTCGAGGGCCTCGTGGAAAAACTCGAGGAAGGCGCGATTCCACTCGAAGAGAGTCTCGCCGCCTATGTCGAGGGCACACGATTGGTCCGGCATTGTCTGGCTTGCCTGGAGCGCGCCGAAACGGTCATCCGGGAGCTCACTGAGACTTCGGAGGGTCTCGAGCTTCGCGCCTCATCGCTGGCCCGTCACGTCGAGGAGAACGAT
>Ga0068861_100001787_pt1 | contig 13840 bp, 11 predicted proteins | sample KBSSwiS42_FD_66593 | JGI IMG/M metagenome (GOLD analysis project Ga0068861, IMG submission 66593) | Switchgrass rhizosphere microbial communities from Kellogg Biological Station, Michigan, USA - KBS Switchgrass S4-2 | ecosystem: Host-associated > Plants > Roots > Rhizosphere > Soil ...
CGTGGCGGGCAATGACCGAACCGCGATCGTCGAAGGTGACCAGGTCGAACTGTCCCCGTACCACCAGCGCCAGTTCCACCTTCGTCAGGTGCCGGTGCGGGCGGACATACGAGTTCCGGTCGACGACGATGAAGAAGCGTTGCACCGGGTCGGCGGCGGACGCGTGAATATTGAAATTCGTTCGCCCCCGCGGGCTCGCCTTCGCCTTGGCGGCCAATTCATCGAGCAGTCGGTCGGTGAATAGTTTCATGGCCCGAAATTAATAGTTGTGCACCGGGGACCGTATCATCCCATGGGGCGCTCGTTGTTGAATATATGCGTTGCGGATTCTTTGTCCGGCCCCGCTGTAACGCGGCAACCCGTGCTCCGTTGACAGCTTACGCACGCAGACGATGGAAGTTCTCCGCGCGATCTCACAGTTGGCCTTCGCGATCCGGTATCAGCCCTGCGATTGGGCCGGACGCAGGTGCCGGTCGAAAAATGCAAGCAGGTCTGCATAGGCACGTCGCGAGTGGTGATCGTCCGACGCCTCCGGTTCGAGCCGGTATTCCTTGGTGAACGTCGCATGAGGACGGTCGCCGAGTCGATTGCGCGAGCGTTCTTCACCGTATTCCCGCGTTTCCAGCCCGTTCGGAAATTCCTCTTGCAGGCGTTGCAGCTTTTCGTGCGGACAGATGCGGTCGGCATGACATCGCACGGCCAGCAGCTGCGCCTGTCCCGAATCGAGCCGCTCGCGGACCTGGGCGATATCCTCATCGCTGATGTTGAGCTCGTGCATCCACGAGCCGCGCCCGATACCGAGCCAAGCGAACAGGGGCGATAACGGCACGGAAGGTTGAGCTGCGACCGCCGCGACGACCTGCGGATCGATGACCAGTGGCAGGGCGAACGCGCCGGTGAGGCACATGCCGATTGCTCCGACGCGGCTGCCCTCGTTGCGTTCGCTGATATGCCCGGCCAATGCACGCAGCCAGTGGGTGACCGGCGCCGATACGCCAGTCCGCAGGTTCGCAAACTCCCTGGAGATACAGAGTCCGATGGCATTCTGCAGCGGTGCACGCTGCTCGAAAGGCCCGAAGAGCCAGGGAACGTAGACACGAAACCGCGACTGGACCAGGCGCCTGGCGAACAGGAGCAGGCCTGGCGACATGCCGGCGATCTCAGGCATGAGCAGCAGCGGGGGATGGCCCGGCTCGCCAGCATGGTAGACGAAGTGGCTGAATCCACCCGACGCAAAAGCAAACCGCTCGAATCCAGGCAAGTCGGGCCCCCGTGGGCCCGCTGCGCTGTCGCTGACATTCATGGATTCCGCACAGTGTCCCGCATGCAGCCAGGATATCGCACCGGGCGTGAACTTATGACGACGCCGGCTTGCCGTCCTTGCGAACGAAGTTCGTCACCTGGGCGATCACGCCAAACAAGGTTGCCACGCCGGCCAGCGTCGTCGACAGGATCTGCATGGCGCTGCCGGCCAGCCACATCAGCGACGCGGTGATGACGACGACGATGATGAACAGCGGAATGCGTATGCCGGTCCAGAGGTTTCGCGAGGCGGCATGCTGCCAGTCTGCGAACTTCTGTTCGGTCTCGGCAGTCCGGGCGAATTCCGCAAAGCCACTTTCGACGATGCGGGGCCACGGGCGCAGTTTCAGATAGCCGCGTCGCAACAGCTGTTCGATGACCGGACTGTTTTCCGGGTTGACGAACTTGCCGCGGGCCAGCTGATGCAACAGCAGCCGCTCGTCGACACTGAGCGCCTGCCACATGTCCTGGTAGAGAGACTGGCAGTGGACGGCTCGCCAGTCGCTCTCGTCCTTGGCCGTGAACACCGTTGACGGATCCTTCTCCAGCACGGCTTTTTTCAGGTCGAGCAGGTCGAGTTCCGCCTGGAGCAGCGGCTGGAGGTTCAGCGGTTCCGGCGCATCCACGAAGCGTCCGGAGAAAGGAATGCGGATGCCGAACAGCCGGCGCGCGGCATGCCACGACAACAGCGTGAGCGACAGCAACAGGGCCAGCGTTGCCGTGATGAGTACCGCTTCGCTGCTCCAGGAATAGCGCAACTGGGTGAGTTCGCGGTCGCGTTTCAAGACGGCGCCGCTGCCTGGTGTCGAAAGCGGCATGGCGACCTTGATGCGGTAACCATCGTCGCTGTTCGACCACGAAGACACGATATGCCTGGTTGCCGCCAGGTCGCATGCACTGGCCTGTTCGGGGACGGGCGATGCTTCGCCGGTGTCGGTATCGGTCCAGGCCCGCTGCAGGTGCCGATCGGTGGACAGCAGCCAGATCAGGCGGCGAAACATCCCGAGCACCGGCGGACCGCCTTGCGTCAGCCACGGATCGGTGGGAAACGCCGTCGCCTCCCAGACCATGCTGTTACCGTCGCCCCGCAAAACGCAGCCATTGCTGAAGCCCGGCACCGGTCGAGTGCTCAAGGTTCTCGCGTCCATGCGCAAGCTGGTGGTGCTGTCGCTCGAAGAATGCCGCAGGTCGCGGGCCATCACTCGATAGCGATGCTCCACGTCGTCGCCCGCTTGCTTGAGTTCAGCGCCGATCAGCGCCTTTACGGAAGCATCGTGGTAGTCGACGGCGAGCCAGAGAGTCGGCACCACCGCGACGATGCACATCACGCAGACCATGCAGGACACGAACTCGTTCTGCCAGCGCTGCACGCTATTGCTCCTGACGACGCCCCGCATCCGCGCCAGCAGCGCACTGCCCGCGGCGACCACTATCAATGCGAGGAAGATCGTCGAGTAGCCGGCGCCATTGAGCCGGCCGATCGCGAACGTAGCGAACAACGCCAGGGCGGCGATCATGCACAAGGCGAACGATCCGTAGTATGCGTATCGCCGCCATTGTGGCCAGATCCACGCGAGCAGTTCCAGGTCGGGCCGTCCGGACACGGCTACGACGATGCCGCTGACGATGAGAATCACGAGTGCGGCACAGGCAAAGTAGGTTGCCAGCGTCGCGTTCGCAGTCTGCAGCACGGCGACGCCAATCGGTTCGCTGGAGTAGAACACCACGATGCCCCAGGGCACGCCCGAGACGGGCCTGTAGTAGAAACGATGCGGCTCGCCCGTGTAGTTGCCGTCGAAATGGTCTTCCTGGGCGATCCGGTTGAGGTTCCAGCGCGACGCACGCTTGGTCAGTGCCGTGCGCAACGACGCGTTCGCCTGGGTCTCCACCAATAGATTTTCCGCGAGGCTGCGCTTGTCGTTGCTATGGAACAGCACGGTGCCGCTGCCGCTGTCGACGATGGCAAATCGCAAGAGCGGCGGGCGTACCGATGTCGTCAGGGCATAGGCACGGCTGTCAGCGGTAACCACGCCGGTCCGTCTGCTAGCTTCGATCCGAGGCACGGCAACCTGCAGCACCCTTGCTGCATCGGTACGATTGAACAGGCGCTGCGCGACGAAGCCGTTTACGGGTTCCTGCAGTTTCAATGCCTGCCAGCGCCCCGCAGGGTTCCATTCTTCTCCCGCCTTGATGGCTTTGAAGTATTCGCGATCGTGCAGGTCGAGCGTCCGCGGCTGCGTCGTGAGTTCGTACAGATCCAGAGCGACGCCGGAACTCTTGCCATCCGGATCCAGCGCGGCGGTGTTGTGCAGGCGTGGCCACGCTCCATCGCGTTGCTCGAGCTGCCGCCGCAGTTCGGCGATCGTAGTCGAGTCGGCGAGCGAGGAACTCTTGGCGTAGTCATGCGCCAGCTGGTCCAGCAGCTGCGTATCGTCACTCAGTTCCTGCAGCAGTTCGCGTTCTATCTGGTAAGCGTAAGTCTCGGCGGCCTGATCGGCCCACAGCGTCAGCCGATGACTGCTCCAGCTGGAGAAGCCGATCACCGCCAGCACCGCGGGGATCAGCAGCAACGCAATCACTACGGCGATCACCTGTGCCGGCGAAATCGGATCCTGCGCCGAGGAGAACCTCAGGCTGAGCAGCGGCCAGCCAAGAATGGTCAGCAGCACCAGGATCGTGATGGCGAGACGGCCGTTCGGGCCGAGCGCCGCCGACAACGATTGCAGGATGTTCTGGTGCCGCACGCCGATCAGGTACAGCGTCCCATGATCCTTGCCGTCGATCGCGACCGGATACCGCGCTTCGAACGGCTGCACGAAGACGCGGTAGTCTTCGCCGGCGATCACATCGTCGAATACGACGGGCCGGGAAGGACTGGTCCCTACCGGCTTCGCGTCTTTCTTGGCGTCGCGAGCGTCTGGCGTGTCTTCTTCCACGCTCGCGTGCTGCAGCAGTGTCGTCGCATCCGAGATCGTCAGTCCGTCGGCTCTCGCATCCTGCAATTCGACACGTGTTTCTTCGCGGCTGTGGCCGTGGATCTGCGCCACCGTCCGGCCTTCCCGCGTAGCCAGGATCAGTTCATCGAAGAACTCCTGGACGACGAAGGTGGGCAGGTGCTGCAGCAGGTCGCCGCTCAACGCCAGGTTGCGTCCGGACAGGCAGCGGCGGACGCTGAAGCGGCGCGACGATCCCTGTGCTTCGACTTCGAACGCGGGACGCGCTGGACTGGCTTCGCCGGTGCAGGCATCGACGTCCAGTTGCAGTCCTTCGAGCGCAAGACTGGCGAGATAGCGAGCGGTGACGTTCGGTTCCAGGTTGGCTTTCGCGGGCACCAGTTGCAGGAGACTGCCCATCGTGTCCTGCAGGTTGTCGAACTGCCCAGTGATCTCGCCCAGAGCACGGAAGGCGCGTTCGTCATTCACCGTGCTGCCGCGAAAAAACTTTAGGGCGTAGTAGCCACAGCCGGCCACCAGGCACGCGGCTACCGCTGCAATCAGCAAGGGCAGCCAGCGAGCCGGCTCCCGCACCGGCTCGGACTTCGCATCGGCCTGGTGCGCATCTGTCTTGGGAAGGGTCTCGGCCATGGCATGTTCCCCTATGCCTTATCGTTGATACCGTGGTGTCATTCAAGACGGTTTCGTGTGCCGAAAGCATTGCCCCAATGGTCCTTGTATCACGCTGCGGCGACGCGATAGATAAGCGTCATGGTCAGCGACGGACAGACGCCGCGGGTGGAGCGAAGACATGTCAACAGCGACGGCCGAGATCATGGATGGAATACAGCGGGGCGCAGTCGCTGCGATACTGCATGTCGCAGCGGCAAATGCTTCCGCGGCCCGGGAAATTGCCTGCGAATTCGTGGCGGCAGCGGAAGCGGTCAAGACGCAGTCCGAACGCATACCGCTGTCGTCGGCGATCGCCGTCGCGTTTTCGACGGGGCTGTCGAGGGACCAGCTCCTCAGACTGTCGGGCCAGGGAAACACGACAACCCGATTTCTAGATACCGTCAGGCGCAGCGCAATGCTGGTGGCGCAGCTTGGCGAGGCGGAACTGGAACGCTATCGGCGGGTAGTGACCGAAGCAGCCGATCGGGCTGCGAGGGAAGTGAAGGAGAGCGAGTTCTTCAGCCGTCGCCGCAAGACGCGGTCGGAAGTGGAGGCCATAGGCGAGATCAGGGCGGCGCTGGCTGGGACGACGGTGCTACGTCGGCCGACGCCGCCGCTCGAAAGCGCCAGAAGGCAGGTAGAAGCGGCACCAGTGCCAGCACGCACGTAACGCACATCGCTCCGCCCCAGAAGGAGCACGGGAAGGGGTCGGTTGAACAAAACCTGGACTCTACCCGGTTACTACCGACGGCGGTGCATGAGCTCCCGACATAAAGCGCGCTATTGACAGGCCTGCCAACGGCGCCGCACAGAAAAAAACAGCGGAAAACAGCGCTATTTCACGGACAAACTAGCTACTATTCCCGCATGGGAGCGGCACTGGTCGGCCGTCCCAATCAAAACAAGAGTCGGGTTACAGACGAGCCTGGGAAGGGACTCGTCGGAGGCACCGGGTCATGCAGTGGCGCAGTCCGTCGCGAATCGCGATGCTGGGGCTGGTCGTGTGTCTTGTTCTTGCGGGCGTGTTCTGGCTGATCCCGAGCGACAAGACGATCATGCGCGCAATCCAAGTGCGCCCAGTAAATACAGATGCCGATAGCGTTGCTTCCTGGCCGGGCAAGCAAAAGCGCTGGGGCCTGGTCATTGGCGTCGATCGCTACGCCGATACGCAGATCACCACGCTCGGCGGTTCTTCCAACGACGCCAGGTCTATCGCCGATGCGCTGGTGCGTTACGCCGGATTTCCCAAGGACCAGGTGATCCTGCTGTCCTCCGATCAGCCGGCCGAGCGGCAACCTACGCGCGGCAACATCCTGCGAAGGCTTTCCAACCTGGCATCGGTGATTCCGGCCGATGGCCTGCTGTTCCTGTCGTTCGCCGGTCATGGCATGGAACGCAGCAACCAGGCATTCCTGCTGCCCTCCGATGCCCAGGTGAGCAACGATGTCGACCTGCTCGAACAGACGGCGATCAACGTGGCGCAGATCAAGGATCGCATTCGACGCACGGGCGTGAAGCAAGTGGTGCTGGTGCTCGATGCATGCCGCAACGATCCGGTGGGCCGTGCGAGCGCGGACAACCCGCTCACCGCGAACTACGTGAAGGGTTTCAATTTCGATGTTCACAATCGTGAGGTCACTGCCTTCGCGACGTTGTATGCGACCGCGGTCGGCGAACGAGCCTACGAATACACCGAGAAGCGCCAGGGCTATTTCACCTGGGAACTCGTCGAAGGACTGAAGGGTGCAGCCGCCAACGACAAAGGTGAAATCACCCTGTCCGCGCTGCTGACTTACGTGCAGGATCGCGTACCCAAGCACGTTTCCGCGGATCTCGGTTCGGGGAAGGAACAGCGGCCGTTCGCCGATATCGGCGGCTACCAGGCCGATCAATTGGTGATTGCCGTGGCCTCCCAGCCGCCGGCCGTCGCGAAGTCCGAATCGAAAGGCCCGGCGCGAGCGGATGCGGCTGCATTCGAGTTGAGCTATTGGGAGACGATCAAGGGCAGCAGCGACCCGGCCGATTTCGAATCGTATCTGCGCCGCTATCCCGATGGGCAGTTCACGGACCTGGCGACGCGACGCAGTCGAGGTGCCAAGAGCAGCAGCGTCGAACAGCAAGACGATTCCGCGCCTGCGGTCGCTGCACCGAGCACGCTGTTTTCGCATTCCGATACGACGAGCGGGTCGGGCAAGTCAGTGATTACTTTGTTGGCGGAAGCGCAAACCCGCTTGGCGAGCGGTGCACTGGTGCAACCGGCGGGGTCGAGTGCGGCCGATAGATATCGCGCCGTCCTGAAGCAGCAGCCGGGGAATCCGGAAGCGTTGATCGGCATGCAGCGCATCGCGGATACGCTGATCGGAAATGCGGAGCGCGCCCGCAAAGCGGACGACGTCGACGGCGCGTTGCGCTTTCTGGACCAGGCGCGATCGGTGCAGCCGAATCATCCGAAACTGGCGCGGCTGCAGAGCGATCTGAACGAACGCAAAGTCAAACTCGCGCGGCGTGCCCAGGAAAACCAAGTCGAGGCGGGACAGCACATCGCCAAGGCAAAAATCTATCTGGATCGCGAGCTCAGCCTGCGCAACATCGGTGAAGCCAACGACCACTACGACGAAGCGGTCGCGCTCGCGCCGACCGTGGCCGATCTGCCGTCGGTTCGTAAACGAATTCTCGATGGCTACGCCGCCGCCGCGCAGCAGGAACTCAATGCGAGCCAGCCCTCACGAGCGCTGAAAGTTCTCGTCTACGCCCGCAAGCGCAACATGTCGAGTCCATCGCTGGAAAAACTGGACGGGACGATTCAGCAGCAGGTAGCGAAGCGCTGAGGCTCACTCCGCAGCGTTGGGAATAGCGGTTGCATACTTCGACCACTTTCCCAGGATCTCGTGGACCACCGGCACGCCGACGCGATAGTTGGCTTCGTACGCAGCCAGTTGCCCCGGTGCTTCGTCTCCAATCGTCGCGAGCGCATCGACTCCGGGCGGAGGGCCTGAAGGATTGCTGGCCGTGCGCAGCACCATCACTCGCTGCAGGTCGACGAACTTGAGTTTGGCGAACGTTTGCATCTGGCGCGCTGCCGACTGGCTCTCCATGTTCGTCATCGCGAAGACGCCTTTGCCCTTCGTCCACAGCTTGACCCAATCGCGCGCCCACTGAGTACGGCGCGGTCCGTGCCAATATCTTACTGAGCCGAGCGTTTCACCCATCAGCACGAACGGTGGACGCTGTGCATTCGGAAATCCCTTCCACGCAGCGCGCTGCTGCTTGAGAGCCGGCGTGTCGGGGATGTCGACATTCTTGGTGAGATCGAAGGCCCAGCGCGCCAGGCCCTGATTCAATGGATACGCCATGCCGAGTTCTTCCGCCGATTCCACCGAGCCGAAGCTGTTCGCATCGGTGGGCAAGGTATTCGGCTGCATCGAGCCGATGGCGAACAGGCCATAAGGCCAGCCGGCGGGAATGTCGCGATCGTCTATCTCGCGCAGCTCATCGCCATTGACTACCCATCTCGCCCAGGCCGCGCTGCCGACGGAAGCGACTTCGGGATCGGCGCCGGAAATGCCCGTGAACAGCCAATACGTCTGGCTGAAATCGAAACGCGGATCGAGCACGAACGCGTACAGGTTCTCGAGCAGCAATCCATACAGTCCCTGGTCGTTGCGGCGAATCATGCCCGTGGCGCCGCGGACGGTGAGCGTCTCGGTGAGATGCTCGCGTTCCACCCATAACTGGTACTCGCCGGGCTTGTCGCCGAAGTCCTTGCCGTTCTCGAAGTTGGCAACGACAACCATTTTGACTGAAACCGGCTTGGTGTCCGCCGCAACGGCGGCGGGGGCGGTGAGGAACGAGAGTAGCAACGCAAGCGACATCGCCGGCAGTACGAACGATCGACGGAAATAGCGCATGGTCCTTGGCCTGGGGGAAGCATTTCTTGCGATGCTGCACTGTGAACAGAACCGCAGCACCAGACAAGTGCCAGCCAGGTATCGAGCCGCCCGCAGTGTTGTGCGTGAGGCGAGTCTTATCGCGTCGAGGGGCAGGGCGCTACTGCCGTAACTACCGAGCACTGCCGCGACCTTCGGGCTCACACTGAGATAAACCGCGGTGCCGGGACAGGTACCTACGATGCCCGGCAGGGCGGCTCGAGGTCACACAACATCAAGACGCACAGTGCAATTCCGCAGGAAGGCTGTTCCGAGGACGTGTCATGTTGAATCTTTCCCGTCGCGTCGGCGAATCGGTTCTGATCGGTGAAGACATCGTCATCACCATCCTGGCGGTGAAGGGCAGGCAGGTACGCATCGGGTTGTCCGCTCCCGAGGGCGTGAGCATTCATCGCGAGGAAACGGGCCCGAATCTCTCGGTCGTCAGCGACGATCGCCCCGCGGGGTCCGCCACCGAGTAGTGATCGCTACCCGGTGACTACCGGTGTCAATTCAACACGCGTTTCTTTTCCGGCAAGGTGGCGAACACCCGCTTGGTGTCTTCGGCCGCCCGGTCGATTTCACGCAGGCGCTTGGCTCGCTCCATCGGGTCGGGGACAGTGGCCTTCGTATGCTGGCGCAGCCGCTCGACCAATTCGTCCATCTTGTCGGTCTTCATGGGGTGGCCTCTTACTCGACTCGGGCTTGTCGATTCGGGCAGTAAAAGTACAGGTCGCATCCCACTGGACCATGCGCTTTGCCCGATGTGTAAGACACGTGACAGCCAGGCTTTTAACAGCCTAGTCCGTGGAAACACGCAGCAAATTTGTGCTCCAATGACGTCATCCGCTCAACCATGCGGGATAGGCGCCTGAATGCCCGCGAAATTTTCGATTTTTGCGCCGATTGTTGCGTTACGAGAATTGCACGCAGCCGGCCTCGTCAGCGTCCTCGTTCAGCAGCGAATGGGAAAAATGCGTGTCGTTGACGATCTCGTTGCGACCCCTTCAGGCCGCTGGCGTACCGCCAGCTTGCACGATCATCGCTGTAATTTTTTCCACGAGCTGGTCGAGCTGCGCGATGTCCGTGCCGCGGACGACCAGCGTGGTGCCGAAGCGGCCCTCGGTGTTGAAGGGATAGCTGCCAATGTCCGTTGCAGGATGATCCGCCTGCAATTGCCGCAGCGGTGCGGCAATGACGCTCTCGGCGAGATAGGCCGTGACCGAACGCGACTGCAGCACGGCGCCGCCGATCAACTTGGAGCGCAGGCTCGCGAGCATGGCTCGCATCACGGCAGGAACGCCGGCCATGACATGCACATTGCCTATGAAAAAGCCCGGCGGCCCGCCGGTAGTGTTGTCGATCAGGCCTGCTCCAAGCGGCACCATGGCCATGCGCAGGCGTGACGCCATGACGTGGGGCGGCGCTTCGCGGCGTCGAATGAGTGCCGCGATCGTCGGATGTTCCACCAGGTCGACGCCGAACGCCTTGGCGATGCTGGCAGCGGTGATGTCGTCATGCGTCGGCCCGATGCCGCCGGTCGTCAGCACGTAGTCGTGACGCGCCCGTACTTCGTTGATGACTGCGACGATGGTGTCTTCGATATCTGGAATGACTCGCGCCTCCATCACGCGAATGCCCCATTCGCCCAACGACGTTGCGATGTCCCGCAGGTTCGTGTCCTGCGTGCGTCCCGACAGGATCTCGTTGCCTATGACGACGACCGCCGCCGTATAGATTCGCTCGCTCATCGTGGCTCCGATGCTTGCAGTAATTCTTCGAGATAGCCCTTCCACACCTTCGCGAGAGTGTGCGTGCCGTGTCCCGCGGTGTCGGGGCCGAGCGGAATGACTACGGCTTTTCCGTTCGGCACCCGCTTGATTTCGCGTTCCAGGATACCGAGCTCCGGTGGATTGATCAGGTCGTCGGCGGAATTCACCGCGAGCAGCGGCGCCTGAATTTTTTCCAGCGCCGGCGCGGGATCGTAGTCCTGCGACGCGGAGAGCTGATACATCACATCGTTCGCATCGGCGGTCTGCAGCGCCTCGGCGACATAAGCATCTAGCACCGCGTCGCTTTGGTGTCCCGTCTGCATTTTCTGTTGGCGCAGGATGGGATTGCTGCCCATGAGGAACAGCATCTGTTCGGCAGTCGCGAGGGCGGCAGGCTGCTCCCGGTAGTTTCCCTGCTGCCACTGCGGATCGTTGCGAATCGCATCGATGACCACCCGCCGCCACACGCGATTGCGGCCGGAAATCTGCGACGGCAGGCTCGCGAGCGGCATGAGCGCATCCATGAATTGCGGATGCAGTTCGCCCCATAGCCAGCTGTGCATGCCGCCCATCGACGTTCCCATCGCCAGCCGCAGGTGATCGACCCCGAGCCGTTCGAGCAATCGATACTGCGCCTCGACCATGTCGAGATAGCCGTAACGGGGAAACTTGGCCCGCAAGCCGTCGCTGGGTTTGCTGGACTTGCCGTGACCGATGCCGTCGGGCAGGACGATGAAATACTTCGACGCGTCGAGCAGGCCGCCGTCGCGAAACAATTCTCCGGCGAACTCGGCACGCATGAACTGTGCGCCGCTGCCGCCGGTGCCATGCATGATGAGCACTGCGTTGCGTGCCCGGCCATTTGCATCGCGTTCGAGTTTGCCGAGCGTGCGATAGTGCAGTCGCAGTTCGGGCAGAACGGCAGCGGACTGGAAACGAAAGTCCCTGACGACGACATCGCCTTGGACCGCTGGCGGCAGCGGCGTTTGCGCGAGGCCGAGACTCATCGTGAACAGCTGGCAGAGGATCAAGAGAGCGATTCTGATCATGCGGATTCCATCGTAGAGGCGGCTTCGGGTTAGTCTACCAGCTGGTCGCCGCAGCGTTTGAGAGGTCCCGGCTTGCCGCCCGTACGCATTGCACTATTGACGACGCTAGCCATGATCGCCTTCGCTGCCAATTCGCTGTTGTGCCGCATGGCGTTGCGCCACACGGCCATCGATCCCGCCAGCTTCACTGCGATCCGTTTGATCGCAGGAGCGATCGTGCTCTGGGCTCTCGCCCGTGCTCGCAGCGAGCGTCGCGGATCCGGCAATTGGCCTTCCGCTCTTGCGCTGTTTGCTTACGCGGCAGGATTCTCGCTTGCCTATGTGAGTCTCTCCGCTGGCACCGGAGCTTTGTTGTTGTTCGGCTCGGTGCAGGCCACCATGATCGGTTATGGCCTGTGGCGCGGCGAACGACTGCGTCCGGCGCAATTGCTCGGCTTGCTGCTTGCTGCCGGCGGCATCGTCGGCCTGCTGTTGCCTGGATTGGCAGCGCCGCCACTGCTTGGCGCTGCATTCATGATCGCCGCCGGTATTGCGTGGGGTATCTATTCTCTTCGCGGCCGCAGCGGCGGCGATCCGACGGCCGTTACCGCCGGCAATTTCATTCGCACCGTTCCCATCACGCTGGTGCTCACGCTAGCGATGCTGCCGCGCCTTCACATCGATACACCCGGCACTCTCTACGCCATTGCTTCGGGCGCACTCGCTTCGGGAGTCGGCTACGCAATCTGGTACACGGCGCTCCCACAACTGCGCGCGACGATCGCTGCAACCGTGCAACTCAGCGTCCCAGTCATCGCCGCACTCGGCGGCGTTCTCCTTCTCGGCGAGCAATTGACGCTGCGACTGGTATTGGCGTCCATCGCCATCCTCAGCGGCATCGCACTCGTGATCCTGCGCAAGGCCTGAAGGTTCGGCGATTTCGCACGAAGCGAAATAGATTTTCATGATCTGTTCTGCCCCGTGTTCTCCGTGTTCTCCGTGCGATATTTCTTGATGTGGCCACGCCGACAGAAGAACGGTGAGTTGTGGCACTGATTCATCTCACGTACCGCGGCAGCTGAACCGCCTTGAAGATGTATCGCACGGAGAACACGGAGAACACGGGGCAGAAAAAAGATGGGTAGGAGAGCCGGGAATACTCCGCTTCTTGTTTGATACTTAGTGCGCTCCGTGCGAACTCGGTATTGCTTCCAGGTGCTTCAGCTTGTCCGGATTGCGAACGACATAGATACCCAGGATCTTGCCGTCTTCGATGTGCAGCGCCGTGGTCTGCACCGTATCGTCCGCTTCCAGCGTGACGAAGCCGGGCAAGCCGTTGATGAGGCCGTAACGCAGCAGCTGCGACGGCTGTTTCTTGAAGGAGTGCTGGAAGAATCGTTGGTGCACGTTCACGACCGCGTCGATGCCGCCGATCGGGCGGATGACTGCCGGCTTCTTCCCGCCGCCATCCGCTTGCAGGACCACATCGGCTGCGAGCAGCGATTGCAATGCCTGCATGTCACCGCTACGCGAGGCTGAGAAGAATGCTGCGGCGATTTCGAGCCCGCGCTCCTTGGGCATCTCGAAGCGTGGGCGCGACGCACGCACGTGTGTTCGGGCACGACTGACGAGTTGGCGACACGCAGCGGGGTCGCGTCCGATGGTCGCGGCGATTTCATCGAAGTCGACGCCGAACACATCGTGCAGCAGGAATGCAGCCCGCTCCAAAGGAGACAATCGTTCGAGCGCCATCATCAGCGGCAAGGTCACGTCTTCGACCGCGTCCTCTGCAGTTTCCACTATCGGTTCGGGCAGCCAGGTGCCGACATAGTCTTCGCGTCGCACGCGTGCGGACTTGAGATGGTCGAGACATAGACGCGTCACGATCTTGCGCAGGAAGGCTTCGGGTTCCTGCACCGAGCTGCGATCCGTCCCGTGCCAGCGCAGGAATGCCTCCTGCACGATGTCTTCGGCATCGGCAACGGATCCCAGCATTCGATAGGCAACGCGGACCAAGGTTGGACGCAGCGGATCGAACGAGGCGGCGGCATCGGTAGCGGATGGCGTCATAAGGCGGCCCTGCTATAGGCAATCCGGCGATTGCGGTACTCATCATGACGAGATGGCGCCCCGCATTGTGACACGGCCGATTATTCGCGCGGGTAAATCCCGTGCAGCACGGTGTCGAAGTGATCTTCGATGAGGGA
>Ga0068861_100001798_pt1 | contig 13812 bp, 11 predicted proteins | sample KBSSwiS42_FD_66593 | JGI IMG/M metagenome (GOLD analysis project Ga0068861, IMG submission 66593) | Switchgrass rhizosphere microbial communities from Kellogg Biological Station, Michigan, USA - KBS Switchgrass S4-2 | ecosystem: Host-associated > Plants > Roots > Rhizosphere > Soil ...
CGCTGGCTTCTTCGGCGTGGGGATCTCGTCGGGCGGAATCAGGTGATGCTTGTCCAGGTCGCCGGTGTACTCGTCGTACGCATCGAGCGCTTCACGAATGCGGGCGCGCCCGTCCATGCTGACGGCGTCGATCACGCTGGGCACGATGAAGACCACGTCTTCCGTCTCCTGCGCGACCTCGCTGTGGGTGCCGAACAGGGCGCCCAGGATGGGGATCTGGCTCAGCAGCGGCAGACCGCTATGACCGCGGCTCTGGCTGTTGGCGACCAAGCCGGCCAGCATCAGCGACTGGCCCAGCTCGAGATTCACCAGCGTGTCGAGCGTCGAGGTCAGTCGGCCCGGCGTGCCCGTGCCGCGGTCGTCCGCCAGATCCGAGACGTCGGCGTGAATCTCGAGCTCCAGCCGCCCGCTCTCGCTGTCGTAGCGCGGCTGAACGCCGATGGTGCTGCCGAACTCGATCTTGTGAATGCCTGTGCTGAGCGAGCCCTGCACGGGGATGTTGATCTCGCCGCCACCGGCGAAGGTCGCCTTGGTGCCGTTCGCCGTGATCAGCGTGGCGTGGCGCTGCAGCTTGGCCCAGCCCGTGGCCTGAGCCAGATCGAGCGCGGGCAGCGCCTGGTCCTGGATCGTCGCGGTGGCGTTTTCGAACGAGCCCGTCTGCAGGTTGTAAAACACGCTGAGCGAACCGCCCCCGTAGCGCGTGGCCCAGTTCACGCCCAGCTGGTGGCTGTACGACTTGTCGAACTGTACGAAGTAGAAATCGAGCCGGATGTTGTCCCGTGTCAGCACTTGCTCGCGCGGTGGACCCACCCGCTTCTCGTTGGTTTTCGCTGCATTCGGATCGAAGACGGTGATCTTGTACAGCCGCTCGCTGCCGTCCATCATGATGAAGAGCAGCGTCGTTTGACCGGGCTTGAGCGCGACGATGACGAAGCTCTTTGCGTCTCCCGTCAGGCGCACGTCGATCACGCCCTGCACGCCCTCGGAGTAAGAGCGAACGTTGTCCGCAGGCAGCACCTGCTGCGTCCCGATCTCCAGGCGCAGCGAATCGCCGGGCGTCGCCGCGGCAGCCGCAGCGCTCTTGCTCTCGCCGCGGCTCTGGGCGAGCGTGGCCTGGCTGCTCAGGCCCAGAGCCGCGCCCAGCAAGAGGCCGAGGCGAACGCTGCGCGCGAGTCTATCGGACATGATCGATTTCCTTTGTCGCCGGCTTTGAGGGAGCGACCGCCCGGCGTTGTACTTCAGCTGCTTGCTGGATGAGGTCGCCGCGAGAGGCCTTGGCGACGCCCTCCAGCAACTCGACGTCTTCCGGATTGCGCAGCACCAGGAGCAAGCTGCCCTGACGCTCCGCTTGAGTGATGAGCTGGCCTTCTTCAATCGAGACGCTGAGCGAGACCGAGCGGCTGTGGGCGCGCACCGCGTCGTCCGGGCTCAACTGCCCGCCCACCGACAGCAACAGCAGGTTCTGCAGCAGCATCGACGTCTCGTCGCCGCTGTTCGGCGTGAACAGGATGTCGACCCGATCTCCCGGCCGCAGCAGGCCATCGAACGTATTCGTCTGCGTGATCGACAGCGCACGCTTGCCGTTCTGTACGGCGCTCGACAGGTCGCGGCCGGGCTGGGTCAGCGTGGCGATGTCGCTCCAGAGCACCGGCTCATTCGCTTCGATCAGGCTGCTGACGCGGATGCCGACGACCTTCTTCGCGTCCTGCCCGCTGATGTTGCGGCGACCGACGTAGGCCTGCGGAATCGATCGGATGCCGAGCACGCTCTCGGTCAGCACCATGCCCGGCTTCAGGTCCTTGGCCGCGATCAGTACCGGAACGCGCCGGCCGCCCGTTGCTTCGGCCTCCAGTCTCGTCAAATACAAGTGGCCCAAAGCTGCGCCAACGATGGCAATGATGACGGCGACGAGCAGCGCTTTCTTGTTCACACGGACCTCACGGCGACTCTCTCCTGTCTCTCACGCGGACCGGGACGGAGAAGCGTGGAGCTTGTAGCATTTCACGGCTCCAAAGGAATCACCGTCCGCTGTCGCGAGCTCCGAGGCACGTCGCCAGCGACGTATGGCACGGCTCGAACCTGCGCCGCGCCCCGCCGCCCGACTCAAACGAGACGAAAAAAACCGGAAGCAACACCGGAACTAAAATACCGGGACTAAAACAACAGCGTGGGCAGGTGTTCCAGCGTCGCGAAACCCCAGGTGGCGACACAGATCGCGGGGCCCATGCGCATCGTCATCATCAGCTCCGGCTCGACGGCGCGGCGCCGCGCCTTGGGCAAGAGCGAGTTGAGCGCGAGCCAACCCGTGCGCTTCAGCAGGGCCCAAAGCTGACCTCGCCACGCGAGCGCGAGCAGCGCGAAGAGCGCGAGCAACAACAGCGAGGATAGCTCTACTTCCAGCCCGGCGTGCGGCCCGAGCAGCGCGCCGAGCCCGGCGAATAACTTCACGTCGCCGCCGCCGATGGCGGTGCCCCGCGAAAAGAGCAGCAGGCCGTAGGGAATGGCAAAGCAAAGCAAGCACCCGAGGGCGGCGGAGCCGAACCCGACGAGCCCACTCTGCAGGGCGCCCAACACCAGACCCACCGGCAACAACGGCAGCGTCAGCAGATTGGGAATTCGCCCGGTCTTGGCGTCCGTCCACGCCGCGACCAAGGTCGCTCCGCAGGCCAGTAGCAGCGGCAATTCAGAGAGGAAATTCATCTGGGGACTCGCCTGTCAGATTCGACGAATGGCCAAGCGCCCCCCATCGGGAAGCGCCGTGCAGGGGAGTGGGCTCCCCTGCGCCAAACAGCTGCCGCCATCGGGGCTATGCCCCGCTTCCTTTCACTTGGTCAGGTCCTGCTTCGTGACGTCCGTGTTGAACTTGTTGCTGGCATTGCTGAGACCGCTGGTCACGGTCTGGCCGAACGTCTTCCAGGTGCCGATCGCGATCGCGGCAACCAGCACGAGGATGATGACGTACTCGACGGTGGACAGGCCGGCCTCGTCACGAACCAGCCGGTAACCATTGAGCCGAGCGCGGGCCTTTGCGAGATAGGACATTGGTTTCTTTCCTTTCGAGGCGATACCGCCGGGCGGCTCGCTGTTTGCTTGGAAGTCTTTCGGTACCGTTCGAGCGACAGTTGTCAGGAAAACGCCGTGGGGACGATTTTTCTCGGAGCTGCCCGAGCTCAGGGAAACGGGATGCCGATCCAGGCTTCCTGAGAGAAGTAGAACTTGGACATCGCCATGCCCAAGACCACGATCGCGCCGCAGGCGAGCCCCGAGACCAGGAGCAACACCACCACGTACTCGATGATCACTACACCACGGACGTCAGTGAACAGAGCGTGCCCCTGGCGCGCTGCGAGGTCGCACGGCAACTTCCCGGCCCGTACCCCGGTGGCGGACATGCGCCGCACGCTACCGAGGTCGGCGACCACGTGCAAGCCATCCTGCCTCCCTGCGCCGTCGCAGCGGGGCGGCTGCGGCGGCTCAAATCGGGCAAGTCGCCGGATCCGACAGGCGATCATGCCGATTGAAGTCGGCGAGCGGAGAGGTCCGGTTGCGTGAGATCGAATTCGGTAGGCTCATCGGACACTCGGCCGACTGGCACTGGAGCTCGCCGCTGGAATCCTCGCCCCGGGCGGCCCAGAGTAGGCTGCACGCGATGACCGAAACGCTCTGGTTTCAGGAGCAGCTCGTGGTGGAGACGCCCGGCAAGGGCTTCACGGACCTGACGGCGCGCATCGCGGCGGTGGTGGAACGCTCGGGTATCGCGCTCGGTCTGTGTGTGGTGTTCATCCGGCATACCTCGGCCAGCCTCGTCATCCAGGAAAACGCCGATCCCGCCGTGCTCGCCGATCTCGAACGCTGGCTCGGTGAGCTCGCTCCCGAGCAGCGCAACTGGCTGCACGACGACGAGGGTCCCGATGACATGCCCGCCCACGCGCGCAGCGCCCTCACGAAGACCAGCGAGTCGATTCCGATCACCGCCGGTCGGCTAGCGCTCGGTACCTGGCAGGCCATCTATCTCTGGGAACACCGCCATCGGCCCCACCGACGCGAGCTCGTCGTGCAAGTCTGCGGCCGCGCCTGAGGGAGCAGCCCGCTAAAAGCGCCCGCTGAGGCTCGCGCCCCAGCCGGCGTCTCCCCAGGTGGGGAGCAACTCGAGCGCCGCACTCTCTTTTTCACTGCTGCCGCTCAAGAGCAGGATCGTCGCCGTCACGATCGCGGCGCCACCCACCCCGAGCGTGACCAGACCGATCAGCTGCTCTCGCTTCGCGTCGTCCACGAGCTTCTCGTGCTGGTCGTGCTCGACCGTGTCCGGGCAGTCCTTGCGCTCGGGTCCCACTCGGCACAGCTTGAGCGCTTCCTGGTTGTCCGAGTAGCCCTGCAGCGCGAACACGGTTCCCGTGGCCAGCGCGGCGATGCCGACACCGCCGACGAGCAGCGCCGGAACGTTGGCGCCGCCGCTGCGGCTACCGTGGTCCCGAGGCGACGTCGTGTCGGCGATGGCGTCCGGCTTCTTGGGCTCCGACGCGGTCTCGTGCACCACCGGCAGATCCTCGAGCGCGGGCACCGTTACCGAGAAGGTCCGCGAGCTCGGAGGCACCTTGACTTCCTGCGTCCATTCCTTCTTGCCCGCCGCCGTCACGCGAATCAGATGGTCGCCGGGATCCACCGGCATGGCGGTGCCCCACGCGGCCTTGCCCACTTCCTGATCGTCGCGGAAGATTTTCGCGTCGGGAGCAGGCTCGGGCACCAGAACGCGCAGGCGTGTGAGCTTGGGCTCGAGCGCGGCCGCGCGCTCCTTGGCAGCTGTTTCACGCTGTTGCTGACCGCCCGCCCGCGCGGCTGCCGCAACGTCCAGAAACATCGCCCAGGCACTCGCCGTGCGTCCGACTTTTTCCCAGCAGTGCGCGAGATTGAACTGTGTGCCCATGCCCGGATCGAGCCGCAGGCTCTCCTCGAACTTCGGACAGGCCTCGGCGTATTTTTCCGCGCCCATCAATTGCCGGCCCTCCGCGAACAGCGCGCGAGCCGCTGCCGAGTCGTTCTGCGCCGAGGCCGTGCGCCCCCACGTGGCGAGAGAGAGTACGAGGATCCCCAGTGTGCGCGCCGTGCGCCCGCCTACGCGAAGCATTGCTCACTTCGTATCATTGAAATAATCGTTTAGCGCATCACCTTTTTTGGCGGCGGGCGGCGCGGTGGCAGGGGCCACCGGCGTGGCCTCGGCGCTCGGGCGAGATGGACGCGTGGCGGGTGGCTTGGGCGGCGGCGGGTTCACGTGCGGTCGAGGCGGGGGGGTGATGGCTGCGGCGACTTTCTTGCCCGTCCGGCCCGTAGCGCTCGCGGCTCTGCGATTCGATTCCGCGTCTTGCTCCGCTTCGCCCGCCGGGTTGGCGGCGGATGAAGGCGTCACCCGGGGCAGTGGCAGCGTGGCGCGCGCCGGCTCGACGATGGGGCGCACGCCGCTCGCTGCGACGCCCGGCGCACGCACCTCCGCTGGGGTGGACGCGCCCGCGCTGACCACGGCCGGCACGACGGCGGTCGTGGGTACCGGCGCCGCTGGCACGGGAGCGACAGCAGGTGCGGGGGGAGTGACGATGGCTGGCGCCGCGTGCGGCGCCGAGCTCGCGGCGGTCGCCGCCCTGTCGAGCGGGTGGTCGTTGTCGGGGCCGTTTCCGGACCCTGACGCCAGCACCCAGACCAGCACCCCGAGGCCGACGACGCCGACTCCGGCGCCGAGTTGCACGTCGGCGCGCGAGTGCAACGGGCGGCGCGTCGCCGCGTCTCGAAGCCGCCCGGTGCGAGCCCAGGTACCGTTCGTCTGAACGGCGGGCTCGCTCACCGTGAAGCCCAGGGGAGCCCGCGGCGCTACTTCCGTTTCGGGCGGGGCGTCGTCCCCGAGCACCCGCGCGATGCGGCGCACGAGCGGCTTCGTCTCAGTCGAAGCGAAACGCTCGAGCGCGCGCGCCAGAGCAGCGACGCTCGCGAAGCGGCGATCGCGATCTTTCTCGAGGCAGCGCAGGATCGAGGCTTCCAGCTCGAGCGGCGCGTCGGGCCGTGACAAGGTCAAGGGCGGAGGCGCGTCTGCGACGATCATCGCCAGCAGCCCCGGCACCGTATCGGCCACGTACGCCGGGCTGCCCGTCAGGAGCTCGTGCAAGATCGTGCCCAGAGCCCAGACGTCTGCGCGCGCGTCCACGTTTTTCGAACTGCGGATCTGCTCGGGCGACATGTACTGGGGCGAGCCCATGATGGCCGCGCTCGCCGTCATCTGCATCTGGCTGCCGCGGTCCCCCGGGTGCAGCGCCTTGGAGATGCCAAAGTCGAGCACCTTGACCATCGGTGTGCCGTCCGGGCGCTCCGTGAGGAACAGGTTCGATGGCTTGAGGTCGCGATGCACGATGCCGAGCGAGTGGGCCTCGGCGACGGCGTCGCAAGCCTGCAGCACATAATCCACCGCCTCGCTCACGGGCAGCGGCCCGCGCCGGGACGACACTTCCTTGAGGTCGCGCCCGCGCAGGTATTCCATCACCATGTAGGGCGCGCCATTGTCGAGCGTCCCCACGTCCATCACGCGCGCGACATGCTCGCTCTGAATCTGCACGGCCGCCCGCGCTTCGCGCACGAAACGCGATACGGCTTCCGGCTGCTGGTAGGCGTTGTCGGTGAGAAATTTCAACGCGACGCGCTGATTTAGCTGCTCATGGAGTGCCGCCATGACCACGCCCATGCCGCCTCGTCCGATCGTCTGCTCGATCCGATACTTGCCGGCGATCAGTTGGCCTACCTGCACTTCCTTCTCCATCGCGCGAGCTCAAGCATATCCAAATTGCAGCATCCGCCAAGCCATTCGGCGTGGCGCCTGCCAACAGGGGAATCGGTCGGGTTCGCTTGCCAGTTGTGCGAAAAACGAGCGCTCGCGACCCGGCGGCCCCTCGGCTATCGAACGTCCACGATGCGCAGACTTACCATGACCAGCTGGTCCCGCGTGTCCGGGTAGATGCCCCAGATGCTGATTCCATACCGGCCGGGTCGTTTCCGGTCCGACAAGGGACCTCGATCGAAAACCGATGCCCGACCAGCTGAACGGGCTTGGGCGTTTGATATCCTTCGGGAAAATATCTTTGGTACGGCCCCGGGATGGGATAGCTCGAGGTGCCATTCAGATGCTGGGCCGTGAGCGGTTCGCGCGGGTCGATCCGGGACGAGCACGCCGCCGAAGCGCACGGGCTCGGCGAGCTCACCAGCGACGTGTACGCTCTGCCCGAGCCCGGCCTTTCTCGGCAAGGTGGCGTATTCGCCGCGAACCTCGACGAATCCGGCGGGCGTTGTTGCGCATCGAAAAAGCAGGCCGCGTTCTCCTGAACGAAATGCATGCCACCAGCGAGCGTGTAGCGCTTTCCGGCACGGAGCCGTCGCTGCCCCAGTGCGCAGTGAACCCGAGGTGGGCCATGTCGTCGGCGTGCTCTTGCGCGGCGCGTTCAGCCACTGCGTCACGTTCGACGGGAGGCAGCCCCGTCGCTCTGCGATCAGCGTTTACCAGGTCGAGCACGTAGCGACGCGCCGTTTCGAGGTCCAGCGGCCCTGCGGGGCGCGCTGGCGCTGCTGGTGGCGGGCTGCATGCCGCGCCGGCAAACAGCATCGAAACGGCGCAGGCGAGCGCCCGCGAGCAGCCCCCGGAGCCGTGCTGGCGGCTGCTCCTGGGCAGGTTTGCTAGAAACATGCCGTCAGTAGCCGACCCGACCCGACGTTCGCATGTAGTTTTTCTCGATACACCTCGCTGAAGCCGCTACCCTGCGCTCCATGGTCGCGCCGGAACCTCCGCTCGACGACGAAGCTCGGAGCCCGCTTCTGGTCGGTCAGGTCCTGGCCGGCAAGTACCGCATCGAGCGGCAGATCGGGCGCGGCGGAATGGGCATCGTGCTGGCGGCGACCCACCTTCAGCTCGAGCACCTGGTGGCGATCAAGGTGCTGCGGCGGGACTTGGTAGAGGATGACAAGGCGCTCGCCCGACTGCTGTCGGAAGCGCGCGCCGCCGCCAAGATCCGCAGCGAGCACGTGGCTCGCGTGCTCGACGTGGGGATGATCGAGAACGGCTCGCCCTTCATCGTCATGGAGTACCTGGAGGGGGAAGACCTGGCGGATTTGCTCGATCGCCAAGGCGCGCTCGAAGTCACGTTGGCCGTGCGGTTCTTGTTGCAGAGCTGCGAGGCGCTGGCCGAGGTGCATGCCGCGGAGATGGTGCACCGCGACCTCAAGCCGGGGAACTTGTTCCTGGCGAAGCTGCCGGACGGCTCACACAGCCTGAAGATCGTGGACTTCGGAATTTCGAAGAACATCGGTGGTTCGGCCCGCAATCAGGCAGCCACGACATCTACTCAGGTGCTCGGCTCGCCTTACTACATGCCCCCGGAGCAGATGCGGGCGGAGCCGGTCGACGAGCGCAGCGACATCTGGAGCCTGGGGGCCATTTTGTTCGAGATGTTGACGGCGCGCCCGCCCTTCCTCGGAGATACGCTGCCCGAGGTATACGCCGCCGTGCTCAGCCAGCCGGCGCCCTCCGTCGAGAGCCTGCGCCCGGGGATTCCCGCCGGGCTCGACGACATCGTCCAGCGTTGCCTCGACAAAGATCCGGGGCAGCGCTTCTGCGACGTGGCGGATCTCGCAGAAGCACTGGCTCCCTTCGGCGGTGCCGCGAGCGCGCAGAGCGTGGAGAGCATCACGCGGATCCTGACCAATCCCGATCTGTTCCGCGCGCGTTCCTCGCGCACGCCGAGGCCTGCGGTCGCCGCCGAGCGGCCTGCGGCCGCCGCCGACGGGCCCGTGGCCGCCGTCGACGGTCCCCCGGCAACGGGCACGGCGCGCGGCGGGATGGCAGTCGGGCCTGCGCTGGCGGGTTCGCCGGTGGTGGCTGTGGGTGGGGCGAGCGGGCTCAGCCCGGTGCTCCCGACGCCGGGCTTTTGGCACTCCGCACCGGAGCTACGCGCGTCCCAGGCGCGCCGTGCGGGCAGTTCTCCTGGCGAGCTGGGTCCGCTCTCGGCGACGGGCTCGCTCACTGATCTGGAGCCAGCAGCCGGTGGGCGCGGTGCGCGCGCCGCCTGGGCTGCATTGGCCGTGTTGACCCTGCTCGTGGTCGTGGGGTTGTTGTTGCGTCGGCGAGCGGAGCCACTGGCACAGCCGGCGGCAGCTCCCGCTCGGTTGGTCGCCGCTCCGTATCGGGACACGACGCCCGCAGCGGACGGCGAGGCGGCCGCGGCAGCCGAGAGCGTGGCAGCGGGCAAGGCAAACAGTTCCTCGCCCGCCAAGAGCGCGGCGTTCGAGCCTCAGACACGCCGTCAGGCGCTGCAGCCGACTCCGCCGCGTCCGCCCGCCATCTCCATCGAGGGCTTTCGCGCCGCCGTGGCCAGCAAGCAACCTGCCGTCGGCGACAAGCCCGATCGGGAAGACAGAGACAAGAAGAAGACGAAGCCGAGGGCGCCAGCGGCCAAAACTTCCAGCTCGGCGAGCGGCTCGACCGGTGTTGCACCGAAGGAGTCCCCTGCTCGTTCAGAGACCCGAACCGAGACGCCCCCGGCGCCTGCTAGCCCGAGTCCCGGAGCTTCGCGCGCGGGCGCTGGCGCCCGGGAGGCAGATCCGTGGAACCCCAGTACCTTCGGCGACCGGCACTAGCTGTTTTTTATCCGGCGCCTGCGGCGCCGACGTGTTGCAGGGCTGCCCGAGCGGCTTGCATCCCGGGCTTACCCGGCGCATGACGGGCCCATGTCGACGGCAGGTCGCAGATGGTTCGGGTTCGGCCTCGGGCTCTGGTTGAGCTGCGCTGCCGCCCCGGTCTGGGCGCAGGACGCTCACAGCCAGGCCGCGGAAGCGCTATTTCGACAGGCCAAGGCCTTGATGGGGCAGGGACAGTACCCGGAAGCGTGTGAGAAATTCAGCGCCAGCCAGGCGCTGGAGCCGGGGCTCGGTACGCTACTCTACCTCGGTGACTGCTATGAGCACGCGGGCCGCTTTGCGAGCGCGCTGTCGACGTTCACCGACGCCCGGCAATTTGCGCACGGCCGTGGGGACGCCGAGCGCGAGCACCTGGCCAGCGTGCGGGCCGCGGCGCTCGAGCCACGTGTACCGCGCCTCGAGCTGCGTGTCGGCTCAGAAGAATTGCCCGAGGGTCTTCAGATCACACTGAATGGTTCCCCCGTCGAGCGGCGCGACCTGAACCATGCCATCGCTCGTGATGCGGGCAGCTACGAGCTGCTCTTCAGCGCGCCCGGTTACCAGACATTCACGAGTCGCATCGAGTTGCGCAACGGCGAGTCGCGCACGGCCATCGTCGAGGTGCCGCCCTTGGTCGCCCTTGCCAAGACGGCGGCCGGCCATGAGCCGCGCGAGCCCTCGAGCGGGCGTGGCAGCACGCAGCGCGTGGTGGCGTGGGTCGTCGGCGCCACCGGTCTCGTGCTGGGCGTCGGCGCCGGGGTCTTCAGCGTGCTGGCCGCGGGCCGCAACGCGGACTCCAAAGCCAACTGTGACCGAGATCGACCCAATCGCTGCGGTCCGGGCGGGGTCAGCGCGCGCCAGGACGCCAAGGATCTCGCGAGCGCCGCTACGCTGGCAGGGATCGCCGGCGGCATCGGCGTCGCCGGCGGCGTGGTGCTGTATGTGAGCGCTCCTTCCGCGAGCGAGAGCGGGGTGCCCAACGCCGCGCTCGTCTCGCTGTCGGTCCCGCTGCTCTAGTAGCTCGTGGACCCCGAGTGCGTCTGCTCAGTTACAGATTGATTGCCCGGCGGCGTGCGCGCAGTGCGTCGCGGGCTCGATGCTGGCCGCGCTGACGTGAAAGAGCCGGCACTGCAGCGAATTGCCCGTCTGCAGACTGGAATCGTAGCGCTGGTTGGTCGGCGGCCGGGATAGATCGGGTACCGCCGCGCAGGCCTGCAGGCACTGGGCCTGCGTGCCGAGCTCGGTGCACTTCTTCGTCATCATCGTGCAGAAGCCCTCGCAATCGCTGCCGCACATCCCCGCGCCGCCCGGACCCGCGGCGTAGCAGGATTCGCCGGGCTCACCGGTGCTGGCGGCCAGGTCGGCGAGCGACAGGCGGCACTGCACGTTGTTGCCCGAGGTGACCCCGGGTGTGCCGGGCTCCAGCAACTCGCACACCGCCAGGCACGCGAGCGGGCTGGCGTACTGTTGGTTCTCGCCAGTGCAGTTCGCCGCCAGCGTATCGCAGTAGTCGCGGCACAGGGGGCTGGCGCGCGCGACGATCGGATTGGGCATGTCCGCGCTGCCGGCCGCGCCGGCGCTGGCCTCCGTGCTGCCGGTGGCTCCCCCGCCGGCGCCGTCGCCTCCGGCGCCCGCCGAGCTCGTTCCACCACCCGCGCCCGCAGCCCCGCCGCTGCCGCTAGCACCGGGGTTGAGCCCAGGGATCAGCTGGCTCGGATCGTTGCTGCTGCCGCCGTTGGCGTTTGCCGTTTCATCCGAGACACAGTCGCGCGAGTACGTGGGATCGCAGTCCGCATCCTCGATGCCGAGAATGCGCGCGCAGCCGCCAGCCAGCGCGAGCCCGCTCAGGATGCTCGCGCAGGAAATGCCGACGCGCGAGATACCCGCGTACGAGCTAGCAGGGCGAGGCGAGCGCTGAGGCGACATGCGAGGAAAACGGTTCGGAGAGGCGACGATGCAGCAGTCGAGTGTGTCGATCGGTGGCTGCGCCAGCGCAATAGCTTTCTTTGCGCCACACGAGCAACCGTTGATTGTCGGCGGGCAGCGTCCCGGGGCGGAACGAACACGCGCCTGCCGGCGCTTGCGAGCGCCGGCATTGGAGCGAAGCGCGTGGCAGCAAATGCGCGGAAATATTGGATACCTTCACGAGCCACTCGCCCGGCGTACAGGCCTCCGCTAGACCTTTGTCGAGTGGCTGTACAGTCACGGCCGTTCGTGCGCGACCGCCTGGCGCGACGGGCGCCCGGCGCCCATTCTGGCTCTGTGCGCCGCCGCTGCGACGGCGAGCCGCCGCAGACTCAGGCGACCTGGCCGTCGTGCCGGCTGCGCGCGCGGGAGAGCGCGTTCTCCATGCACGGCAGCACCACGTCGCGCAGCACGCGCTGCTCGATGGCCCGGCGCTGCTGCGCGCCGAGCACGCCGTGGCGCAACAGCTGGCGCTCGCCGGGGCTGAGCGCCGCAGTTTTCGACTGAGTGCCGAGCGCGCTGAGCACCGCCACGCGCACCTGGTCGGCGAGCTCCGGACCCGTGCCGCGCAGCGCCCAACTCAAGAACCGCCAGCTGAGCTGCGCCGTGCGCGCACGACCGTGCTCGATCTGCCGCAACACTTCCCGGGCTGCCGGCTCCTGGCAGTGCTCGAGTGCCTCGCGCGCGCAGCTCGACTCGACAGTGGCGGCGATGCAGCCGCGACGCAGGGTGCTGAGCAGCAGCTCGTTTAAATCGCCTGCCGCAGCTGCTGCGCGCCTGGGGATGGGCGTGAGCACGACCTCCGCGCCGCCGTAGCGGCGCGCCAGATCCAGGCATGCCGCCGAGATCGCCGTTTCGTCCAGCAGCGCACGGCCCGCGCCGCGTAACAAGGGGGAAGGGGCTGCCAGGCGCAGCAGGCGCGCCGCGAGCTCCGCCTGAGCGGCTGCCGCCGCATGCGCCGCCACGCCCTGGTCGGTCCAGATGCGGGCGAGCGCGCCGGCCACGGACGGTGGCAAGTGCAGGCCGCCCCCGCGGAAAGGAGCAGCTTCGGTGAGCTGGGGTAGTGGCAATACGCGCGGCGTCATCGGTGAGGAGCGAGCAGCGCCGGGGCGGAGCTGCTCGGCTCTGAGCACGGACTGTGAGCAAGGGCCGTGCCAGTTTCGCCGCGGCGCGTCGAGACGCCCGGTGGAGCAGATTCGTCGTCGGATCCACGCTCGAGCGGTGCCAGAACGGAGCGGATTGGCACACCTCGAGCGCGCACTCAGCGGCGCATCATGACATCCAAGTCGCATCCAGCTGAGCGGCCCACTTGCTCGTGATCTTCTTCCGATCGCTCCAGAAGTCGACCGCGGACGGCCCGGTGATGTCCCCGTGACCGAACTTGGAGAGCTTGGTGCCGCCGAAGGAGAAGGGCTCGCGGGGCACTGGCACGCCCACGTTGACGCCGATCATGCCACTCGAGGCTCGCTCCGCCACATGACGAGCGACGGCGCCGCTGGAGGTGAAGACGCTGGTCGCGTTGCCATACGGATTGGAGCGCTCGATCGCCAGGGCGGCTTCGAGCGTCGGCACGCGCAGCACCGCCAACACGGGGCCAAACAGCTCTTCCTTGGCGCACTCCATCTCCGGCGTCACGCGGTCCAGGATCGTCGGTCCGAGCCAGTTGCCGCCCCGATACGCGCTGGGAACCGGCGCCGTGCGACCGTCGAGCGCGACCTCCGCTCCCGCGCTTTGCGCCCGTTCGATGGCCGAGACCAGGCGCGCGCGCGCGGCGCGATCGATCAAGGCTCCCATGCCGCTGCCGAGAGCGATGCTGCCCGCGAGCTTTCTGATGGGCTCGATCAGCCGCTCTGCGCTGTCGACGGCCAAGAGCAGGCTGCCGGCCATGCAGCGCTGGCCCGCGCAGCCCGTGAACGAATCGACCACGGCCTTCGCCGTCAGCTCCGGGTCGGCATCCGGCGTGACGATCAGCTGATTCTTGGCACCGCCGAGGCACAAGGCGCGCTTGCCGGCAGCGGCGGCCTCCGCGTACACGTTGCGTGCGACCTGAGAGGAGCCCACGAAGCCGACGGCTTGCACCAGCGGGTGGGTGATCAACGCCTGAACCGCCACGCGGTCGCCGTGTACCACCGAGAAGACACCAGGAGG
>Ga0068861_100001804_pt1 | contig 13788 bp, 10 predicted proteins | sample KBSSwiS42_FD_66593 | JGI IMG/M metagenome (GOLD analysis project Ga0068861, IMG submission 66593) | Switchgrass rhizosphere microbial communities from Kellogg Biological Station, Michigan, USA - KBS Switchgrass S4-2 | ecosystem: Host-associated > Plants > Roots > Rhizosphere > Soil ...
TCCGGGTTGACCGCCACGATCGGCTGCGCCATCACATACTTGGCGGTGTTTGCCACCAGCCCGTCCTGTCCTAGCGTTACAACCAGATCCTCCTTCTGAAAAAGGAACGTGGGAACAAGGCTGCGGTCAATCAATTGCTGCGGCATTTCGAAGTCAAGGGAGCGGCGCAGGAGTTCCAACGATGATCGGTAGACGTCGTCTTCGCGCTCGTAATCGGCAAACTCGCCACCAGCGTGCTCGATATAGAACTTCGCTTGCGACCGCGTGTTGAAGCGCTCAACCAACTCCTGCAATCGTGTTTTGCGCGTAACGATGACGAGCTTCGTGTACACAGCTAGTCCCCTGTACTGCCGATCAATGATCTCAGCAGATCCGGAGATACGTTGAGTTCTCCGATCTTCTGAGCACTTTCGGCCATCTCTTGAAATGCGAGGGCAATCATCGCTTTAGGATCAGCGTTCTTTCCTCCGAGCATCATCAACGTTTTCCAATTGAGATCGCGCAACGGTTTGAGAGTCTCGGTCAGGATGTAGGCTCGGCTGTCTGCGTCCTTACGTTCGTTTTCTACCCGCCGATCGATCAGTTGCGACCGCTGCTCTTCAACAGCTATCTCTGCCGCCATTTGTGTCTCACGGATCTGGCGCCTTTTCTCTTCGACGGCGATTTCGGTATTTAGCTCGCTCTCCTTGATGAGTCGTTCCTGCTCTACTGCGGCATTGCGGCGAGCATAAATCGCTTCGTCTGCGCGGCGCTGTAGTGCCTCGCGAGCTTCTGCCTCCAAGGCGCGGCCAGTCTCAGGGGTAGGTTGGATGCCGACAATCGACAGACTCAAGATTTCCACTCCCAAAGCCGAGACCGCCTCTGATGTCCTCAATTTGGCCAACGCTTCTGCGACGATGGAATCCGAACTGACCAAAGCGACTTCAAGAACTAGTCTCTGCGTGATTGCGCGGGTGAGGGACTGGAGAATGTGGATAAGTCGTTCCGACAACTTGCGGGGATCCTCGGAATAGTAGCGGCCGTGCTTGTCTACACTGAAATCGAGCAGGGACGCTAGACGCGTGGGGTCGGCGACTCGGTACGTTAGCTGGCCCTGAATCGTAACGGATTGGAAATCGGCTGTAGCTTCCTGGAAGACGAACGGAACGTCAGCGCTGGCCATCGGGATCGCAACTATGGTGGACGTGGGTGCATAGTAAACGAAGGAAAGACCTGCGCCTTGTCTCTTAACCGTGCCGTGTTTGTACTGGAGAAGGTACGTAGTGGGCGGAACCTTGATAAAGCTTATCATCGTCGTGACCTCCGTTTAGTGTCTGTCAGACACTAAGATAGTGTCATCGCGACACTATGTCAAGAACTCTTTTCTCCCAGGCAGGCTACTAACGGCATAACGGGTCACCATGGACACTTGCCAACCGGCAGGAATCGACTTCCGAGATAGCCATCCACTGATGACCTCGGCTAGAATCCGCAGACAATCGTGCTTTCATCACTTAAGGTCTGGCGACAAGAAATACATCGATATGTCTGAATCAGGAACCGTCGTGCAACGTGGTCGCTTCGGCGCGTCAATGCGCCGCGACGCGTGGTGGCTCGAACTGCTTCCAGTGATTGTCGTGCTCGGCGCCTTCAGCATCTACGCGACCTGGCGGACGTTCGAAAACAATTACTACGAATGGGGGCCATATCTCTCGCCGTTCTATTCACCACTCATTAAACCGAGTTGGTGGCCGCTCTCGCCGGCGATTCTGATCCTCTGGGCGCCGCTCGGATTTCGCGCCACCTGTTACTACTACCGCAAGGCCTATTACCGTGCTTTTTTTCTCGATCCTCCTGCGTGTGCAGTCGGCGAAAGCCGCCCACACAGATACAGCGGCGAGACTGCGTTTCCTCTGATTCTTCAGAACCTACATCGCTATTTCCTCTATGTCGCTCTCATATTTCTGATCATCCTTTGGTACGACGCTATTTATGCTTTCTGGTTTGACGGCCGATTCGGCATCGGCGTCGGCACGCTGGTCCTGGTCGTCAATATCACGTTGCTTACGCTCTACACGTTTTCCTGTCATTCGTTGAGACACATCGTGGGCGGAAAGGTGGATTGTTTTTCGTGTGTCGCCTTTGGAGGCACGCGGCACACGGCCTTGCGTGGTCTCAGTTTTCTCAATGAGCGTCACATGCTGTTTGCCTGGCTCAGTTTGTTCTCGGTCGGTCTCGCCGATCTCTACATTCGTCTGGTGGCGAGCGGCAGGATTCAGGATTTGAGATTACTGTGAACGAAAAGTTCGAAACTCACGAACACGATGTACTAATCATCGGCGCGGGCGGCGCCGGTTTGCGTGCGGCAATTGAAGCATTGGGGCAGGGCGCGAGCGTGGGTGTAGTTTGCAAGTCGTTACTTGGCAAAGCACACACCGTCATGGCCGAGGGTGGTATCGCGGCGGCGATGGCGAATGTCGATCCAGCCGATGATTGGCGTACGCATTTCCGCGACACCATGCGCGGTGGGAAGTTTCTCAACAATTGGCGCATGGCCCAGATCCACGCGCAGGAAGCTCCGGAGCGCGTTCGTGAATTGGAACAATGGGGTGCGTTATTTGACCGCACGAGCTCGGGCGACATTCTTCAGCGCGCCTTCGGTGGACATACATTCAAGCGACTCTGCCACGTCGGCGATCGCACCGGCCTCGAAATGATCCGCACGTTGCAAGATCGAGGCGTGCATCTGGGCATTGATGTTTACATGGAGTGCGCCATCACCAGTCTACTCAAGGATGGTGAACGAATTTCTGGCGCGTTTGGTTACTGGCGCGAGAATGGGCGCTTCGTTGTTTTCAAAGCGAAAGCAGTCGTGATGGCGACGGGAGGTATCGGCAAAGCCTGGCGCATTACTTCCAACTCGTGGGAGTACACGGGCGACGGAATGGCCCTCGCGTATGACGCGGGCGCTGAGTTGATCGATATGGAGTTTGTCCAGTTTCATCCGACCGGAATGGTTTGGCCACCCGGCGTGCAAGGCATACTCGTAACCGAAGCAGTCAGAGGCGAAGGCGGCGTCTTGCGCAACAAGGATGGCGAACGATTCATGGAGCGCTACGATCCTGAAAAGATGGAGCTCTCCACGCGCGACGTCGTGGCGCGCGCCATCTACATGGAGGTGCGCGAAGGACGCGGCACTGAACACGGCGGCGCTTATCTGGACATCTCGCACAAGCCGGCTGAGTATGTGAAACGAAAACTGCCAAGCATGTATCACCAGTTTCGCGAACTGGCTGACGTTGACATTACGCAGGGACCAATGGAAGTTGGCCCAACTTGCCACTACATGATGGGCGGCATTCGTGTGGATGCGGAAACGGCGCAGGCAACAGTTCCGGGCCTGTTCGCGGCCGGCGAAGCCGCCGCCGGACTTCATGGCGCAAATCGCTTGGGTGGCAATTCGCTTTCCGATCTGTTGGTCTTCGGCCGGCGTGCCGGATTAGCAGCGGCGGAACATGCCAAACGATATGGGCCATTGAATGTCGACGCGCAGCAGATCGACCAAGCGACTCGAGAATTGCTCGAGCCATTCGAGCGCGCCGAGGGTGATAGTCCGTATCAGATTCACCGGGAGCTCGAAGAGAGGATGCAGAGCTACGTCGGTATTTTTCGCAACGAGGAGGATTTGCGGAAAGGTCTCGAAGAGCTTGAGACTCTGAAGCAGCGGGCTGCGCGAGTGAGGGTCGAAGGTTCGCGTCTATTCAATCCCGGCTGGCATTTGGCGCGCGACCTGAAATCCATGCTGACGGTGTCGGAGGCCGTTGCATTGAGCGCGCGCGAACGGAAAGAGAGTCGCGGCGCGCACAGCAGAATCGATTTTCCTAAATACGACGAGACGTGGGGTAAACAGAACAACGTCATCGTACGGGAGGGAGACCAGATGCAACTCAGGCAGTCGCCGATCGCGGAGATGCCACCGGAGCTGAAGGGAATTGTTGATGGTGGTTAGTAGTTAGCGCAGGTGCAAAGTCGATGCCGCAACGCGCCACATTCAAAATCTTTCGCGGTGATAGCAACGGCGGTGAGCTGAAGGAGTACGAGGTGCCGATAGCGCCGGGCATGGTCGTGCTCGACGCGCTGCACCACGTCCAAAGCCACGCGGCGCCTGATCTCGCGGTACGCTGGAACTGCAAAGCCGGCAAGTGTGGTTCGTGTTCGGCGGAAGTCAATGGCCGGCCGCGGCTGACCTGCAAAACGCGTCTCGACGACTTGCCATTGAATGAACCCGTCACCGTGCAACCGATGAAGAGTTTTCCGGTTATCAAAGACCTGGTAACTGATGTGTCCTGGAACTATCGCGTCAACCGAAAGATTCCGCCGTTCAGCGCGCGTCCGAACGTTGAATGGAAGATGGATCAACGCGATGTCGATCGGGTACAGGAGTTTCGCAAGTGCATTGAGTGTTTCCTTTGTCAGAACGTGTGTCATGTGCTGCGAGATCATGACAAGAAGGAACAATTTGGTGGCCCACGTTTCTTTGTGCGGATCGCGGGTTTGGAGATGCATCCACTGGACGGTGTGTCTCGAACGCAGTTGCTTAAGGACGAGCTAGGCGTCGGCTTGTGCAATATCACCAAATGTTGCAGCGAAGTTTGTCCCGAAGATATTCACATCACGGACAACGCGATCATTCCTTTAAAGGAGCGTGTTGTTGACGACTATTACGATCCGGTTCGCTGGTTCCTTCGCAAACTCGGAGGAAAGAAAAAAGAGTAGGCCGCGGCCAGCCCTGAAAGGGAGGCAAAATGGAATTAAAGCTCAAGCCAATATCGCGTGCGGGAATCAGCGAGGCCATTTCGAAGGCAGAACTCTATCGATACTTGAACGAACCCGGCGAAGCGGAGTCGATCTGCCGCGACATATTGGCCCAGGAACCCGATCACCAGGTGGCGCTTCGTCTACTAGGGCTGGCGATCACTGACCAGTTTACCGGCGGCACATCGGATCGATACGCGGAAGCGACGCGGGCGTTTAAGGCGCTGACGAGCGACTACGAGCGTGCTTACTACTGCGGCATCCTCGAGGAGAGAAAAGCAAAGGCGCAATTACGAGCCGGTCGGCCGCCGCACACAGTGACACCAACGTTCGAAGATGCGATGAGACTCTTCGAGGAGGCTGAGAAGATCCGGCCGCCTGACAACGACGATGCCATTCTCCGTTGGAATCGCTGCGTGCGTCTTTTACAAAGCCGTCTGGCGAGGGCGTGGAAAAAGGAGATGGATGAGTTCGACGCCAGCGAAGGCCCGCCAGTCTGACGCATCCCGCCCGGGAATCTACCGACCTCCGCATTACGCGTTAACCCTGACCGGATCTACCCAACCACAGTTTCGCCTCCACCACTATCAAGATTGATCACGTGTAGGTTCAAGGGCTCACGACGGAATTCGCTTTCGAATCCAATCCGCTAGCTCTTCTTCCGAGATAGCACCCTCGGCAAGGTTTACGAAGGTCAGGAATTTGTCATCCTGAGTCGCACCGAGATCGACCCCGTTGAGTATGAGAAACGTGCGAGCAGCCACCAGTGCAGTGCGCTTGTTGCCATCAACAAACGGATGGTCGCGAGCAATGCCGTAAGCATAAGCTGCATTCGATTGACAAACAAAGCATAACGACATCGGTGTCATTCTGGCTAATTTGGTCAATGCTTCAAACCTGCCTGTTTTCGACAAGTACACGCCTGAGCTATAGACAATCTGAGCCGTTGCTAGGTCGTTTCCTGCGGAGATTCTCCGGGATTGCGTGAGTGTAGAGGTCATCTCCAAAGTGGAGTGGCCCAATAGTGACATGATGTCGATCTCGTGGACTCCCTTTGCTCGCAATCGAGTGGCAAACCTGTGACGTAGATCGTGAAACCTAATTCCGGAGCCTATTTGACTGTTCCGCCACGCGTGCCTGAAGGTTCTCAGCTTCCAGCGTGCGGGCATGAGTGAAAGGTAACAGCTCACACCTGCCAACAGAACATCTAATGAGTACCAGACTTTAGCTCTGAATTAGCTCTTGCCGTTAGGTGGGCTCAGTGTTAGATTATCGCCGCTTTTCTCTGTTCTCACGTCATTTCAGCCATTGTCAAGGAGCAGGAGAAACTCACAAATGGCTAGAATTGCATGGAGAGTCTTCCCTGACAACATAACATTAAGTGATCCTGACAACTGGGAAAGACTAGACCAGCACCGCTACCGTGCAACACGGTATTACATCGCCATCGAAGAACATAGGAGCTCAGACGCTAAGACAACTCCTCCTCTTCTTACCGTTCCCGTTCCCGCTGGTGTTAAGCCGGTTTTTTCCGAAAAGAGGATCACAGTTACCACGTTCTCTCATGCAATAACTGAAACAATTCAAAATACAGTTTCGACTAAGATCGCGACCGAAAGTTCATTCAAGAATTCACTAAGCTTAAAAGATGGCTTCGCCGCCGAACTACAAGCAAAGATCAGTTCGGAGATCTCAGAATCTCTAAACGAACAGCTTTCGAGTACCAAATCCTACCAAGTGCAGAGCACGCATGAAATTGTGACATCCATTGCGTTTGAACGCCCAGACACGACCTCCGTAGATCAGAAAATAACTTATCAACTTTACGTGCCAGTGTGGCCAGTCACATGGAATATCTATCTCTACCGCGTTGAATCTCTTGACCTAACTTACCGCAGGTTTTCTTTTAGCAAGGGACTAGCGAGATTTTTTAGAAAAGTTAGGGAAAGCGGCCAACTGCAATCTTATGAGCCTGTAATGCCACTCGCACAACTCTCGTTCTACGAGCCACAGGAGGTGTTGGCGGTCCACAGCGGCCCCTATTCAGCGGAGGTCCAATATCCCGATGAGGTCCGACTTGTGCGACTAGCGAGCCACTGCGAAGGATTGTCGGTTCCGCCAACGACGATGTCACTTGAGGACTGCGCAAACATTGCATTCCCCGAGTCCGAAGAAGAGGCAGGGTTGCGAGACAGGGCTAAGAGGGCGAACAGAACGAGGAAAGCATCGCCGTTAGCATTGGAAATTGAGGAAATTGAGCATGCAATCCCGAAAGCCAGTCGTCGTGGAACTGCAACCAACGGAAAGTCCGGATCTCGCAAGTTTCAGAAAAAAAGACGTTCGCGCTCGGGCGCACTCAAGAACAAGGCGAGAGTAAAGGCCGGGAAATCACAAAAGCCAATTTGGAAAAAAGCTAAGTCTCGAGCGAAAGAGAGGGCAAAGAGAAAAGTCCGTGTGCGCAGTAGGGTCTGAAAAAGCCTCCCCCTAAATGAATAAGTCTCACCGCCAAAAACACGTAGATTCTCCCGGTAACCGTGTAGCGATATTGAAGGACATGGTCAAGATGGGCGTGCTCTACATGTCCCCTGAGTTCTGCGCGGTAGTATCCCTAAACCCGTTGAAGCATGAGTTCCACAAGGCTCCGATTGCGAACTGTAAGTTGCCCCAAAATGCAGGACGGAAAAATCTTCCGCCCTGGCTGGCAGACGTGGCTCAGGAAGCTATTCAGAACCAATCGCTATGGTTGGAAAGAATCTCGCAGAAAAACCTACAGACCTTACAGCAGAGTTCTGACCTACAGTCTTTACGCTACGTCTCAGCGTTGCCTCTTTATACCAAGCGTGAGAGGCAACCAGTTGCCGTGTTTTTCCTCGGCTTTGCAAAGAAGAAAAGTTTTAGCGAAGAAGAACTCGCGATTCTGTCGTTCATTGCGGAACGATTCGAGCCTCTCTTGGAGAGTGCGTGGCTTCTTGGCAGGTATCAAGCGATCATTGCTACCGGACAGAAGATCAACCAGGAACTCCAAGGACCCGAGGCGATCATTAAGCAAATATACCGCGAAAGCGCGAGCGTTCTGGACACTAGCTATTTCATTTCCCTTTCTGTCTATTATCCACAGTCTAGGGGGTTCGATCACCATCGTTACTATAAGGGCGAATATAGTCGGAAGAAAGGTGAATTTAAGGGAGGCTGTGCTCATGTCATCGAAACGGAAAAGCCGTTCATCACCTCTTGCTACAGCCAAGATAACCATAAGCCCGGATTCCCCAGTATTTACCAAATATATGATGACAACACCCCCCCGGCGGAATTTATGGCGTTCATACCGCTTTTCTACCAAAAAGAACCTTTGGGTGTCTTGTCGATTCAGCATGAGAAGGCAGATGCATTTGATAAAGAGGATATACAGATCATAAAGCTGCTAGCTAATCAAGTAGCACTCGCACTCAATTATCTGCGGCTGCTTGATTACATGGAACAGGTCAATCAGTCTGGCAGGCTTCTAATACACCCGATAAGGGCCGAGTCCAACTTGTTGGAGGAAGTCATAAGCCATATTAAGGATGCCGCCAAATCTGACCTCGTGGTTCTGTATCCCTACAAATTCGTTTCCGACATTCCGACGGAGTCCTGCTTCGCACAACCCCTGCAAACTGGTGAATTGCGACAGCGTGACGACGTGAAATTAGAGGTTCGAGCGGATGACATGGCCAACATCGCTCTGTTAAGAGCCTTAAATTCAGATCAGTGGAATACGTGGGCTGCCGACAGTAAAGAGCTTTATGAAATACTCGAAGGCAAGCCACATACGCGTCAAGGGAATTTTGAAACTCGTGAAGCAATTCGCTCTACAGCGGTTTTGGTTTTGAAGGCTGGAACTGAGCCTGTTGGCGTGCTGTTTGTGAATTATCGTGAGCCGCAGAGGTTCGATGCTCTCCAACGTCTACTGATCACTACTCTGACTCATTTCGCTGCCATTGCGATCAAAAATCATCAGGCTCTGCAACTTTTGCGGACTGCTGATTTTAGAATTTTGCGCCGTGTTGACGAGAAGATTGGCCAAACTTTTGATTTGGTAGAGATCATGGCAACGATATTGGATCTGGCGGTGAAACACGTATCAGCTAATGATGCGGCGATCTACTTGCACGACAAGCGCACCCACATATTAAAGACCGCAGCTACTAAGGGGGCACACGAGCATCTCTATAGAGATTCTATTTTGGATTTGAATAGACTCCGGAGAAGGAAGACTAAGGGGTTAGTGGCGACGGCCTTCTTTAAGCGAATGTCAATTCTCGAGAATAACGTCGGGACCTCTCCCATATACGACAAAGTTGTTCCCGGCACGAAGTCCGAACTGGATATCCCGTTGATAGATCCTGTCAATAGCGAGGCGGTTGGTGTCATTAACTTAGAAAGCAGTTCCTCAGACGCGTTCAATGAGGCGCATCGGGACTTTATGAGCACGTTGGCGGGCCAAGCAGTAGTTGCTGTCAAGAATGCTCAGATTTATCAACGGGTCACAAATCTGAACTCTAGCATCGCCGCGTTGCTCGAAATCTCCAGAAAGGTAATGTCAAGTCAGGGAAGCGAACAAGATGTTTTTCTAGAGATTCTGGAAAAGGCACGCGAATTTTTTAGAGTCGAGATAGCTATCTTGCAATTGTACGACGCAGGTCTCGTGAGTCACTCGTACACTGTAAAGGATAAGAATCCAAGTGTTTACAAAAGAATCAAGCGGGTAGCGCCGAACAAAGGAAAGCTAGGAATTATTCAATATGTCGCCCGCACAAGAAAGCCTTTTCTTACGAACGATACGACTAGAGAAAGATTATACAAAGGCTCGAAAATCATACGAAGTGAGTTAGCGGTTCCACTAGTCTTTGAAGGCGAGTTGATTGGTGTGCTTGATCTTGAAAGTCTCAACTCTGGCGCATTCGGTGAGGATGACATCGTTTTGCTGGAATTGTTCGCTACACAGGCGGTCTTAGTTGTTCAGGGTGCTAAGCGTCTTTTGGAAGCACGATCTGCTGCAGCGATCGAGCATAGACGTTTGGAAGTTCTGAGCGAGGCCTCTCATGACCTCAACGCGATCAACGAGCCGGAGCAACTCGGACAAGCTTATGACATAGTAGTAGGAAAGGTTAACGAGTTTAATAAAGGTGAAATAATTGTTCGTCGCTACCAAGCTGAGAAGCGCGAATTTCATTTGGTGCGAGTTCTAAACGAATACGAACCTTCCCCGCCTGTGATTCCCGAGAGAGGGAGCTGGAATGGCCGAGTAAAACGCACGCGTCGAGTCCTAGTGGAGCAAAACGTGGACGAGCTACCGCCACAAATTAGCCGTCCCATAGCTGGAAGTTTGGTTAAATCCATAGTGCTAGCCCCGGTAGAATTCGCAGATTCTTATTACGGGAACCTAATCATCAGTCATAAAGAACGGAATGCGTTTCAGGTGTCAGATATTAACCTCGTCAAAGTGATGGCTGAACAACTAGGCGTGACCCTAAAAAGATTGGAAATTGTAAAGGCCGTGAGAGACACCGAGAAGAGTAATCAGGAAATGTCTGTTCTAAGTAGTGTCGGCAAAGCAGCCATGAATATTTCTCATGAACTGGCGAGCGCATTGGCGCCGGTACAATTCTCCGCCGCAATCTTGGTGAACTTATTAAGGCGGCATGTACCAAAAAGCGATCCGCAACGGACGAAGATTCTCGCGCGTGCAGAGGAATCGGCTAGGACGATTACCGAAAAGATCAACAGTGCGAGCGATATCACGCAGAGCATGAAAAACACCTTCACTCTCGCTCGCATGCATCGCCCAGCACCCGAAGTGGTATCGGTTAACTTGCTGTTGGATCAGATTGCCTCGAAATATCGAAGAGCCAGAGGAACTAAAGTTGTTATTTCAGTGTCGCCGCGACTAGGCGCGATACGAGTCAGCCCGGCCTCATTGATATCTGTATTTGACTACCTAATTTCTAATGCCAAAGAAGCAATGAAAAACCGGGGGACCGTAACCATTACGGCCATAGCCAAGAGCGACGAGGTGATAATCAGCGTCACCGACGAGGGGCCCGGAATTAAACCTTCTCACTTGGAAGTGATTTTTGGTTTGGGCTACACGACGAAGAAAGGCCAAGGAAAGGGCACAGGCTTTGGTCTATGGCATGCCCGGGAAATCGTTGAGGACTACGACGGTCAGTTGTTAGCAACGAGTAAGCGCGGTGAGGGTGCTACGTTCGTCATTCGCCTGCCCCGAGTCAACGAGAAAGGTACACTCAAAACATGAAGAAGACTTTCGAAGGCAAACGCATATTCATGATTGACCTTCAGGAATCTTGGTGCGAGGCTGCTGCTAGCCTTTTGGCCCAACGAAACTACTTGGTGAAAACCTCAAATGCATATTCATATTCTGAGCCAACCTGTTATGTCGAAGGCGAAGCACCAGACGTAGTCATTCTTAGCTGCGGAAGCGTCGAACGCGGTGAGCGACAATTAGTACGTAAGATCATTGCCCACAAGCGGCATTTAATTGTTCTCTGTGCCGTTCTCGCGCGGGAAGAGAGCCGTCGCTTGTTTTTAGCCGGCGCCCAAGACGTTGCACACAAGCCCTTTTCTTGCAGCAGTCTGCTAACAATTGTCGGCAATTCCCTGGCAGGACAGGAGATCAAGGATTGCTTTCGCGAAAGGATGCTAAGAAAGTAGTGCGTAGAGAATTTCGCATTCTAATCGTAGATGATGTTGTTGAAGTATGCACGTCCATTGAAGGCTTTCTTGCTTCAGAGGGCTATGATGCTGAATCAGCACACACTTTGGATGAGGCCTGGGATCGTCTTAATAATAGTTTCTATCATGTTCTGATTCTTGACATTAATCTAAGAGGAGATGAACAACCAGAAAACGACGATGGTTTGCAGCTCTTGAGAAAGTTAGATCATAAAGGGCTGTTGAGTGCAACCCAAGTCATCATGTACTCGGATCGCGGTAGCCTGGAAAGATATCGGGAAGCGTTTGGTAAATTTCACGTCGAAGACTTTCTTGAGAAGGTAAGAAACACACCCGCTGATTTAGTAACTGCAATCAAAAAAATCGCTAAAGAAAAGGCACAAATAAACCTGTCGTTGAATACCAGGTGGCCTAAGGACCTGAATCCACTTCAAGTTGTTGTCAATTTAAACATTGCTGGAACGCGCGTTAAAGATCATTCTTCTCTGCAAGAACAGCTTGCGACAGAATTGGATGATCTCCTTTGTCGTCTATTTTATAAATCCGCTAGCGTTCTACTTAAACCTCTATCGTCAGGTCAGAGTGGCTCAGCAGTAATGTTAGCCACGCCTTTCTTCAAAAAGACTGGGGCGGGCCAGGCAGTTGTTGTTAAGTTTGGCGACCATAGTCAAATAAATCAGGAGTGGCAAAACTTCAAGGAGTTTGTCCAACTATACCTGGGTGGAAACCGCAGCACGAACGTCATAGATCTGCGCCGAAGTTTACACCTAGGAGGGATTGTTTATTCCTTGCTCGGAAGTGCAAGTGACCAAGTCGAAAGTTTCCGATCTTTTTATGCCCGCGCCGATGTACGCAAGATCAAGATCGCACTACAGAGACTGTTTCAGGAAACCTGCAAGCAGTGGTACGCGAATCGCGGCGTTCTTCAACTGTTGGATTTGACACATGAATATGCGCAACAGCGGCTCGGTCTAAGCACTGGGCGACTCGAAAGAGCCATATCAGAGGGACTCAAGGGCGTTCACGGTAAGCGCGAGCTGTATTTTGATGCTTTGTCGACCAAACGTGCTTTTACGAGTCCTGTTGTGGATCTTCGCACTCAGGAATATCTGGCTTCTACCTATGAGTGTTCTACGCACGGTGACCTCAACGGGGACAACATATTGATCGATCAAGACGCGCACGCGTGGCTAATTGACTTCAGTTTAACCGGACCAGGTCACATCTTACGCGATTTTGCAGAGTTGGATGGCGCAATACGATTCCAGTTCTTAAAACCGGAAGAAGCTACGTTAGAAGAGCGGCTAGTAATGGAGGATGTTCTTGCAGTCCCCCAGCATTTTAGCGAGGTTAACAAACTGCCGGAAAAACTGGAGACTGAAAACGCTGCATTGGCTAAGGCTTATGAGACGACGCTATATTTGCGCAAATTGGCTCAGCAGACTGTTTCAAGTAATCCGACTGATGAGATCCGAGAATACAACGTCGCTTTGTATTATTATTCGTTGAACGCACTGAGATTTTACTCCTGGCCACAGATTCAGAGACAACACGCGCTCCTCTCGGCCTCAATTCTTTTTGATCTTATTAACTGAGCCCACTTTTCGCGTTTCTGGCGTTCACTTCTGCAGCTACGGTCAGTTTAATAGTGAACGCAGGAACTTCTACGGAATGATCGAGAGCTACTATCACCCTCTACGGATTCTCGTGGTCGACGATGATCGCGCGTGGCGGAAACTGTTGCGGCTAATTCTCAAACGTCACCTCGGCAGATCTGTAAAAGTGACTGCGACTGATGATTATCGGAAAGCACGGGTTGCCGTCTCAAAGGATTCCTATGACCTTGTTTCAGTCGATCTAAAGCTATCTGAAACCGAGCTGGGCGGTTCATACTCTGGTCGGTCACTGTTAGATAACATCCGAAGGGAATCCAGGGAACCTCGTTGCGGCCTGATTATTCTGAGTGGATTCGGGACCGAGGATATTGCTGTAGAATCGTTGCGTGATTACCACGTTGACGATTTTATCAAGAAGTCCAGGGTAACTTTGAGCGATCCCTCGGTCTACATTGCTGCAATACGAAGGGCACTTCTCCGATCTCTGCTTGTTCGCGCATCTACAATGGTTAGGAATCGCATCGTCCTAACACTGACTAGTAATCGTCGTCGACTGCTTCAAGGAGAATTGAGAGCATTCAATCGAGTGACAAAGATTGCGCGGACTACTACCAACCCTTTTAATGCGGCTGCTCTATTGTCAGGT
>Ga0068861_100001813_pt1 | contig 13764 bp, 16 predicted proteins | sample KBSSwiS42_FD_66593 | JGI IMG/M metagenome (GOLD analysis project Ga0068861, IMG submission 66593) | Switchgrass rhizosphere microbial communities from Kellogg Biological Station, Michigan, USA - KBS Switchgrass S4-2 | ecosystem: Host-associated > Plants > Roots > Rhizosphere > Soil ...
ACTGCATCATACTACAGAATTTTATCTTTCCTTAAGACAAAAGCTGCTTGCATATTGTCAATGATATTTATCCTCTTTGTAATACTTTTGCGCAATGCGAAAATTGAGCATGGAAGAGTTGGGTCGTAAATCCATTGACGAATTCAAGCGATCTGAAAAATTTCCCATTATTGTTGTCTTGGAAAACATTCGCAGCGCTTATAATGTGGGCAGTGTATTTCGCACAAGCGATGCATTCTTGATCGAAGCGATCTATATCATTGGTTATTCCGCAAAGCCGCCGCACAAAGAAATAAAGAAAACTGCTTTGGGTGCTGAAGAAACAGTTTCCTGGAAATATTTTAAAAACTCAATTGAAGCGGTCACTGATCTGAAAGCAAGCGGGTATAATGTGTACGCTGTTGAGCAGGCACAAGGCAGTACACATTTACAACAAGTCAACTATGCAGGCGATAGAGTTGCAGTTGTTTTCGGAAATGAAGTAACAGGTGTAGAGCAGGAAACAATACATGCTTGTGATGGGTGTATCGAGATACCGCAATTTGGAATGAAACATTCATTGAATATTGCTACAGCAGTAGGAGTGGTGTTGTGGGAGTTTGTCAGAACTGGGATTAACAGCATTAAAAAGGATTATTAGGGAAATGGGAACAGTAAAAAAGTATTTAAGCCTTATAAAATTTTCTCACACAATTTTTGCAATGCCTTTTGCATTAATCGGGTTTTTTCTAGGAAAAGAATATATCGATAACGCACCCGTTTACCTATTTGACTATGAAGGATTTTTTTTAATGAAGTTAGTTTTAGTTGTTTTGTGTATGATCTTTGCCCGTAGCGCAGCAATGGCATTCAATCGTTATCTCGACAGAAGCTTTGATGCAAAGAATCCAAGAACGGCGATAAGAGAAATTCCTGCTGGTGTAATAAAAGCTAATAATGCTTTACTGTTTACAATAGTGAGTAGTTTGTTGTTTGTAGTTTGTACTTTTTTCATCAACAAACTTTGCTTCTTTCTTTCACCAATAGCTTTGCTTGTAGTGTTGGGATATAGCTATACAAAAAGATTTACTCCACTTTGTCATTTAATATTGGGTTTGGGATTAAGTCTTGCACCGATCGGCGCTTATTTAGCTGTAACAGGCAGGTTTGATCTTTTGCCAATCCTTTTTTCTTTGACAGTTTTATTTTGGGTGAGTGGTTTTGATATCATTTATGCATTACAAGACGAAGAATTTGACAAAGCAAATAAACTGTATTCAATACCTGCGTGGCTGGGAAAAGCAAAAGCATTAAGAGTATCTGAATTTTTGCATTTGTTGAGTGCATCTGCAGTGATCATTGCCGGCACATACGGTCATTTTGGATGGTTGTATTGGATCGGTGTTGCAGTATTTGTTATAATGTTAGGGTATCAGCATTCAATTGTAAAACCAAATGACCTAAGAAGAGTGAACCTTGCATTCATGACAGCCAATGGAATCGCCAGCGTTGTGTTTGCGATATTTGTAATAGCAGATATCTTCATCAATAATTAAATAATCAGTAATCAATAATTTTTGCCAAGAATACTTTCAATAGATTATGGTGGTAAAAGAACTGGATTAGCAGTGACTGATCCATTACAGATCATCGCTACAGGGTTGACTACTGTTGAATCAAAGCAACTCATTCCTTTCCTGAAAGATTATTTTTCAAGAGAAGAAGTTGAGCTGATCATTATCGGTGAACCAAAGAATTGGGATGACACCGATACTCATGCTACTCCATTGGTTGAAAAATGCATAAAGGATATTCAGAAAAATTTCCCGAAGATCCCCATCAAAAAAGTTGATGAACGCTTTACTTCTAAAATGGCAAAAGATGCTATGCTTGAAATGGGTTTAAAAAAACATCAGCGAAGAAATAAGAAATTAGTTGATGAGATCGCTGCTACGATCATGCTGCAGGAGTATCTCAATTCCACTGGTTTTTAACTAAACAAATGCCCGTTAATCAGTAACTTCGCCCCTGAAAATTTGTAATAATTCGTGTAATTAGTGTTTAAATGACTTTACCAATCGTAGCATATGGCCATCCTGTTTTAAGAAAAGTAGCACATGATATTCAGCCTGATCATCCGGGTCTTGCAAAGCTTATTGAAGATATGTGGGAGACACTTTATGCAAGCTCAGGAGTAGGCCTGGCAGCACCACAGGTGAATAAGGATATTCGCCTTTTCATTGTTGATTCTGCGCAGATCTTTAACCAGATGAAAGAAGATAAAGAACAGCACAGTTATCCCGATGCACCGGGTATCAAACAGGTTTTTATCAATGCTCATATAAAAGAGCTGGATGGATTTGAGTGGAGTTATAATGAAGGTTGCTTAAGCATTCCAAAAATTCGTGAAGACATAAAGCGTCAATCTGTCGTTACCGTCGAATTCGTGGATGAGAATTTTCAGCATCATATGCGTACTTACCAGGGAATAACTGCAAGGATCATTTTACATGAGTACGATCATATCGAAGGAAAATTATTCATTGATCATATTTCTCCGCTGAAAAGAAAATTAATGAAAGGAAAACTGAATGATATTTCTAAAGGGAAAATAAAAGTTGATTATAAAATGATGTTTCCTGCCTGATCTCCAATACATGCCGCATGAAAAGATATTTTCTTTTGATAAGTTTATTCTTTTCACAGGTTAGTTTTTCCCAGGACCAGGATTCCCTCGATAATGTCCGTCTTTCACAGATGATACAACTTTCAGAAGTTGTGGTAAGGAATAATTTGGATATAAATTCTTTTATCAAACGTGTTAAGAATGATACCACTTTTTATAAGGCTTTTAAAAATTTGAGGATACTCAGCTTTACTTCATTAAATGATATACGGATGAAGGACAAAAAAGGTGAGATCAAAGCGAGTTTACAAAGCAAAACAAGACAGCATGTTTTAAAAGGTTGCCGGACAATGGAAGTGATGAATGAAACAAGCAATGGTGATTTTTATGAAAAGAATGGAGACTATAATTACTATACCGCAGAATTGTATGCAGGTCTTTTCTTCACTAAGGGACAAATATGTGGTGAAACAAATGTGGTTGCCGGTACTCAGCGTGACGTAAGATCAAAAAGCGGAATCGAGAAGCATAAAGAACAACTGAAGATGTTGTTCTTTGATCCGGGTAAAAAGATCCCTGGCATCCCCTTCATGGGAGATAAGACCGCCATCTTTGATAATGACCATATTGACCGGTATGATTTTTCTTTAGATTATGTTGATTACAATGGACAGAATTGTTATTTATTTACCATAAAAGCAAAAGGAGGCAGTGGTGTTGTTATCGATAATATGTCAACATGGTTCAACAGTAGTACGATGGAAATTGTAGCCCGCAATTATGATCTCAGTTATGATGCTGGCGTCTATGATTTCGATGTTCACATGGAAGTGCAGATGACACAATTTGGCAATCTTACGGTTCCTTCAACACTTCGTTATTATGGTACATGGGATGTTGCATTTAAGAAAAAGGAGAGAGGAGCTTTTACTGCTACACTTTTTGATTTTAGTAAATAGACAATTTGCAATAGGCACGCAATTGCCCGCTGTCGTCTTTCTCAATTATCTATTGCCGATTGCCACTTGTAGTCACATATCCTCTCCACTTCTCGATCACCTGCTTCATATCATCAGGCAATTCAGTTTCAAAAAACATTTCTTTCTTAGTAATGGGATGAATGAATCCAAGAGTCTTTGCATGCAATGCTTGTCTTCGGCAAATGTCAAAGCAATTATCAACAAACTGGCGATACTTTGCAAACACAGTTCCTTTTACAATTTTATCACCGCCATAAGTATCATCATTAAAAAGTGGATGACCGATATATTTCATGTGTACACGTATCTGGTGCGTACGACCAGTTTCCAATACACATTCAACCAATGTTACATAATTGAATCTTTCTAAAACCGAATAATGAGTGATGGCTTCTTTTCCATGATCGCCTTCAGGATACGCTTCAAATAATTTTCTGAAACGAAGATTGCGGCCAACATGTGCAACTATCGTTCCTTCATTATTTTTTATATCACCCCATACCAAAGCAATGTATTTTCTTTTTACAGTATGATCATAAAATTGTTTGGCAAGCCCTGTCATTGCCTTGCTGTTTTTTGCCATCAGCAAAAGACCACTTGTATTTTTATCAATACGATGTACAAGACCATATCGTGGCAACACGGTTTCATTGATCGAAGGATTTTTTTGTTGCATATACCAGGCAACACCATTTAACAAAGTACCTGAATAATTGCCGCTTCCCGGGTGCACTACTAATCCAGCAGGCTTATTGACCACCATTATATCATCATCCTCATAAAAAATATTCAGATCTATCTTTTCAGGTACCACTTCAGTTTCTTCAGGGCTCATATCACTGAAAAGAATGATCTCGTCAAGACCTTTTACTTTATAATTCTGCTTGACAGTATTTTTATTTACAGTTACCATTCCGGCATTGATCGCCTGCTGAATTTTATTTCTTGTAGCATTTTCAATACGCATCATTAAATACTTGTCAATACGTAATGGTTCCTGACCTTTATCGATCTTGATGACTAATCGTTCGTACAATTCATCACTACTATTCTGTTGTTGTTCGTCTGTCATAAATATTTTTTGGTAGCCAGCTTTTGTTCCCTGGTTGATCGTCCCTTGCGACGCTCCGTTGAGCTATAGTAACTACGGTTGGTCAGGGCAAAGATGCAAAAGTAAACTACATTTGTGGTTCAAATGAATAAACAGCAAGTCATATTCCGTGACCTTGGTAAAATGGAATATAAAGAGGCCTGGGATTACCAGGAGAGATTATTGCAGGAGAATGCAAGGAGGAAGTCTTTAGTCAGGAGTCATGAGTTAGTAGGCGGTAATCAGGAACCAAGTGATTCTGAACTCACCACTCACCACTTACCACTCTCAACAGAACACTATCTTCTCTTTGTTGAGCATCCACCTGTATATACTCTTGGTAAAAGCGGCAATATTGAAAATGTATTGATGAGTGAAGAGCAATTGGAGCAGAATGGGATTCAATTCTTCAAAACAAATCGTGGTGGTGATATTACTTTTCACGGAGAGCAACAGATAGTTGGTTATCCGATCTTAGACCTTGAAAAATTTTACACAGATATTGGAAAGTATCTGCGCAATTTGGAAGAGGTAATTATTAAAACTCTGGCTGAATATGGATTAAAAGGCGCAAGATCAGCAGGAGAGACAGGTGTTTGGCTTGATCCGGATATTTCTGGCCGTGAAAGAAAGATCTGTGCAATGGGTGTACGTACAAGTCGCTGGATCACTATGCACGGTTTTGCATTTAATGTAAATACTGATCTATCCTATTTCAATAACATAATTCCTTGCGGTATTCAAAATAAACAAGTCACTTCTTTAGAAAAAGAATTAGGCAGGAAAATTGATTTTGAAGAAGCAAAAGAAGTTGTGAAGAAGAATTTTGAGAAAGTGTTTGAGGTTGAGCTTGTGAGTAATGAGTTATGAGTGGAACGAGAGTCTTCCCAAGTTATTAATTACTCACCATTCACCACTGACCAATCACTATCAGAAATCTTTCGGAATAAAGAACCTGTTCTTTTCTAGCAATTTTCCATCATCATACAATTCTGACTTGAACCAGCCCGAGTGATAGAAGTTTGATTTCTCAAGCATCAATGCTGCTTCTTTAATGTTCTTTAATTCAAAAAGGAAAGTATCGTCGTCCTCAAAAAATTTAATAGAGTATTTTTTACTTTGATAATCGGCCAAGGTTATTCTTATCAATCCATCTTTATTTGCAATGATGCGATACATGGGCACCTGGATATCAGGTTTGGTTTTATTTTTTAGACCGCCATCAATTTTTTTAGACTCTGTGTCCACAGTGATAAGATCAAGTTTGCCTTCCCTGTATTTTTTTAAGATCACCAATTCTTCGGATGTCAATGCACTGTCAGGCAAATGTTGATCAATGATCTTTTGCACAACTTTTAAATAATTACTATCGGTTATTTTTTTATTTGCAGTATCTGCCAGTAAAGCAAGTCGGATGCTGTCATTAGTCGGTCGCTTGGATTTCGTAACTATAAAATTGGCTCCTCCAACAAGGATATAAAGCCTGTAAAACATTTTATCACTAGGTGCTTTCGAATCAAGGTACCCGTTTTGTTTATTATTTGGGTCAGGTACTGTAAGGATAGTTTTAAAATTAGAAAGACTATCAGCAGAGCGTTGAATACTTATTTGCGCCAGCTGCTTAAAATTATTGTTCCAGCTTATGACAGTGCGATTATTGCCTTTGTTTACCACTGAAAAAGCGGGAAGAGAATCCTGTTGTGCATATGCAAAAGCAGAAATAAAAATAAAAAGGGACAGGATGATTTTTCGCATGGATATAGAACGTTAAAACAAAAAATTTCTTTTGGCTTACCTAGCAAAGATAAGAATGCAATCCCCAAAACCTAAAAGATTAACGAACCTTTTTGCAATGACGAATTTCCCTGGAGGCCTCCGCTATGGATCATTAAGATATTACTGCCTTGTGGAAAATGATCTTTTTGTATAAGATCAAATATTGCGAACGCTAATTTGCCGGTATAAACAAAATCAGTTGGAATGTTTGTGATGGAGAAAAAATCATTCATGAACGAAATAAGTTCAGGTGTATGCTTTGCATAACCACCAAAATGATAATTCAAGCAAAGCTTTGCCTTATCATTTTTATCTTCTTCGGTCCAACCTTTTAACACAACGATCCCAAGTAATTCTTGTTCTTTTGAAATTGATCTTTGAATACCATTGAACATTGTTCCCGTACCAACTGCGCAGGAAATATGAGAATAATTATTCCCATCCGCAAGTCGTATGATCTCACTTGCTCCTTTTTCCCCAGCACCACCGGCACCGCCTTCAGGAACTATATAATAACCTGGAAATTCAGAGCTGATTGTTTCAAGAAAATTATTACTGTCTTTCCGTTTATACTGTTCTCTTGAAATAAATCTTAGCTGCATACCGTAATTGACGGCTTCATTTAAAGTATTCGAAAATTCTGTAGGTCTTTCACCGCGAATGATGCCAACGCAGTCGATCTTTTGTAAATAACACATACATGCAGTGGCTACAATATGATTTGACCAGGCACCTCCAAGAGTTAAAATACCTTTATAGTTCCCGGCATTAAAATTGTCAAGATGATATTTTAATTTGAACCATTTATTACCTGAAATGACCGGGTGTATTTTATCCAAACGAAGAACATCAAGATGAACATTTTTTTCTTTTAGTAAAGAATGTTCAATTTTATCCGTTGTTATTTTTTTCAGATCCGGAACTTGCATGTGGTAAATGGAAAATGAGTAACTAAATTATCTATTTTCGCAACTATTATAATAATTAATGATGAAACCAAGTTTGGTAATATTGGCAGCCGGGATGGCATCGAGATATGGAAGCATGAAACAGGTAGAAGGTTTTGGTCCTTCCGGTGAAACGATCATGGATTATTCTATTTATGACGCAATAAGAGCAGGGTTTGGAAAAGTTGTTTTTATAATCCGTAAAGAATTTGAAAAGAACTTCCGTGAGATTGTTGGTAAAGATATAGAGCCAAGGATAAAGGTTGAATATGTTTTCCAGGAATTGAATAAGTATTCCGAAGGATTTGAAATCCCAAAAGAAAGAACAAAGCCGTGGGGTACTGCGCATGCAGTTCTTTGTGCTGATGAAAAAGTAAAAGAACCTTTTGCTGTTATTAATGCTGATGATTTTTATGGAAAAGATAGTTTTGAAAAAGCGTATGAATTCTTAACCAAGGATTGCAATCCGAAAACTTATTCCATCATTGGATATGAATTACTAAATACACTTTCAGAACATGGAACTGTGAACCGTGGAGTTTGTTCGGTAGATGATAAGGGAAATCTTATTTCAGTTGTAGAAAGGTTAAATGTCTCACGAAATGGTGATAAGGTTGTTTGTAATGATGAGCATTTACCAAAAGAGCTTCCGCTGGATACACCAGTTTCTATGAACTTCTGGTGTTTTGATCCATCTGTATTTGAGTATACAAAAAGAACATTCAAAAAATTTCTTGCAGAGAATGCTTCAAATCCTAAATCAGAATTTTTCATTCCTATAGTTGCCGATAAATACATCAAAGAAGGAGAGGGAGTGATAAAAGTGATACCGACTTCCGCCAAATGGTTTGGCGTAACCTACAAAGAAGATGCTCCAATGGTAAGAGAAAGTCTGCGTAAGCTGGTAGATGGCGGGGATTATCCTGAAAATCTTTGGGCAAAATAAAAGCCGCAAAAGCGGCTTAATCTTATAGGGCAATCTTTTTTATCAATCTACTTTTACAATAAATACAAAGTCCTGGATCTTTGCCACTTGTTGTTCTCTGCCTGTATTCTTAATTGATGACACTGTAGGTAATTTTATGCGAGCAAAAGCAGTGTCTTTCTTCTTCAATTCTTCTATTGCAGAAAAAATATACTTAGAATGAATGGCAAAAGTGAAACCTTGTACGTTTGTCTGACGGCCATTCAAGACACCAATTACTTCACCATTCTTATTTAAGATCGGGCTACCGCTATTTCCACTATTAGCGGAAATTTCAATTTGAAAACTTGAAGTATCATTTTGAAACCCTTTTAAAGAGCTTAGATAGCCTTCTCCATAAACAATATTATCGATCGGAAAACCGAGAGTAAAAATGGGGACTGCTAAATCTGCGGATGATTTGCTGATTGAATAGGGGATAGTGCCAGTTGATTTGTAATCAGGATCCTTGATTTTAAGAATTGCGATATCTTTTTGCACATCTTTAAATACAAATTCTGCATTAAAGTCTTTTCCACTAGCTCTTTCAACAGCAATATTATGTGCACCTTCGACTACGTGTGCATTAGTAACAAGATATCCTTTAACGTCTATCAAAAAACCTGTACCACCCTTTTTATAGTTAATTATTGGCCCTTTTGGTCTGCCCAGACTTTCATCCACTTTATTCCTAACCAAATTAACATCCTGTGAAAGTTTGGAAGTAATTTTCTTTTGATTTGCCAGATCTGTTTTTTGAGTAGCAAGATCACGGCTAAGTTTTACAAATTCATCCTGTGGAACCTTCGGTGTAACTGACCAAACCAATAAACTTATTGTGATAGTCGTGATACCTGCAATCGTAGCAGCAATTGTTGCCACTCTCTTATATCGCTTCCACAGGTAAAGGATCTTCGATTTTCCTTGTAATTTATCAGAGTTGATCTCACCTTTTTCCGCGAGATCAGTGTGCACTTCATTCAACGTTGATTTGAACTTACGCAGTTCACCCACTTCATTCATTTGATGAATGAACAAGGTATGTTCGACAACAAGCTGATCAACTTCAGGATTTGTTTTTCTGAGTTGCTCAAAATAAACTCTTTCATCCGGTTTCATTTCACCGCGGATGTATCGTTCAACAGCTTCGAGTAATTGAATGTCTTCCATCACTTACCATTTTTAAATTGGGCAAAGAATAATTTTTTTAGTCTCATCAGGCACTTGTATTTCTGGTTCTTGGCGTTGTCTGCATTTGTATATCCAAACTGGTTAGCTATGTCCTGCATGTTCCTTTTCTGGATATAAAATGCTTCGATCAAACTTTTGCAAGGTTCGCCAAGACTTGCTATCGCTTTTTCCATCATTGCAAATTCCTGGTCTCGTTTTTCATATTCTTCCACATCATCTTCCACCGGCACAGTTCCTATCGCTCCATCCACCTCATTCGAATACCTGCTGTATTGCTGCAACTTTTTTAACCAGATCCTCCGGCTCACCGAATAAACGTACGTTTTTATCTGGCAATTGAGCTCAAAGTTTCCTGAACGGGCCTTTTCCAACAATACGATCATAGCTTCCTGGAAAATATCTTTGGCTTCCTGGGCCGACCCATTATTATTGATAACCAAGCTTTGAACCATATTAAAGTTATCCTTATAAATGGTCTCGATCGCCTTTTTATCCCCCGTAGCCAATCCTTTTAACAAATCTTGTTCTGTAAGATCAGGGTTCACTCTGCTTGTTTTAATACAATTATTTAGAAATAGTAACCCAAAGAAAATTAAAAAAATCTGTATTGTGCGGGTTACCTTTTAAGAATTGGGGTATAAATGCCGTATTAATTTGTTTAAACAAAACTCAAAAAAACAGAAAACATGAAAAAGCTTTTTTTAGTATTGGCGATCGCAGCATCTGTAACAGCTTGTAATAGCGGTAAAGATTCTAGCACAACTGAATCTTCAGCTACAACTGAAACTCCAGCAACTACAACTGAAACTCCTACTTCAACTGAAATTAGTGCTAGCACAACTATCAGCACTCCTTCTTCAACTGAAGCAGCTGCAGCTACTACTGCATCTAAGTAATAGAAGTTTTTTTTCATATGGCAAGCAATCGTTAGAGGCCATCCCGAGTCTTCGGGGTGGCACTTTTTTTACTTCAAAAGAGGCCTCCATAATCGGACAAACAATTGTTCTGGTGAAATATTTTGGATGAAAAGGCTTGCTTGTTATCAATGAATACTTATTTTTGAAACAGAATGACAATAACAAAAGCATATCGTTGGTTTTATTTTTATTATTTCTTTAGCCAGAAGCCGGGATTGCTTTTGTTGAAAGCTTATTGAGTAAAAGAAATCAACATAGAAAGTCCCGGTAACAAAACCGGGACTTTTGTTTTATATGGGTATAAAAGTTTCGATACAAGGTTATGAAGGCAGTTTTCACCAGGTGGCGGCACAGCAATTCTTTGGAAAGGATACAGAAGTAATCCCCTGCGCCACTTTTAAAGAGGTAATTAAGATCGCTTCCAATAAAAAAGAAAGCGATGGTGGAGTAATGGCGATAGAAAACTCAATTGCCGGAAGCATCCTTGCTAATTATAATCTTCTTCAAAAATCCAATCTTAAGATCATCGGCGAGATTTATTTACAGATCAAACAAAACTTATTGGTAAATCCTGGGGTGAAGCTGGAAGATATTCGGGAAGTGCATTCACATACCATGGCTTTGCAACAATGCTATGACTTTTTAGATAAACATAAATGGAAGCTTGTAGAAACTGAGGATACTGCGTTGAGTGCAAAACATGTTCATCAACATAAGAGCAAACATATTGCTGCTATTGCAAGTAAGCTCGCTGCTGACCTTTTTCATCTTGATGTAATTGCTCCTGGTATTCAAACAATGAAAAATAATTACACAAGGTTTTTAATGTTGCAAAGACAGGAAGTTGCTCAACCTGTCAATGATGCCAACAAAGCGTCAGTGAACTTTCATACTGATCATTCAAGAGGAAGTTTAGCAAAAGTGCTAACGAAAATTGCAGATGGTGGGATCAATCTAAGCAAGCTGCAAAGCTTTCCTATTCCCGGTAGTGATTTTAAATACAGCTTTCATGCAGATATGGAATTTGAAACGATCGGTCAATTCAACAATGTAATTGATCAGATAAAACCATTAACTGAAGAAGTGAAGATCTATGGGGTTTATAAAAGAGGATTATGGAAGTAGTAATTAAAAATTAATAATTAAGAATTAATAATGAGTAAGATCGAAACATCAAAACGATTAGAAGGGATTGGAGAATACTATTTCTCACAAAAATTGCGGGAAATAGATGAATTGAATAAACAAGGAAAGAACATTATCAATCTCGGTATAGGCAGTCCTGATCAACCGCCGGCTCCGGATGTGATAAAAATTTTACAGGAAGAAAGTGCAAAACCAAATGTTCATGCTTATCAATCGTATAAAGGATCGCCTATATTAAGAAAGGCAATGAGTGAATGGTATAAGAGGTGGTATGATGTGGATCTGAACCCTGATTCTGAAATATTGCCATTGATCGGAAGTAAAGAAGGCATCATGCATATCTGCATGACATATTTGAATAAAGGTGATGAAGTATTGGTGCCGAATCCTGGTTACCCAACTTACAGAAGTGCAGTAATGTTGGCTGGCGGTAAATACCGTGAATATAATTTGAGAGAAAAGAACAATTATGAGCCAGACTTTGATAAACTAGCTAAGAAAGGATTGAAGAAAGTGAAGTTGATGTTTGTGAACTATCCTCAAATGCCAACTGGACAATTACCATCAAAAGAATTATTTGAAAAACTGGTTGCATTCGGAAAGGAAAACGATATCCTCATCATTCATGATAATCCTTACAGTTTTATACTGAATGAAAACCCGATGAGTTTATTGAGTGTACCAGATGCAAAAGACTTTGTGATCGAATTGAATTCACTGAGCAAGTCGCACAATATGGCTGGATGGAGAGTGGGGATGCTTTGTGGCGCAAAAGAAAGAATTGAAGAAGTATTACGGTTTAAAAGTAATATGGATAGTGGAATGTTTTTGCCTGTTCAATTAGCAGCAGCAAAAGCATTGACTCTGGGAAAAGAGTGGCATGATGAAGTAAATAAAGTGTATCGGGAAAGGAGAGATAAGGTATTTGAATTGCTGAAATTGTTGAATTGTAAATTTTCAAGAGAACAGGCTGGATTATTTGTATGGGCAAAAATTCCTTCAAAGTATAAAACAGGTTTTGAATTGAGCGATGATGTCTTGTATAATTCAAATGTATTTATCACACCGGGAGGAATATTTGGTGATGCTGGTGATAAATATGTGAGAGTAAGTTTATGTGCACCGGTTTCAAAGTTTGAAGAAGCAATTTCGAGAATTAAGAATACAGAATGATGAATTATGGATGAGGTCATTCATAATTCTTAACTCATAATTCAGAATTAATTAAAATGGACAGAAAACGAATAGCAATAGTTGGAGTTGGTCTCATCGGTGGTTCGCTTGCTTTGCAGTTGAATGAAAAAGGTTTAGCGAGCAGGTTGATCGGAGTCGATTCAAACCGGGATCACCAGAAAAAAGCATTGGAGCTGGGATTGGTAGATGAGATCATGGAATTGGATGAGGCAATAAATAATTCAGATGTGGTTGTGCTGGCTATTCCTGTTGATGCAATGATAAAACTATTGCCAACTGTTCTTGACAAGATAGATAAACAGATCGTGGTTGATCTGGGTTCTACAAAAGAACAATTAATCAATATAGCAAATGCTCATACAAAGAGAGGAAGATTTGTTGCGTCGCATCCGATGTGGGGAACTGAATACAGCGGTCCGCAAGCTGCTGTACATGGTGCATTTGAAAACAAAGCTGTAATTATTTGTAATGCTGATGAAAGTGATAAAGATGCTGCGGAGTGGACAAAGAATATGTTTAAGAAAGTTGGAATGCACTTATTGGAGATGAATGCTGTTGAACATGATCTGCATGTGGCCTACGTAAGTCATATATCGCATATCACTTCATTTGCTTTGGCGAATACAGTATTGGAAAAAGAAAGAGAAGATGATGCAATCTTTGAATTGGCCTCTGCAGGTTTTGAAAGTACGGTAAGATTGGCAAAGAGTAATCCTGCCATGTGGGTACCGATTTTTATGCAGAACAGGGAAAATGTGTTGGATGTTTTGAATGAACATATTTCTCAGTTAAGAAAGTTTAAGAGTTGCTTGGAAAAAGAGAATTATGAGTATTTGCAGGAGTTGATCGAGAATGCGAATAAGATCAGGAGAATAATAAAATGATTACAATGTCTGATCCTGTATTAATAAATATTAAACTTGATGGCACGACTGATGAAATTTATTGTGAAAA
>Ga0068861_100001817_pt1 | contig 13744 bp, 12 predicted proteins | sample KBSSwiS42_FD_66593 | JGI IMG/M metagenome (GOLD analysis project Ga0068861, IMG submission 66593) | Switchgrass rhizosphere microbial communities from Kellogg Biological Station, Michigan, USA - KBS Switchgrass S4-2 | ecosystem: Host-associated > Plants > Roots > Rhizosphere > Soil ...
CGGGAATGTCTTGAGCGAAGCGGCATAGAGATCGGCGACGAACCCCGTGCCGACAAGCGCGATACGGTACATGCAAAAGCCTTCCTGCTGACTCAGCGAACGCCGGGAGGGCTGCCCCGATCTGCCCCTAATGGGCGGGCGTGCGATCCGCAACCGTTCGCGCATGCACAACGAACGCTGTCGCATTCCGGTGCGGTGGACCCGCGGTGCCAAAAAGACCTGGCACGCGGCGGCACGCCGGCCCTATGCTGCGGCCCCGGCGTACCGGCTAGGAGGAGAGGTTGCGCAACACCATTTCCGGCCGCAGCGACTTCGAGCGCTATTTCGCGGCATTCAATGCGCGTGACTATGCCTTGCAGGCCAGCTTCTATGCACCCGACGTAGAATATGCCGTCGGGACTTTTCGCGCGTCGACCCCGGCGGAAATCGGCGCCTTCTATGCCGATTTTCATCAATATTGCGATGAAGTGGTACGGCTGGCGTGGTTCGCAATGAGCGGCGACATCGTGTCCGGCGTGGTGCCGACGCGCTTCGAACCCTTCCGCGACTATGTGAAACACGGGCTCGAGTTTCGTGCGGGCGAACCGCGCGACAGCGTCACCCTGGCCTTCTGGCAGCTCGAACGCGGCCAGATCCGTCGCATCAGGATGGCGCGCTATGCCGGGCCGGCCACCGATTTCGATTGACTCCGACGGCATGTGGGCGGAACCGGCTGGCTCCAACAGGCCGGGTTCGACGCCGCCCATTTGACGCAGTCAACGGGTTCGTAAGCATTGCCTGTTCAATGGGGCATTGGTATCGCAGTCGCCAAGGCGGAGTGCGGTGAGGGCGTGAACGGTGGCGACGACTTTGGAACGGCCTGGTAGTCGCTTCTTGCGCAGCATGCGCGAGCACGCGACCCCGGCGCGCGTCTGCCTGATCATCTGTCTTGCCGTGTTCGTCATCCCCACGATGATCGACGTCGCGCGCAAGGCCTGGTCGACCGAGCAAGGTGCGCATGGCCCGATCGTGCTTGCCGTGTCGATCTGGTTAATCGCGCGCGAATTCGGCGCCACGCGTCCGTTCATCCGCCCCGGCTCGGCCGTGATCACTGCGCTGGCCTTTGCGCCCTGTCTGCTGATCTACCTGCTCGCACGGATCACGCACACCATCGAAGTCGAAGGCTATGCGATGTACGGCTGTCTGGTGGCCGTTGCCTATGGCGCGCTGGGCGGTGGCGTATTGCGCCGGCTGTGGTTCCCGCTGATCTTCACCCTGTTCGTCTTTCCGCCGCCGGACACGCTGTTCGCGATCATGACGCAGCCGCTCAAGATCGCCATTTCGACCTGGGCGGTGCAGATCCTGTTCGGGTTCGGCATGCCGATCGCGAGTTCGGGCGTCACCATCCAGGTAGGGCAATATACGCTGCTGGTCGCCGCCGCATGTGCAGGCGTGAACTCGCTGATCAGCCTGACGGCGCTCGGCCTGTTCTACAGCTATATCCGCCACGCATCGAACCTGCCGCATATGGCGGTGCTCGTCCTGTTCATCCTGCCGGTCGCGGTGTTCGCCAATCTGGTGCGCGTGATGTTGCTAGTGCTGATCACCTATTATTTCGGTGAGGCCGCGGGGCAGGGGTTCGTGCACGATCTGGCAGGGATCACGATGTTCCTGCTCGCGCTGGGCGCAATCTTCATCATCGATTGGGCAGGCACTTTGCTCGGGGCCAGGTTGCTCCAAGGGAAACACGCGTGAGCGACACAAGGGTCGAATTCGAGGCACCTCGGCCGCTCGTGGGCCGGCGCGAACTGCTGCTCGGCGGCATCCTGGCGGCGGCGGCGGCAACCGCCTTTGCGTTCGATCCGCGCCAGCACACATCCTATCTGGGGGATGCCAAGCTCGGCGATCTGGTGCCCGAAACGATCGGCGATTGGCGCTATGTCGCCAGCAGCGGGCTGGTGCTGCCGCCCAAGGATCAGCTGCGCGACACCATCTATTCGCAGCTACTGACCCGCGTGTACGAGCGCGACGAGAATTCGTCGGTGATGCTGCTGATCGCCTATAGCGGATCGCAGGACGGCGTGATCCAGGTCCATCGTCCGGAGACCTGCTATCCTGCCAGCGGCTACCGCCTGATCCAGAACGACGCGCACGAAGTTCCGCTGCCCTCGCCGGCCCGACCGCAGGGCCGCTTCATTGTGGCGGACAACAATATCCGGCACGAACAACTGATCTATTGGACGCGTCTCGGACGCTATTTCCCGACGCGCTGGGCCGATCAACGGCTCGCCGTCGCGCGTGAGAATTTCGCGGGTCACATACCGGATGGCGTGCTGGTACGCGTTTCGACGATCGTGAATGGCGATGGCCTGGCGATGCTCGATGACTTCACCCGGGCGCTTTACCATGCCGTGCCGCAACGGATGAAGAATGTGCTGGTCGGGGGGTGACTGGCGCGCCGATCGCCGATGCTTTGCGCGACGGACAGCCAATTCGCACGAACACAGAGCGCATGTCGCTCAGATAGGGAGATACGGAGTGAGGAGGAAATCCGGACTGGTCACGGGGGCGGTGACGCTTGCGCTGCTCACGAGCGCGTGCTCTTTTTTTGAGAAGAAGCCCGGCGGCCAAGTGGTTGCCGTGGTCAACGGCGAAGAAATCACCCAGCAGGATCTGAATGCCGAGCTCGGCAATGCGCAGATTCCGTCCGGCGCCGACCGCAACCGCATCCTCGCCCAAGTGCTGCAGCGGGTGATCGACCGCAAGCTGCTGGTGCAGCGCGCCAAGGAGCAGGGCCTCGACAAGTCTCCCGACTATCTCGGCCAGCTGCGCCGCATGCAGGATGAACTCGCGATCAGCATGCTGTCGAGCAATGCCTCCAAATCGATCCCGCTGCCGGACCAGGCCTCGATCGATGCGTTCATTGCGGCGCATCCCGCTGCCTTTTCTGAACGCAAGCGCTATACGCTCGACCAGATCGCGATCCCGCAATCGACCGATCGGGCTGTGCTGAAGCAGCTCGAGCCGGCGCACACCATGGATCAGGTGGCGGCGGTCTTGACCGCTGCCGGTGTCAAGTTCACGCGTGCGCCGGCGACATTCGACACGGCGCTCGCGCCGCCTCAGCTGGCGCAGAAGGTTGCGACGTTGCCACCCGGCGAGCCGTTCGTGGTGCCGATCAACGGTCGTTTCCTGGTGAACTCCGTCAAATCGTCCGAGCCGGTGCCGATGAACGCTGAGGACGCCAAGCCGGCAGCCCTCGAATTGATGCGCCAGCAGTCGCTCAACACCGCGATCCAGAAGCAACTGAGCGAGGCGCGCGGCAAGGCGAAGATCGCCTATCAGCCGGGTTTCGAAGCGCCGAAGGACGCCGGTTCCCCGCCCGCTGCGGTCGCTCCGGCGGCCGCGCCGCCCGCGCTCGCAGGCGCGACCCCCGCACCCGCCAAATAATCAAAGCCGGCGGAGCGCGCCGCGCTCCGCCGGCTTTGAGGACGATTCGGCCAATCCCAAGCTGACGCATTGCGGCTCGCGTCAGCATCTCAGTGCCTTGGTGCAGGGCGAATGCGATCTCAGGCGGGCTGTTCGATGACCTGGCCCGTCGCCAGTGGGGCGTTGCAGTCGCTAACGCCGGTTTTGCCGCACAGACCCTCGCGAAGGCGCGCGATGCGCTGGTTCATCGGCGCCCGCTTCGCCGCATCGCGCAACAGGTCGGCAGCCGTGGTGCGATTGCCGGCCTCGAGCAGCACGTTCGCCAGCCGCAGCGTCAGCCGCGGATCGGCTGGCGAGGATTCGAGCGCCTGACGCAAGGCGCTGTTCACCAGCTCCTTCTCGCCCCGACGATGCAATATCTCCGCCAGCAGCAATTGCGCGGAGACATAGCGCGGATAGCTTCCGGTCACAGTGCGCGCATCGGCGAGCGCCGTGTCCGAGTTTCCCGCGGCGAGTTCGAGCTTGGCACGCACCATCAGCGCCTTGGGCTGGCTCGCGTCGATTTTCAGGATCTGGTCGATCAGCTGCTTCGCCTGTGGAACGTTGCGCGACATCGCCAGCGCCTCGGCGTAGACCGCTTTGGCGTCCAGGTCTGCGGGTGACGTGCCGTTCTTCGCGACGTCCGGCGCAAGCAGCGCGCGCGTGAGATCGGGCCGTCCCATCGCATTGGCATAAGCGCCATAGGCCGAGCGCATCAGGAGCGACACGCCCCGTCCGTCGCGTACCAAGCGGTCGAGCGGCGTCGCGGTGGAACCTTGCGTCAGCCACAGCTCCAGGATCGCCTGTTGTGTCTCTGGGTTGCGCGGCTGGCGCTGCATCAGCGCGACGAGCCGCTGCTGCGCCGCGGCGTTCTGGCCGTTCTGGTACAGCAGGTCGGCGAGATCGAGCTGCGCCGCAGCGCTGTCCTTCTCGGCGTCCGCTAGCCGCGTCACGGCGCTTTCATACTTCGCGCGATCGAGCTGCTCGCTATAGATGCGCTTGAGCATCGACAGCAGGATCGGAACATCCGTCGGTGCGGTCTTGATCGCATTCTCGAGCAGTGGCGCAACCTCGTCGGCCTTCTTCTCCTTCATCAGCGTCTGTGCCTTGAGCACGAGCCCGCGCGCATTCTGCGGATCGATCGCGAGGATCCGGTCGGCATAGCCGAGCGCAGCGGCATAATCGTTGCGCCGCAGCGCGCTCGATCCCTTCGCCGCTAGCGCGACCGGGTTTTTCGGCTGCAGCAACAGCAGTTGGTCGGCATATTGGTCGACTGCGTCCGCCGGACCGACGCTGGGCCCGAGCACGCATAGTGCCTGCAGCGCTTCGAGGTTTGCGCGATCGAGCAACAGCGCGCTCTGATATGCCTGATAGGCACTGCCGGCGTCGTTCTGCGCGAACGCGATGCGGCCGGCGATGATCCAATATTCACTGACGTCGTCGCGCCGCGACAGCGCGCTCCGGATGTGCGTATAGGCGGTGCGATAGTCGCCGAGCTGATAGGCATTGCGCGCTTCCGTCGCCTCGGCCGCAGCGTCGACCGGGATGAGCTTGGCGAGTTTGGTGCAGCCCGGGAGCGAGGCGGCCAGGACGACCGGCAGGATGAGTTTTGGCAACGGGTTTTTCATGGAATGGTCGTATGCTCTGCAGATCGGAACGCGACGAGGGGAATTATCCGACATCTTGGCCTGCGCCTAGCCGCCGATTGGCAAAAGCGTTTCGCAAGTGCCAAAAGGCCGGGCGAACACACGTATTTTGCATGGCGCTGCGCATGCGAACTGGCTAAGGCAGAGATAAGGATGGGAGTTCCTATGCGGAATTGGATCACGCTGTTCGTTGCGGCTTTTTTTATGTTTGCCGCTGCGGATCAGGCCTTTGCGCAGGCCGCACCTTCACAGGCCGACGCGCTCAAGGCGTATCGCATTAATCCGGGCGACGACCTCGACATCTTCGTTTGGGGTGAAGATCGTTTGCAGCGCAGCGTAAAGGTGCTGCCGGACGGTAGCTTCGCCTATCCGCTGGTCGGCCAGGTCCAGGCGGCAGGCAAGTTGCCCACTGAAATCGAAGCCGAAATTACGCGCGGACTGCGCTCGCAATATCGCGACCAGGTCCCGCAGGTAACCGTTGCGGTGAGAGCTACCACCGGCCTGATGATCTATGTCATCGGCAAGGTCCGGAACCCGGGCGTGCTCCTGCCAAGCCGGTACATCAATCCGCTCGAGGCGATCGCAATGGCGGGCGGGCCCGACACCTTCGCCGACCTGAACGGCGTCGCAGTCATGCGCAAACAAGGTGGCCGTGTGAATGTCACGCGGCTTCGTCTCGGCGACGCGATGAAGGGCAACCCCAATCCGACCGAGATCGCCAACCTGCCGCAACTGCAGAGTGGCGATTCGGTGATCGTTCCGTGAAGCACGCCTTGCTGCGTTCCGCTGCATGTGTTGCGCTGCTGCTGCCGGTGGCAGCCGCGGCGCAGACCAGATCGTCGACGAAGTCAGCCGACGTCTATGTCCAGGGTGGCTATTCTACTCGGACGGGCAGCGGCTCGGCACTGTCGGGCGGCTCGGGCTACCTGCAGGCGGGCATCCTGCCGAGGATCGTGCTGAGTGGGCCGCGAACGACGCTGAGTGCCGATGGCGAAGTTCAACTCTACCAATATTTCCGGTTCAATCGGCGCGACGTGAACTATCGGGCCAATGCGTCGGTCGCGAACCAGTTCTCGCAAAATACATCGGGCACGCTGGACCTTCGCTTCTCGGATCGCGAACTCGATCGCTTCACGCAATTCGTGCCCGGCACCGGCATATCCTATGTCGATCCCGCGCTGCTCGGCACGCGCACGCGCACGCGCAGCTATGGCGCGATGGCCGGAATCAGTACGATTCTCAGTCCGCGCAGTTCGCTGAATGCGAGCGGCGGGTGGACGGGTTCGCGCTATGGCGCGAGTTCGACCGGCTTCGGCCTCAGCAACTTCGACACCTTCACCGGGTCGGTGGGGTATAACCGGCAGCTCAGCGCGCGTGCGACGATCGGCGTCCAGGCCAATTACCAGCGGTCGACCTATACATCGTCGTTGTTTCCGAACAGTACGAGCTATGGCGGCGCGGCGGTGTTCAAGCTCAGGCTCGACCCGCTGTGGACGCTCGACGCCACGGCCGGCGCAATGTTGCGCGACCTTGGCAGCGCGGCGCCGAAGGACGTATTCTTCACGGGCACAGCGTCGCTCTGCCGCCAGGGTTCGCGATCGAGCCTGTGTTTCAACGCCTCGCGATCGGTGGGCAACTCGGGAGCGGCCGGCTCCGACGTCAACTTGCTTGCTGCCGTTTATTACGTGTTGAAGACCGGGCTGCGTAATTCGGTGACGTTGAATGTCGAATATGCGCGGTCGACCCGCGCTACGGTGGCAACGAATCTGGGCAAGCGCGAATTCGCGACCGGTACGCTCGGCTATAATAGGCAGATTACCGAGCGGCTCGGTCTCACGACCTCCGCCTATTTCCGCAAGGGCACCGGCCCCTATGCGCTCGGCGAGGATTTCGGCGGGCAATTGGGCCTCAAGTATCGAGTTGGAGACCTTCCCTAATGGCGCACGCGGCAGTTGTGGAAAGCGATGATGGTTCGGGCATCATCTCGAAGATCCCGTTGATCCTGTGGGAACGGCGTTGGCTGATCATCATACCGACGATCCTGCTCGGTATTGCGGGAACAGTTGCGGCATTCGTGGTTCCTCCGGTCTATGTCTCGCGGGCACTCCTGCTGGTGGACTCCGACGATGTCGACAGCCTCTCGGTCAACGGCCGGCCGGACCAAGAAGGCGACATCATCGACAAGCGTATGGCGAAGATTCGCCAGCAGATTCTCAGCCGGCCCGATCTCATCGAATTGATCCAGGCGCGCGGGCTTGCCGGGGGTGGCCAAACGCTCGAAGAACTGCTCGACAAGATTCGCAGCGGGACGAGCATCGATACGATCGATTCGACGATCGGATCGCCGACCAAGGCGGTGAGTGCCTATAAGCGCCCGACTTCGATCGCGTTCAGCCTGTCGGTTCGCTATGACCGGCCGGGCCAAGCGCAGGCGATCGCGCAGAGTTTCGTCGACCGGTTGCTCAAGCTCGACGCGAACGCAACGCAGACCGAGGCGGCCAATACGCTTCGCTACCTCCAGGAACAGGAAACGACGCTCCAGACGCAGCTCACCGCCATCGAGGACCAGCAGAAGCGCATTGCCGCGGGCAACGGGTTCGCCTTGACGGCCAACGGCGGTTACAACGTCACCATCGGCAGCAACTATGAATCGCAGATTGCGCAGCTCCAGCAGGCCAATGCACAGTTGAAGGCGTCGCTCGGCCAAGGCGCGATCGACCGTGACCCGACGGTGCTGCAAGCGCAGGCGGCACTTGCTGCGGCCAAGGCGCAGTTTTCGGACGACCATCCCGATGTGAAGCTTGCGCAGACCCGGCTCGCTGCCGCGCGCAATCTGGCCGCGCAGCAGAACAGCAACAACACGGTGGTCCAGCAACAGATCGCGGCGAACAACACCGCGATTGCGCAACTGGAGCGCGCGCGCAGTCAGCAGATCTCGCAGGCGCAGTCGATGTCGGCAGCGCAATCGCGCGCGCCGCTGCTCACCCAGCAGATCTCGCAGTTGGCGGCGCAGGCCGACACCGTCCGCTCCAATCTGGCGAAGACGCAGTCGTTGCTGCTCAGTGCCCAGGCGCAGGCCAAGCTCGCCGACGAACAGCGCGGAATGCGACTCACATTGATCGATCCGCCCGTGGCGCCGAAGTATCCGGCTTCACCGAATCGCGTGGCATATGCCGCCGGCGGCTTTGCGGCTGGATTCGGGCTGGGGCTCGTGCTGTCGCTGCTGCTCGAGGCATTTCTGCGGCCGATCCGCACCGTTGGCGCATTGACGCGCGTGGTCGGCGAGCCGCCGCTCGCGGTCGTGCCGGTGCTGTCGAAGCGCAAGTTCAAGCCACGCTGGAAGCTGTTCGGCAAGCGCCGCGACGGCGCCTACGCGCGATGAGAGTTGCTTGGGGGGTTGAGGGAACGCGGGTATGGCAAGCGTGATGAGTGAACCCATGAATGAATCTTCGACACCCGAATCGATATTCGGCCGGACCGCGGTTCCACTCGAGCGAGACGATTGGGCGCCGCGGGGGGTGTTCGGCTTCAACAGCCATGACCGCCGTTCGCGAGCCTTCAATTTGTTGCGCTCGCAGGTGCTGAAGATGATGCGGGCGCGCAATTGGCGCATCCTCGGCGTGACGTCGGCGACACCGGAGGTCGGCAAGTCCTTTACTGCAGCGAACCTCGCCGCATCGCTCTCGCGAATCCCGTCGATGCACACGCTGCTTCTCGATCTCGACCTGCGTCGCGGGTCGATCGGCAAGACGTTCGAAGTGCCGCAAGGTCCGGGGATCGAGTCCTATCTCAACGGCGATATCGATTCGCTGCAGGACGCAGCCTATGAAGTGTCGGGCGCGCGGATGACGATCTTCCCGTCGTTCCCGAGCAGCCTGTCGTCGGCGGAGCTGCTGGCGAGCGACCGTTTCAAGACACTGGTCCAAGCGATGAAGCGGCTGCCGGACAATATGGTGTGCGTGTGCGATCTGCCGCCCGCGTTCGCCAACGACGATGCTTCGATCGTGCTGCGCGAAATCGACACCTATCTGTTGGTGGTCGAGGAGGGACGCACCACCGCGCGCCAGATTCGCGATGCGATCAAGCTGCTCGCGCCGGCGCCGTGCCTGGGTACCGTGCTAAACCGTTATCGTGGCGGGATCGGCAGCGACGACTATGGGTTCGGCTACGCCGGCAACAAAGGCTACGATAAATATTACTTCTGATCCGGCCTGCTCGCGCCCGCACCCATCATCGGCGGCGCGTGAGGTGAGGGACCTGTGCGCATCGCTCTTCCAGCCAATCTCCATCGAGCGGTAAGTCGCGGCCTTCTCCGCGGCGCGCGCGCCGCTGTGGAGCCAGAGATCCGCTAGCAATGTGGACGCTTCTCCTCGCCTGGCTCGCGCTCACTGCGGCACTGCCGATTGTTGCGATCGATCTGGCGTTCCTGGTCGAAGTGTTCGCAGGGTTGCCAAAGGGCGCGCCCGCGAAAGCGGCGCATCTCGCGCCAGCGACCGTCGTGGTGCTCGTCCCGGCGCATAACGAGCAGGCGACCCTCAAAGTCAACGGACCGCGCCTCGCGGCATTGCTTGGCCCGCATGTCCGCGTGCTGCTCGTCGCCGATAATTGTAGCGACGCGACGGCGACAGCGGCTCACGATCTCGGCCTGGAGGCGATCGAGCGTCAAGATCGCGAACGGCGAGGCAAGGGCTATGCCCTGGCTTTCGGGCGCGACCATATCGTGCGTGCGCCCGCCGAAGTCGTCGTAGTGCTCGACGCCGATTGCGCGATCGATCCGCTGGCGCTCAAGCGTATCGCCGCCGAAGCGCTGGCAAGCAATCGCGTGGTGCAGGCAGCCTATGTGATGCGGCCCGACCGCACCGCCGCACCGATCGTGCAGATCTCCAACTTCGCTTTCGCGGTGAAGAACCTGCTGCGCCAGCGCGGGCTGCGCCGGATCGGCGCGCCGGCGGTTCTCACCGGATCGGGCATGGCCTTCCCTTGGCCCCTCTTCGCCGAACTTGATCTTGCGACCGGCAATGTCGTCGAGGACCTCGCATTGGGCGTTGATCTGGTAGCGCGCGGACAAGCGCCGCGCTTCGCCGAAGATGCACTGGTCCTGACCGATTCCAGCGGCGATGCCGGTACGGCAACGCAGCGCGCCCGGTGGGAAGGCGGCTATGTTGCGACGGCGCGCGAGCGCGGTCTCGGATTGCTGTTCGGCGGCATCGCCCGCGGCGATTGGGCGCGACTGTGGATGGGCGTGCACTTGCTGATCCCGCCTCTCACCCTGCTGCTGATGGCCAATTTCGCAATGGGCGTGATGCTTGCCGCCGCCGCGGCGCTCGGGCTCGGCTGGCCCCCCTTCGTCGCGGGCGCGGGATTGCTCGCGCTCGTCGCGATCGCAGTGCTCCTCGCGTGGGTCGTGGTCGGCCGCGAATATCTGTCGGGTACGACGCTGCTGCGGTTGCCGCTCTATTTCCTGTGGAAGCTCGCGATGTATGCGCGAGTCCTGACCGGCCGGCAGCGCGTCGCCTGGATCCGTACCGAGCGGACGGGGCCGGGCGAATGACTCGTCGCTTTCCTAGCCCGCATCGGGGCCCTTATATTCAATGAGCTGTGCCTGGCGGCCCATCAGCCGCCCGACGTGATATTCTGCCAACCCCAGCGCCTCGGGGATCTTTCCCAGCATGAGCAACACGGCATTCGCGCGTGCGACGCGAGCGGGAAGGTCGCGGCGCGCACGCAACAGTCGCGCCACGTTCAGCGGCCACAGCAGCAACAGCCCCGCCGCAAGCGCCAGACCGACCGGATGCACGATCAATCCGCCCGCCAGCGCGAGCAGCGTCGCCGCCGGAATCGCCATTCCCCAGATCATAATGCTGCGACACTTGCCGGGCCAGCCGGGCGCTGCATCGGGATGGCGATGCGCCAGCTCGGCAAAGGCATGACCGGCGCGTCGGGTGCGCTTCCACCATTGGCCGAAGCGCAAGATCGCCGCGTCGTGCAGCGTCATCTCCGCGTCGATTCGCTCGATGCCCCAGCCGGCCGCGCGCAGTCGCGTCGACATGTCCGGATCCTCGCCGGCGATCATGCTTTCGTCATAGCCCTGGATCGCAGCCACCGCCTCGATGCGGCACATCACATCGCCGCCGCAGGTGAGCGCCGCGCCGACCGGCACGTTCCATTCGTCGTCGCACAGCGCGTTGTAGATCGAGCGTTCCGGGAACCGCTCGCGTCGACGTCCGAACACCGCGCCCAGCCTGTCATCCGCGTCGAGCGCCGCCGCCGCGGTGTCGAGCCAGTCGGGGTGTACTTCGCAATCGCCGTCGACGAATTGCACGAACGCGAGGCCGGAATGTTCGGCTAGAAGATGGCGCAGTCCGGCATTGCGGCCGCGCGCCGCGGTATGTTTGGGCGGGGCCGTCAGTTCGATGACTTCGACTCCCTGGCTCCGCGCCCAGGTAGCGCTACCGTCCGTGGACTCAGAATCGACGTAGATTCGCTGCGCCGCAACAGGCAGCGAACGAAGGCAGCGTCGCAGCCGCTCGCCTTCGTTGCGGCCAATCACCACAATCCCAATTCGCGCCTGCCCCGATCCTGCCATATCCACCCTCGCGTTTTGCATAGCAGCATAGTTGTAAACCCTGTCAATGACTCGGAAATCTGCGACGAACACGGTCCAATTTCGGATGTGCAGCATTGGCACAGGGGGGTGTTGAGGTTAGCTTTGGTTAATTCCGAGGTCTGGGGGCAGACCTGAGAGCGGGCGGAAAAATTGCTGTTTAGAATCCCACTTGTCCTTGCCGGAGGCGGCTTGGCGGCGTTGCTCGCCATGCATGCGAATCCGTCTGCGCGTGCCTATCTGGCGCGCCTCGTGGGACGCGATACGCAGACGCCTTCGTCGTCGTCGGGGGCAAGCCGTGCGCGCGATATGCCCATCCGTCCGACCCGGCTGGGCATCAATCTTGCGCAAGTGCGATATTACTCCGGTGAGCGCGCCTTTGCCAATCTCGCGATGGGTTCGCGCTGGCAGATGCTCGCGCCGCCCCGCCCAATCGACGGTGCTGCACTGCAGCGCCAGGAAGCGGCATTGGTGGGTTCGGACGGCGAACTACGTGCGGTTCCGCCAGGCGGCATTGGGCGAATACTCACGCCGCCCAATGGTCTCGGTCAATCCGTCGCGATCCATTGCACCTATCGGGGCACGGGCGATGTGACGGTCGACAGTCCCTCGCGCAGCATCGCGGCGGTGTCGGGCGGCAAGGGAGCGATTGGCTTCACCTGGCAGCAGTCGAAAGGCATTGTCAGAATCATCGTGCGGAGCTTGAGCACGCCGATCGCCGGGCTGGACTGCCGCGAGACGTCGCTGGCGCCCACGGTGCGGTTCGCCCCGGCATTCGTCGCGAGCCTGAAGCCGTTTCGCGTCGTGCGGTTCATGGATTGGGAGAATACCAACGCCAATGCCGCGGTCGACTGGTCCACGCGCCACACGCCCAGTTCGATCGACATGCTCGATGGCGCCGGCGTCGCGATCGAAGACATCGTCACGCTCAGTAATGCGGCCGGCGCCGATCCGTGGGTGACCGTGCCGTGGAACACCGGCGACGACTATGTCCGGCGCTTTGCCCAGATGATGCACGACGGCATTCCGAGTGATCGTCCGGTCTATGTCGAAGTGGCGAACGAAGTCTGGAACTGGGGGTTTCGCGTAACGCGCCAGGCCTCCGATGAAGGGCTAAAGGCTGGACTTTCGACCAACGGTGACGACGCGTTCATGCTGCGCTACGCGCAGCGGACGGTCGAAGTGATGAAGATCTGGAAACAGGTGTTCCGCGATCGTCCGGCCGGGCTGGTGCGCGTGATCGCATCGCAAAATGTGGTGCCGCAGCGGGCGAGGAAACTACTCCAGGCTCCCGAGCTCGCGGACAACATCGATGCCGTCGCGTCCGCGCCCTATTTCGGTTTGAGCCCGAAGAACGGCCCGCCCAAGGACGTCGATGCCGCCTTTGCCGAGCTGGACGCGGCACTCGGCCAAGCGCTCGATTGCGCTCGCCAGTATCGAGCAATCGCTGCCAGCTACGGCAAGCGTTATATTGCTTATGAGTCAGGGCAGCACGTCGTCATTCCCGATAATGTGAAGCTATTGGAAGCTATTGAGCGAGATGATCGTATGTATTCGCTTTACAAGCGATATTTAAAGTCTTGGCGAGATGAGATTGGCGACACGCTGACATTTTACGATTCGGTTTCACCTATCAATAAATTCGGAGCTTGGGGGCTTGTCGAATATGCGGGGCAACCACTTTCTGACGCGCCTAAGATGCGTGCCGTTATCGAGGAATCGAACCGCCGATGACCTATTCGGGCGCGAGCAGGTGGGTTCCTGATCCGGCGCGCGGCGTGACAACTCTTCTCCACCTCGAATGAACCTTCAACCTCGGACCGAAGGGGCGGCGCCATGCGCGCGACCTCCGGTCCGGTCCACCTTGAACTGGAGCGCCTGATATGTCCTCGATCGGAATGAACCTTACCAACGTGCGATACTGGAGCGGCGAAGCGCCGTTTATCGATCGCTTCAAGACGGCAGGAGTCTGGACGAGCTATTTTTCCAACGGCACGCAGGCGGCGTCGGCGGTGGATGCCAATGGCAATCCGCTCTGGCAGACCGG